>Ga0075420_100000014_pt1 | contig 91018 bp, 74 predicted proteins | sample SoiMetdeltSBSDD4_FD_75296 | JGI IMG/M metagenome (GOLD analysis project Ga0075420, IMG submission 75296) | Bulk soil microbial communities from a Populus tree surrounding site in Tennessee, USA - Soil MetaG P. deltoides SBSDD4 | ecosystem: Environmental > Terrestrial > Soil > Tree plantation...
TGGCGGAAGAAGACCGGGCCCGGGTCGGAGAGCCGGATCGCCACGGCGACTATGGCAAAGACCGGGACCAGCAGGAGCAGGCCGACCGCTGCCGCGAACCGGTCCAGCAGGTTCTTCGCCAGCCAGGCGACGCCGGAGAGCGTCGGCTCCTCGACGTGCAGCAGCGGCAGCCCCTCGACCGGGCGGATGTGCACCCGGGGGCCGGCGATGTCGGTCAGCTGCGGCGCCACCACGAGGTCGAGGCCGGTGCCCTCCAGCTGCCAGGCGAGCCGCCGGAGCTCACCCGGCTCGGCGCTCACCGACCCGCATACCGCGATCGTGTCGGCCCGCAGCTCCCGTACCAGGGCGAGGATGTCGCGCCCGGCGAAGACCGGCACCGGCGAGCTGTGGTCCCGGGCGACGTACCCCTCGGTGAGGTGGATGCCGACCGGCACCATGCCCGCCGCGGGGTTGCGGGTGACCGCGGTGTAGACCTCCAGCGCCTCGGGCAGCGTGCCCACCAGCAGCATGCGGTGCGCCGCCTGACCCCGCTTGCGGCCGGCGTAGAGCACCTGGCGGGCCGCGTACCGGGCGATGACCACGAAGGAGAGGGTGCCCAGCAGCGCCGTCGACACGGACAGCCGGGACAGGTCGGCCTTTGTACTGAAGGCCAGGAACGAGACGATCGCGACCATCATCAGCGATGCGCGGAAGATCCGTTTGAACTCGTCCGTGCCCATGCCGATGTAGCGGCGGTCGTAGGCGCCGTGGCCCCAGAGCACCACCAGCCAGCCGAGCGGCAGTAGCAGGTAGGCCACGGTGTAGAACCAGGCGGTGCCGTTGCCGGCCGTCCCGATGCCCGAGATGGCCTGGGTGAACAGCGAGATCGCCAGGAAGCTGGCCAGGGCCGCAGCGGCGTAGTCGAAGACCAGCAGCGCCGCGATGTACGACCGGTGCCAGGTGGACGCCCGGGGCACCCGGCCGAAGGTCGAACGGAGAACGCCGTTGGCGACAGGCCGGATCTCGGGACTGTCGGGCAGGCTGCCCGGGCTCAGTGCTCTGCCGGGCGGCTGGACGGCTGGCGGGCGCAGGCGGGTGGTCACCTCAGATGCGTCCTCCCGCCACACCGGCCATGCGGGTGCGGCGTCTCAGCCGCTCGCGAAGGTCTGAAAAGATCATCAGGTGGAGCTCCGCCTTCAGTCTGCCATGAGGAACCAACCCGAACTGCCGACCGCCAGAGGTTAGTGCGTCGGCAAGGCCGCTGTCGACCGGCTGGCTGGCCGACGCTACCCGACCAGCCACCATGGTCGCCGGGCCGGCTGGCCCTTGCGGACTGCCCGACCTCACCCGACCGGCCATCGCCGCTGGTGGCGGACGTACCGGGCTCACCGGACGAGGCGGGAGAGCCGGCGGTCGGCGAGCGGCTTACCGCCGGTCTGGCAGGTGGGGCAGTACTGGAGGCTGGAGTCGGCGAACGACACCTCCCGGATGGTGTCCCCGCAGACCGGGCACGGCAGCCCGGTCCTCGCATGCACCCGCAGCCCGGAGCGCTTCTCCGACTTCAGCGTGGCCGCGCGCTGCCCGACCGACCTGGTGACGGCGCCGGTGAGTACCGTACGGACCGCCTCATGCAGCCGGACCAGCTGTGCGTCGTCGAGCCGGTCGCTGATGGCGAACGGGGACAGCCGCGCCGCGTGCAGGATCTCGTCGGAGTAGGCGTTGCCGATGCCGGCCAGCACCTCCTGGTCGGTGAGCACGCCCTTGAGCTGCCCCCGCCGGCTGCGCAGCCGGGCGGTGAAGGTCGCCGGGTCCGCGCCGAGCGCGTCCGGGCCCAGCCGGGCCACCCCGGGCACCACAGCGGGATCGGCCACCAGGTAGACCGCGAGCTTCTTCTGGGTGCCGGCCTCGGTCAGGTCGAAGCCGGAGCCGTCGTCGAGGCGTACCCGCAGCGCGATCGGCCCCTTGCCCGGCCGCAGCGGGACCGGGGAGAGCCCCTCCCGGTAGTGCAGCCAGCCGGCCCGGGCCAGGTGCGCGACCAGGTGCAGGTCGTCGCCGAGGCGAAGGTCGAGGAACTTGCCGTGCCGCCCCGCCCCGGTCACCGGACGGCCCGCGGCGGCGGCCGGCGGCGGGTCGTACGTCTTCAGCACGCTGACCGCGGCCACGTCGATGCGCTCCACCGCGTGGCCCACCGCCCGCTCGCGCAGGTAGGCGGCGAGCGCCTCAACCTCGGGCAGCTCGGGCATGAGCCCAGTCTGCCCTACCGGCCCAGTGCCGACAGGTCGTCGAGCAGGTCCCGGCGCTCGGTGGCGGTCAGCGCCGCGTACGGTGCCGCCGCCCGTACGTTCGTCTCCGCCTCGATCGCCTCCCGCGCCGGACCCGGCGCCATGGCCTGGATGCCGGCCGCGGTCAGCCCGGCCGCCATAGCCCCGACGAACAGCCGGTCGATCTCAACCGCGACCCGGGCCGCGTACCCGGTCGCCGGTTCATCGGTCATCGTGGCATCGTCCTCGCTACGAACCGTTACCCACGGCGCCGGTACGGTACCGGACCCGCATCCCCGCTGATCTACGTTCTTGGATGCTATCCGGGGTGTGGGCCATGCGGGGGCAAAGCGCAAGTCTTGTGAGTTCGGCACAACACGGCGAGGATGTCCGTACCGTCGTTCCAGGGGTGATGCAAATGCAGGTGCGCGAAGCGATGAGCAAGCCGGTGCTGGCGGTCGGCCCTGAGCACACCCTGCGACAGGCCGCCCGGCTGATGGCGGCACGGCGGGTCGGCTCGGCCGTGGTGGCGGATCCGGAGGGTTCCGGCGTCGGGATCATCACGGAGCGCGACGTCCTCTATGCCATCGGGCGAGGGCTCGACCCGGACGTCGAGCGGGTCGCCGCGCACATCACCTGGGATGTGGTGTACGCGGGTCCGGACTGGACGCTCGACGAGGCGGCTGCGGCGATGGTCCGGGGCGGGTTCCGCCACCTCGTCGTGCTCTCCGACGACGAGGTGCTCGGGGTCATCTCGGTGCGGGACATCGTCCGGGTCTGGACGCGTGCCCGCACCTCCGCCCCTGCCGCGTAGGAGTGGGCGGCGGGCGCCGGAGCCCGCGTTAGCGCCGCCGATGGCCAGTCAGGTCGCACGGGCAGGCGGCTCAGTCCAGGGCATCGGCCACGTGCTGCCCGGCTGCGGACCCGGCGCTGGACGCGGGGGCGCCACACGGCCAAGGGGCCTGCCCGCGCGCTGTGCGCCGGCAGACCCCTTGCCACCTACTTCTGGTTGGGCTACGGGCCGATGAACACCGCCCGCGCCCGCCAGTCCTGGCCGTCGACACCCGGGCCGCTCACCGTGACCGGCGAGCCGGCCGGTGCCCCGCTCACCCAGTCCTGCCGCGACAGGTTCCCGGTCGAACGGCTGACCTGGTAGAGCTTGTCGCCCGAGACGAACACCCCGCCGGAGTCGCCGAAGCCGGACCCCGCGGCGGTGAACCGCTCCGGGCTGACCGCGCCGCTGTCCGGGGTGAACCAGCGCCAGAACAGCCCGCTCTGGCCGAGCAGCGTGTAGTAGAGCCGGCCCTGCCAGTAGAACATCCCGGTGACGCTGGCGATCTCACCGTAGAAGCTCACTGTCGCGCCGGCGTACGTCTGGCCCGCAGGCCCGGAGTCGGTCTCCACGTTGTCCCAGTACGGGTCGTGGTACGGGTCCACGACCGATGGCGTGCCGAACGCCGTGCCGTTGAACGAGCGCCGGTAGAGCGTGCCGTTCATGCCGTAGAACAGCGTGCCGCCGGCCCAGAAGGCGCCCCGGGCGGTGGACCAGGCGGTCCCGTCCGGGTTCGCCACCGGGGACTGCCCACCGACACCGGTGTTGCCGTCGTAGCTGCGCACGTACACGTTGTTCTCGGTGCCGGGTGGCGGCGGCGGGCCGGTCTTCACGATCTCGATCGCGTTGACCAGCGGGTTCTCCACCACGTGGGTGAAGTCCAGGTCGACCATGCCGTCGCTGGTGATGACCCAGCTGCGCATGGTGCCCACGTTGTGCCCGACCGCGGCCACGATGTCGTAGTTGGACAGCACGGTCGTGCCGTCCAGGGCCACGTGGAACACCCGCTGCCCCACCTGGGACGTGCCGTCGTAGCGGTTGGCCAGGTAGAGCCGGACCTCGACCTGGGTGCCGGCGGTGACCGGGAAGCCCCAGTGCATCTCCGGCGCGTCACCCGGGTCCCACCGCTCGTCGGTGTAGAGCGCGCTCGGCGTGGTCGCCGGCACGGTGCCGTCCACGCTGCCCACCGGCCCGAACGACGCCTCGTTGCTGCCGCCGTTGCGGTACGGGCTGGGGCTCGCCGAGGTGTCCGCGGCCCAGTCCGGCCCGCCGTCGAGCGCGCCGACCAGCGGGCCGCCCGCGTTGACGCGGTGCAGCACGTTCGTCGGTGCCGGGCCGCCGGCCTGGTAGACGTCGCCCGGCAGGGTCGCCACGTTGGTGGCGTGCGCGGTGTAGCCGCCTGCCAGCGGCAGGAACGCGATCCGCTCCCGGCGCCACTGGAAGTTGCCCATCCACTTGGTGTCGTACCCGAGCCACAGGCCCTCGGGCGTGGCGTGCAGCTCCGAGACGCCGTACCCGCGGGGATGGCGCCCGGGGTTCCACCGCAGCGGCATGCCGTTGGTCAGGTCGAGCGCGGCGAGGCTGGCCCGGCCGACGGCGCCCTGGCCCGCGCTGTCCCCGCCGTAGGTGTTGTTCATCCAGCGGATGTGGCCACCGACGTAGACCGCCTGCTCGGTCACTGCCACCGACAGGATGGTGTCGCCACCGGACCAGTTGACCCAGGTCGGGGCCACGTTGCTGCCGGTCGCCCCGGCCTCCCAGCGGGACGCGGTGTCGCACAGGGTGCCGGTGAAGGCCGCACCCGTCGTGGCCACCACGAAGAACGCCCCGTCGGGCGAGAACGCCACGTCCCGCATCCAGGTGTCAAACGCCCACCAGGCGCACCGGGGCTGGAAACGGTCGGTGTTCCAGTCCGCGATCGTGGCCGCGGTGGGTCCCAGGTCGATCTTGACGATCTGGTCGTGCAGCACGCCGTTGGCCTTCTTGAAGTTGCCGATGACGACGAGCTTGGTGCCGTCCGGGGAGGCCGCGAGCTTGTCCGCGCCGACGCCGGCCTTGGCGCCGTCCTCCTCCGGGGTCCAGTTGTGGTTCTCGGTGAGCGCGACAGTCAGGTAGTCGTCGCGGGCACCGGTGCTGGCGTTCAGCGAGGCCAGCCCGTTGCGCGGCTGCCCGCCGACGAGCGTGAAGATCCCGCCGATCAGCAGCCGGCCGCCGACCAGCACCACGTCACCGACCGCACCGTTGATGGCGGGCGGGGCGAACGAGCTGACCACGGCACCGTTGGAGACATTGACCAGGGCCACCTTACGGCGGGTCACCCCATTGACCGTGTTGAACTTGCCGGCGAGGTAGACCGTGCCGGCCGAAGGGCCGGGGATGACCGCGCTCACCTCGCCGTCGACGGCCGGCACGAACGCGTTGTCCACCACGCCGGTGGCCTTGTCAAAGGCGAGGACATAGTTGCGGATGATGTCAGTCGTCGAGTTGCGGTTCTGCACGGTGGTGAAGCTGCCGACCGCGATCACCTTGGTCCCGGCGTCGTAGATCGCGCGCACCGTGCCGTTCATGATGTTGGGTGTCTGGTTGACCGGGACGCTCGCCACGATCCCGGTGTGGCCCGGGCCGGCGAGCCCGCCAGCAGGTGCCACCAGCACGCCGGCGGCGAGGCCGGCGGCGAGCGCGGTTCCGGCGGCGAGCACCGGAGTACGCCGGCGGAAAAGGGAAAACTGCGCCAATGCAACTCCCACCGATTTACGCTAGTTAGCTAGCTACCGACCGTAACCGTCACAGCCTGTGGCGGAACTACGCGCCCGTCCATCCCCCTGTCGGGTCCCCGACACCAGCGGCTCGACACCCGGAAAGGCCCGGCCGTCGGGTTTAGGCCGCCGGCCGGGCAGCTGGGTCAGCGGCTCACGGGCTGATGAACACGCCCCGGCCGCGCCAGTCCTGCCCGTCCAGCCCCGGCCCGCTGACCACGGTGGCCGTGCCGGTGGGCACGCCGTTCACAAAGCTCATCCGGGACAGCGTGCCGGTGCTGCGGCTGGCCCGGTAGAGCCGCCCGCCCGCGACGAAGATGCCGCCCGAGTCGGCGAAGCCGGTGACCCCGGGCACCTGGAACCGGTCCCCCAGCACCCCGCTGTCCGGCGAGAACCAGCGCCAGAACAGCCCGCTCTGGCCGTTGAGCGTGTAGTAGAGGCGTCCGTTGACGTAGCACGCGCCGGTCACGTTGGCCAGCTCGGCGTAGTAGCCGGTGGTCACCCCGCGGTACGTCTGCCCGGTCGGCCCGGAGTCGGTCACCACGTAGTCCCAGTACGGGTCGTGGTACGGGTCCACGAGGGTGGGCGGGCCGAACGCCGTACCGCCGAAGGTCCGGCGGTACAGGGCCCCGTTCAGGCCGTAGAAGAGGGTCCCGCCGACCCAGAAGGCGCCCCGGGTGGCGCCCCACGGGGTCCCGTCCGGGTTGGCCACCGGCGCCAGCGACGCGGCCGAGGAGGCGCCGTCGTAGCCGCGTACGAAGATCCCGTTCACCGGCGCGCCGGTCACCCCGCCGGCCTGGTAGACCCGGCCGGGCAGGGTGGCGACAGTGCTGGGGTGCGGGGTGTAGCCGCCGGCCAGCGGCAGGAACGCGATCCGCTCCCGGCGGTACTGGTGGTTGCCCATCCAGTCCGTGTCGTGCCCGACCCACAGGCCCTCGGCGGTGGCGTAGAGGTCGGAGACGCCGTACCCGCGCGGGTGCCGGCCCGGGTTCCAGGCCAGCGGCACGCCGCTCAACGGATCCAGCGCGGCGAGGCTGGGCCGGCCGACCGCGCCCGCCGTGGCCCCGCCGGTGCCCCGGGTGTTGTTCATGAAGCGGATGTGCCCGCCGACGTAGACCGCCTGCTCGGTCACTGCCACCGACAGCAGGGTGTCGCCCCCGCTGTAGTCGACCCACGTGGGCGACGCGTTCGCCCCGGTGGCCGCCGCCTCCCACCGGGCCGCCGTGTCGCACAGCGTGCCCGCGTACGGCGCGCCGGTGGTGACGATCACGAAGTACGCCCCGTCGGGGGAGAACGCCAGGTCGCGTACCCAGGAGTCGAACGCCTGGGCCCGGCAGCGGGGCTGGTAGTCGTCGGTGTTCCAGTTCGCGACCGTCGCCGCAGTGGCGCCAAGGTCGATCTTGAGCACCTGGTCGTGCAGGACCCCGTTGGCGCGCTTGAAGTTGCCGATCACCACGAGCTGGGTGCCGTCCGGCGAGGCCGCGAGCTTGTCCGCGCCCACCCCGGCCTTGGCCCCGGTGCTGCCCTCGGTCCAGTTGTGGTGCTCGGTCAGCGCGATGTCACCCAGGTAGGAGTCGAGCGCCCCGGTCACGGCGCTCACCGCGGCCAGCCCGTTGCGGGGCTGCCCGGCGATCCGGGTGAAGACCCCGCCCAGCAGCAGCCGGCCGCCCACCACGGCCATGTCGTTGACCCCGCCGTTGATGACCGGCGGCGCGAACGAGGTCACCACCGTGCCGTCCGCCACGTTCACCAGGGCGAGCTTGCGCCGGGTCACCCCGTTGACGGAGTTGAACCGGCCGGCGAGGTAGACCGTGCCGGGCGCGGGGCCGGCGATGACGGCGTTGACCACCCCGTCGACGACCGGGGCGAAGACGGTGTCGACGCGCCCGTCGGCCTTGCTGAAGGCGAGCACGTACCGCCGCGGGAGGCTGACCGCGGAGTCGCGGTTGCGCACCTGGGTGAAGGTGCCGACGGCGACCACCTTGGCGCCCGCGTCGAAGATCCCCCGGACGTGCCCGTCCACGATGTCCGGGGTGGTGGCCGGCGGGAGGCCGGCGACCAGGCCGGGGTGGCCAGGCCCGGCGAGTGCCGGCGCCCCGGTCGGGCTGGCCAGGATCGCGGCCGCGCTGACGGCGGCGAGGACGGTGCGCCGCAGGGGGTGGGGCACGGTGTCTCCTATGAGGGCGGTGGCGCGGGAGGGCAGTGGCGCGGAGGAACGTGGCGCGGGAGGGCAGTGGCGCGGGTCTCCTGAGGGTGGTGGCGCAGAAGGAGCTCATCCGGCTGGGGGGCACCGGACGGCCCCACGGTAGAGCCGTCCGCCCAGCCGCAACACCGGCGAACGACGCGGGCGGGCCCAGCCATTCGGCTGGGCCCGCCCGGTCGTTTCAGGGCCTACCCGGAAGACCCGGGCGACGTCGGGACCTCAGGGGCCGATGAACACCGCCTTGCCCCGCCAGTCCTTCGCGTCCACCGTCGGGCCGGAGACGACCGTGAGCGTGCCGCTCGGGGCGCCGTTCACCCAGTCCATCCGGGACAGGTTGCCGGTGCTGCGGCCGACCAGGTAGAGCTTCGTGCCCGAGACGAACACCCCGCCCGCGTCCGCGAACTGGGTGGCCCCGGCCACGGTGAACTTGTCCGGGCCGACAATGCCGCTGTCCGGGCTGAACCACCGCCAGAACAGCCCGCTCTGGCCGCTCAGCGTGTAGTAGATCCGGCCGCCCCAGTAGAACATCGCGGTCACGCTGGGGATCTCGGCGTAGAAGTTCGTGGTCACGCCGCGGTACGTCTGCCCGGCCGGCCCGGAGTCGGTGACCACGTTGTCCCACGCCGGGTCCGAGTACGGGTTGATGAACGTCGGCGCGCCGAACGTGGCCCCGTCGAAGGTACGCCGGTAGAGCGCGCCGTTCATGCCGTAGAAGAGGGTGCCGCCGACCCAGAATGCGCCCCGCGCGGTGGACCACGGGGTGTTGTCCGGGTTGGCCACCGACTGGTTCGCGCCGACCCCGGTCGCGCCGTCGTACGTGCGCGAGGAGACCCCGTTGCCGGAGACCGGCGGCGGGGCGGCCGCGGTCTTCACGATCTCGATGGCGTCGACGATCGGGTTCTCCACTATCCGGGTGAAGTCGATGTCCACGTTGCCGTCGCTGGTGAAGATGATCGTGCGGGCCATGCCCTTGTTGTGCCCGACAGTGGCGGAGATGTCGAAGTTGGGCAGCACGTTCGTGCCGTCGACCAGCACGTTGAACTTGCGCTGCCCGGGCAGCTGGGTGCAGGTGCACCGGTTGGAGAAGTAGAGCCGCAGCTCGATCTGGGTGCCCGCGGCCACCGGGAAGCCCCAGTGCATCTCCGGCAGGCCGGTCAGGTCGTAGCGCTGGTCGCTGAAGACCGCGGTCGGGGTGGTGGACGGCACGCTGGTGTCGACGCTGCCGACCAGGGTGCCCGGCGCGTTCACCCAGCTGCCCGTGTTGTGGTACGGGCTCGGCGCGGCCAGGGTGTCCTGCGCCCAGTCCGGCCCGCCGTCGGTCGAGGCCAGGGTGGGACCGCCCGCGTTGACCCGGTAGAGCACGGGGCTCGGCACGCCGTTGCCGGCGAGGTAGACCGTGCCGGGCAGGTTGGGCGGCGTGGTGCTGTGCGGGGTGTAGCCGTCGGCGAGGGACAGGTACGCGACCCGCTCCCGGCGGTGCTGCTCGTTGCCCATCCAGTCGGTGTCGTGCCCGATCCACAGCCCCTCGGGCGTGGCGTAGAGCTCGGACACGCCGTACCCGCGGGGGTGGCGGCCCGGGTTCCACTTGAGCGGGACGCCGCTGAGCGGGTCCAGCGCGGCCAGGCTCGGCCGGGCCACCGCGCCCGGGCCGGCGTTGTCGCGGCCCAGGGTGTTGTTGGCCCAGCGCATGTGGCCGCCGATGTAGACCGCGTGCTCGGTGATGGTGGTGGACAGCAGGGTGTCGCCACCGGTGTAGAGCACCCAGGTCGGCACCGCCGCGGTGCCGACGTACCCGGTCTCCCAGCGCGCGGCGGTGTCGCAGAGCGTGCCGGTGAAGGGCCCGCCCGAGGTCACGATCACGAAGAAGCCGCCCGCCGGCGAGAAGGCGACATCCCGCACGTACGAGTCGAACGCGTAGTCCGCGCACCTGGGCTGGTACCGGTCGGTGTTCCAGTTCGCGATCGCCGCCGTGGTGCCCAGGTTGATCATCACGACCTGGTCGTGCAGGACCCCGTTGGCCTTCTTGAAGTTGCCGACGACGACCAGCTTGGTGCCGTCCGGCGACAGGGCGAACTTCTCCACGCCCACCGCCGCCTCGACGCCGGTGCCGTTGTAGTTGTGGTTCTCCGTCAGGGACACCGACAGGTACGGGTCGTTCGCCCCGGTGGTGGCGTTCAGCGAGGCCAGGCCGTTGCGCACCAGGCCGGCCACCAGCGTGAACTGCCCACCGAGGAGCAGCCGGTCACCGACCAGGGCCAGGTCGGTGACGAGCGCGTTGATCGCCGGTCCCCGGAACGTGGTGACCAGCGAGCCGTCGGCGACATTGAGCAGCGCCACCTTGCGCCGCACCACCGAGTTGACGTTGTTGAACTTGCCGCCGATGTAGACCGTGCCCGGCGTCGGCCCGGCGATCACCGCGTTGACCAGGCCGTCCACCACCGGGACGAAGGCCGTGTCCACCTGCCCGGTCGACTTGTTGAACGCCAGCACGTAGTTGCGCGGGATGATCGCGCTGGTGTTGCGGTTCTTCACGCCGGTGAAGCTGCCGACGGCGATGACCTTGCTGCCGGCGTCGTAGATCGCCCGGACGTTGCCGTCGACGATGTTCGGCGTGTTCTCCGGCGGCAGGCTGCCCACGATCCCGGTGTGGCCGGGAGCGGCCAGGCCAGGCGCCGGGGCGGCGCCCACAGCACCGGCGGCGAGTGCGGCCAGACCGCACGTCACCGCGAGGACGCGCCGCCGCAGCGGCGAGTGATGAACCAACTCAATGCCCCCCATAACAGTCGCGTGGACGCAGCCGGGCGCGCCAAGGGGCGGGCTCCGGGCAGGCCATGGAAAGGCAGCTTTCCCCTCTCCGGCCCGGACGTCTACGTCACCCAAAGGATTCCGTCCGAACGTACTACTCGTAACCCAGCCGGGTGAGCAGAGTGCCCGCATGCTCACGGACGTCGGCCAGGCCGGCGTCGTCCAGCGCCGTGCGCCACCGCCCGACCGAGTCCGCCCGCGCGGTTCCGAAGCCGCCGTGCAGTGCCGTCCGGGCCGCCGGGTCGCGGACCTCCAGGAAGTCCGCCACCTGCTCGGCCGCCCGGTCCGGCTGCCGGACCACCGCCTCGTAGCGCAGCTCGAGCCACCGCTGCGGCGCCAGGCCGGCGAGGCCGGCCAGGGCGCTGGAGGTGAACCGGCGCCAGCTCCAGGCCGCCCGGGCCAGGTCGGAGACCTGCTCGAACTCCTCCCGCCGGTCCGGCTCGACCCAGAACCGGGCCGCCGGCCCCCACTGGATGCCGCCGCGACCGGTACGCCCGGCGCCGGCCGACGCCGCGGCGAGCCACGGCTTTTCGGCGTGGGAGACCGCCACGTCCCGCCCGTCGCGCACCACGTGCAGGAACACGGCGTCGGGGAAGACGTCGGCCAGGAACGGCACGATGAAGCAGTTCTCCGGGTCCTTCTCGGCGAAGCGCAGGCCGCCGTGGCCCGCCGCGGCGAGCAGGGCGCCGTAGTAGCCGCGGAAGTACCGGCTGCCCCGCGCCCGGCTCCAGGAGCCGTCGTAGACGCAGCGCGCCACCGCCTTGGTCAGCCGCGGCTCGAAGTGGTACGACACGTCGGGCAGGGTGGCGATGCACCGGCCCAGGAACGACGTCCCGGAGCGGGGTGCGCCGAGCACGAAGATCGGGCGGCGCACCCGGGGCACGTACCGCTGCCGCAGCGGGCCACGGACTGGCTGCACCAGCCGGCGCCGCTCGCGCCGGTCAGCTACCAGGCCGACCACGGCCAGCCGGGCCACCCGGGGCGGGGCGGGCATGCTCACCGACCCCCCGTCGCGGCCAGCGGGGCGTTGAAGTAGTCGTCGGCGGCGAGCTCCCGGAAGGCGGCCAGCCCCCCGGGGTCGTCCGTGAACGTGGTGTCGTACACCGGCTTTCGCTCCTGCTTGGCGGCGAAGTAGACGAGCGCCTTGATCTGCGGGTGGTCGCGGGTGTAGGAACGCACCTCGCGCAGCCAGGTGGCCCGCTGCCCGTCCTGCCCCCGCTCGGTCACGCCGAACTCGCCCACCAGGATCGGGCGCGGGTGCTTGCTGGCGAACGCCATGAACGTGTTCATCTGGGCGGCGAACCCGTCGAACTGGGCCCCGGCGTAGACGTCCGTGCACAGCCAGTCCACCTGGTCGTCGCCGGGGTAGTACGCCGCCGCGTTGCGCTGCGGGTCGATGAAGCCCTGCACGTGGGGGCACCACACCCAGCCCGCGTTGGTCGCGCCCACCTCGGTGAAGATCTGCCGGGTGTGCCGCCACGCCGCGATGTAGTCCTCCGGGGAGTGCACGCTCGCGGCCAGGTTGGGCCGGTCCATCTCCCAGCGGAAGCGCAGCAGCAGCGGGCGGCCGTACGCCTTGACCCGCTCCGCGCGCTGGCGGATCACCGGGTCGTAGACGCCCATCGCCATGGACCGGGTGTCGGTGCCGGCCCAGGAGACCATCAGCAGGTCGGCCTCTGCGCCGAGGGCGTCCTCGGTCGGCCCGGGGAACTCGTCGTCCCACTCGTGGAACGCGTGCGCGATCCGCAGCTGCGTGCCCAGCTGGCGCTCGAAGGCGGCGAACGCCTCCGCCCGCCCGGTCGGGGTGTTCCACTGCGGCTTCACCCACGCGCCCAGCCAGGTGCCCTGCTCCGGCGGCTGGGGGCCGCGGGTGGTGGTCACGTCCGGGCTGTGTCCGGGTGCGACCGCCGGCGGGGAGGTCAGGACCGGGTTGGCTGCGGTGCCGTCGCGCTTCTTGTCCCCGCCGCACGCGGTCGCGGCCAGTCCCAGAACGAGGGTGACTGCAAACGCAGTCACCCTACGTCGCGCAGAAGTCACTACGCGTCCTCCCCACCCGTTGACATCGCTACACCCTGACCGACACCGGCCAGCCTATGCACCTTCCCCGGCTGCGTTTGGCACATCGTGTAGACCACCTGACCGGTCGCCGCGGGGGCGCCGCACCGCCGCCCGCAACGCGTCGAGCTGGAGCACCGACCGCCACCGCCAGGCTCCGGCGGCGTACGCGAGCGCGCCGGCGGCCGCCACCGCGGCGAGCACCGGCAGGTTGGCCCCGTAGACGAGCCGGGCCAGCAGCGGAGGCAGGCCGAAGCACACCGTGGCGAGCGCGGCGGCGAGCAGCGTGCCGCGGCCGAACGGGTGCAGCCGCATCGACCCGTACAGCTGGGCGAGCGGGACGAGGTTGCCCACCGCGATAGCGGCCGACCAGGCCGCCGCCGCACCCACCATGCCGTACGGCGGGATCAGCAGCAGGTTGCCGACGACGTTGACGGCGACCGCTGCGAGAGCGTTGTAGAACGTCCAGGACGTCTTGCCGGCCATGTTCAGCACCGAGTCGACCATGCCGCACCCGGTCGCCAGGAGCATGGTCAGCGCGAGCACCACGGTCACCGTACGGCCGGAGCCGTAGCCGGGCCCGAACAGCGCGAGCACCGCCTCGGCGAAGACCGCGAACAGCAGGTACGCCGGCCAGGCCAGCAGCACCAGCCAGCCGGTGGTGGCCTGGTAGAGCCGGCCCACCGCGGCCCGGTCGCCGCGGGCCATCTGCCCGGCGATGCGGTGCTGCACCGCGGTCGCCAGCGCCTGCGCGGAGAGCTGGCCGAGGGTGAGGAAGCGGGTCGCGGCGGTGTAGACGGCCGCCTCGGCACTGCCGCGCAGCGCGGCGAGCAGCACGATGTCCAGCCGCTGCACGGTCATCTGGGCCAGGCTGCCCAGCGCCCGCGGGCCGGTGTAGCGCCAGTACTCCCACGCCAGCCGGACCGGGCGCGGGCGGGCGCCGGCGGCGGCGCGCTCGGCCCGGCGTACCAGCAGCGCCAGCCAGCCGAGGGCGATGACCGTCGCCGGCAGGTAGGGCAGCGCCCAGGCCAGCGGCAGCCCGGTCGCCACCGACGCGCCCAGCACCGCGGCCAGGGCCACGGCGACCAGCTGTAGGCCGTGCCGGCCGAGCCGGTCGACCAGCAGCAGCGGGCCCATCCGGCCGAAGCCGCGGCAGGCCGCCAGCGCCATCTCGCCGAGCGCGGCGACCGGCAGGAACAGCGCGAGCGAGCGCAGCATCGGCACCGCGTCCGGCGTCGGGTCCCGGAACAGGACCCCGGCCAGCGCCGGCGCGAGCACCCAGCCGGCGATGCCCAGGCCGGTGCCGACGAGCGCGACCGGCACCGCACCGGCGAGCACCGCCGGGCGGATCCGCTCCGGCTGGCCCAGGGCCCGGGCCCGGCTGACGAAGTAGACCGAGCCCACGCCGGTACCGAGCCGGGCCGCCGCGTACGCGATCATGAAGGCGCTGGTGCCGGCGAAGAACAGCCCGGCGTCAAGGACCGACCAGCCCCGGGTCACCACGATGTTGAGCGCGAACGCGGCCGCCGCGGCGACCGCGACGCCGGCCAGGTTGGCCACGCCGTGCCGGGCCGCGCCGCGCAGCTGCGCCGCGCCGGTCGGCTCCTCCTGCGCCGCGGTACGGACGGACCCGGTCGTCTCCCCCGGGGTACGGGCGGAGCCGGTCACCTCCGCCGGGGGGTTACGGGCGGACCCGGTCACCTCCGCCACGACGGCACCCGGCCCCACCACGCCGCCAGCCGCTCGTCGTACGGCGCGAAGTGGGCCGCCAACCGCGCTCGAAGCTCGGGGGTCATCGGGGACCGGGCACGCGCGTTGTGCTTGCCGAAGGTGATGTCGGGCCAGTGCGGCAGCCCGAGGAAGTCGCACACCGCGTCAAAGGCTGGCCTGGGGTCGGCGAAGAACTCATCACTGTCGATCACATGCAGCCGCTCCCGGCCGAACACAGCGGCCAGGTGCTCCAGCTGCTCGACGTACTGCCCGCGGGTGAGGTAGGCGTTGTGCTGGAAGTGGTGGCTGGCGTAGCCCGGGTCGGCGACCAGCCGCTCCCGCTCCCCGGCGATGCGCTCCGGCTCCAGCGCGAGCGCGGTCTCGAAGTCCTCGGTCTCGTAGCCGCGCGCCAGCTCGTGGGCGTGCGCGGAGTAGGCCCGGTCGACCGGGTCGCGCAGCAGCGCCAGCAGCCGCACGCCGGGCAGGTCCGTGGCGATCCGCTGCGGGGCCAGCGGGTGGAACATGTAGTACGGGCTCGACTCGCCGGTGACCGCCGGTACGCCGTACCGCCGGTGCACCGCCTCGGCCGCGCGCACGGTCGGGAAGTGGCCGAAGTACCAGGCGAGGCCGCGGTCGTACCCGGTGTCGAAGTAGTGGACCCCCTTGTGCAGCACGGCCGGCAGCACCGCCGGGTGCTGGGACAGTGTCTTGAACAACGAGGTGGTGCCGCAGCGCTGCGCGCCCACGATGAGAAAGCCCGGTCGCAGCCGCCCGCCAGCGGTCCACCGGCCCACCGTACGGGTCACCGTACGCACCGCCCGGCGCGCCCTGGTCCTGGCCATCCCGCTCATCAACGTCCTCGCTCCTCCAACACCGGTAGCAGCCACTCATCGATGCGCCCCAGCCGCGCCCCGGCCTCGGCCTGCCGGTCGGCCAGGTAGCGGGCGCCCAGCTCGACCAGGTAGAGGCGGACGGCCAGGTCCACCGCCTGCGCCGGCACGCCGAACGGGCCCAGCAGCTCGCGCCCCTGCGCGAAGAGCGCCCGCGCGGCCTGCGCCGGTGGCACGCCGCGCCGGGTCACCGCCGACTGCAACGCCAGGTGGAGCGCGTCGAAGCCGGCCGGGACGTCCGGGTCGAACCGTTCCCAGTCCCACACCAGCACCCGCCCGTCGGCGAGCACCGCGCTGTTGCCGCCGTTCCAGTCGCCGTGCCAGCAGCCGAACGGCAGCTCGTCACCCCGCCCGGCCACCGTGTCCAACGCCTCAGCGAGCCGGGCGGAAACGGGGCCGGCGGGCAGCTCTTCCACTGCTGTGGCCAGCCGCTTGGCGTACCCGCTGCCGGGGTAGGCGACCCGGCGCACGCCCAGGCAGCCGGCGAGCCCCACCATCGCCGCAGCCTCGGTGCCCGCCGCACCCGCCGCCGCCCGGGGCAACCACACCGGCAGGGCCTCCTGGACCAGCAGCGTGTGCGGCCCCCAGGCACCGTGGTGGCGCACCGCCGGCACGACCACGGGCCCCAGGTCCGCGCTGGCGAGCCGGTGCAGCGCCGCGGCCTCGGCGTCGACCAGGGTACGGGTCAGCGCGTTGACGCCCAGCTTGGCGAAGCCGAGCACCGCCCCGTCCGGCGCCAGCACGGCCAGCACCGGCTTGCGGTTGGCCCGCGGTGGACCGATCTGGACGCTGAGCCGGACCGGCCGCCCCAGGATCTGGGCCAGGTGGGTGTCGAGCCCGGCCGGGCCGGCGGTGCCCCGCCGCACGGCCAGCCGGTCGCGGCACACCAGCCCGCCAGCGCCCAGCCGGAACACGGTCGACAGGAGCCGCCGGCGCAGCCGCGCCCGCGGCGTGGCCGCCTCGACCGAGAAGCGCACCGCCGCCGCGGCGGCCCGCGGCGCGCCGGCCGGCACGAGCAGCCGGGGGCGGGCGGCCGACGGCACGACGGTGTAGGCGGCTTCCCGGTCCCCGGGCCAGAGCAGGTCCGCCAGCTCGGGCAGGTACGCCGCGCGCTCATCCACCATGGGCACTCCGCAAGACTCCACGCCGGTCAACCATTGGCTCTCCCAGGGCTCCCCGCAGGCCAGCCACCGGCGCCCAGCAGGCTCATCCGCTGCCGGCGCAGCTCGCGGTCGTTGCGGGCGAGCAGCGCAACCGAGATGAGCGCCCAGCACAGGGTCGAGTTCAGCGCGCCGTAGAGGAACTGGAAGAACAGGACGAGGATCAGCACCAGGCTGCCGCCGATGCCGATCGGCGTATGGTCGTGGCGGAACCGCCACAGGTTCCACAGGAAGAACCCGCTGTAGGCGAACGCGCCGACGAACCCCTGCGCGATCAGCAGGTGCCACAGCTGGCCGTCGCTGCCGATCTCCCGGTTGCCGCACTGCGGGCAGTCCACCCGCTTGCCGATCGCGATGGACCGGCTGCTGCCGATCAACGGCCGGTTGGCGCCGTACCCGAGGATCGGGGAGCTGGCCGCGGCCTTCACCGCGGCCGCGTTCAGGGTCGCCCGGATGTCGTCGCTGTGCCCGTTGTCCAGGCGCTGGGAGACCACGGTGCCCAGCGGGGTGGCGAAGGTCAGCACCGCGAACAGGCCCACCGCCGCGGCCAGCCCGCCGAGCGGCGCGAACCGGCCCCGCCAGGCCAGGCGTACGGCCACGTAGACAGCGGCGATGCCGAGCCCGATCCACAGGCCCCGGTTGAGCGACTGCACGATCGGCACCACCGCGGCGAGCAGGACCACGACGCCGGTCACCCGCCGGGCACCCCGGCCCAGCACGGTCCATCCCACAGTCAGCCAGACCAGCAGGATGCACATGTTCTCGCCCCAGGTGTTCGTGTACTCGAACGGGGCGGACGGGCGCGGCTCGCCCGAGCCGCCGGCCAGCACGTCCTGCACCTGGGCCACCTCGACGGTGAGCAGGCGCTGCACGAACGGGTCGGTGGTGAGGGAGGCCGGCAGCAGCTCCTTCAGCGGCGAGCTGAACGACAGCTCGGGGAAGAGCACCCCCACGTACCCGCCGACGACGGTGAACAGGCCCATCACGCCGAGCAGCCGTACCACCCGCAGCCTCGGCAGCTCGTGCTCCTCCAGGTTGAGCACGTACAGCATGATCACGGTCAGGGCGGTGTAGTTCATGACCCGGGTGCCGTAGCCGATGAACCGCCCGAACCCCTGCGGCGCCATGGTGTCCGGAGCCACCTGGCCCAGCATCAGGCCGGACAGCGCCACCCACGCCAGCAGCAGCAGCCACAGGCCGAAGCCCGGCGGCACCCGTACGTTCCCGCGCCGGTAGAGGTGGAACGCCATCGGGACGGCGGCGATCGCGTAGATGAACGTGGGCAGCCCGAGAGCCCACCACAGCGGGTAGCACAGCAGCAGCGCCACCAGCGGCCAGCCCGGCGGGAGCCGCGGCGACCGGCCGCGCCGCCCGCGTGGGCGCGGCGGCATCCCCGGGCTGCGGGGCGCGGCGACCGGTGTCGGGGGCGGACCGAGCACCGCGGTCACGCCACCACCACCGTCGAGCCGGTCGGCGCGTACACCACCCAGGTGGTGCCGGGTTGCAGCCGGACCGGGAAGCCGGAGCCGTCCACCACGTTGCACATCTGGCGCAGCCCGCCCTTGCGCCAGCTGCCGGTGGCGGCGCTCGACCCGGACACGGCGAGCGCGGGACCCTCCCCGAGCACCTGGGCGCTGGGCAGGTCCCGGGCAACCGGCCGGCGGATGGACACGGTCTTGTACGGCATGGTCAGCACGACCACCGAGGCGACCGCCACGGTCACCCCGCCGAGCTGGCTGCGCCAGGTCCGGGTCGGCTCGTCGTAGGTCCACACCTGCGCCGGGCGGCCGGGCGCGGTGACCGTCAGGCGCTGTGCGACCTTTGCCCCGGCGTCGGCCACCGGCTCGCCCTGGGCCGCGTAGACGAAGGCGGGCGGCGGCGTGCCGCCGGCCGGGACGGCCCGGTAGAGCGCTCCCGTCGAGGTGTACCCGCCCGGGAACAGGTCGGCCCGCTGGGCCGGGGAGACCGCGGGCAGCTTCGAGTTCTCCAGCTGGGTCAGGAAGCTCTCCGGTGCGCCGCCGTACCCGACGAACGCGTTGAAGATAGCCAGTGTCTTCACGTCCGCCGGCCGGATCTCCGTCACCGGCCCGATCCGCGCCGCCTCCCGGGACTGGTAGACGGCGAGCAGGTGCAGCGAGCCGCTCTCGGCGTACTCCTGGTAGATCAGGTCCGCGGTGGCCAGCCCGGCGGGCGCCGGGCTGCCCGTACCGACCCGCACCGGCACCGCAACGGCCCGGCGGGTGACGACACTGTCGGGGCTGCCCAGGCCGGCCAGTGGGGCGGGCGGCAGGGCCGGGCTGGCGCTCGGGCTGAGCGTGGGGCGGGGCCCGGGGTCCACCGGGCCGGTGCGGAGGTCCCCACCGCCGTCGTCGGCGCAGCCGCCGGTCGCCAGCAGGGCGGCGGCCAGCAGCCCGGCGGCGAGGCCGGGCCTCACCCCTGCTCCTCCCGCTGCGGCAGAGTGATCTTGGTGCCGTCCGTCGCGCCGGTGCGGTACGTGGAGCCCTTGCGCCCGGTGCCGGTCTGCGGCCGGCCCTCCCCGCCCCAGGCGCCCTTGTCGGTCATCCGGGGCAGCACCATGGTCGACTCGGACGTGGTCATCGGGGCCTCGGCGTCGGCCCCCTCGTCGGCGCCGGCACCGGCGTGGACCACCGGCAGCCGTACGGCGACCGTCTCCTCGCTGTCCCCCGAGGTGGGTGCCAGGACGGTCCGCCCGGCCAGGGTGGGCCGGCCGGTCGCCGGCCGGGACGGGACGGCGCGCTCGGGCTTCGCGTGGACGCCCCGGGTCGAGGTCCGGGCTGCGGTGGCTGCCGCCGCCTTGGCCACCGGCAGGCGCGGGACCAGCACCGCACCGATCACCGGCGCCTGCACCTGGTCGAACTGCTGGATCGCCGTAGTCACCTCGCGGCCGCGGGTGTGCCGGGCCTCGGCGACCAGGAGCACCGCGTCGACGTGGCTGGCCAGCGCCTGCGCCTCGACCGCGAGGCTCGGCGGGGCGGTCTCGATGAGCACGTGGTCGAACCGGTCGGCGAGCTCGGCGAGCACCTCGAGCAGCCCGGCCACCGGCAGCTCGGACTCCGGGTCCAGCTGGCCGGGGAGCAGCACCCGCAGCTGTGGCACGGCTGGCACCGCGGTGAGCGCGTGCAGCGCGGGCAGGTCCCGCCGGAGCACCTCGGCCAGGCCAGGGCCGGGGTCGTTGCCGGCCATCGCGGCGAGTGGCGAGTCCGGGTTCGTGGTGACCACGGCGACCTGCGCGCCGGTGCGGGCGTAGGCGGCGGCGAGGTTGCCGACGAGGAAGCCGGTGGCCGCGCCCGGGCTGGCGGCGACGAGCAGCATCCGCCGGCCCCCGGCCCCGGCCGCCGGCTCGGGCACCGTGGTGAGCAGCACGTTGCGCAACCGGCCCAGCTCGCGCGACATCTTGTCGGTGGCGGGCAGCAGGGCCGGGGCGGTCAGCCGGCCGGACAGCTCCAGCAGGACCGGTACGCCCAGCCGGTCGGCGATGTCCCGGCTCCGGCGCACCCGCGTGTCCAGCCGGTCCAGCAGCAGCGCCAGCGCGATGCCGAGGAGCAGGCCGGCCCCGAAGCCGCTGGCGAGGTTGAGCATGCGCTTCGGTGAGCTGGGCCGGGCCGGCAGGGACGGCTCGGAGATGATCAGGCCTGGGTCGAGCGAGGTGGCGAGCAGCGGGCTGAGCCGGCCGTTGAGCGTGCCCAGCTGGTTGGTGAGCACGCTGCGGTCGGCCTCGGCGCGCTGGCGCTCCACGTTGCTCGGCGGCAGCGAGGCGATCTTGCCGGCCACCTGGGTCAGCTGCCGGTTGGTGTCCTCGATCTGCTTGCGCAGCTCAGCGATCTCGGTGTCCAGGTCCCGGCGGGCGATGTCCACCCGCAGGTCGAGGTAGGCCTGGGTGAAGGCGCGGGAGCCGTCGCGCGCGCCTGCCCGGGTGGGCGAGTCGAACGACACGTGCAGAACCTGGCTGTTCGGCGGCACGGTGACATCCACCCGGCGGGCCAGCGACTCCGGCGCCTCGGGGGTACGCAGTAGGGCCTGTGCGCGCGTGGCCACGACGGTGGACCGGATGATCTGCGCCTCGGTGTCCAGGTTGACCTTTGCGTTCGGGTTGGCGTCCGGCCCGATCTGCCGGACCTGCACCGACGTGGTGGCGGTGTAGGTGCGCGGCTGGATCGCGGTGAAGCCGGCCGCCGCGGCAAGGCCGACGATGGCTCCGGCCGCAAGGATCCACCAGCGGCGACGCAGCCACCCGAAGTAGTCCAGCAGCGTGGGGCCTTCGGGCTCAGTCATTTCGACGCGACGAGAATGGGGCATGCGGTGTCTCGCTCCCTGTCGAAACGCGAGCCGAGGTCTTCGGTCGGGCCGTTGTCTAGTGCTGTTTTGTCATAATATGACGCGCAGATGATCGACCGATACTCTCCGTCGCAGATCCGACGCGCGCGATGTGCCGTTTTCTCAATCCCGATGGGTAGGGCGATGATAGCCCGGTGCGCTGCTGCTACCACATCCAGTCCCACCGTGCCCCCCGCCAGCTGGTGAGGTTGGTCCAGCAGGTCAAGCGTATGAGCCCGGACAGCGTCGTGCACATCAGCCACGACGTGGACGGAGCGCCGCTCGACCCCGCGACGCGGGCCGAGCTGGCCGCGCTGGCGGACGTGACCGTGCAGCTCCACCAGGGCGGGTACGGCGACTTCAGCCACGTCGACCGGTACCTCGCCGCGGTGGACTGGCTGGTCGCCGGCGGCGTGAAGGTGGACTGGCTGGTCAACCTGACCGGGCAGGACTACCCGCTGCGCCCCTTGGCAGAGTGCGAGCAGGAGCTGGCGTCCTCCGGCGCGGACGGTTTCCTTGAGTACTGGCCGGCGCTCGGCCCGGACAGCCACTGGGGGGCGGCCAAGGCCCGCTCCCGCTACTACTTCCGGCACCGCCGCCTCGCCCCGCTCACCCCCCGCGGGGCCCGGGCGCTGCGCCCGCTCCAGCTGGTCAACCGGCTCCAGCCACTGGTACGGGTGCACACCTCGTACGGCCTGGCGGTCGGCCGCCGGGTCCGTCCGCCGTTCGGCCCCGACCTGGTGCTGCACGGCGGCTCGGCGTACGCGTCGCTGTCCTGGCCGGCCGTCGCCTACCTGCGCCAGTTCCTGCGCGACCGCCCCGACGTGGTCGCCCACTTCCGGCACACGCTCTCGCCGGAGGAGGCGCTGCCACAGACCGTCCTGGTCAGCTCGGGCCGGTTCCGGCTGGTGCCGGACTGCAAGCGCTACTTCGACTTCTCCAACACCCGGTTCAACCGCTCCAAGGTGCTCACCACAGCCGACCTGCCCCAGGCACTGGCCAGCGGCGCCCACTTCGGCCGCAAGTTCGACGAGGACGCCCACCCCGGGGTCCTCGACGAGGTGGACGCCCACCTGGCCCGAGTCTGACCCGCCCCGCCCGGTGGTCAGCCGCGGTAGCCGTAGACCCAGCGGAGCGGCCAGGTGAGCGCCGCGACCAGGCGCCGCCGCGACGGGGCGTACTCCCGCCGCCACTTCTCGTCGAGCACCAGCGTGATCGCCCCGTGCCGCATCCGGATGCGCCCCCCGGCGACCGTGTGCGAGCCGCGATGGGTGAACGTCGTCCCGTCCAGGAAGCCCAGCGGGTCGCGCTGCCCGGTCGCATCCTCGGTCAGCGCCGCCACCCGCGCCAGCACCGCCCGGGGCTCGCGCACCAGGTCCTCGTAGCGCAGCCGGACCCGGGGCACGCCCAGCCAGGCGAGCCACGCCAGCATCGCGTTGACGGTGACCCAGCGCCGGGCGATGAGCAGCGGCGAGCGGGTCTTCATGTGCTTGCGCGGCGCGGTGCCCTCCGGCAGCTCCACCGCCTGGCTCCAGGAGTAGGCCACCCCGCGCGGGTCGCGCACCACGTGCACCAGGCGCAGGTCGATGCCTTTCGCCCGGCGCAGGATGTACGCCAGCGACGGGCGCTTGGTCGAGTCGACCACGACGGCGGCCCCGGACACCTCGGCGATGGCCCGGTAGAGCGGGGTGATGAGCGCGATGTACCGGTCCAGGCTGCGACGGAAGGCCGGCAGCAGGCCGGCGGCGAGGACCAGCGGGACCCGGCTGGTGGCGTCGACCCGCCGCTGGAGGCGGTAGACCTCGGCCAGGTCGACCCTTGACCACCCGCCGTACGCCAGCTCGCCCACCTTGCTCCAGAACGGGCACCCGGCGAACGGCTCCCCGCAGGCGCAGCGGAAGTTGCGCTCCACCCCGGACTGCCACAGGTAGAACAGCTCGCCCACCTCACAGTGGCCGGTGAGCTCGCCCAGCATCAGGTCGAGCAGGGTGGAGCCGCTGCGCGGCATGCCGCCGACGTAGAGGACCGGGACTGCCCGCTCAGTGGTACCCATAGCGCCACCTCGATACCGCTGTCGCCGCCGTCACGAAACGCCGCTGCGCCGCGGGCAGGGCGGTACGCCACTCCTCGTCCAGCCGCAGCGGGAGTACGCCGTCCGAGTGCCGGATGCGGCTGCCGGCGATGGTGTGCGTGGCCGCCGGGCGTACCCCGCCATCGGCCAGGAAGCCCAGGTCCGCCGGCCGGACCTCGATCCCGTGCAGGGCCGCGATCCGGGCCAGCTGGCGGGGCGGGTCGGCGACCAGGTCCTCGTAGCGCACCCGCACCCCGCGCACGCCGAAGCGGCGCAGGGCGGCGACGCTCGCGTTCACCGTGACCCAGCGGCGGGACACCGTCGCCGGCGACCAGCGCGGCATGTCGCCGCGGTGCGTCGCGCCGTCGGCCACCCGCTTGCCCCAGGAGAACGCGACCCCGCGCGGGTCGCGCACCACGTGCGCCACGGCCAGGTCGACGCCTGGCGCGCCACGCAGCGCGAACGCCAGCGAGGGCCGCTTGGACGAGTCCACCACGACCCGCGCGCCCGAGGTGTCGGCGATCGCGCGGTAGAGGGCGGTGAGCAGGTCCGTATACCGGGTGACGGCGCGGGCGAACGCGGAGCCGGCCGGCGGCGCGACCAGGGCTGGGATCCGCGGCGTGCGGTCCACCCGGAGCTGCAGCGCGAGCACCTCGTCCACCAGGGTGGGCGACCAGCCGCCGTAGGCCCGCTCGCCCACCTCTCTCCAGAAGGGACACCCAGTGAACGGGACACCGCACGCACACCGGACATTATTGTGTGGACCGTCGGTCCACAGGTAGTAGAGCTCACCCACCCCGACGTGACCCGGCAGCTGGCCGATCATCAGGTCGGCGAGCGTGGAGCCGCTGCGCGGGACGCCGCCCACGTAGAGCAGCCGCACCGGTGCCGACGTCTCCACCAACCTCCACCCTCCCTGCAGGCCTGCGCCGTGCTGACCACGTACGCGCTGGTCACGCACTGCTCGCACGCGCCCGGAGCAGTCTACGCACGACAGCCGGCCTGGCCGATCGGTCGGTCCGTTCTGTCGCAGGTCCGACTGAGTCGGACCGTGGCGCTGATCCGGGGTAGTTTGCCCTCACGGCCATGATGGTGGGATCTGGGGAGGACATAATGACCGTCATGGATCAGTCCGAGCGCGGCCCGGTGCTGCTGGTCGGGTCGAGCGGTGGGCATCTGGCGCAGCTGCTGGCGCTGGAGCCGTGGTACCGAGGATGGGACCGGTGCTGGGTCACCTTCGGCACGCCCGACGCCCGGTCGCTGCTGGCCGGGGAGGACGTGGTGTGGGCGCACCACCCCACCACCCGCAACATCCGCAACCTGGTGCGCAACACCCTGCTCGCCGCCCGGGTGCTGCGGCGCCGGCGGGTCGAGGCCGTGGTCACCACCGGGGCCGGCGTCGCGCTGCCGTTTGTCGCGCTGGCCCGGCTGCGCGGCATCCCCACGATCTATATAGAGGTGTACGACCGGATCGATACGGCCACGCTGACCGCCCGGCTCTGCCGGCCGTTCCTGTCGGCGATGCTGGTGCAGTGGGAGGAGCAGCGCCGGATGTACCCGTACGCGACCGTGGTCGGTAACCTCCTGTGACCGCGCCGCTGGTCCTCGTCGTCGTCGGCACTGACGTGCACCCCTTTGACCGGCTCACCTCCTGGCTCGAGCGGTGGTCGCCCGGCCCGGCCCGGCTCCTGGTCCAGTACGGCCACGGGCGCAAGCCGGCGCTGGCCGGCGCCACCGCCTTCCTCGACCACGACGAGCTGCGGCGGACCATGACCGAGGCCACCCTGGTGGTCAGCCACGGCGGGCCGGCCACGATCACCGAGGCCCGGCGCACCGGGCACCTGCCGATCGTGGTGCCCCGGGACCCGGCCCGCGGCGAGCACGTGGACGACCACCAGCTGCTCTTCGCCCGCCGGATGGCAGCGGCCGGCCTGGTGCACCTGTGCGAGTCAGAGCCGGACCTGACCACAGCGCTCGACCTGGGGGTGGCCGACCCGGCCCGGTTCAGCCTCGACGGCGACGCGCCTGGCGGCACCGGCCGCGCCGAGGCGGTGGCCCGGGTGGGGCGCATCGTGGAGGAGCTTGTGGACGCCCGGACGCGCCGCCGGACGGGACGGCGGCGGTGAGGCCAGCGGTGCCCGTGCTGTTCCTCGGCGGCCTCGGCCGCAGCGGCTCCACCCTGCTGGAGCTGATCCTGGCGCAGAGCGACGACGTGTGCGCGGTGGGCGAGGTCGTCCACCTGTGGGAGCGCGGGCTCCGCCTGGACGAGCGGTGCGGCTGCGGCGAGCGCTTCTCCGGCTGTCCATTCTGGACACAGGTCGGTGCGCGCGCGTTCGGCGGGTGGTCCACCGTGGACACCGACGAGGTGGCCGCGCTCAAGGGACAGGTCGACCGTACCCGGCACCTGCCCCAGCTGGCCCGCGCCCGCCTGCCAGAGCGGCAGCTGGCCGCGGTCCGCCGGTATGCGCAGCTCTACACGCAGGTCTACGCCGCCGCGGCCGAGGTGTCCGGCGCCGCCGTGGTGGTCGACTCCAGCAAGCACGCGTCGCTGGCGTTCGCCCTGCGCTGGGCCGAGGGCCTGGACCTGCGCGTGGTGCACCTGGTGCGCGACAGCCGCGCGGTCGCCCACTCCTGGGCCAGGCGGGTACGCCGGCCGGAGGTGGCCGACGCCGAGGCGTACATGCCGACGTTCTCCCCGGTGCAGGTCAGTGCCTTGTGGACGGTGCAGAACCTCGCCTTCGACGTGCTCGCCGCGCGCCGCGCGCCGGCCCGGCTGCCGGTGGCCCGGATCCGGTACGAGGACTTCACCGCCGACCCGCGGGGCACCGTCACGGCCGTCCGCCAGCTGGCCGGGCTGGCCGACGACCCCGCGGCGCTGCGGGTGCTCGACGAGCCACCGGTGCTCCCCCGACCGGCGCACACCGTCGCCGGCAACCCGCTGCGCTTCGCCCGCGGGCCGCTGCGCGTGCGCGCGGACGAGGAGTGGCGCACCGGCTTCCCGACCGGCGCCCGGGCCCTGGTCAGCGCGCTCACCCTTCCGTTGCGCCTGCGGTACGGCTACCGCGGCGGCTCCCGGCCGGCCAACCTTGAGGAGCGTGTATGACCCCGTCCGTGACCGCCGTGGTGCCCACCCGGGACCGCCCCGAGCTGCTGCGCGCCGCCGTGGCCGCCATCCTCGGCCAGGAGTACCCGGGCCGGGTCGAGGTGGTCGTGGTCTACGACCAGTCCACACCGGACACCTCGCTGGTGCGCGACGACCCGCACCGCCAGGTCCGGGTCATCGCGAACACCCGTACGCCGGGCCTGGCCGGCGGCCGTAACACCGGAATCCTCGCGGCAACCGGCGACCTCGTCGCGTTCTGCGACGACGACGACGAGTGGCTGCCCGGCAAGCTCGCCGCGCAGGTGGCCGCGCTCGAGGCGGCCGGCAACGCCGAGCTCGCCTGCTGCGGCATCCGGGTGAGCTACGACGGGTCCATAGTGGACCGCGTCCTCCCGCTTGACCGGGTGCCGCTCGCCGCGCTGCTGCGCAAGCGCCTCACCGAGCTGCACCCGTCCACGTACCTGATCTGGCGGGACGCGCTGGTCAACGGCATCGGCCTCGTCGACGAGGAGATCCCCGGCAGCTACGCCGAGGACTATGAGTTCCTGCTCCGGGCGGCCCGGCGCCGGCCGCTGGTCAACGTGGCCGAAGCGGGGGTGCTGGTCCGCTGGCACAAGCGGTCCTACTTCTCCCAGCGGTGGGAGACCATCGCCACGGCCCTGCAGTGGCTGCTGGGCCGCTACCCCGAGTTCGCCGGTGAGCCGCTCGGCGAGGCGCGGGTGACCGGGCAGATCGCCTTCGCCCACGCGGCAATGGGCGACCGGCGGGGCGCGGTGCGCTGGGCCCGGCACACCATCGCCCGCAACCCGAAGGAGCCGCGCGCCTACCTCGCCCTGGCCGTGGCGAGCCGGGCCGTACGCCCCGACACGGTGCTGCGCCGGCTGCACCAGCGTGGTCGAGGGATCTGACCGGCAGGCAGCGACGCTGTCCGACCACCGACACCCCGCTTACGAGCACACAGATCCTGTGCCTGACTGGAGCTAGCTGCACCGCGGCCAAGGTCGCCGCAGGTCCGGTGCACCAGTCAGGGAGGCAGCAATGTCAAGAACTGCGCCCGCGGTCGTCACCATGTGCCTTCTCGCGGTCGCCTCGCTGGGCGCCTGCGGAGACCGTGATGGGGAGCCGCGCGCCACCGCACCGTCGCCCACCGCCCCCGCGACCTCGCCGGTCAGCACGCCAAGCCCGTCACCGGCGCGGCCCGCCCGGGAGTACACAAAGGCGGACCTGGAGGCGGCTTTACTGACCCGCCGGGACCTGCCGGCCGGTTACCGGGTCGACACCCAGCTCGCCGTCGAGGATCTGGCATCGGTGGCGTTCTCACAGTGCCCGAGCGAGTACTCCGCCAAGGCCGGATACCTCGAGGGGGCACGGGCCACCACTGGGAGAGTCTGGTCCACGACCACCGGTACGTTCATCGTCCAGTCGCTCACGCTCCTGCCCAGCGGTCTCGACAACAACCTCTACCCGTTCCGCACGGCCCTCGCCAGCTGTACCAGCTGGGTCGTTGAGCACCGGACCCACAAGCTGACCATGGCCAACTACGGCCCGTACGGCGATGAGTCGCTCAGCTTCGCGATAACCGTTACCGAACGTGAAATGAATTTCACCAACGCCGTGATCTACGTCCGCACGGCCAACATCTTCATGGCGCTGCGGATCACCGTGGTGGGCTACCGGGCCCCGGCGGATGCGAAGGCCATCTTCGACCAGGCCGTCCACAAGCTGCCCCGCCCGTAGGCCGGCGCCCGTGGCGACGCGCTACGAGCGGCAGATGCCCTGCCAGGCCTGCTGGCTCGGCTGGTCCAGGAGCCGGAAGTCCACCGAGAGCATCGAGTCGAAGTAGGACACCCAGAGCGGGTTCTGGCTGCTCAGGTACGCCCCGATCGAGCGCAGCCAGGCCGCCCGCCCGGCGCCGGTGTCCTCCGGCAGCAGCACGCTGCCGGTCTCGGCGTACCCGAACGGCTTTCCGGCGGCGCGCGACACCTCGATGGACTTCGCGTAGATGCTGGCCGGGGACGCGTACTCCCCCTTCTTGCGACCGAAGTTGTAGCAGTCCCAGCCGAGCACGTCGATGATGTCGCCGCCGGCGTAGTAGTCGCGCCAGTTGCGGCCGGAGGACGGGTTCACCGAGTAGCACATCAGCACCAGCGTGGCGTGCAGGCGGCTGTTGCCGGTGCGGTTGGCCAGCCCGGCGAGGTGCCGCCAGGCCGCGCGGTAGTCGGTAGCGGTGAAGTTACCGGCCGCGATGTTGTCCTCGGGCTCGTGGTAGTAGACCCAGTACGTGTCGCGGGTGCGCGGGGCGCTGGCGAACCAGGCGGACAGCTGGGCGTCGTGCTTGCCCGAGAGGACATCGAGCGGGAGCGCCTTGAACGACACCACCACCGTGCGGTTCGCCACGTCGACCCGGCTGCCGGCCCAGGACGGGGGCAGGCCGGTATAGAAAACGCGGACCATCTCCAGCGGGCCGTACGTGCGGTCCGCCCGGGCCAGCCCCTGCGCGTAGGTCTCTCCGGTACGCAGCTGGACGGAGGCTCCGGCGAGCATCCGGCCCGGCGCCGGCTTGACGGACGGGGAGCCGAACGACGCGCTGGCCGACGGCAGCACGGTCGGCTGGGGGGAGCCGGCCGGCTGGCCCGGCTGGAGGATCGCCTCGGGCGGGCTGTCGCCCTTGGCCTGGACCGGCTCCAAGCTCACGACCAGGCGCGGGCCGTCGTTGCCGCGCTCTGACGCGAAGATGCGGACCTCCCCCGCCGCACCCGCCGCGATGTCGAGGGCGAACGCGTACGTGCCGGAGGTGGTGACCACCCGCGTCAGGTCGAACGAGAACGACGTGGCACCCGTGGCTGGGCCGGTCGCCACGCGGTCGGCGTGCGCAGGCGGCCCAGAGTCCTTGAGCTCGGCGGCTACCCAGGTGGTGTCCGGCACCCGGTACAGCTCGACCCCTGCCGGCTGCGGCATGGGCGACCTGGTCTTGAGGGCGGCCGCCACGATACGGCTGTTCCGCGGCAGCGCCGGCACGTCGAACTTGAGGAACGTGACCGAACGCCGCTCCGGCTGCCTGACCGCGAGCAGCTCCGCCTCGCCGCTGTGGTCAGCGCCGGGCTCCTGGTCCACGAAGAAGGTGTCCTCGGCGGCCGAGACGGTCATGTCCTCCGCCGGGGACGGGTTGTTCGCCCGCACCCAGGCGACGACCAGCCCGCCGCTCGCGCCCAGCAGCGCCACCGCCATCCCCGCCACCATGACCTTGATCCCGATCCGGGACAGGGCACTCCGCTGCGGCCGGTGCCCCTGAGGGACCGTCCGGACCCGGGTACGGGTCAGCGTCCGGGCGGCACCCGCTCCGGCCGGCTCCGCCTCGGGCTCGAGCGGCTCGAAGGACTCGAAGGGGTAGTCGTCGAGGTCCGGGTCGGGGTCCCGGTCCGGGACGTAGACCGGAAGCTCCGCCGACGAGTAGTAGTCGTCCTGGTCCTCCGGGTCAGGCTCGTACCACCTGCTGCCAGGTCCGTACTGGCGAGGCAGCCCGTACTCGTCCGCACGCCGACGGCGTGGTCTCGGGGTCGTTGTGGAGGTCCAGTCCGTAGGGTTCCAGTCGGAGGCCACGACTCTCCTCGCGTCAGCGGGTCCCACGGGCCAGTGGCGACGTCACTGGCCCGCAGCTATCTGTGCACGCTTCGTGTTCTCCCCAGCCGAGAGGCATTCTGCAACGTCGCCGCCGGTGGACGCTACCCCACTCCCGCACACAACCCCATCCACCCCTCCGACCAGCAGTTATGTTGGTCTTGGACGGCCCTCGCGGCAGCCCGCCGGGCCGTGGCTTCCCACCGGCGGTGCGCCGGTGCGGCGTCCGCGCCGGAGCAGGGTCAAGGGCCGGCAGTACGGGTCCGGCCGCCGGCCAGGCCGCGCCCGCCGGTGTGCGGGCCGGTCAGGCGGATCGGGTCGCCTGCGTCCGGGGTCTCCGGGTCGCCTGCTTCCAGGTCGGCCGGTGCTGGTGCCTGGCCACAGCCAGGATGGTCCTCGAGGCAGGAACACGCGGCTGCGCTGCGCGGTCCGTGCTACTGTCACGATCTTTGGAGAGCGTCACCATCCAGAGACGTCGCTGGCTCAGGTGGTGGTGATGATGGCGGCTCCGACGGTGCGGTTGGTGGTCTCGTCGATGAGGATGAACGATCCGGTGGTGCGGTTGCGGTGGTACGGGTCGGCGAGCAGCGGCTGGGTGGTGCGCAGCGTGACCCGACCGATCTCGTTGAGCGCCAGCCCGGTCGCGCTGTGGTCCCGGTGCAACGTGTTGATGTCCAGACGGTAGTGCACACCGCGCACGATGGTACGCACCGTACGGGTGGTGTGCTTGAGCACGTACCGGCCGGCCGGACCGAGCGGGCGGGTCTCGTCCATCCAGCAGACCAGCGCATCCACGTCCTGGGTCGGCGTGGGCGCGTTGTGCGGACGGGCGATCATGTCCCCCCGCGAGATGTCGATGTCGTCCGCTAGGCGGATCGTCACCGACAACGGCGGGAACGCCTCGCCCAGCGACCCGTCCGCGGTCTCGATCGCGGTGATCGTGGAGGTGAACCCCGACGGCAGGGCCACCACCTCGTCCCCGGGCCGGAGCACCCCCGAGGCCACCTGCCCGGCATAGCCGCGGTAGTCGCGGTGGGCCGAGGACTGCGGGCGGACCACGTACTGCACCGGGAACCGTACGTCGACCAGGTTGCGGTCCGACCCGATGTGCACGTGCTCGAGGTGGTGCAGCAGCGTCGGCCCGTGGTACCAGGGCATGTTCGGCGACGGGGTGACGATGTTGTCCCCGTGCAGCGCGCTGACCGGGACCACGGTCAGGTCCGGCGCGTCCAGCTTCGCCGCGAACCCGGTGAGCTCAGCCGCGATCTTCTCGAACACGGCCTCGTCGTAGCCGACCAGGTCCATCTTGTTCACACACAGCACCAGGTGCGGCACCCGCAACAGCGAGCACAGGAACGCGTGCCGCCGCGACTGCTCCAGCAACCCCTTACGCGCATCCACCAGCACCAGCGCCAGGTCCGCGGTTGACGCACCGGTGACCATGTTACGGGTGTACTGGATATGCCCCGGCGTGTCCGCGATGATGAAGCTGCGCCTGGGCGTGGAGAAGTAGCGGTACGCCACGTCGATCGTGATGCCCTGCTCCCGCTCGGCCCGCAGCCCGTCGGTCAGCAGCGCCAGGTCGGTGTACTCGTCCCCCCGCGCGGCCGAGGCCGCCTGCACCGCCTCCCACTGGTCCTCGAAGATCGCCTTCGTGTCGTGCAGCAACCGGCCGATCAACGTCGACTTGCCGTCGTCCACACTGCCCGCGGTCGCAAACCGCAACAGCTCCATCCGCTCACAAACCCCTCTCCACACCCGGCGGGCAGCCTGGCCTAGAAGTAGCCCTCACGCTTACGGTCCTCCATCGCCGCCTCACTGACCCGGTCATCCCCCCGGGTCGCGCCCCGCTCGGTCACCCGGGTCGCCGCCACCTCCGCGATCACCTTCTCCACCGTGTCCGCGTCCGAGCGCACCGCCGCGGTGCACGACGCGTCCCCCACCGTGCGGTAGCGCACCTGCTCGGTGAACACGGTCTCGCCGGGCCGGGCCGGCAGGAACTCGTTCACCCCGTAGAGCATCCCGTCCCGCTCGACCACCTCGCGCTCATGGGCGAAGTAGATGCTGGGCAGCTCGATGCCCTCCCGGGCGATGTAGCGCCACACGTCGAGCTCGGTCCAGTTCGACAGCGGGAACACCCGGATCGACTCCCCTGGCCCCACCCTCGCGTTGTAGAGCCCCCACAGCTCCGGCCGCTGGTTCTTCGGGTCCCACTGCCCGAACTCGTCCCGGAACGAGAACACCCGCTCCTTGGCCCGAGCCTTCTCCTCATCCCGACGAGCACCGCCGAACAACGCATCAAACCGGTACTTCTCCACCGCAGCCAGCAGGACCGGCGTCTGCGCCCGGTTCCGCGACGCCCCGTCGGGCACCACCACCAGCCCTGACCCGATCGCCTCCGGCACGCTCGCCACCACCAGCGACAGCCCCAGCTGGCCCACCGCCCGGTCCCGGAACTCCAGCACCTCGGCGAAGTTGTGCCCGGTGTCCACATGCATCACCCCGAACGGCACCCGCCCCGGCCAGAACGCCTTCCTGGCCAGCCACAACATCACCACCGAGTCCTTACCGCCCGAGAACAGCAGCACCGGACGCTCGAACTCCGCCGCCACCTCCCGGAACACAAACACCGACTCCGCCTCCAGCACATCCAGATGCGAAACCCGGTAATCAGACGCGGTCATCACAGCACTCCACAAGACACATCAGAGATCAGGACGGGTCACTCGGCCCGGGGGATCAGGTCGGCCAGCGCGCCGAGCAGGCGCGGCGCCAGGTCCGCCCGGCAGACCAGCAGGTCCGGCAGCAGCGGGTCGGGCCGGTTGTAGACCAGCGGGCTGCCGTCGATGCGCGACGCGTGCGCACCTGCCGCGCGCGCCACCGCCACCGGCGCCGCCGAGTCCCACTCGTACTGGCCACCGGCGTGCACGTACGCGTCGACCTCCCCGGTGACCACCGCGCACACCTTCACCCCGGCGGAGCCCATCGGCACCAGCTCGGCCGCCAGCTCCTCGGCGAGCGCGGACAGGAAGGCCGGCGGGCGGGTGCGGCTGCACGCGATGCGGATCTGCCCGTCCGTACCCGCCGTCCGGGCGGACGCCGGCACCGGCCGGTCCGTGGCCAGCACGGTCCCCCGGGCCGGCAGCGCGACCGCACCGGCGGCCAGCTCGCCGGCTGACCACAGCGCCACATGTACGGCCCAGTCCGTGCGCCCCTCCTCGGAGAACTCGCGCGTGCCGTCCAGCGGGTCGACGATCCACACGCGCTCGGCGGCCAGGCGGGCCGGGTCGGTGCGCGCCCCCTCCTCCGACAGCACCGCATCCGCCGGCCGGCCCCGCCGCAGCTCGCTGAACAGCAGGTCGTGCGAGTGCTTGTCGCCGGTCGCCTTCAGCGCGGCCGGGTCGGCGAACCCGAGCTCCTCGCGCAGCGCCAGCAGCAGGTCGCCCGCCCGGCCGGCCAGCTCGGCGGCGAACGCCGAGTCGTCCTGGGTCACCGGACCTCCCTCACTCCATCAAGATCAGTTTTCTCCGGCGGACCGGGCCACCGCGGTGACCGTGCGGAGCACAACCACCAGGTCGAGCGTGAGGGACCAGTTTTCCACGTACCGCAGGTCGAGACGCAGGGCCTCCTCGCTGGAGAGGTCCACCCCTCGGGACACTTGCCACAGACCAGTCATTCCCGGCTTGACCACCAGCCGGCGGCGCATGTCGTCCGGGTGGCGGGCCACCTCGTCCGGTCGGGGCGGGCGCGGACCGACCAGTGACATCTCACCGCGTACGACATTGGCCAGCTGGGGCAGTGCGGCCAGGGAGAACCGGCGTAGCCAGCGACCGAGCGGGGTGACCGGCGGGGCGCCGGACCCGGCGGGTTGGTCCGGGACCGCGCCGCCCTGCCCCGCGGTCCGCTCCGGGACCGCGCACCCGCCCTGCCCGCCGGCGGCTCCCTGCTGCGGCTGCGCGTACCTCGTCCGGAACTTGAGCAGCTGGAACTCCCGGCCGCCCCGGCCGACCCGCGCCTGGCGGTCCAGCGCCGGCCCGCGCGCCCCTGGCTGCCACCTGACCAGCGCCGCCACCGCGACCAGCAGCGGGATGAGCAGGACCAGCAGGAACAGCGCGGTCAGGCGGTCGACCACGGACTTCACCACCCGGCGCACCCCGCCCAGCCGCGGGTGGTCGACGTGCAGCATGGGCAGCCCGTCGACGGGCCGGACCGTGGCCCGCCCGCCGTCGACGTCGATCAGCGCGTTCGCCAGCACCAGGTCCACGTCGTCGCGCTCCAGCCGCCAGGCGAGCCGGCGCACCGCCGTACCGTCAAGCTCTGGGCAGGAGAGCACCACGACGGTGTCCGCGTCGACCTGCCAGGCGGCCATGGCGACGTCGTCGAAGGTCCCCAGCACCGGCACGGCACCCGCTGGCGCACCGGAGCCCGAGGACAGGGTGGCGGCGCCCGCGGGCAGGCACGCGCCCACCACGTCCATGCCGTGGTGACGCTCCCGCCTCAGCCGGCGGGTGAGGTCGGCCACCGCGCAGGCGTGGCCGACCACCAGGACCCGGCGCAGGCACTCGCCCCGCGCCCAGCGCCGGTGCAGGCTCCTTCGCTGCGCGTACCGGGCGAGGACGCCCAGCACGAGCAGCGCCGGCACCCCGACGAGCAGGTAGCTGCGGCCGAGGCGGATCTCGAACGCGTACAGGACCAGGGCGATGGTGGCGGTCAGGGCCAGCCCGGCGCGCAGCACCCGCTGGTACTCCTCGTTGCCGGCGAACAGGCACCGGGACTCGTAGGCCCGGTTGAGCAGCAGCGCCAGCAGCCACCCGACCGGCAGCAGGGCGGTCAGCCAGGCGTAGACGCGCTGGCTCTCGCCGGCCGCCGGCCCGAACCTCAGCAGCACCGCGGCGAGGGCCGCGACCAGCCCCACTGCGGCGTCGACCGGCACCAGCAGGGCGACGTACCGCGCCTGCCAGATCGAGCGGGGAGTGCCGACCGCGGCCGGGCGGTTGCGGATCGGGACGGTCGCCTCGTCAAGGGCGTACGCGGGCGCCCTTATTCCGGTCGTTGTCACGACCTTCCCCCCTCCGACGTCAGCGTCGGTCCTCCACCCGGGCGGGTTCCCGTCCGCCGGCAGAGACGACCGCCTTACGCGGGCCCGCGAAGCGACCTGGCTGCGGTGGGGTCGCGGCGCGGGCGACACGTGGGGTCGCCCCGGCCAAGGGTGGATAGCTCAAAGCCATCCTGTGCAGGCGGGTTACGGTTGCACTACGGCTCTGTCGGATCGACGACACGTGAAGGAACGACTCCATTCAGCTCATGGCTGGCCGCGAGAGCTAGCGACGAGCAGGGCAAACCACCCGTAAGCTCAGCGCCATGACCGCGCAGGAACTGATCTCGTTCGCCCGCGGCGCCCCTTCGCTGGACATCGTGGATGTGGAGGGGCTCAAGGCGGCCGCCGCGCGGGCCTTCGACGCCGACCCGGCCGGCATCACGACCTACGGCAACGGGTACGGGTACCCGCCGCTGCGGGCGTGGGTCGCCGACCGGCACCGGGTAGCGGTCGAGCAGGTCCTCGTCACCAACGGCTCGCTACAAGCCGACGCGTTCCTCTTCGGGCACCTGGTCGGTTCCGGGGACCAGGTGGTGGTGGAGCGGCCGACGTACGACCGTACGCTGCTGAACCTGCGCACCATGGGAGCGCGGGTGTACCAGGTGACCCTGCAGCCGGACGGGCTCGACGTGGATGAGCTGCGCAAGCTGCTGGAGACCGGGGTACGCCCCCGGCTGGCCCACATCATCCCGAACTACCAGAACCCGGCCGGTGTGACGCTGGGTGCCGACAAGCGGCACGCGCTGCTCGGGCTCGCCCGCGAGTACGGCTTCACCGTCTTCGAGGACGACCCGTACGCCGAGATCCGTTTCCGGGGCGAGGCCCTGCCGTCCCTGCTCTCCCTCGACGACGGGGTGGGGACGGTGGTCCACGCCTCCTCGTTCACCAAGACCGTCTGCCCCGGGGTACGGGTCGGCTACCTGGTCGGCCACCGGGACCTGGTCGCGGACATCGCCCGCAAGGCGACCACCACGTACATCTGCCCGTCGATGGTTGCGCAGGCCATCGTCTACCAGTTCTGCGCCTCGGGCGACCTCGAGCGCTCGGTCGCGCGGGTCCGGGCCGCGCTGCGCGAACGGGCGGAGCTGCTCGCGGCGGCGTTGCGGGCGCACATCCCCGGGATCCGCCTCACCGAGCCCGACGGCGGCTACTTCCTCTGGGTCGAGCTGCCCTCCGACGTCTCCGTGCACGCGCTCGAGCCAGCAGCCGAGCGGCGCGGGGTGGCCGTCGTCAAGGGCACGGACTTCCTGCTGGAGGGCGGGCAGCACGCGCTGCGGCTGGCGTACTCCGCGGTGCGGACCGACCAGATCGAGCCCGGCGTCCGGCGCCTGGCCGAGGCGGTCCAGGCGGTCCGTACGGGGTGACCCGGCCAGACGGCCGTTGTCTGTCAGTTTTCTGACAGATCTGAGAAACACCCGGACGGGGGACACCGGGTCGGCAGTTGATAAATCACAATGCAGCCGACATGCTTACCCGTGCGCGGGTGCCCGGGTGTACAAGGCACTACCCCGCCCCCCGATAGCGCTGGGTGGGCCGTTCGCTCCATCCCCCCGGAGCGGCCGGCCCACCCAGCGCCATCCTCTGCACCGCTCCCGGCTGTTCCATACAACTCCCGGCTGACAAGCGACGGCCCGTTTCTTAGGACTCGTTCCTAAGGGCAAGCGGCGGCCTCCGACCGGCGCGCCCGGCAGCTGGGACTGTCCGGGCCAAGGCCCTTCCCCTGGCATAGGCTGCGGCGGCATGCCGGCGGAGGGAGACGCCAGCGGAATGAGGGGGTCAATAGTGGACCGGGCGGAACGTACTCCCTCCCGGACCTGGGCGTCCCCGGTCCGGGCGGTGAGCCGGATGTGGGCCTCGGCAGCGCCCACCCCGGCCGGCAAGGCGGCAGCAGCCACGTCGGGTCGCAGCGCGGTCGTGGACTACGGGGTCTACGTCAACGGCGCGCGGCTGCCCGACGCCCCGCCCTACACCCAGGCGCTGGAGCTGGCCCGCGCCTCCGGACAGGGGTTTGTCTGGCTCGGCCTGCATGAGCCGGACGAGGCCGAGATGACCGGCATCGCCCACGCGTTCGGCCTGCACGAGCTGGCCGCGGAGGACGCGGTCCACGCGGGCCAGCGCCCGAAGCTCGAACAGTTCGGCACCGAGGTCACGTTCCTGGCGATGCGCACCGCCCGCTACGTCGAGCACGCCGAGCTGACCGAGACCTCCGAGGTGGTCGAGACCGGACACCTGATGCTCTTCATCGGCGACCACTTCGTGATCACCGTACGCCACGGCGGCGCCTGCCGGCTGGCGCCGGTCCGCGCCGGGCTGGAGGGCAAGGCGGAGCTGCTCCGGCAGGGGCCGTGGGCGGTCGCGTACGCCGTCACCGACCACGTCGTCGACCTCTACCTGGACGTGGCCGACCGGATCGAGGAGGACCTGGACGAGCTGGAGGAGGAGGTGTTCTCCCGGACTGCCGGTGGCCGGGTCCAGCAGATCTACCAGCTCAAGCGGGAGCTGGTGGAGTTCCGCCGGACGGTGGTGCCGCTGCAGCGCCCGTTCGCGACGCTCGTCGCCGAGGACTCCGGCGTGCCGCCGCGGCTACGCCGGTACTTCCACGACGTGCTGGACCACCTCACCCGGACCGCCGAGCAGGTGCAGGCCGCCGACGACCTGCTGCACTCGATCCTCGCGGCCCGCCTGGCCCAGGTCACGGTGGACCAGAACAACGACATGCGCAAGATCGCCGCGTGGGCGGCCATCGCCGCGGTGCAGACCGCGATCGCGGGGGTCTACGGGATGAACTTCGAGTACATGCCGGAGCTGAAGATGCGGTACGGCTACCCGGTCATCCTCGGGATCATGGTGGTCTCGGCTCTCGCCCTCTACCGGCTCTTCCGCCGCTCCGGCTGGCTGTAGCCAGCGGCCGGAGAAGGCAGCGGACCACCAGTGGTCCGGGCGGCCCCCTTGCAGGCGCCCGGACCACCGAGACGTCGAGCGGTGTAACGGTTAGCGGTTGTAGCGGGTCAGCAGGTCAGGTGCGGCTGTTACGGGAGGAGGTGCCGCTCCGGCTGACCAGGTCGTCGGCCGTGTCAGCGGCCTTGTCACCGGCCCGCTCGACCTTGTCGGCCGCCCGCTCGGCCGTCGCCGAAGCCTTGTCACCGCCGGTGCGCAGCGCGTCGGCGGTCGTGTCCGTTGCACTGTCCACCATGGACCCCGTGGCCGAGGGTACCGAGGTGAGACCGGCGCCGGACTCGTAGTCTTCCCACTGGTGCTGCTGGCTGCGGCGGCGAGCGTAGGCCACTCCGGCGCCCACCGCGACGCCCGTTGCGAGCAGGCCAACGAGCTTCGGCCACCGGCTCCGCGATGCGGCCCTGGTCTGCTTCCTCATCATCTTCATCTGCGCCTTCCTGGCTTGCCGGGAACCATCCCTGGCCACGGTGGCGAGCGGCGCGACCGCAGCCACCGCCGCGTCCGCCGCGGCGCCGCGCACCCGGCCCATGGCTGGGGAGACCGCCGCGCCCATGCCGCCCGCGGCGTGCACCGCGGCCAGCCTCATGTGGTCCATGCCTTCACCGAGCTCACGGCGCATGAGCTGGGCGTGGGTGAGCGCCCGACGGCGCCGGATTCTCATCACGCCAACACCTCCCTTGTACTCCTCAGCGTCATCCTCCCCCGCCGGGTGCGTCCGTACCACCGGAACGGCCACATGGCAGGATCCTTACCGGCAGAACTACCTCGCCGACTCGGGCGACAAACCTCATTGGCCGGGCGGCGTGGCGCCGATCCTCAACCTGAGCACATCTGACCGCCAACCGATAAGGAGCCGACGTGGCCGACGCCCTGTACGCGACACTGCGAACCTCCGCGGGCCCCATCCGGGTCCAGCTCTTCCCCGACCACGCGCCGCGGACCGTCCGCAACTTCGTGGAGCTGGCCGAGGGCAAGCGCGAGTACACCGACCCGCGCACCGGATCGCCAGGCAGCGGACCGTTCTACGACGGCACCGTGTTCCACCGGGTCATCGCGGGGTTCATGATCCAGGCAGGCGACCCCACCGGCACCGGACGCGGCGGCCCGGGCTACCAGTTCGATGACGAGATCCACCCGGACCTGTCCTTCAACCAGCCGTACCTGCTGGCCATGGCGAACTCCGGCAAGTCGCGCGATGGCCGGGGCACCAACGGCTCGCAGTTCTTCATCTCGGTGGCGCCCACCACCTGGCTCAACGGCAAGCACACCATCTTCGGGCAGGTCGCGGACGAGGACTCGCAGCGGGTGGTCGACGCGATCGCCAACACCGAGACCGGCCCCGGCGACCGGCCGCGCCAGGACGTGGTGCTGGAGCGCGTGGAGATCGCGTAGGTCGGCGGGTAGACCACAACGCCACGTACGCTTGCCCTCATGGCTCAACCCGTGTCGGTCCCGGTCTGCTACCGCCATCCGTCACGGGAGACGTACGTCCGATGCACGCGGTGCGACCGGCCGATCTGCCCCGACTGCATGCGGGACGCATCGGTCGGTCACCAGTGCCCGGAGTGCGTTGCTGAGGGGCGCCGCTCGATCCGGCCGCCGCGTACAGCGTTCGGCGGCAGCGCCGCGGGCCGGCAGGGGTACGTCACCCTCACCCTGATCGGGCTCAACGTCCTGTTGATGCTGCTCGCCGTGGCCACGGAGCGGGGCGGCGGCCTGGCCGGCGGCGGGTTCGGCGGCATCGCCGGGACGGTTACCCCGCTGCACCTGTGGGGTGCGCTGGTGCCGCGGCCCGCCATCTTCACCGAGACCGCCGGTGGCCCGGTCGTCGCGGTGGTCGAAGGGGTGGCCGGCGGAGAGTACTACCGCATGGTCACCTCGATGTTCCTGCACTACGGCCTGGTGCACCTGCTGCTGAACATGTGGGCGCTGTGGGTGCTCGGCCGGGACCTTGAGTACGTGCTCGGACCGTTCCGCTTCCTCGCCCTCTACCTGCTCGCCGGGCTCGGCGGCAGCGTGGCCGTCTACTACTTCGGCCAGCAGGACGGGCTCACCGCCGGCGCCTCCGGCGCCATCTTCGGCCTGTTCGGGGCGATCTTCGTGGTGCTCAAGCGGCTCGGGCGGGACACCTCGGCGGTGGTGCCGGTGCTCGTGCTGAACCTGGTCTTCACCTTCGCGATCCCCGGCATCTCGATCGCCGGCCACCTGGGTGGGCTGGTGTGGGGAGCCATAGTCGCGCTCGGCCTCGCGTACGCGCCGAAGGAGCGCCGGACCGCGGTCCAGGTGCTGGTGTGCGCGGCCGTGGTGGTGGTGCTGGTCGCGCTGACCCTGGCCCGGACCGCGGCACTCACCTAGCTCACCCGCCAGCGTCAGCCGTACTGACGGAGCCCGCATCGAGCCTTACGCACGCACCCGGGCCCGAGGGAGCGGAGCCAAGGATCACACGTTCCCACCATCTCGCCCCTGCCTCCCGTCGCCCCTGCGCGCCCCCACGAAGATCACGATCCCGTACACCAGATGTGCGGTCGCGCTGCCGGCGGGGCTCGGTACCGAACAGCCCACCACCCGAGCTCACCCGGTACGCAGCTGGGTCAGCGTCTCCGCCACATCCGCCACCGGTGCGCCCAGCTCGTGCGCGTTGAAGAGGTGCAGCGACTCGCCAGTGTCGATCTCCAGCAGCTCCGAGCGGGTGCCCAGGCGGGGGCGGACGTCGACGCGTACCCGCTCGATCTGCGACCAGGCCAGCCGGCGACGGTGAGCGAAGCCGGTGACCAGGGTGACCCCGTCGTAGTCAGCGGTGAGGCGCACCGGCACCAGCAGGTCCCGCAGGGCGAAGGCGGCGAACCCGGCGGCGACCACGAGCGCGAGCGCCAGGCGGGGCGGGTCCGCCGCTCCGAAGAACACGCCGGTCAGCACGAACAGCACCGCCGCCACCAGTTTGAGCATGGTGCGGCCGGAGTCGACCCGCCACTGGGCCGCCCCTCCTGGACCGCCTCGCCCGGCCTGACCGGCCGGGCCGACCGGGTCGACCGGGTCGACTGCATCGACCGGGCCGGCCGGCGCAGGCGGCGAGCCCTTCGCGTCGTCGTACCGCCCGTCACCGGTCGGGGTGCCGCTACGCAGTTCCATGGCCCAAGGATGGCGTAGCATCGGCAGCGAGCCCAAGCTACCCAGGAGTAACCTCAGCTACACGGGAGTAACGAAGGCCATGCGTGACGCCGTTATCGTCGGCGCCGTCCGGACGCCGGTCGGCCGGCGCAAGGGCGGTCTGGCCGAGGTGCACCCGGTCGACCTGTCCGCGCACGTGCTGCGCGCCCTCGCCGAGCGCCTCGCGCTGGACCCGGCCGACGTCGACGACGTGGTCTGGGGCTGCGTGATGCAGGTCGGCGAGCAGTCGTGGAACGTGGCGCGCAACGCCGTGCTGGCGGCGGGCTGGCCGGAGTCGGTGCCCGGCACCACGCTCGACCGGCAGTGCGGCTCGAGCCAGCAGGCCGTGCACTTCGCCGCCGCCGCGGTCGTCGCCGGCCAGGTGGACCTGGTGGTGGCCGGCGGCGTGGAGTCGATGACCCGGGTGCCGTTGAGCTCCTCGGTCTCCGAGGGCGTCGGCCAGCCGTTCGGGCCGGCGGTGCACGCGCGCTACGCCGGCGCCGACGGCTTCGCCGAAGGCGCGACGGTCCCCTTCAACCAGGGGGTCGGCGCGGAGGTGATGGCCCGGCGGTGGGGGCTGTCCCGGCGCCGGCTGGACGAGTACAGCCTGGCCAGCCACGAGCGGGCCGCCGCGGCGCAGGACGCCGGCGAGCTCGACGCCGAGCTCGCGCCGGTGGCCGGGGTCGCCGCCGATGAGGGCGTGCGCCGGGACACCTCGCTGGCGCGCCTCGCCGAGCTGCCCACCCCGTTCCGGCCGGACGGCGTGGTCACCGCCGGCTCCGCCTCGCAGATCTCCGACGGCGCCGCCGCGCTCGCGGTGACCACGTCGGAGTGGGCGGCGGCGCACGGGCTGCGCCCGCTGGCCCGGGTGCACACCGCGGTGGTGGCCGCCGACGACCCGGTGGTCATGCTCACCGCCCCGATCCCGGCCACCGCCAAGGCCCTGCGCCGCGCCGGGCTCAGTCTGGCCGACATCGGGGTGTACGAGGTGAACGAGGCGTTCGCGCCGGTGCCCCTGGCGTGGCTCGCGGAGACCGGGGCCGACCCGGCCCGGCTGAACCCGCGCGGCGGCGCCATCGCCCTGGGCCACCCGCTCGGCGCCTCGGGTGCCCGGATCATGACGACCCTGCTGCACTACCAGCACGACCACGGGATCCGCTACGGCCTGCAGACCATGTGCGAGGGCGGGGGCATGGCCAACGCGACAATCCTTGAGCTGCTCTGACACCGCCCTTACCTGGCCCGTACCTGACCGGTCGCGGTGGGCCGCGATGATGGGCCGGTGACGGACAAGGGCCTGGTGCTGGTGGTCGAGGACGAGCGGCCGATCGCCGACCTGGTGCGGCTCTACCTGGCGCGGGACGGCTTCGGCGTGCACGTCGAGTACGACGGCACCGCGGGCCTCGCGGCAGCCCGCAAGCTGCGGCCGGTCGCCTGCGTGCTGGACATCGCGCTGCCCGGGCTGGACGGGATGGCCGTGTGCCGGCGGCTGCGCGAGTCCGGCGACTGGACCCCGGTCATCTTCCTCACCGCGCGCGACGACGAGGTGGACCGGGTGGTCGGGCTGGAGCTGGGCGCGGACGACTACGTGACCAAGCCGTTCAGCCCGCGGGAGCTGGTGGCCCGGGTGCGGGCCGTGCTGCGCCGGACGGCCGGCGCGCCCACCGACGCCGAGCGGCCGCGCCGGGTCGGGCCGGTGGTGCTGGACCCGGCCCGGCGTACGGTCACTGTGGACGGTGCGCCGGTGGTCCTCACCCAGACCGAGTTCGACCTGCTGGCCTACCTGATGGGCCGGCCCGGCCGGGTGTTCACCCGGGAGGAGCTGCTGGCCGGCGCGTGGGGGTACGCGGCGCACGCCGGGACCCGTACCGTCGATGTCCACGTGGCCCAGGTGCGCGGCAAGCTGGGCGGGGCGGCGGCGGTGATCCGTACCGTGCGCGGGGTGGGGTACACCGCCGATGCGTAGGCCCGAGGACCTCACCGTGCCGCTGTCGCTGGTGCAGCGAGCCCGCCCGGAGCAGGGGCGGGGGTGGGCGCTGCACACGCTGACCGCGCGCGCGGTCCTGGCGACCTGCGCCGTCGCGGTGGTCTCGGTGCTGGTGACCGCGCTCGTCGCGTTCCCGCTCGCGCTGCGCTCGGCCGAGCAGGAGCGGCGGGAGGCGCTCGCCGAGGAGGCGACGGTGGTCGCCGCGGTGATGAGCCGGACCCGGCTGGACGCCCTCGACGAGCGGCTCGCCGCGCACCTGCGGGAGCAGGGTATCGACGTGGTGCTGGTGCTGGCCGGGCGGCCGGACCGGCCGGGCCTGCCCGACTCGGTGGTGGCCCAGGTCTCGGCCGGGGTGCCGGTCACCGGCCGCCGGGTGCGCTTCGAGGGCCGGCCGGTGCTGGTCGAGGGGCGCCCGATCGGCCGGCGCGCGGCGGTGCTGCTGGTGCAGCCCATCGACTCCGGCACCGCCCGCGCCGCCTGGCGCCGGCTCTGGGTCGCGCTGCTCGCCGGGCTGGTGGCCGGGGCCGGGGCCGGGGCGCTGCTGGCCCGCCGGCTGGCCCGGCCGATCCGCAACGCGGCCACCGCCGCGGCCCGGCTCTCCGCCGGGGACCGCGGGGTCCGCCTTGCGGTCGAGCCGCCGGTCGAGGTCGCCGACCTGGCCCGCGCCATCAACGAGCTGGCCGGCAGGCTCGCCACCAGCGAGGGCCGGCAGCGCGACTTCCTGCTCTCGGTGTCGCACGAGCTGCGAACCCCATTGACAACCATCAAGGGGTACGCCGAGGCGCTGGCCGACGGCGTGGTCGGCGCCGAGGGCGCGCAGCGGGCCGGGCAGACCGTGCTCGCCGAGGCGGCGCACCTGGACCGCCTGGTCACCGACCTGCTCGCGCTGGCCCGGCTGGAGGCGGCCGACTTCGCGCTGTCCCCGCTGCCGGTCGACCTGGCCGAGCTGGTCGCCGGCATCGCCGAGGCCTGGGGCGGGCGCTGCGCCGCGGTCGGCGTGGTGCTGCGCGCCGAGCTGCCGCCCGGCCCGGTCGTCGTGCACACCGACCCGGGGCGGGTCCGGCAGGTGGTCGAGGGGCTGCTGGAGAACGCGCTGCGGGTGGTTCCGGCCGGGGCGCCGGTGGTGCTGGCGGTGCGGGGCGAGCCGGCCGCCGGCCTGGTCGAGGTCCGCGACGGCGGCCCGGGCTTCACCGATGACGACCTGGCCGTGGCGTTCGAGCGGGGCGCGTTGCAGCGGCGCTACGCCGGGGTACGCAAGGTCGGCAGCGGGCTGGGCCTGGCGCTGGCGGCCCGGCTGGTGCGGCGGCTGGGCGGGACGGTCGAGGCCGGGCACGCGGCCGAGGGCGGGGCGCGGTTCGTGGTCCGGCTGCCGTACCCGGCGCCGGCTTACCCAGCTCGAACACCCGGCTGACCGGACGCACGCGGCGGCCCGGCACGATGGGCTCATCCAGATAGATGTGGAGGGCAACGATGTATCGACGGGTGGGACTGGCGGCGCTCGCGGGCATGCTCGCCGTGCTCGGCGTGGCCGCCTGCGGGGTGGGCCCGGCCCGGCAGGCGACGGGCTCCGGCGAGGTGACGGACTCGGTCGAGGTCACGGCCGACCTGCCGGCCGAGGCCATGGCGCTGGCCGCGATGGGCTTCAACGAGGCCGACATGGTCGCGGCCGGGGTCGGGGCAGGGGCGGCCGCCCCGGCTCCGAGCGGGGGGCCGGAGGTCCGGCCCAGCGGCGACGCCCGGGCGGAGGGCTGGCGCAAGCGGCACGCGGTACGGGTGTTCCTGCGCCGCAACGTCCTGCACGGCGAGGCCGTGGTGCAGGCCAAGGACGGCACCACCAAGACGGTTGTGGTGCAGCGCGGCACGGTGACCGCGATCGACGCCACCACGGTCACCGTGAAGTCCGCGGATGGTTACACGCTGACCTGGACCTTCGGGGACCCGCTGCACGTGGTCGAGCACCGTACCTCGGTCAAGCCCGAGGATGTGGCGGTCGGTGCCCAGGTCGGGGTGGCCGGCGTACGGGAGGGCGACAAGGTCGTGGCCCGGCTGGTCCTGATCAGGCGGACCGGCTGACAGCCGGCTTCAGGCGAGCTGGCTGATGCATCAGGTGACGCGGCTGGCGTGCCGGGTGAGCTGACGCCAGTGGCCGGGTGCGCGGCGGCACCGCGCACCCGGCCACCTGCCTGACCGAGGGTCCTTGGCCGGGGTGACCCGGCGAGGCCTTACGGCGTGTTGTTGGCCAGCGCCAGCAGCCTGCTCCGGTCGCCGTTGAAGTGGTTGCGGTCGACGTTGCCGGAGATGCCCGACACGCTGCCGGTGCTCGTGTACTGCCACATCGTCCAGAAGCTCCAGCCGGCGGGGAGCGTGCCGGCGGAGGTGGACCACCGGGCGATCCACAGCGGGTGGTTGCCGGCGAAGCCGCTGTAGTTGCCGGTGCACGTGGACCACCAGTTGTACGTCGTGTAGATCACGGCGTAGCGGCCGGTGCGGTACTTGTAGCGGCTGAGGAAGCTCGCCAGCCAGCTACGCATCGAGCTCTGGCTCAGCCCGTAGCACATGGAGCCGTACGGGTTGTACTCGATGTCCAGCGCGCCCGGCAGGGTGCGGTTGTCGGCCGACCAGGCACCGCCGTTGTTGGCGAAGTAGTCGGCCTGGGTCGCCCCGCTGGAGACGTTCGGGCGGGCGAAGTGGTACGCGCCCCGGATGACGCCCGCGTAGTAGGCGGCCGGGTAGTTGGTGTTGAACTGCGGGTCCTTGTAGCTGGTGCCCTCGGTCGCCTTGATGTACGCCCACTGGATCCCGGCGTTGCGCACGCTGGTCCAGTTGATGGAGCCCTGCCAGTGGGAGACGTCAACGCCTGGGGTGCAGCACGCGGCTTCGGCGGCGGGCGCGGCTATTACCGTGACGACTGCGGCTGTCGCCGTGGTCACAGCCACTGCCAGGAGCCGACGGAAACCCCGGGTCGGGCTAGCGGCAAGTTTCATGGTCCCCTCCCGTTTGGGGATAGGTAAGGGGTTCCGGTGACGGTGGGCGCCCAATTGAGGGTCATCATTGTAGATTCCTAACCATGAACGCAAGAGCAAGGGAGCTTTTTTTCGTACCTGGGCAGGCCGAGAAGGTCTTGAATATAGCCTGGTGGGTCGCTCGGATTTCATGGTCAAGGGCTTGGTGGAGGGCTTGGGCGGTGCCCGCGAGGTACTGTGCGCACACCGTTGACCGCCTCGACGACTGCCTGCAGGAGGTCGTGTCGTGCAGATCGACGATGTGGACCACCGGATCATCGCCTCGCTGGTGGCGGACGCGCGCAGGTCGTACGCGGAGATCGGCGCGGCCGTCTCGCTCTCGGCGCCGGCGGTCAAGCGGCGGGTCGACCGCCTCCGCGCGGCCGGCGTGATCAAGGGCTACACCGCGGTGGTGGACCCGGCGGCGGTCGGCTGGACGACCGAGGCCTTCGTGGAGCTGTTCTGCACCGGCCGGACCACCCCTGCGCAGATCGCGGTCGCCACCCGGCGCCATCCCGAGGTGGTCGGTGCGTACACGGTCTCCGGGGAGGCCGACGCGCTGGTGCACCTGCGCGCCGCCGACATCAGCCACCTGGAGCGGGTGCTGGAGCGGCTGCGGGCGGAGCCGTTCGTCACCTCGACCCGCAGCATGATCGTCCTCTCCCGGCTGGTCGACTCGCCCACCCCGGTCGCCCCTCCCGGCCCGGGCGCCCTTCCCGGCCCGAGTGCCGGGGGCGGGAACGGGTGACCGGCGGACCGCGTCCAAAGGGCATGACAGCGACCAAGCTCGCCGCCGGCGTGGTGCTCGCCGCCGGACTTGTGCTCTCCGCCGGCTGCTCCGACGGCCCTACCGGAGCGGCCTTCCGGGACCCGGCCGTGCCCGCCGGCTCGTTCCAACTTGTCTCGTTCACCTCGTGCAACGAAGCGCTGGACCGGCTCAAGGAGGCGGCCAGGCAGTACGTGGGCCCGTGGGGCATCGGCAGCCGCCGGGACTTCCGCGCCGCAGGTGGCGGGGTGGCCCAGGCCGAGGACGCCGCCGCAGCGCCGGCGGCACCGGACAGCAAGGCCGGCGCGCCCGGCGCCGGGTCGACGGGCAGCGCGCCCGGCTACTCCGGCACCAACACCCATGAGGCCGGAGTGGACGAGCCGGACCTGGTCAAGACCGATGGCCGGCGCATCGTCACGGTGAGCCAGGGCGTGCTCCGGGTCATCGATGCGGCCGGCCGGCGGCTCACCGGCGAGCTGAACCTCCAGCGCACCGCCGCCGACCCGGTCCGCTGGGGCGGCGGTGCCGACCTGCTGCTGCACGGGGACCGGGCGCTGGTGCTGGTCGCCGGCGGCTACCACGGCTGGCGGGGCGGGCCGGGGATAGTCGAGGACATGCCCGGCCAGCCGCGGCCGGGGACGTTCGCGCCGGACGAGATCGCCGGCCCGCGGCTGCTGCTGGTCGACCTGGCCGGCGCGCCACGCCTGCTCGGGTCGTACACAGTGGATGGCTCCCTGGTCGACGCGCGCCAGGTGGGCGGCGTGGTCCGGGTCGTGGTGCGGTCCGCGCCGCGGCTGGCGTTCCCCACCGACAACGGCGACCGCAGCGACACCGACCGGGTGGCCGCCAACCGGGCCGTCATCGACAAGGCTGGCCTGGACGACTGGCTGCCGCGCTACCAGATCCAGCAGGACGGGCGCACCACGACCGGGCGGGTCGGCTGCGACGCGGTCAGCCGCCCGGCCCTGTACACCGGCACCTCCATGGTGACTGTGCTCAGCTTCGACCTGGGCGGGGCCTCGCTGCAGAGCGGCGACCCGGTCACGGTGGTGGCCGACGGCGACACCGTCTACAGCAACGGGACCAGCCTCTACGTCGCGAACGACCAGCGCTGGCGGGCAGTGCCGGCCAACGCCACGGACGCCGGGAAGCCGGTACGCGTCGACGAGCGTACCGAGCTGTACAAGTTCGACACCGCGGGCTCGGGACGGCCCCGGCACGTCGCCTCCGGCTCGGTGCCGGGCTGGCTGCTCAACCAGTACTCCCTGTCGGAGTGGGACGGGCACCTGCGGGTGGCCACCACGACCGGCCAGTTCGCCGAGCGCGCGGCGCAGTCGTCGTCAGCGGTCTACGTGCTGGCCCAGCGGGGCCGGTCGCTGGTGGAGACCGGCAAGGTGACCGGGCTGGGCAAGGGCGAGCGCATCTACGCGGTCCGCTTCGTGGGCCCGGTCGGCTACGTGGTCACGTTCCGCCAGACCGACCCGCTCTACACGCTGGACCTCGGCAACCCGCGTGCGCCCCGGACGCTGGGCGAGCTGAAGATCACCGGCTACTCCGCCTACCTGCACCCGGCCGGGGACGGGCGGCTGATCGGGATCGGCCAGGAGGCCACCGCGCAGGGCCGCGTCCAGGGCACCCAGGTCTCCCTCTTCGACGTGTCCGACCTGGCCCGGCCCACCCGGCTGGCCCAGTACCACGCCAAGTACGGCCACTCGGAGGCCGAGTTCGACCCGCACGCGTTCCTCTACTGGCCGCAGACCGGGCTGCTCGTGGTACCCCTCAACGTCTACTCGCGGCAGGGCGGCAGCGATGGCGGAGCGCTGGTGCTCCAGGTTTCCGGTACGGCCATCACGGAGATCGGCCTCGTCACGCACGACATCTCCGTCAGCGTCCACGGCACCCCCGTTGGCCAGATCCGCCGGTCCCTGATGATCGACGATGTGCTGTGGACCGTGTCCGAGGCGGGCGCCAAGGCGAGTGACGCGCGCACCCTGGCCACGCTGGGGTGGCTGCCGTTCCGCTGAGCGCATATCCGGCTGGGCGCGCGTTCGGCTGAGCGCGCGTCCAGCCGAGCGGCGTGGCGGGTCCGCTACAGGTACATGCCGGTGCGCTCGCCATTGGGCCGGGCGGCCGCGCGGTCGCCCTCGCCGAAGAAGCGCCGCCCGCCGAACTCGCCGTGCAGCCGGTCGTCCAGCTCGTCGGCGAGGCCGGTCATCACCTGGATCGCGAGCATGAGGTGGACCGCCTGGAACCGGCGGCCGAAGACCGGCACGGAGGCCCACACCGTGTCGTCGGTGCAGTAGAGCCGGCCGATCGGCATCAGGCTGGTCAGCTCGGAGAGCTTGGCGTAGAGCTGCTCGGTCGGGCGTACCTCGGTGAGCACCGGGGAGAAGACATCCACCAGCGGGGGGTGGTCGCGGACCCGGACGAAGACCATGGCCGACCCGGCCCGGATGCCGATGTCGCCGTCCGCGTCCACCTGTAGCTGGTCCGCGGTGGTCTTGAGCAGCCCGGCCACCACGGTGACCACCTGCTCGACCAGCGGCAGCTCGTCAGCGCCCTCGGCCGGGCCGTCGCCCAGCTCGCCCGCTGCCGCCCCGGTGCCGCCGGCCGAGCCGTCCGGAGCCCCGCCGGCCAGGCCGGGGCCGCTGACCGCGCCGTCGAGCAGCGCCTCCGGCCGGGCGCTGCCGAGCGGGCTGATCTGGATGGGGGCCTGGTCCGCCCCGTGCGCCAGGTACATCAGGAACGCCGGATGCGGGGCGCCGTAGACGTCGCGCATGGTCCGGGCCAGCATGGCCGCGATCGAGGGCGGGCTCGCCTGCGCGACGGCGAAGCCGAACCGGTCCTCCGACCCGGCGACCACGCCCGGCGGGGACCAGCCGAGCGCGATCAGCGCCGCGACGGCGTCCCGCCCCATCCGGTAGCCCTCCGGCAGCGAGGCGTTGCCGACCGCGTACGCCCGCAGCTCGCCGCTGTCCTCGGCGAGCACGCTCACCGCGTACACGGCGTCGCCGGTGCCGGTGGCGGTCGGGTCGAGCGTCAGCTCGAGCCGGGCGCCGGACGGCAGCGTCGGCAGGACCGCGGCGAGCGACCGGGCGAACTCCTGCCACGCCTGGGTCACCTTGGCCCGCAGGTCGGCGTTGGTCGGGTCGTCCAGCAGGACGTGATCCAGGTGGCCGGGTTCTTCCACGCCGACCACCCTACTGGCCAGGCGTCATTGGCGGACCTAGGCGTTACTGTCGAGCAATGGCTAAGCGGGCGCCGCGCGAGGACTTCGACGACCGGGACCTGCACATCGGTCGCCCGCAGCGCGAGGCCGCGGGCGTGACGAGCGTCACCCACTCCCTGACCGCGTCAGTAGCCCAGATGGGGGTACGCCGTACCGCCCTCGCCCTGCTCGCGGTGAACCAGCCCGGCGGCTTCGACTGCCCCGGCTGCGCCTGGCCGGAGCCGGCGCCGGGGCACCGCTCGCACGCCGAGTTCTGCGAGAACGGCGCGAAGGCGGTGGCCGAGGAGGCCACCCTGCGCCGGGTCACCCGGGACTTCTTCGCCGCCCATCCGGTCGCCGAGCTCGCCAGCCGCTCCGACCACTGGCTGGGCCAGCAGGGCCGGCTGACCGAGCCGATGGTGCTGCGGGCCGGCGCCGAGCACTACACGCCGATCTCCTGGGAGGACGCGTTCGGGCTGGTCGCCGGCGAGCTGCGTGGGTGCGCCTCGCCCGACGAGGCGGTCTTCTACGCGTCCGGCCGCACCTCCAACGAGGCCGCGTTCTGCTGGCAGCTGCTCGCCCGGGCCTACGGCACGAACAACCTGCCCGACTGCTCGAACATGTGCCACGAGTCCTCCGGGGTGGCCCTCACCGCAACGCTCGGGGTGGGCAAGGGCTCGGTCACGCTCGATGACATCCACGCCGCGTCGCTGATCGTGGTGGTCGGGCAGAACCCGGGCACCAACCACCCGCGTATGCTCGTCGCGCTCGAGCGGGCCAAGCGCCGCGGCGCCAGGATCCTCGCCATCAACCCGCTGCCCGAAGCCGGGCTGATCCGCTTCCGCAACCCGCAGCGGGTGGCCGGCCTGGTCGGCGACGGCACCCCGCTGGCCGACCGGTTCCTGCAGGTCCGGGTCGCCGGTGACCTGGCCCTGTTCCAGGCGATCGGCGCGCTGCTCGTCGAGTGGGGCAGCGTCGACCGGTCCTTTGTGGACACCTATACCGAGGGGTTCGACGTCTACCGCTCCGGCCTGCGCAGCCTGGACTGGTCGCGGGTGACCGCGGCGACCGGCCTGGCCCGGGAGGAGGTGGTGGCCGCCGCGCGGATGTTCGCCGACTCCAACGCCACCGTGGTCTGCTGGGCGATGGGCCTGACCCAGCGGGCCGACTCGGTCGCGGCGATCCGCGAGATCGTCAACGTGCAGCTGCTGCGCGGCATGATCGGCAAGCCGGGCGCCGGGCTGTGCCCGGTGCGCGGCCACTCCAACGTGCAGGGCGACCGGACGATGGGCATCACCCCCCGGCCGCCGTCGTGGTCGGCCGCGCTCGGCTCGCTGCTGTCCATCCCCATGCCGGCCACGCCGGGGTACGACACCGTCGAAGCGATCCGGGCGATGCGCGACGGGCGGGTGCGGGTCTTCCTGGCCCTGGGCGGCAACTTCGCGTCGGCGACGCCGGACACGGAGGTGACTTTGGCGGCCCTGCGCCGGTGCCGGCTGACCGTGCATATCTCCACCAAGCTCAACCGCTCGCACGTGGTGCCCGGCGAGACCGCGCTGATCCTGCCGTGCCTGGGCCGCACCGAGCGGGACCGGCAGGCCGGCGGCGAGCAGTTCGTCACGGTCGAGGACTCGATGTCCTGCGTGCACTCCTCCCGCGGCAAGCTCGCGCCCGCCTCGCCGGCCCTGCTGTCCGAGGTGGCGATCGTGTGCCGGCTGGGCCGGGCGCTGCTCGGTGACGCGCTGCCGTGGGCGTCCTTCGAGGGGGACTACCGGGCGGTCCGCGGCGCGGTGTCGCGGGTGGTGCCGGGGTTCGCCGACTATGAGGCCCGGGTGGCCCGGCCCGGCGGCTTCACCCTGCCGCACCCGCCCCGGGACCGGCGGCGCTTCCCGACGCCGTCCGGCCGGGCCCGGTTCTCGGTCAACCCGCTGCACGTGCTCCAGGTGCCGCCCGGCCGGCTGCTGCTCCAGTCGGTACGCAGCCACGACCAGTACAACACCACGATCTACGGGCTGGACGACCGCTACCGCGGCGTGCGCAAGGGGCGGCGCGTCGTCTTCGTGCACCCGGACGACATCACTGAGCTGGGCCTGGCCGACGGGGACCTGGTCGACCTGGTCTCGGAGTGGGCGGACGGGGTGCAGCGGCGGGCGAGCGGCTTCCGGGTGGTCGCCTACCCGACCGCTCGCGGGTGCGCGGCAACCTACTTCCCCGAGGCGAACGTGCTGGTGCCGCTGGACTCGACCGCGGCCGGGTCGAACACCCCGACATCGAAACAGATCATCGTACGGCTGGAGCCCGTGGCCGGGCCGAGGCCGGCCTAGAACGCCGCCAAGCCAATCTTTCTGGCTGCCCTATCCGCAGGTGTCCTGCACCGGAGGGCGGCGGTGACCGATGCGGCTTGCAGTGACCAGCCACGGCGCCTGGGCTGCCCTGACCAGCCGGGAGGAGGTAGTGTGCGGGCCCTTATGCTCTGCACCATTGCCGCTAGCAGAGCCCAGGCTGCGCACCGCCTGGCTGTCCAGTGTCGACATGAAGGCTCTGCCAGCGTAGATGGTGCAGAGCATAAGGGCCCCACAGCACATCCCCGCGCCCGCCGTAGCGCTACACCCGCTGGTTGCGGCGGAACGAGCAAGGCCGCCGTGGCGAGCGCTCTGGCCTGACATCCCCGGCCGTCTGGTCACGGTGGCCGGCATGGACCGGGCGGCTGGTCTACTCACTCGCGGTGAAGGTGGCCAGCGCAGCCTGGCGTACCTCCGGTACCGGGTGGCGGCGCAGCCCGCGTAGCCGTTGCCGCCACTCCGGCGGCCAGCCGGCCCGCTCGCCGGCGACCCGGGTCAGGGCCACGGCGAGCAGGCCACCGGCCGCGTCGCCCCGCCCGGCCAGCGCGTCCACGCCAGGGGCGACGTCCGCAGGCTCCCACCTGGACACCGCGCCGTGCCTGTCCACTTCGGATGCTGTGCATGGCCGGTCGGCGAGGAGATCGGCCAGGGCGTGGAGGTCGTCGACGAAGCCGGACCCGGGCCAGAGCAGGGCCGCCGACAGGCGGGCCGCCGCGGCGGCGAAGGTCGGTTCGGCGGCCAGGACCGCGATCATCCGGCGCACCGGGGCGGGCTGGCGGCGGGCCGCTTCGGCCGCGCCGCACACGCCTTCGACGAGGTAGCCCAGGCGCTGGCGGGCGGGCAGGTCGCGCAGCGGCTCGGCGTCAGGGTCGGACCGGGCCAGCTGCAGCAGCGTCGTGGCCAGCTGCGGCAGCAGGTCGGGCAGGGCGTGCCACGCCGCCGGGGCCAGGGCGCAGTCTGCCGCGTACCGCCAGGTCGGCCCCTCGGCCAGGTCGGTCACGCCGGCGGCGATCCGTGCCGCGCCCTGCGGGGCCCACGGCGTCCAGGCCGCCAGCGCGGCGTAGGCCCGCCGGACCACCTCCGGTTCGGGGTGGCTGGTCAGCCGGGACACGAGTACGGCGTACCGTTGCCGGTCGCGCTCGGCCAGCTGGAAGGGGACCGCGTCGAGCAGGCTCTCGGCGGCGTGCCGTTCCTCCCGGGCGGCCGCCTCCAGCACCGCCCAGCTGCGCGGGTCGTCGAGGCGGGCGCGCAGGGCGGCGGCCACGGCGGCCCGTACGTCGCGGTGCTGCCCATCGCGGTGCCACGCGGCCACCAGCTCCTCGACCGCGCCCGGTGGCCGCAGGGCCGACAGCAGCCGGGCCGCCTCCTTGCGTACCGTCACCTTTGGTGCCTGCGCCAGCGCGTGGCCGAGGATCGCGGCGAGCTGGCTCGGCGGCGTGTACCGGGCGCAGCGCGACGCCGCGAAGACCGCCACCCGGGCGCGGTCGCCCTGCACGTTCTCCAGCAGGGCGGGCAGCGCCTGGTCCGGGCGGTCACAGTGGGAGAGGCCGGTCAACGCGCCCTCGGCGACCAGCACGTCGTCCCCGGCGACCAGGCCGGCCACTGCCGCCGGCCCGGCTCCGGGCAAGGCGGCGAGGGTACGGGCCAGCGCCGCCCGGCGCCACCGGTCCATCCCTTCGTCGTGGACGGCCCGGCGCACCAGCGCGGCGTACCGCTCGACCTGGTGCGGTGTCCACCAGGTCAGCGCCGTACGGTCGACGGCGGGCAGCCACCACGCCGCGCCGGTGCCGAAGCGCCCGCGCAGCCGCTTGCCGGCGAGCAGATCCTTGTCGATCAGGTCGGTACGGCGGCGCGCGACCACGGCGAGCACATCCGGCAGGGTGAGCATCGACCTGTCGTACGCGACCAGGTGCGTCACCTTCTCGGCCCGCCCGCGCGGTGGCCGCAGCCACAGCGACACCGCGTCCGTGGCCATGGCGTCGTTCTTGACCTGCACCGCCTGGCCGACCAGCTCCTGCAGCTGCGGCATGTCCCACGCGCGCCTACCCAGTGACCGGGCGAAGGCCAGCAACGGCCAGGTGTCGTTGCGGCGCAACGATCCGGCCAGCCGCTCCCGCAGGCGGTCGAAGACCGCGTGCTCCTGGCCGCGGCGCAGCACCCGGCTCAGGTCCGCCGTCATCGGCGCGCGCTGCCACGCGCCGATCCGCTCGACGGTCTCCAGCGCCCACAGCGTCAGCGGTTGGGCGTCGCCGGTGGCCGCCGACTGCCACAGCACCCGCATCACCAGCCGGACGACCGAGCTGCTGGTCTGCCAGGAGCAGTCGCGGGCGTCCAGCGCGTCCCTCACCAGGCCGTCGAGCGGGCCGGCCGCGGTGGCGGTGAACAGGTCCGGGCGTACCTCGGCGAGAGCCGCCAGCAGCCGGGACCGTACCGGGTCCTGCTCGTTGCGGATCCGGTCCAGCCCGGCCAGCAGCGTGCTCACCGTGCCCGGGTCGCCGGTGCGGGCGGCGCACCGCACGAGCAGCTGGTAGGCGCATGCCCGCTCCTCCGCATCGGCGCTGCGGGTCGCCTTGCCCAGCTCAGCGGCTGCTTCGGGGTACGGCAGGAACGCGGTGGCCCGCAGCCTCGCGGAGGTGTCCGTGGCCACTGTGGGCAGGGTGAGCATCCGGCGCGCCTCGGCGTGGCGGCGTTCGTGCGGCAGTACCGTCAAGATCTCCTCGGGCAGCGCCTGCGTGGCGAGGTCGCGACCGGCGTAGGCCAGGTCGAAGACTGCCTCGCGGCGGGCCGGCGGCAGGCTGCGCAGTACGGTCGCGACGAGGTCCGGTGCGGGGCCGCTCGCGCGCAGCAGCGCGCCGAGGTCCGGGTCCGGCAGCGAGGCCAGCCGGTCCCGGACCGACCGGGTCAGGCGCCACCGGCCCAGCCGTCCCGCCCGCGCAGGGTCGGCCAGCACGAACCGGGCCACCCGCGCCGGGTCCACCGCGAGCAGCCGGCCGAGCTGCGTCAGCACCGCCCAGGGCACGGGGCCGCTGAGGAACCGTTCGCACAGCTCCAGCAGCGCGGCCGGCTGGTGCAGCGCCAGTGCCCGTTGCAGTGGCGCGGTGCGCTCCCACCAGCCGGTCCGGGCCTCGCCGTCCAGCGCCGCCAGCTGCGCGGTCGCGTAGCCGGCGACCGCACCCGGGTGGCTGGCCGCCAGCGACGGCCAGCTCTGGACCGCGTACCCGAGCCCCGGCAGTGCCTCGGCGACGACCGGGCCGGAGCACGCCGCCAGCAGCCGGGCCGCCTCGGCCTCGCCCCAGCGCCGGTGCACGACCGGGAGCAGCCGGTCGGCCAGCGCGGCCTGCCGGCGCCGGCGCAGCCTCGCGTACAGGGCCAGCCGGTCGGCCCACGCCGCGTCCTCGACCAGGTCGGCCAGCGCGTCGTCGGGCAGCCCGGGCACGCCGAGGGCCCGGCTGCGGACCCCGGGGTACGGGTCGCGCAGCGCGGCCAGCAGGTGGTCGACCTCTCCGGTGGCCGCCGCCATCGTGACGGCCAGGTGCCGGCAGTACGGCTCCCGGGCACCCAGGTCCGCGAGCAGGGCGCGCCGGTCCTGCGTACCCATCCCGCGGGCGACGGCCACCGCACGGCGTACCCGCTCGTGCGGGTTACGCGCGGTCAGGTCACGCAGGAACGCATCGGTGTGCCGCACGGCGAGCATTGTGCACGCTGCCCGGATCAGCCGTCTGCCTAAATAGTCTTTGGTAGGGGCGTCCACGCAGGGGCTTCGGCTGGAGGCGCGGCATGACGGGCAGGATCTCCACCGGCGGCACGACGGGCCGGATCTCCGTCGATGGCGGTCGACTGCGCTCCGACCTGGAGGAGCTGGCCCGCATCAGCGGTCCGGGGCCGGGCGTCAGCCGTACCTCGTTCTCCGCCGCGGACGCGCAGGCACGTGCTTGGTTTCTCGACCGATGCGCACAGGCGGGGCTGTCGGTTGTGGTGGACGGCATCGGCAACATGTTCGTGTCGGCGCCGTCTTCGTCGTCTTCGTCGTCGTCGTCGGACCAGCCGTACGCCGGGGACGGCACGCCTGCCGTCTGGTCGGGGTCGCATATCGACTCCGTTCCGCGTGGCGGGCGGTTCGACGGTGCGTTGGGCGCGCTGGCCGCGCTGGAGTGTGTGCGGCGGCTACACGAGGAGAAGGTGCCCCTGCGCCGGCCCGTCCGCGCGGTGGTCTACTCCGACGAGGAGGGCAACTACCGCCACCTGCTGGGCTCCAGCGCGCTTGCCCGCGGGTTCACCAGGGCCGAGCTGGAGGCGCTGACCGGCCGCGACGGCGACCGGTTCGTCGACACCTTCGTGGCGGCCGGGTGGGACCTGGACCGGGCCACGCAGACCAAGGTCGACCCGCGGGTCATCCACTCAACTGTCGAGCTGCACATCGAGCAGGGGCCCCAGCTCGAGCGCCTCGGCCACCAGATCGGGGTCGTCACCGGGATCGTGGGCCTGGGCGGGGGCAGCATCACCTTCCACGGCCGGGCCGACCACGCCGGCACGACGCCGCTGGCGGCCCGCAAGGACGCCCTGGTCGCGGCCGGCGCGCTGGTCGTGCAGCTGCCCGGGGTCGCCCGGTCGGTCAGCGACCGCGCGGTGGCCACCGTCGGGATCATCACCGTCGAACCGGGCAGCGCCAACGTCGTTGCGGAGACTGCCAGGCTGACCGTTGACTTCCGCGACCCGCACCAGGCGCGCCTGGCCGAGCTCGGCCGCGCCATCACCGCGGCCGCGCGTGCCGTGGCGGCACGGTACGGGGTTGGGGTCGACGTCGACTTCGAGCCCGCCATCCCACCGTGCCAGCTGGACGAGGGCGTCCAGGCGGTCATCGCCGAGGCCGCAGCCGGCCGGGGTCTGGTCGCAAGCTCGCTGTTCTCAGGGGCCGGGCACGACTCGCAGAACATGGCCGCCCTGGCGCCGACCGGGATGATCTTCGTACCGAGCATCGGCGGTAGCAGCCACTGCCCGGACGAGGACACCGCGTGGGACGCCGTCGAGAACGGCGCGAACGTGCTCCTCGACACGGTCACCGCCCTCGCCCGTACCTGAGGGGCGTCGAACGCCTTCATTGACAGCCTCAGTGACGGCGGCAGGGACACCGGCCCGAGTCGCCGTTGCACTGCTCCCGCGCGGACTCAACGACGGCCCAGAGCCCGTTCGCACCCATGCTTTGCTCCACGGTTCTTGTGGCTGGCCACAGGGAGCGCCAACGATAACCACCATCGGCCGATGGGGTGCCCATCTGCGGGCCGCGCCATCGGCCGATCGCGGCGTTCTGCGTGCCAGTATCAGCAGGTTGAAGAGCTCACTTCTCCGTGTCGATACGAATGAACGGGGCTGGCCGGGTCGGGTGGTTCGCCGGTCCGTCGACGAGGACCGCACCGTCGAAGGTCACCTGACCGGTCGCGGTCGCTTCACGCTGCTTCCTCATGCTTCCCGGTCCGTTGACGGTGGTCTCCACCGGTCCAACGCCCGTCCACGTCACGTCGAAGGTCACCTGGTGGACGCCGCCGAGGTTGTCCCTTGCGGTGCCCGACCCGGTGGCGGTGACGCTCTTGAGGTCCTCGGTGCTGACGATGGTCGCCGGAACGCCCGGCGCACCCCAGCTGAACGAGGTGCCGTCCGGACAGACGGCCAGGTACTGCACCCTGGCCGTGGGGTCTGGATCCTCGGTGTCCGGCGAGGTGAAGTCACGCGTGGTACGCACCAGCAGCGTCGCCTGCACGACCGAGCCATCGGCACACTGGTGCGGCACCGCCCAGAAGGCCTCGGCCGTCTCCTCGAAGAACAGCGATCTCTCGGCTTGGGCGGGTGCGGATGTCACCAGCGCAAGGGCGGTGGTCAGGGTCGCTAGCGGGACGACGGCCCAGCGCCGCCGCCTGGATGTTGTCTTGGACATGGTTGAACCTCTCCGGGTCGAACCTCTCCGGCCACGCGGCCAGATGGCCGCTTCGGGCCAGCTGTCGGCATCACGTGTTCTTGCCGTAGTTGTATGCATAAGCAGGAAGACGACTAACTCAGGTTGAGCAACATCAGGCGCCCTGGCGCACGCGTACAGGACCCCTTACAGAGCCGTACGTGCCGTCGTAGCCTCCGGTTCAAGCGCGCTGTGGCAGTACGCTGTGCCACCAGCGCCGAAAGCAAGAACGACCTTCGAACCAGCCAGGGTCAGCCGCTCTGCCCGGGTAGCCTGGGCTGGCATGTCCGACCCCCGCCTGCGCGTCCGGCTTGTGCTTGCGTTTGCCGGATTTATCCTGATCGGCTTTGCCGCGGGCGCGTCCGGCGTGCTGCTGCCCGCTCAGATCGCCCACTACCGCCTGGACAAGTCGGTCATCGGGTTGCTGTTCTTCGCGTTCTCGGCCGGTTACGTCCTCGCCGGTGCCGTCAACGGCTGGCTGCTGCGCCGGGCCGGCACCCGTACCGAGCTGCTGCTGGGCATCGCCACCTTCGGCGCCGCCGCACTCGGCTGCGCGCTGCCGCCGGCGTACCCGGGATTGCTCGTGCTCACCCTGGTCCTGGGGTTCGGCGCCGGGATCATCGACTCGGGGCTCAACGCGTACGTGGCGTCGCTGCCCCGGCATACCGCGAGGCTCAACTACCTGCACGCGTTCTACGGCGTCGGGGCGTTGCTCGGTCCGGTGCTGGCCGCCGCCCTGCTCGACAGTGGCCTGCCCTGGAACGCGGTCTACCTGGTCTTCGCCGCGGGCAGCGTGCCCATGCTGGTCGGCTTCGGGCTCGGCTACCCGCAGGCCACCCCGCCTGCCGCGGACGGACCGGCCCGGCCGTCGGCGGTGGCCGCCGCGGTCCGGCACCGGGCAATCGTCCTGACCGCACTGTTCCTGGCGGTGTACGTCGGCGTCGAGGCCAGCATCGGCAACTGGGGGTACAGCCTGCTGGTCGAGGAGCGGGGGCAGGACGCGCTGCTCGCCGGCTGGGCGGTCAGTGGCTACTGGTTCGGGTTCACCGCTGGCCGGTTCGTCGTCAACACGCTCGCCGAGCGGGCGGGCATCGGACCGGTGGCGCTGGCCTTCAGCTGCCTCGCGGCCGTCGCAGCCGCCACGGCGCTCGCCTGGGTGGCCCCTGCGGATCTCGTCGTCGTGCTCGCCCTGGCCGCACTCGGTTTCTTCCTCGGCCCGGTCTTCCCGTTGACCATCGCCGTCCTTCCCCGGCTGGCGCCGGCCTGGCTGGTGCCGACCAGCATCGGCCTGCTCATCGGCGTGAGCGTGGTCGGCGGCGCCTTCTTCCCGTGGCTCGCCGGTACGGTCGCGCACCACCTCGGCCTCGGCACGCTGCTGCCCTACACCCTGCTGCTGGCCGGCCTGATGCTGGTCAGCTGGTGGCGGATCGCCCGCCGGGTGGCACCCGCCTGACGCTGCCCACCCGCGACGGCACCCGTGCGGAGTGAGCCCGCTACGGCCCGGCTGCGGGCGAGCCCGCTACGGCGCGGGCTCCTCGGGGGTTGCTGCCGGCCAGTCGCGAGCCAGCGCCGACAGGGTCGCCGCCGCCTCGGCCGGGTCGGTCCCTCGCCCCACCGCGAGCCCGAGCAGGTACGCCGCGAGCGGGGCGGCCGGTCGTACCACGCCGTGGGCCACGTCCCTGGCGAGATCCAGCACCCGGTCGCGCTCGGCGGCGGTTGCGGCCTGGTCCAGCCCGAGCGCCGCGCATGCGGCAGCGGTCCAGTCGTCGAGCACGCTCATCCCAGCTCCCTTGCCCGTCGCAGGTCCGTCTCGGTGTCGCAGTCGTACCACGGGCGAGGCTCCACAGCGGGCCACCCCACCTCGGCGACGGCGAGACCCTGCACGAGGCTGTGCAGCGGCGCACCGGCCAGCTGCGGCAGCTCGCCCAGTCGAGACCGCAGCGAGGCTACCCGCCAGACGCCGCACAGCAGCTGGCGACGGCCGGCATCGTCGACGAAGACCGCACCGTCCACGGTGGACGCCATGGTGGCCAGCCGGAGGAGTGCCACCGCCTCGGGGACGAGGAACGGCAGGTCCGCGGCGAGGAGCGCGACGTAGGGCGTACCCGGTCCGACCAGGGCCAGGCCGGCGGCGGTCGCCGCGACCGGGCCGCCGCCCGGTGGGTCCTCGCTGGTCAGCAGCGCGTCTGGCGGCAGGGTGGGGCGCAGGAGCGGTGGGCCGACCACGATCCGCGGGCTTGCGTCGGCCACCGCGGCCAGCACGCGTGCCAGCATCGGCGCGCCCGCCACCGGCAGCAGCGGCTTGTCGACGCCGCCCAGGCGGCGGGCAGCACCACCGGCGAGGACCACCGCGCCCCATCCGTCGGCCACGCCCGCCACGGTAGTGCCTGGCCATGACGCGAACCGACGGCACGCGGGAGGATGGGGGGATGGGCAGGGTGACAGACCGCCGGTCGGTGCTTCGGATCACTTCGGGGACCGGGCTCACCCGCCGGGACAGCTTGGCGGTTGAGGAGCCGTTGGAGATCCGGGTCGGACCGGCCGGCACCGCCCGGCGACCGCTCGCCGTGACCATGCGTACCCCCGGCGACGACCTCGACCTGTCGCTGGGCTTCCTGTTCACCGAGGGCATCATCCGGCGGGTCGAGGATGTATACACCGCACAGCTCTGTGCCGGGGCGCAGACACCGAACACGTACAACGTGGTGGATGTGGTGCTGGCGCCCGGCGTACCGCCACCCGCCACCGATCCCGGCCGTAACTTCTACACCACCAGCTCGTGCGGGGTCTGCGGGAAGGCGAGCATCGACGCGGTGCGTACCCGCTCGATCTTTGACGTGGCCGGTGACCCTGCGGAGGTCTCCACCGCCACCCTCGCCGGGCTGCCGGCCGCACTGCGCGCCGCCCAGCGCGCCTTCGACCGGACCGGGGGGCTGCACGCCGCGGGCCTCTTCACGCCCGGCGGGGAGCTGGTCGCGCTGCGCGAGGACGTGGGCAGGCACAACGCAGTGGACAAGGTCATCGGGTGGGCGCTGCGCGCCGGCCGGGTGCCGCTGGGCGGTCACGTGCTGCTGGTGTCCGGCCGGGCCAGCTTCGAGCTGACCCAGAAGGCCTGGATGGCCGGCCTGCCGATCCTCGCCGCCGTCTCGGCTCCGAGCACGCTCGCCGTCGACCTCGCCGAGGAGGCCGGTCTCACGCTCGTCGGCTTCCTCCGCGGCGAGACCATGAACGTCTACGCGAACGCCGAGCGCGTACGCAGCTGAACCGTGCTGGTCCCCTCGGCGCCGGCCGGCCCGGAGGGGTCGGGACCTGCGACCCTCACTCGACCGGAACCCCAGCGGGACTGTTGTAAATGGAGGAACACGCGAAGTGACCGGCTCGGGCCCGACGACTCGGGACGGAGTGGGAAGCGGCCCGTGCGACGGCCGGACGGGTAACTCGGCGGCGGCCCGGTCGGGGCCGGGAAGAGGCGACGCGTGAGACGTACCCGGCTTGTCGGCCTGCTCGCCGCAGTGGTGGTGGCAGCCTCGGCCACGACGGCCGCCGCCTGCCAGACCAGCCCACAGGCGCAGCCAGCACCGCGACGGTCCTTACCAGCGACTGCGGGCTCGCCGGCAGCCAAGGCCACGCCCACCCCCACGCCCAAGACGTCACCGCGCACTCCGGCGCCGCCCCCGACGACCCGGGCACCGTCCCCGAGGCCGGTGACGCCCACGCCCGCTACGCCCACCCGCCCCAGCGAGCTGCGGCTGGGCGACAGCGGCCCGGCGGTCCTGGCGCTGCAGCAGCGCCTGGTTGCGCTCGGCTACTGGCTCGGCACTCCGGACGGCCATTTCGGCGCAGCCACCCATCACGCTGTTGTCGCCTTCCAGAAGGCGGCCGGTCTCCGGCGTGACGGCGCGGCCGGGCCGGTCACGCGCACCGCGCTGAGCCGGGCCTCGCGGCTGCGGGCACGCAGCGCCACTGGCCGGGTGGTCGAGGTCGACCTGCGCCGGCAGCTGCTGCTCGTGGCCGTGAACGGGCGGGTCCGGTGGGTCATGGACGCGAGCACCGGGTCGGTGCCCGGCACCACGCCGACCGGCCGGTACACCGTGTTCCGCCAGGTCGACGGGGACGACCCTGGGCCGCTCGGGGTGCTCTACCGGCCCAAGTACTTCGTGGGTGGAGTCGCCGTGCACGGCTACCCGTCGGTGCCGCCCTACCCCGCCTCCCACGGCTGCGTACGCGTCACCAACGCCGCCATGGACTGGCTGTGGGCCAACGGCGCGCTGCCCATCGGAAGGCAGGTCTGGGTCTACTGAACCGCGCCACAAGGCCGAGGCTGGACCCGCGGCTGCGGCTGGACCGCCGCTGAGGCCGCGTCCACCGCCGGTGCCCGGTCGTCGACGAGTCACCGGCCGGCTCGCCGCCGCGCCCGGCTGCGTCGCGCCCGGCTGGACCGCCCGCTCGGGTCTGGCCAGCCGGCTATCGCGGTCGGCGCGATCCCCTGCCGGAGGACCCGGTCCAGGAGCGTGGCTAGCGAGTAACCAGGGTCGGCGCGCAGTGCCCGCTCCAGCGCCACCACCGCGAGCGCACCCTCCCCCAACCGCCACGCGGCGAACGCGAGCAGGCTGGCCGGCGGGGCGGCCAGATGCGGCTCCGCCCGCTGCACGACATCCGTCCACACCCCGATGTGCAGGCGAGACTCGTCAATGCGCTGCCAGGCGAGGTCCCGGACGGCGACGCAGCCGAGCAGCACCGTCAACCACGCCACCTCGTCGTCGGTGAGCCGGGTGCCAGCGCCGTGCCGGGTGAGCGCGGCAGTCACCGCCTCGGCGCCAGCGGCGCGCATCAGCCGACCCACCTCCGCAGGCTCCGGCTCACCGGCAGCCCGCCGGCCCACACCGGCCGCCAGCCGGCCCTCCCCAGCGACCTGGCGGGCCGCACCGGCGACCAGCTGGTCGAGGCGGGCCTGCGCCCGGGCGGTGGCCTGCCGCATCGACTCGCGGGCCGGCCCGTCCACCGGCGCGACCCGGGCGACGAGCGCGGCCCGGCTCGGCAGCGCCTCCTGGCCGTGGTACGCGAACTGGGCGGCGACCGGACTGCTCACCGGGTCGAACGGGGTGCCCTCGGCCGGGCAGCAGCTCGGGTTGTCACACGCGTACGACCAGTACCGCCCGTCGGTGACCCGCAGCACGTCATAGACGTCGATGCCGCGGCCCAGCAGCGCGTCCCGGACTCCAAGAGCGGCCGGGCCCACCCGGTGCGCCGGCCCGTACCCGATGATGGTGGTCGCGTCGACCGCCTGCTTGGCGACGATGCCGGCGACGTGGCTGGGCACCGGTGGCAGGTCGCTGCGCACCGCGAGGGCGAGCTGCTCGCCGCGGACGCCGACCACCACGACGCTGTCGGCCGGGTGGAAACCGACCAGGTACGGCACTGCGGCGAGCAGGTCTGCCGGGAAGCGGATCCGGAGCCGGGGAACGACGGTGTCGGTCATGACCGCAGACCCTGCCCCGGCGCGACAGTGATCGGAAGATCAGGCCCTCAGCCTGTGGACGACACGCGGGTTATCCACAGGACCGGCACCGGGCTCAGTAGCGTAGGCGCAGGTCAAAGAGGTTGAGCCCGTCCTGCCACTCGTGGCTGCGCCGGCCGATGTCGAGCGTCAGGGTGACGTTGGACAGCACGTCGTAGCCGGCCCGGTAGAGGCACCGGACCGCGGGCTCGTTGCGGGAGGCGGGAGTCACCGTCAGGTACGCCATGCCGCGCCGCCGCGCCTCGTCCGCCACCTGGTCCAGCAGCGCCCGGCCGATCCCCTGACCCCGCCGGTGCCCGGTGACGACCACCGGCTCGACCTCGCCCGCCCGGCCCTTGAGCAGCAGCCCCACCATGCCGACGACGCCGTCCTCGGGGTGGTCCGCGACCCAGATGCCGCTCAGGTCCAGCCGGGTCAGGTACTCCTCGAACGCCGCTCCCGGGTCGGCGCCGCCGAGGGTCGGGTCGTCGTAGAGCTCCCGGTGGTGCATGGTCAGCTCGGCCCAGAGCCCTCGGCACGCGCTGTGGTCCAGCGGACGGTACGGCCTGATCGAGGTCATCCCGCCATGCTATCGGCGTAGGGTGATGCCCCGTGGATATCGCGTACCTGCGTGCGCACCCCCACCTCCTGCCGACGTTCCTGGCCCACCAGCGGATCCGGGAGACGCCGGTGCCGGGCGGGGACATCTGTGACGCGACCCGCCTGACCCTCGACGACGGCACCTCGGTGTTCGCCAAGGCGTGGCCGTCCGGCGCGGACGGGCCGGTGCCCACGGGCTTCTTCGCGGCCGAGGCGGCCGGGCTGCGCTGGCTGGCCGAGGCGGAGGCGGTGCCCGTACCCGAGGTTCTGGTGGAGCTCGACACCATGCTGGTCCTGGAGTGGGTCGAGCCGGGCGACCCGTCACCCGGGGCCGCCGAGCAGCTGGGCCGGGACCTGGCGGCGCTGCACCGGGCCGGCGCGCCGGCGTTCGGCGCCGCGTGGCCGGGCTACATCGGCCGGCTGCCGCTGGACAACACGGCGTCGCCAGGGCCGTGGCCGCAGTGGTTCGCGCAGCGGCGGCTATGGCCGTACCTGCGCGCCTCGGCCAACCGGGGCGCGCTCTCCGCCGGCGACGTCACCCAGGTGGAGCGGCTGCTGGCCAGGATCGAGGAGTACGGCGGCAGCGAGCCCCCGGCGCGCATCCACGGTGACCTGTGGCCGGGCAACGTGCTGTGGGGCACCCGCGGGCGGGCGTGGCTGGTGGACCCGGCCGCGCACGGCGGGCACCGGGAGACCGACCTGGCCCTGCTCGGGCTCTTCGGCGGGGTGCCGCACGCCGACCGGGTCCTCGGCGCGTACCGGGAGGAGCTCCCGCTGGCCGACGGATGGCGGGCGCGGGTGCCGTTGCACCAGCTCTACCTGCTGCTGGTGCACACCGCGCTGTTCGGCGGGGCGTACCGAGATGCGGTTATGTCGGCGGTCCGCGCTACCGTCGGACAATGACCCACGGACTCGGCGATGGCTGACCGGTCCGGACGCCTGGCCGACCAGTTCGGCCGGGTCGCCACCGACCTGCGGGTGTCCCTGACCGACCGGTGCAACCTGCGCTGCACCTACTGCATGCCGCCGGAGGGCCTGCCCTGGCTGCCAGGGCCGGACGTGCTCACCGACGGCGAGGTGGTGCGCCTGGTGCGGGTCGCGGTGCACCGGCTGGGCGTCACCGACGTGCGGTTCACCGGTGGGGAGCCGCTGCTGCGTCGTGGCCTGGTGTCGATCGTCGCCCAGACCGCCGCGCTGACCCCCCGGCCCAAGGTGTCGCTGACCACCAACGGCATCGGGCTCGACCGCCTGGCGGTGCCGCTGCGCGACGCCGGGCTCGACCGGGTCAACGTGTCCCTCGACACGCTCGACGCGGACCGCTTCGCCCGGCTCACCCACCGGCCACGCCTGCCCGACGTGCTGGCTGGCCTGCGGGCCGCGGCAGCGGCCGGCCTCACCCCGGTAAAGATCAATACGGTACTGATGCGCGGGGTCAACGACGACGAGGCCGTGCCGCTGCTGCGCTTCGCTCTCGACCACGGCTACGAGCTGCGGTTCATCGAGCAGATGCCGCTCGACGCCCAGCACTCGTGGGACCGGTCGGCGATGGTCACCGCCGAGGAGATCCTGGCCGCGCTGGAGAAGGAGCTCACGCTGCTGCCCGACCCGGCCGAGCGGGGCGGTGCGCCCGCCGAGACGTGGCTGGTCGCCGGGCAGGTCGACGCCGCCGGGCAGCCGGCGAAGGTCGGGGTGATCGGCAGCGTCACCCGCCCGTTCTGCGGCGACTGCGACCGCACCCGGCTGACCGCCGACGGGCAGGTGCGCAACTGCCTGTTCGCGCGGGCCGAGTCGGACCTGCGGGGGCCGCTGCGGGCGGGGGCGACCGACGAGGAGCTGGCCGACCGGTGGCGCGCCGCGATGTGGGGCAAGCTACCCGGTCATGGGATCAACGACCCGGCGTTCCTCCAGCCGGTGCGGCCGATGTCGGCGATCGGGGGCTGAGGCGCGCCAATGGTGACTGTGCGGTTCTTCGCCGGGGCCCGAGCCGCGGCCGGCAGCGCGGAGGAGACCCTCCCGGCTGACCTCACGCTCACGTCGCTGGTCGACACCTTGTCCGCCCGGCACGGCGAGCGCATGGCGCGGGTGCTCTCCGTGGCCAGCTTCCTCGTGGACGGGCTGGCCTGCCACGACCGCGAGACCCCGCTGCGGTCCGGCGCCACTGTGGACGTGCTGCCGCCCTTTGCCGGCGGGTGACCTGTGCTACAGCTGCTCGGCTTCGTCGGGGTGGCCACGCTCGTCCTCGGGGTGATCCATCTCTACCTGTGGCGCCGCCTGGTCCGGGACACCCTGCCCGCAGGGCGGGCGCGGCGGGTCATGGGCTTCGTCCTGCTCGGGCTGGCCCTGCTGGTCCCGGTCACGATGATCGCGCCGGAGCCGGCCGCGCCCTGGCTCGCCTGGGTGGGCTACATCTGGCTGGCCATCATGTTCTACCTGCTCGTGCTGCTCGCCGTGCTCGAGCTGCCGATGCTCGTCGCCCGGCTGTGGCTGCGCCGCCGCCGGCCCGGGCTGGGAGCGCCGGTAGCCGTACCGGAGCCGGCCCTGGTCGGCGCCGGGTCGCCGCCTGGCGAACCACCAGGTGCGGTGCTGTCCAAGCCACCGACCGTGCCACCGGGTGCGGCGCCCGCCGGCCATGACCCGGACCGCCGGCTCCTGCTCGCCCGCGGGGCGGCGATCTTCGCCGGTCTCACCGCCGCTGGCGTGACCGGGTACGGCATCCCCTCCGCGCTGCGCACGCCGGTGGTGGACCGGGTGGTGATCCCGCTCGCCAAGCTGGACCGGCGGGCGGACGGGCTGCGCATCGCACTGGTCTCCGACATCCACCTGGGGCCGGTCCTCGGCCGGCGCAGCACCGAGCGCGTCGTCAATGTCATCAACGGGCTCGACGCCGACCTCGTGGCGGTCGTCGGCGACCTGGTCGACGGCACGGTCGAGGAGCTGGGGCCGGCCGCCGCCCCGCTGCGGGGCCTGCGCTCCCGCTACGGCACCTTCTTCGTGACCGGCAACCACGAGTACTACTCCGGCTACGAGCCATGGATCGACGAGGTTGCCCGCCTCGGCATGCGGCCCCTGCGCAACGAGCGGGTGGAGATCGTGCACCGGGGAGCAGCGCTCGACCTCGCCGGGGTGAACGACGTGGCCGGTCGCGACTACGGCGACGGGCCGGACTTCGCTCGCGCGCTGGACGGGCGCGACCCGTCCCGGCCGGTGGTGCTCCTCGCCCACCAGCCGATCCAGGCGTTCGAGGCGGCCCGCCACGGGGTGGACCTGCAGCTGTCCGGGCACACCCACGGCGGCCAGCTCATCCCGTTCAACCTGCTGGTCAAGCTGCAACAGCCGGTCGTCTCCGGGTTGGGCATGGTCGATGGCACCCCGGTCTATGTAACCGATGGCGCCGGCTTCTGGGGGCCGCCGGTCCGGGTCGGCGTCCCGCCCGAGATCACCCTCGTGGAGCTGCGGGCATCCTGACCGCCCGGAAAGTGGCGCTGCGCGCCTGACGCGGCGGGGCCCGCACGAAGCGTTACCCCGCAGTCACCTACCCAAGCATGTGGGCTACTTCGAGTACGAGTTCGTGCGTGGCGGAGGTCTGCCCGTACACAGGTATGCCAGGATGCGGCGTGCTCCCGTTCAGCGCTGGCGCGTACGTCGCGGACCTGCACATCCACTCCAAGTACTCCAGGGCCTGTAGCCGGGACCTGGACCTGGCGAACCTCACCTGGTGGGCCCGGCGCAAGGGGATCACCCTGCTCGGCACCGGTGACTTCACCCATCCGGCCTGGCTGGAGCACCTGCGGGAGGCGCTGGAGCCGGCCGAGCCGGGCCTCTACCGGCTCCGGCAGGACCTGACCGCCGGAGTCGAGCGGCGGCTTCCGTCGCGGGTGGCCGGTGCCGACCAGACCCGGTTCCAGCTCTCCGTCGAGATCTCCACGATCTACAAGCGGGGCGACCGCACCCGCAAGGTGCACCACCTGGTCTACCTGCCCGACCTGGACGCGGTGGGCCGGTTCAACACCCGGCTCGGGCGCATCGGCAACCTGGGCTCGGACGGCCGGCCGATCCTCGGCCTCGACTCCCGCGACCTGCTGGAGATCACCCTGGAGGCGAGCGCCGACGGGTACCTGGTACCGGCGCACATCTGGACGCCCTGGTTCTCCGCGCTCGGGTCGAAGTCGGGCTTTGACGCGATCGCCGACTGCTACGCCGACCTGGCCGAGCACATCTTCGCGGTGGAGACCGGGCTCAGCTCCGACCCGGAGATGAACTGGCGGGTCTCCAGCCTCGACCGCTACCAGCTGGTCTCCAACTCCGACGCGCACTCCCCGCCCGCGCTCGCCCGCGAGGCCACCGTGCTGGACTGCGCCCTCGACTACTTCTCCGTACGGGAGGCGCTGCGCACCGGGGACGGCCTGCACGGCACGATCGAGTTCTTCCCCGAGGAGGGCAAGTACCACGCGGACGGGCACCGCGCCTGCGGCGTCAACTGGCAGCCGGAGCAGACCCGGGCCGCGGGCGGGCGGTGCCCGGAGTGCGGCCGGCCGCTCACCGTCGGCGTCCTGTCCCGGGTGGAGGACCTCGCCGACCGGGCTGAGGGCTCCCGGCCGGCCGGCACCCACGAGGTGACGCACCTGGTGCAGCTGCCGGAGGTGCTCGGTGAGGTGCACGGCGTCGGGCCGAAGAGCAAGACCGTGCAGGCCCAGGTGAACACGCTGGTCGCCGCGCTCGGCCCGGAGCTTGCGATCCTCACCCAGGTCCCGCTGGAGGAGGTCGGCAAGGCAGGCGGCGAGCTGCTCGCCGAGGCCATCCGGCGGTTGCGCGCCGGGCAGGTGCGGCGCAGTGCCGGGTACGACGGGGAGTACGGCGTGATCCGGCTCTTCGACCCGGCGGAGCTGCGGGAGGCGGCCAGCCCCGACAGTGACGGGCTGTTCGACGTACCCGCGCCGAGGCGGCGGCGGGCGACGGCGGCGGGCGACGGCGAGGGGCTGTTCGACATGCCGGCGCCGCACACCCGGCGCACGGCGGCCAAGGGGTCCGCGAAGGCAGCGGCCAGAGGGGCCGCGAAGGCGGCACCGCGCCGGGACGGGGCGAAGCCGCCGCCCCTCGCCCAGCCGCCCTCCCCGCATGAGCCGCTGGAACCGATGCTCGCCGGCATGGAGGAGGTCGGCACCGGGCTGCTGGACCGGCTCGACGCGCTCCAGCGGGTGGCCGCGTCGGCGCCCGGCGGCCCGCTGCTCATCGTGGCCGGGCCGGGCACCGGCAAGACGCGCACGCTGACGCACCGGATCGCGTACCTGTGTGCCGAGCTGAACGTCTTTCCCGAGCAGTGCCTGGCCATCACGTTCACCCGCCGGGCGGCGGAGGAGCTGGCTAGCCGGCTCGCCGGGCTGCTCGGGCCGGTGGCCGACGACGTGACTGTGGCGACGTTCCACTCGCTTGGCCTTTCCATCCTCCGCGAGCACCCCGAGGCGGCGGGGCTGGCGCGCGGCTTCCGGGTGGCCGACGAGGCCGAGCGCACGGCAGCCCGCGACGAGGCCGGCGACGACCAGCAGCACTACCTGAAGCTGCTGCGGGCGCAGGATCTGGTCGACCTGGACGAGCTGGTCAGCCTGCCGGTGCAGCTGCTGTACGAGCAGCCGGAGCTGGTCGCGCGCTACCGGGACCGGTGGCGGTGGGTCTTCGTCGACGAGTACCAGGACGTCGACGACGCCCAGTACGAGCTGCTGCGGCACCTGGTGCCCGCGGACGGCAACATCTGCGCGATCGGCGACCCGGACCAGGCCATCTACTCCTTCCGCGGCGCGGACGTCTCACACTTCCTGCGCTTCTCGCAGGACTTCACCGACGCACGGCTGGTGCGGCTCACCCGCAACTACCGCTCGTCAGCGCCGATCCTGGCCGCCGCGGTCCAGGCCATCGCGCCGGCCACGCTGGTGCCCGGCCGGCGGCTCGACCCGGCCCGCGTCGACCCGGAGGCGCCGCTCATCGGCCGGTACGCCGCGGCGTCCGTCGCCGACGAGGCTGACTTCGTGGTACGCACCGTCGACGAGCTCGTGGGCGGGGTGTCCCACCGGTCGCTCGACTCCGGGCGGGTGGACTCGCGGGCAGAGCTGGGCGCGGCGCTGTCGTTCTCGGACATTGCGGTGCTCTACCGTACGGATGCCCAGGCGGCCCCGATCGTGGACGCGCTGTCGCGGGCCGGCATCCCGGTGCAGAAGCGCTCACACGACCGGCTGCGCGACCGGCCCGGCGTGGCGGCCATCGCCCGGGAGCTGCGCTACGCCGACCCGACGGCCGGTCCGGGTGACCCGGCCGGTCGACCGCTCGCGGCCCGGCTGCGGCTCGCCGCTCAGGTGGTGGCCGAGCGGTTGACCGCGCCGTGGCTGGGTGAGTCCACGATGGACAGCGCGCTGACCACTGAGGACGTGTGGGCGGCGGTCGACCTGCTGACCCCGCTCGCGCTGCGCTGCGAGGACGACCTGGCCCGCTTCCTCACGGAGATCAGCACCGGTGCCGAGGTGGACGCCCTGGACCCGCGCGCCGAGGCGGTCAAGCTGCTGACCCTGCACGCCGCAAAGGGCCTGGAGTTTCCCATCGTGTTCCTGGTCGGCTGCGAGGATGGGCTGCTGCCACTGCGGCTGCCCGGTGGCCGCCTGGCCGCATCCGCCGCTCCGGCCCCGACCGGCACGAGGGCCCTGACCGGCACGAGGGCCCTGACCGACACGAAGGCCCTGACCGACACGACCATCGCGACGGGTACGGGCGGCGCGCCCGACACGCCCGGCGCAGCGGTCCCGCTCGAGTCGCCCGGCACGCCCGGCGCGGGTGTCCCGGGCGGCGAGGTCGAGGCTGAGGCCGAGGAGCGCCGGCTGTTCTTCGTCGGTCTTACCCGAGCCCAGAACCGGCTCTACCTCAGCCACACCGCCCGCCGCTTCCGGTACGGGAAGGAGCGGGAGACCAGGCCAACCCCGTTCCTGGCGGCTATCGACGCCGGCCTTATGGAGCAGCTAGGGGACAACGACCGACGGCGACCGCGTGACCGTCAGTTGCGTCTGCTCTAGCCAGCCGGCATATTGTCTGGGTGCGACTGGTGGCAGTAGATGCAGCGACCCTTGTCCGGGTGGGATTCGCCGCCGCCGTCTCCGCGTACCCGGACGTAACGCTCGCCGGTACGGCGTCCAGCGCGGCCGAGGCCCGAGAGATGGTCACGTGGTTAGAGCCTGAAGTCGTCGCGGTGGACGCGTGGCTGCCCGATGGTGACGGGCTCACGCTCGGCGCGCAGCTACGCACCGAGCGACCTCAGCTCGGCGTGGTGCTGCTCGCCCCGGCCGACGACGACGTCCTCTTCCGCGCCCTGGAGGCAGGCCTGTCGGCCGTGGTGCCCAGGGCGGCCACGGTCGAGGTCCTGATGGCCTCCGTGCGGCACGCCGCAGTCGCGCCCGCCTCGTTCACCGCGCCCGACCTGGCCGGTGCGCTGGCCCGGCGCCGCGCCCGCTCGGCCTCGCTCAGCCCCCGCGAGCTGGAGATCCTCCAGCACCTGCATGGCGGCCTGAGCTTGCCGGCGATCGCGGCCACGCTGCGGCTGACCGAGTCGACCGTGCGGACCTACGTCACCCGGCTCTACGGCAAGCTCGGCGCTACCAGCCGGGCGCAGGCGCTGGTCGCCGCCGGGCAGCAGGGCCTGCTTCCCCGCGTCAACGGAGCCAACGCGCCGGTCGGCTAGCGCGGCGGCCCGGTGTACGACCTCTGGGGCCAGTGGGGACAGGTGGTCGTGGCCTCGGCCCTCGGCCTGCCGGCGGCAGCCACCTTCGCCGCCGTCCGGTCCCGCTGGGTCGGCTGGCGTCTCGCGGTCGCTGAGGTGGCCGCGGTCGCCGGCACCGTGCCCTGGGTCTGGATGGTGCTCACGCCCCGTGACACCTTCCGGAACCTCCACCTGCTCCCGCTCTACGAGCTGGGCTGGTACCTGGGCCTGGACCCGTGGACCGCGACGGTGCAGCTCGGCGGCAACCTCGCGGTGCTTGCGGCGTTCGGCGCCGCGGCACCGGTGCGTTGGCGGCTGTCCCTGCCCGTGGTCGCCGCCCTCGCCGCGGCCGGCTCGGTGGCCATCGAGATGCTGCAGTACGTGCTCGACATCGGGCGTACCGCGTCCGTTGACGACGTCCTGCTCAACACGACCGGTGCGGTGCTCGCAGCGCTACTCACCCGCCGCTGGTGGGCTGGGCGGGACCGCGCTGGTCGACCGGGCTCTCCGCCCCCACCGGCCGAGGTCCCACCCGCCGAGGTCCCACCGGAGCCTGCCGGTGACCGACCGCCCCCGGCCGCGCCACCGGGCGGACCGCGGTCAGAAGAGCCTGCGCTGGGTGGCGACCACCGCGAACAGCGCTCCGGCGAGCAGGGCGGGCCCGAGCGGCAGCGCGGTGCGCCGGCCGGCCCGGCCCAGGATGAGCAACCCCACGGCGACCGGACCGTTGATCACATGCGGTAGCACCGCGCCGAGCAGCACCGCGCCCCAGCCCAGCCAGCCGAGCAGCAGCCCGAGCACCGCGGCGAGCTTGACGTCGCCGAACCCCAGACCGCCGCCGGGCAGCAGGGCGAGCACCAGGTACGCGCCGCCCAGCGCGCCGGCTCCGGCCAGTGCCCGCCCGAGCGTGCCCAAGCCGGCACCGGCCAGCGCGGCCGTACCGAGCCCGGCCAGGCTCGCTGCCGCTGCGGTCCCGACCAGCCGGTCCGGCAGCCGCAGGCAGGCCAGGTCGATGGCGGCGAGCAGCACGCCGAGCACCGCGACGGCGAGGAAGGCCGGCAGCACCGGTGCCGGGACGGCCCAGCCGAGCAGCCCGCACGCGACCGCGGCGGCGAGTCCGGTCAGCACCGCCGGCGGCCCGGTACGCGCCCGGCACCCGGGGCAGCGGGCGGTCAGGCGTACCCAGCCGGAAAGGCCCGGGGCGAACGGCCGCGCGCAGGCGGCGCAGCCCGGTCGGGGCGGTGCTCCATAGGGGACGGAGAGCCGGTACGCCACCTGCGGGACACTCGCGCCCAGCACGCCGCCGGCGACGGCGCAGGCCCCGGCGAGCACGGCGGACACGAGCGCGGATGCTACCTGAGCCGGTGCCCGCCTTGGCAGGCATCGCGGTGCAGCGGGTCGACAGAAGGGCTGAGACCGAGCACGGCTGATGCGGGCGGAGTGGCGGACCGGGTGCGGTGACCGGCTGGAAAGCAGACGCACCGGGGCCACGCTGCCCCGGTGCGTCCAGCTGAGGAGAGGACTAGCAGGTCTTGCGCCGCTCGGTGGAGACCACCAGCGCCACGCCGAGCACGATCACGCCGCCGCCCAGGATGATCCGCGGGCTCAGCGGCTCGGCCATCAGCAGCGCTCCCAGCACCACCGCGACCACCGGGTTGATGTAGGCGTAGGTGGAGACCAGCGAGATGGGTGCGTGCTGCAGCAGCCAGATGTACGTGGTGAAGGCGACAAGTGAGCCGGCCACCAGCAGGTAGGCCAGCGCGGCCCAGGAGCGTGTGGTGACCTCGGCCGGGGAGAAGCTGGTCCACTCACCCCGGACAGCGCCCATGGCCACCAGGACCACGGCACCGGCCACCATCTCGTAGACCGCGGCGACGAACGGGTCGGCCGGCAGCCTCATCCAGCGGGACAGGAACGAGCCGAACGACCAGCTGGCGGCCGCCAGCACGACGATGAGCGCGCCGGCCAGCGGGGCGGCGGTCGCGCTGCCGCCGGTGGGCAGGAACAGCACGGTCAGGCCGACGAAGCCGACCAGCACCCCGGCAACGGTCGACGGCGGTGGGATGTCCTGGGTCAGCAGGCGCAGCACCACCACGATCAGGGGTACGGTCGCGATCAGTAGCGCAGCGATCCCGGAGGGTACGGCGGTGTCCCTCGGACCGCTCTCGGCCAGCACGAGCAGGCCGTTGCCGGTGCCCAGCAGCAGCACTCCGGCGAGCGCGGCGGCGGCCGCCTCGCGCGGGGAGACCCGCAGGGCGTTGCGACCCCTGCGGGCGATGAGGATGGCGCCGAGCACCAGCCCGGCGAGCCCGAAACGGGCGGCGGTGGACAGGAACGGGGGGAGGGTCTCCACGCTGATCCGGATAGCGAGATAGGTGGAGCCCCAGATGAGGTAGAGCGTGGCCAGTGCCGGCCACACCAGCGGCGCTGCGTCCGCTGGAGGCGGTACGTCCGCCGGAGGCGGTGTCGCTGGTCGCGTTGGCGACAGAGTGGATGTTCGGGTCGTCGTGGCCATCGGGGACCCACGCTACGGTGGCGGCAGTGAAATATCTGTCCTGCGACCCCTCGTGCCCGGGAGGCAGTCCGATATGGCGAGCTACGGACCCCCCGGTGGGCCGTACCCTGGTCAGCCGCCAGGTCAGCCGGCTGAGCCCTGGCGCGACGGGCAGGCACCCGAGTATGGGGAACCCACCGACCCGTGGGGCGGCGAGACCTCCGCGGTCCCGCCCGACTACGACTACGGGTACGGCCACAGCGACGCCGCGTACGACCACGGGCACGGCGACCGCGGGTACGGCCCGGGTGACCCGTACCCGGTCAGCCCTGGCCGCGGCGGGCCGGAGCACGCCACCGAGCCGTATGCGGAGACGCCGGGCTACGGCGACCGCGAGTACGGTGCCGCGCCGCCGACCGGCCCGGTGTGGCAGAGCGCCCACGCGCCCGGCGCGGACCCGGCGGGCCGGGGCCGCCCGACCGGCCTGATGCTGCTCGTCGTGGCAGTGGTTGTGCTGCTGCTCGGCGGCGGTGGCCTCGGCGGCTACCTCATCTACCGGGCAACCGACGACACCACCGGGTCCGGGTCCGGCGCCTCGCCGGGGCCGAGCAAGGTCCCGGCCACCGCCACGAGCCAGGCACCCGCGTCCCCGACCGCGCCGGCCGCCTCAGGCGACTCCCGCTTCGTCACCAAGGGCCAGTGCGTGGTCAACGACGGCACCAGCGACAAGCCGGCGATGCGGGTGGTGCCGTGCGGGCCCAACACGTACGAGGTGCTGGCCCGCTTCGACGGGACCGTGAAGCACCAGGAGAAGTGCCCCGGGGTGGCCGGCTACGAGTACCACTACTACTACGACAGCGAGCTGGACGTGCTGGACTTCGTGCTGTGCCTGAAGAAACGCCGGTAGGTCTCTCTACGCGGTTCTAGGGCTGGCGCTAGATACGCCGATAGAGTCCAAGCCGTGGACCCGGTACGCAACCCGTACGCCCCAGGGGCGGGCCAGCGCCCGCCTGAGCTCGCCGGGCGCGACCGCGAGCTGGCGGTCTTCGACATCGTGCTGGAGCGGGTCGCCCGCGGCCGGCCGGAGCGCTCGTCGGTGCTGACCGGCCTGCGCGGGGTCGGTAAGACCGTGCTGCTGAACACCCTGCGCTCCCAGGCGATCGGGCGGCTGTGGGGGACCGGGAAGATCGAGGCCAGGCCGGACCAGTCGTTGCGCCGGCCGGTGTCGGCGGCGCTGCACATGGCAGTCCGCGAGCTGGCCCCGCGTCACCGCGCGCCGGAGCGCATCGACGACTTCCTCGGCGTGCTCAAGGCGTTCGCGCTGCGCTCGACGCCGGCCGGGGCCGGTGGAGCCGCCGGGGCCACCCGGGGCGGGGCCCGGTCGGCCGCCCCGGCGCGGCTGCGCGACCGCTGGCAGCCCGGCATCGACGTGCCGGCCGCCACCGGCCGGGCGGACTCCGGGGACATCGAGATCGATCTCGTGGAGCTGTTCACCGACGCGGCGAGCGTCGCCACCGACGTCGGCACCGGCATCGCCCTCTTCATCGACGAGATGCAGGACCTGACCCCGCTGGACGTGTCCGCGCTCTGCGCGGCCTGCCACGAGCTCTCCCAGCTCGGCGCCCCGCTGGTCGTGGTCGGTGCCGGGCTGCCGCACCTGCCGGCCGTGCTGTCTGCGGCCAAGTCCTACTCGGAGCGGCTCTTCCGCTACCAGCGCATCGACCGGCTCGACCGGGTCGCCGCCGACCAGGCCCTCTGCGCACCGGCCGCGCGGGAAGGCGTGGAGTACGAGCCGAAGGCGCTGGACGCGCTCTACGAGCGCTCGGGCGGGTACCCGTACTTCGTGCAGGCCTACGGCAAGGCGACCTGGGACCACGCCCCCCGCTCCCCGGTCACCCCGGACGACGTCAAGGTCGCCGCCCCGGAGGCCGAGGCCGAGCTCGCCGTGGGCTTCTTCGGCTCCAGGTACGAGCGGGCCACCCCGGCGGAGCGGGAGTACATGCGTACCATGGCCGCGCTCGCCGCCGACACCACCGCGGGCGCCGACCCGGACGCGGACATGGCGGTGCCCACCGCGGAGATCGCCCGGGCGCTCGGCCGCAAGCCGGCGTCCCTCTCCCCGGCCCGGGACGCGCTGATCAAGAAGGGGCTGGTCTACTCCGGCGAGCGGGGCACGGTCGCGTTCACGGTGCCGCACTTCGGCCGCTACCTGCGTACCCAGCCGGCATAGCCGCACCCGAGCGCATAGGTCCCAGCCACACCGGAGCGCATAGCCCGGCCACGCCGGCGGCTGTGTGACCGCGGCGGCTGGCCGGCGGCTGTGCGCCAACTTGCTGGTCTCCTCGGGGTGCGAAACGGCGGAACTGGGTAAGACACGTCTATGACACCCGTACGTTCGGTCGCCCGCGCCCTGCTCGGCGCCACCTTCGTGAGCAGCGGCGCGCGAGCACTGGCCAACCCGGACGCGCTGGTGCCGCGGGCGAAGCGGGTGACGGACCGGGTCACCCCGATGCTGGAGCGCACCGACCCTCGCCTGCCCACCGACGCGCGTACCCTCGTCCAGCTCAACGCCGGCGCCCAGCTGGTGGGCGGCTTGCTGCTCGCCACCGGCCGGCTACCCCGCCCGGCCGCTGGCCTGCTGGCCGGATCGCTGGTGCCCACGACGTTCGCCAGCCACGCGTTCTGGCTGGAGCAGGACCCGGGGCAGCGGCAGGTGCAGCGGCTGCACTTCCTCAAGAACCTGGGCCTGCTCGGCGGGCTGCTGTTCGCGGCGGCCGACCGGCAGGGGCGCCCGAGCCTGGGCTGGCGCACCCGGCACGCGGTACGGACCGCGCGGCGGGAGGCCCGGCTGGCGCGCGGCGCGGCCCGGTTCGGCCGGCGCCTGCCGGGCTGAGGAAGCTCAGGCGCCCACCCAGCTGACGCAGCTCAGGCACCTACTCAGCCGGTGCAGCTCAGGCACCTGCCCAGCTGAGGCAGCTCGGCTACACCCTCCGCGGCCATGCAGTGCCGGCCACCCGGCGCGCTGATCGTTAGTCGCCGATATGTCGCGATGCAATATGCGATCGGACACGTTCGGATAACGTGGGAGGTGCCGGGTGTGGCAGCGTTCTAGGCTCCTACCCGGATCTGGGCGAGAAGTACGACTGCGGTACGGGGGTAGCCACACCATGCCGACGATCGTCGGTGAACGGCTGCGCCGCTTCGCCCCGGACCATCGCGCCTTCCGCGGGATCGACGGTTGGACCGTCGTCCGACTCGGCGTCGTGGCCGGCACCGTCATCGCGGCGGTGCTGGCCGTACGCGCCTTCGGACGTCCGTACGACTTCTTCGACCTGCGTATCTACCACGGCGCGGTGGTCTGGTGGGCGGGCGGTGGCGAGCTGTACGACTACATCGCTCCACAGACGACCCTGGGCTTCACCTACCCGCCGTTCGCCGCGCTCGTCATGTGGCCGATGGCCCAGCTGTCGGTCACCGCAGCCGGCTACCTCAACGCGGTCGCCAGCATGACCGCGCTGGCCGTCGTCCTCACCGCCCTGCTGGTCCCGGTCGCCGACCGCTGCCGCTGGCCGCGCTGGTTCGCGATGGCCATTGCCGTGCCGCTGGCCGCGGCCACCGAGCCCGTCCGCGAGACGATCGGGTACGGCCAGGTGAACCTCCTGCTGTTCGGGCTGGTCCTCGCCGACCTGGTGGCGCTGCGCTGGCGGCACCGGGCTGGAGTGGCCCGCGCCACGGGGGCGCGGACCATGACGACACGGATCATGGCGACACGGACCATGGGGACGCGGACCATGGGGACGCGGGCAACGGCGACGCGGGCCGGCGTGGCGCGGACCCCGGCTGCACCCGGCGCCCTGGTCGCATCCTGGCTACACCGGCTGTGGACGAGCGGCACCTGGGCCGGTGCGGGCATCGGCCTGGCGACCGCGGTGAAGCTGACCCCTGGGCTCTTCATCGTCTACCTGCTGGTCAGCAAGCAGTGGCGGGCGGCGGCCACCGCGGTCGGCACCGCGCTGACCGTCACGGTCGGCGCGTTCCTGGTCGCCGGCGAGGAGTCCTTCGCCTACTTCGGCACGATCGTGTGGCAGACCAGCCGGGTGGGCGTCGCCGACATGACCCCCAACCAGTCCCTGGCCGGCGTGCTCGCCCGGCTGTACGACTCGGCGGAGGCGCCGAGCCTGCTGTGGCTCACGTTCGCCGTGCTCATGCTCGCGGTCGGGCTGTCCCGGGCCGCCACCGCGCACGCCGAGGGCGACGAGCTGACCGCGTTCACGCTGGTCGGCCTGACCGCCAACGTGATCAGCCCGATCTCGTGGTCACACCACCTGGTCTTCGTCCTGCCCGCGGTCGTCGTGCTGCTGGACACCGCCCTGCGCCGCCGGCAGGCCAGCATGGGGCTGCGGATGCAGCGGTTCCCGGCGCTGGCCGGGCTGCGCCACGCGGCGGTCGCGGCCGGCGTCTACGTGCTGTTCGTCGTCTCCCCCATCTGGCCGTACGAGCACCGCCTGCCCGAGGTGTCGCACTACGCCGACGGCCTGTCCGGCGCGCTCTTCGAGAGCTCCCTCGCCATCGCTGTGATCGCGCTGGTGGCGGCCCTGCCGTGGCGGCCCGGCGCGGAGCCGGCCTTCTACCAGGAGCACGCGTTCGGGCGCGCCTGGCGGCGGGCGTGGCGACGGGCACTGGCCGTCAGGGGCAGTTGACCCACTCCTCGGTCCCGTCCGCGAAGACCTGCCGCTTCCACACCGGCAGCCGCGCCTTGACCTCGTCGACCAGGCGGGCACAGGCGGCGAACGCGGCGGCGCGGTGCGCGGTCGACACGGCCGCGGCCAGCGCCACCTCGCCGATCTCGAGCCGGCCGACCCGGTGCGAGACCGCCACGGCGTACACGTCGGGGTCCTTGGCTATCTCGGCGGCCACCTCGCGCAGCACGTCCGCCGCGCTGGGGTGGCCCTCGTACTCGAGCAGCGTCACGGTCCGGCCGCCGTCGTGGTCGCGTACCACGCCGGCGAAGGACACGACCGCGCCGGCCCGCGGGTCGGCCACGGCCGCCTCGTGTGCCCGCACGTCCAGCGGCGCCTCGGTGACTGTGGTCAGCACGGTTCCTCCCCGGGCAGCAGCGGCAGCGGGACCAGCGGCACCCGGTCGCCCTTCTCGCCGGCGCCGTGCGGGGCGACCACGGCGAACCCGACCGAGCGGGCCAGCCCGCGCAGCATCGACGAGCCCACATGGGCGGTCGGCTGGGCGAGCCCCTCGGCGTCGAGGTGCACCAGCGCGAGGTGGGTGAAGTCGCGCCGGCCGGGGATGGGCGCGCCGAGCGTGACCTCGGGCAGCGCCGGCAGCGGCCGGCCGGAGAGCCCGGCGAGCAGCGGTGCCACCAGCGAGACCAGCGCGACGACCGCCGACTGTGGGTTGCCCGGCAGCCCGGCCAGGAACTGCCCGCCGGGCAGGCGCGCCAGCAGCATCGGGAACCCCGGGCGTACGGCGACCGTGTTGGCCACGTACTCCGCGCCCAGCTCGCGAAGTGCCGGGTGCAGGTGGTCGACCGGCCCGTGCATGGTCCCCCCGGTGGTGCACACGATGTCGGCGCCGCCGGCGAGCGCGCCGCGGATCGCGTACAGGTGGTCGTCGAGGGTGTCGGCGACCGGGGCGAGCAGGGCGAGCGGCGGCACCGCCGCGCCGAGGCGGCTCAGCCAGGCCGGCAGCTGCGGGCCCAGCGCGTCACGCACCTTGCCGGCCGCGGGCAGGCCGGCGGTGACCAGCTCGTCACCGAAGACCAGCAGGACGGCGTGCGGCCGGCGGTGGACAGCGAGGCGGTCATAGCCGCACGCGGCGGCCAGCCCGAGCACCGCCGGGGTCACCGGCGCCCCTGCGGGCAGCAGCTCCTCCCCCCGGCTCGCCTCCTCGCCCGGCGCCCGCCACTCCCGCGAGGCCCGCGGCTCGCCGGTGACCTGGCCGCCGGTGACCGTGGCGTCCTCGACCCGCACGATCGTCGTGGTGCCCGCCGGGACCATCGCACCGGTGGCGATCTCCACCCCGGTGCCGTCGGCGGTCAGCGGCTGCGCGACCCCGCCGGCGAGCACCCGGCCGGTGAGGCGCCACGGTCCTGGCCCGCGCACGGCGTAACCGTCCACGCTGGACGTGGCGAACGCGGGCAGGTCGGTGGCGGCGGCCAGGGGCCGGGCCAGCGTGCACCCGTCCGCGGCGGCCAGCGCGACCTCAGCCGGCGGCCGGCTGGCGGCCACCGCCCGGCCCGCCTCGTACGCGCGTGCCCGTGCCCGCGCCCACGGCATCGGCTGGTCGCTGCGCTCGCTCATTGTTGCGAGCCTAGCCGGCGCGATGGCGGGCCTAGGCGGTGCGCGGGTGGTCCCCGCCCCGCAGCTGGTCTACGGCGTGCGCGAGGATCGGCCCCAGCACGGCCAGGCCGTCCCGGGCCCCACCGGTCGAGCCGGGCAGGTTGACGATGAGCGTACGGCCGGCCACCCCGGCGACGCCGCGGGAGAGCGCCGCGGTCGGCACCGCCCCCCGGCTGTGCGCCCGGATCGCCTCGGCGATGCCGGGAACCTCGTAGTCGAGCACCGCCCGGGTCGCCTCCGGCGTGCGGTCGGTCGGGGCGATGCCGGTGCCGCCGCTGGTCAGCACGGCGTCGACCCGGTCCGCCAGGGCCTCGCGCAGGGCCGCGGTGACCGGCTCGCCGTCTGCCACCACGACCGGGTCGGGCACCTCGCAGCCCAGCTCCCGCAGGCCGGCCACCAGGAGCGGCCCGCTGGTGTCGGAGTAGACGCCGCTAGCGGCCCGGTTCGACGCCACGATCACCCGGACCCGGACAACGCTCACGGTTTCACCCTTCGTTCGCGGCTGCGGGGCTCGCAAGCTCACTCCTCGCGCTCACAGTTTCACCCTTCGTTCGCGGCTGCGGGGCTCGCAAGCTCGCTCCTCGCGCTCACGGCCGCTCCGCCGGGCGGGTCCACTCGCCGGTCTTGCCGCCCTCCTTGCGCAGCACCCGTACCCCTTCGATGGAGGCGGCCGGGTCCACGGCCTTGACCATGTCGACCAGCGCAAGGCCGGCGGTGGCCACGGCGGTGAGCGCCTCCATCTCGACGCCGGTACGGTCGGCGGTCCGCACCGCTGCCGTGATCTCCACCGTCCGCTCGCCCAGGACCAGGTCGAGCCCCACTCCGTGCAGGGCGATCGGATGGCACAGCGGGACCAGGTCCGGGGTGCGCTTGGCCCCCATGATCCCCGCGAGCCGCGCCACGGCCAGCGCGTCCCCCTTGGGCAGCCCGTCGCGGCGCAGCAGGTCAAGGACCTCCGGTGTGGTCACCACCCGCCCCGCCGCGACGGCGCGGCGCACGGTGACCTCCTTGTCGGCCACGTCAACCATGCGGGCGGCCCCGGTCTCGTCCACGTGAGTCAGCTTCGTGTGAGTCAGCTCGGTCACACAGCGAGCCTAATCCGCCGAACCCGGGCGAAAGTCAGCCGTGTCCTAAACCGGTTTCATTCGTTAATGAAAATTGGAAGTTCCACGGTCCGGGAACGACCAGGACAGCCGTTGAATTCAACCACTCGGGCAGCGCGGTGGCACGGTCACCGGGCGTAGGCTCCGGGGTAGCCCCGAGAGGGGGTGGCGATGCGAGGCTGGCGCCGGCGCCGCGTCCGGAATCTGCACCGCCCATCGTTACGGTGTTCGTTTTCGCAGGTGGTAGGCGTGCTAGGGGCGGTCGCCTCGCGACCGTGCGGGGGCCCAACCAGTGTAGTCGGGCCCGTAGATGATCACACGGTATGCTGCTGATTCTAGACAGAGAGTACCGAACACGTCCCGAGTTCGCATATCCTGAATCCACGGACAAAACACGATAGCCAATTTGCCGCCTGCAATTTACGCTTCCCGCATCACGCCTTACCAGAAAGTGGACGGCCAACCACCCCAGGGTGGCCTTAGATAAGCCAGGTAGCACTACCCGAACGCAGCAGCCCACACATCCCAAAGTACGATCTAAGGAGCATTCCATGCGCGGACATGACTGGATGAGCTGAGCCTTCGATCGCACCGCCACGCCCGGTTGACAAGCCGGCCGGTACCGGCGAGAAATAGCTTGGAGCTGGGGACGGTGGCGTGACACAGACTGAGACGATGACCCGCGAGACCGACAGGAGCCTCAACCTCCTGGTCGGTCTCGTCGTGGTAGCCGCGACCGCGGTCCTGCTGGGATGCTTGTGGTGGCTGGGCGACCACTCGGGCGGTCGCGTCTCGGCGGCGCTGACCCTGACCCTGTTCATCGCCGTGTGCAGTGGCACCGGTCCCCTGGTGCGCATCAGAGCAGACCGCCATCATCTGACCTCCACCGAGGCTGCGGTGCTCATCGGTCTCGGCACGCTGCCGCCCGCCACGGTGATCGTGTGCACCGCGCTGGGGGTCGCCATCGCAAAGGGCGTACTGCGCGCGCCGCCGATCAAGGTCGCCTTCAACTCGGCCAAGGACACCCTCGCCGCCAGCAGCGCGGCGCTCAGCGTCTTCCTGCTCGGCGGCCTTCCCGTCGAAGGTGACGAGCTCAGGCTGTTCGGGCTGCTGTGCGTCGCCGCGGCCGCCTTCACGATGGTGGGCGAGGCGGTGGTGGTCCCGGCCATCGCGCTCGCCACCCGCACCTCGATCAGCCAGCGGCTCCGCGCCAACTGGGACATCCGGCTCGCCCTGCTGGGTGTGTGGACCACTCTCGCCTTTGGCGGGCTGCTGCTGGTGGGCCGGGACGACCAGATCATCCTGGTGGTCCCGCTGGTCATCCTGTGCGTCCAGCTCGCGTACGCCACGCGGCTGCGGGCACGCGCCGAGCGGGAGGCGTGGCAGAAGCTGGCCCAGTCCACCGACGAGTTCAACAGCGTCGAGCTGGACGGGGTGCTCGTCACCGCAGTCACCCGGGCCGCCGAGCTGTTCTCCGCCGACGAGGTCGAGGTCGAGCTCGGCTCGGCGGCGGGGCGCCCCCGGCTGGTCCGGGGCGACTCCGAGGGCGTGCGGTACGACGGTCCGCCATCGGGCGCACCGCCCGCCCCCGGCAAGCTCATCACGGCCCAGCTGGAGAGCCACGGCAGCAAGGCGGACCTCGGCGAGCTGCGGCTGCGCTTCCGCGGCCAGGTGAACCTCTCCGAACGCGAGCACTACACCCTGCGTACGTTCGCCTCGGCGCTCTGCACGGCGGTGCGCAACGCCGGCGCGTACGCGGAGCTGGCCCGCCTCGCCGCCCAGCACGCCCACGACGCCGCCCACGACCCGCTGACCGGGCTGCCCAACCGGCGGCGCCTGCTCGAAGCCGGTTCCCGGGCGCTTCAGGAGCGCGCGGTGCGCGGGATCACCGCACTGCTGCTCATCGACCTAAATCGTTTCAAAGAGGTCAACGACACCCTTGGCCACACGGCAGGGGACGAGGTACTCGTCGAGGTGGCGCGGCGGCTGCGGACCGCGGCCGGCGAGGAAGGCATCGTGGCCCGCCTCGGCGGGGACGAGTTCGCGATGTTCCTGCGCGGCCTGACCGCGCCCGCGGTCGCCGCGCACCGGGCCCAGGCGCTGCTGTCCACCCTGGCCCAGCCGATCGACCTGGACGGCCTGCTGATCGGCATCGAGGCCAGCGTCGGCATCGCCACCGCGCCCAGCCGGGGCGGCATGGAGGAGCTGGTGCGGCGCGCGGACATCGCCATGTACGAGGCGAAGCGCAACGGCCAGCGCACCGCCGTCTACAGCCGGGCCATGGACACCGCAGACATCAGCCGGCTTGCCCTGGGCGGGGAGCTGCCGCGGGCGGTCGCCGAGCAGGAGATCACGGTCAGCTTCCAGCCGATCGTCGACCTCGCCACCGGCGAGGCCGTCTCGGCCGAGGCCCTGGCGCGCTGGCAGCACCCGGAGCGGGGCTCGCTGGATCCGCGCCGGTTCCTGGAGACCGTGGAGCGGTCCGGGCTGCTGCCGGCCTTCGCCGACGCCGTCCTCAACCAGGCCCTGCTCGCCGTCGCCACCTGGCGGGAGGCCGGGTTCGAGCTGCCCGTCGCGGTCAACGTGTCCCCGCGCAGCCTGCTGGACCGGCGCTTCCCCGCCGCCGTCGCGGCCCGGCTGCGCGCGCACGAGGTGCTGCCGGAGCGGCTCACCCTGGAGCTGACCGAGAGCCTGACGCTCAGCCAGCTGGAGGTCGTCGACGAGGTGCTGGCGACGCTGCGCGAGATCGGCGTCCGGCTGGCCCTGGACGACTTCGGCACCGGCTACTCATCCCTGGCGATGCTGTCCCGGGTGCCGGTCCACGAGCTGAAGATCGACCGGGACTTCGTGGGGGCGATGGAGACGTCGGCCGAGGCCGCGGCCGTGGTCCGGTCCACGGTGGACCTCGCCCGCAGCCTGGACCTTGTGGTGGTCGCCGAGGGCGTGGAGAACGAGCAGCAGCGCCGGGCGCTGTGGGAGATCGGTTGCACCGCCGGCCAGGGGCACCTGTTCTCCCGGCCGCTCGCCGCCCCGCAGCTGCTCGCCACCCTGCGCCGGGGCACCGGCGGCCGGCTGGGTGCGCTCTCGCCCCCGCTGCACCGGGCGGGCCGGGTCATCCGCATTCCGACCGGCCGCCGGGTCGGGGACCGGGACGCCGAAGAGCGCCTGCCGCACTGGCCCGCATGACCGGCCGGGACAGCTGGCGCCGGGCCGACCTGGCGGCCGGCGGGCTCGCCCTCGACCTGGCCCTGTACGCGCTGTCCACCGCGTTCGCCGCGGTCACCGCCCTCACCTCGACGCTCGCCCCACACCGGGCCTGGGCGGCGCTCGCGGTGTGGGGGTACGCGGCGGCGACCGTCGTGGTGCTCGGGCATCTGGCCGTACGCCGCTTCCGCCCTGCCCGGCTCGGCCCGGCCCAGCCCGGTACCGCCGGGGTCGGCCCGGCCCGGCACCGGCCGGTCACCGGCGTCCGGGCCGGGCTGACCGTTCTGGCCTGGGCGGCCACCACGCTCCTGCCGCTGGTTGCGCAGGCGGCGCAGCGAGCCGGAGGACGATCGGACCGGGCGCAGGAGGAGGTGCTCGTCGTCGAACAGGCGGGGCGGCGGTTGGCCGAGACCGGCACGCCCTACCTCGACCGGACCGCCATCGCCGCGCTGCCCGAGCCGGAACGGCTGCTCGGCTACTTCCCGTACCAGCCGGGGATGGCCCTGTTCGGCCTGCCCCGGGCCGCCTTCGGGGAGCACTGGTGGACCGACGCGCGGCTCTGGTTCGCCCTGGCCACACTGGCGACTGTCGCGGCGGCCCTGGCCATCGCGGGCGGGCGACCCGAGCCACTGGTGCGGGCCGGTCAGGCGGTGACCGTACTGCCGCTGTGCGCGCTCACCCTCGCCACGGGCGGGGACGACCTGCCGGTACTGGCGCTGTGCCTGCTGGCCCTGGCCCTCGCCGCGCGGGGGCGGCTGGGCTGGGCCGGGGTCGCGGTCGGCGCAGCCGGCGCGCTCAAGCTCTTCGCCTGGCCGGTTGCCCTGGTGCTCGCCGTATACGCCCTGACCCAGGGTCCGGCCGCGGCCCGCCGGTTCGTCGGGTGGGCGGTGGCGCTGCCGGCCGCCGCGCTCGGCCCGGCCCTGCTCGTCGACGCCGGGGCCGCCGCCGAGAACGTGCTGCGCTTCCCCCTCGGCCAGGGCCTGGTCACCAGCCCGGCCCAGTCACCGCTACCCGGGCATCTCATCGCCACCGGCGTCCCCGGCGGGCGTGCCATCGCTACCGTCCTGCTGGTCGCCGCCGGGCTGGCCATCGCCGTCGGCCTCGCCCGCCGGCCGCCGCGTACGGCCGCAGCGGCGTCGCTCGTCTGCGCGTACGGGCTGCTCACCGCGATGCTGCTACTGCCGTCCACCCGGTTCGGCTACCTGCTCTACCCGGTGGTGCTCGCGGTCTGGGCCCCGGCGCTGGGCTGGTACCCGTACCGGACAACGGGAGCGGCAGCGGAGGCGAAACCGGCGGCTACGGCGTACACCTGAAGGGGTGAGGGCGACGTTCCGTGACCGGGCAGCGGCGGGCGAGGCGCTAGGGACGGCCTTGGCGGCCTACGCCGACCGCCCGGACGTACGCGTGCTCGGGCTGGTCCGCGGCGGCGTCCCGGTCGCCGTGGTGGTCGCTCGCCGCCTGGGCGCGCCACTGGACGTGCTGGTCGTACGCAAGCTGGGGGTGCCCTGGGCACCGGAGGTGGCGTTCGGCGCCCTCGGCCCTGGCGGGGTGTACGTGCTCAACGACGACGTCGCCCACCGCCTTGACCGGACCGACATCGCCGCCGTCGTCCGCCGGGAAGCGGCCGAGCTGGACCGCCGCGAGCGCCGCTACCGGGGCGGTCGACGGCCGTTGGACCTGACCGGCCAGGTCGCGGTCATCGTGGACGACGGGCTGGCCACCGGGGCCACCGCCCGAGCGGCGGTGGCCGTGGCGCGGCGGCTCGGCGCGCAGCGGGTGGTCATCGCGGCGCCGGTCGGCTCGACCGAGGCGGTGGCCCTGCTCGCCGCGGAGGCCGACGAGGTGGTCTGCCCGGTCGCGCCGAGCGGGTTCGGCGCGGTGAGCCGCTTCTACACCGACTTCCGGCAGGTCGACGACGACACGGTGGTACGCCTGGTCGCCGGCACGGCGTGACGCCGGCTTGTACCGTCAGGGGATGCAGATGACCTGTCCAAAATGCCAGGGCCAGATGCGCCAGTATGAGCGCAGTGGCGTGACTGTTGACCAGTGCACCGAGTGTCGTGGAATCTTCCTGGACCGGGGTGAGCTGGAGAAGCTCTTCGAAGCGGAGACCAACTGGAACAAGGCGCAGGCCGGCGCGCCGCAGTCGGGCGGCGCACCGGCTCCCGCGCCGAGCCCGGGGCACGCCCCGCAGCCACCCGGCACCTACGTGCCACCACCGCCCCCGCCGTCGCAGCACGGCTACCCGGCTCCCGCGCCGGCCTACGGCCAACCGGCCTACGGCGGCCAGTACGGCTACCGGGGGCACCGCCACCACCGCAAGCAGCGCAGCTTCCTGCACGAGCTGTTTGACTAGTCCACTCCGCCGGGACCGGGACGGTCTGGTCCCATAACGGCCCGCAGCGGTGGCGAGGGGCCTGCCTCAGGCGGCGCATCCTCGCCACCGCGCGGCTCTGCGGGACTTCTCACGCCGCGCGGCCGGGGGCGAAACCAACGGGGACCGCTAGCGTTGACCCATCCCCGAGAACCGGAGCGGTGCACATGCCCCTGGCCGACGAACCCGAGCCCCTGCGTCGAGCCCTGCAGCTCGGCATCGAGGAGCGGTACGCCGAGGCGATCGACCTGCTGCGCGGCTACCTCGACGACAACCCGGGGGACGCGCTGGGCTGGCGTCGCCTGGCCGGCGCGCACATCGGCGCCGACGAGCTGGCAAAGGCCCAACAGGCCGCCCAGGAGGCAATCACACGCGACCCTGAGCACCCGGCCGCACACCGGCTGCTCGGCCTGGCCCGCTACTTCGCCGGAGCCTATCCGGGCGCCGAGGCGGCGGCCCGGGAGGCGCTCCGGCGGGACGAGGCCGACCCGGAGGCGCACGCCCTGCTCGCCATGGCGCTCCTGCGCCTGCCTGGCGGCTGGTCCGCCGCACGCACGGCGGCCGGCCGGACGGTGGCGCTCGACCGCAACAACCGGGCCGCGGTACGCGTCGCCGGTGACGTACGCCTGCTCGCCTCGGCCCGCTGGGCGGCGCTGGCCGTGCCGGCGGCCGGTGGGCTGGCGATCCCGCTGCTCGTCGTCGCCGGCCTGCTGGTTACCGGCGGTTCCATCCCAGGTCTCTGGATCCTGCTGACCGTCGCCGGGCTCGCCAGCGTGGTCGCCGGTGCGGGCACGCTACTGCTGAACCGCCGTGGCCACGCGGCCGGGCCCCCCGCCCGGGAGCTGCTCGCGACGAGCCCCGGCGCCCAGCCCCCGGTGCTCACCGGCTTGGCGCTGAGCGTGCTGACGGGCGCGGCAGCGAGCCTGACCACGGCCGCGGCCGGTGGCAAGCCGTCCACACAGCTCGGCATCGGCATCCTCACCGCGGCCTTCGCGGCGTTCCTCTCCTTCAGCGGCCGGCAACCGGAGGCGAGCCAGTCCCCGGCCCGCACCTCACCGGCCCGCACCGTGACCGCACCTCCCGCTGCCTCGCCAGCCGCCTCAGCACCTGCCTATGGACCCGACGCCACATCGCGCGCAGCCCCCGCCGAGCCGAGGCCCTGGCCACGCCCAGCGAACCCGTCCACCGACTGAGCTGTCACGGCGGGTCGAGGGATCGAGCCGCGCTTTCTTCTGGCCAGTGCCGGCACCGGCGCCGTCAACGGCTCTGCCGCGGGGCAGGTATCACCCACTACGGAAACAGGGCTCCCATGGAATGACGAGCCTTCGGCAACGACGAGCGTTCGGAACGGCAGGGCTTCGAAACGACAGGCCCGCGAAACGACAGGGCTGTCCTGGGAGGCGATCAGCTTGCACGACCTGCTAGGCCGAAGTTACTTCGTTGTTGATCTCAGATTTGCGGCTTGACCTGCGGTGATACCGCCAAGCGGCCAGTTTGTCGTAGCCAGAACGGCTACCCAATGCGACGAGTCGTTTCTCCTGCTCACTGTGGACGGTCAGGCACCGGCCTCTCGTAGCTTCGGGCTAGGCGGCGCGCGCCGTCTCCACTGCCGCCACAAAGCTCCAAGGTCAACTCAATTTCATTGAAATTGGGTCTAACCCAGGCCAGAATAAGCCCAGTTTCCATGAAATTGAGATAGTCCAAAGCCTAGGTCGTGTCACATCCGCGCCGCGCCACCGCACCATTACCGATAAACCTGCGTTACCTCCACACACAGCGACCTGACCACTACGGTGGCCGGCCTCGACACCAACGAGCGGAGCCTTGACAGGGGCTTTCCTCCACGGCTTCAAGATCACGAGGTACGGCATCTGCCGCAGTCAACGGCGCCGTCATGGCCGCGTTCACCGGCGGCACCCACCCCGGCCTGGCCAGCGCGCGGCACCTGCCCGCCGGTCGCAGAAGGGCTCCAAGCCGTCGCGTTCTACCACTGGCGTGGGCCCGACGGCTCGCTGGTCCCGCCGCCCGTTGGCCCCGCCGCGGCAGGAGACCGCTAGACGATCGCCATGTCGACGAACCGGGAAAGGTGCAGCTGCGCGGCGACGGTAACCGTGTCGGTGGGACCGTTACGGTGTTTGGCAACTATAAAGTCCGCCTCCCCGGCCCGCGGGGACTCCTTGTCGTAGTAGTCGTCCCGGTGGAGCAGGATGACGACATCCGCGTCCTGTTCGATCGAGTTATGCACCGCGATCCCGTTGGCGACGAAGTTGTGCGCGCCCAGGACGGTGGCGTCGTAGACGTCCTGCCGGCCGCACGGCTCCACCTGCACAATCTCGTCCCACAACACGTCGTTTGCGGCATGCAGCTCCAGGTCTGCGCTGCTGAGGACATCGGCGATCCGGGCCAGCGGTGGCTTGGCACCCGCCGGCCCGTCCGGCAGGCCGCTGGGCAGCCGGCCGGGTAGGAGGGCGCCGGAGAGCCGGGCTCCGGTCACCTCGACCAGCTCCCGCCGGGACGACCCTCCTTCGACCAGGATCTCCCGGACCTGGTGCCGCACCTGTCGCAGCACGGTGGCGGCGTAAGGCTTCGCGTCAGGCTTGCCCCACCCCGGCGGCAAGGGCTCACCTGGGCGGGCGGTCCCGCACCCGCTGATCCTGCGGATGAGGCGCCGCCGATCGTCGCGGTCGGGGATGTCCAGCGTGTACTCGAGCCGGCCGGCCGGGGAGCGGGCAGTGTGCAGCCGTGTGCTCACGCCGAAGCGCAGGAGCATCAGGGAGACCCCGTCGACCAGCCGCCGGCTCGTGGAGCGGTAGGAGAGCCTGCTGTCTCCCTGCCGGGTGGGCGCTGCCGGGCCGTCGGCGGCCAGCACCCGTCCCAGGAAGAGGGCGAGCTGCCGGTCGGGGAGGGCAGCCGCCTCCGGTGGCAGGAGCGCCTCTGCTACGTGGGCGGGCTCGCGCGGCCCCGATCCTCGCCACGACCGCGCCAGCTGGAGCACCTCGGCGTCCGTCCAGGAGGTCGCTGGCCGCAGCGGTGACGGCACATGCCGGGCCACCCCGACCCGTGACCCGACCGCCAGGTCGGTCAGCGGGCGCCAGCCGTCGACGGTGAGGAACGGATGGTTGCCGGTCGCCTCGACCTCCTTGCCAGAGGCCAGCCGCACCCGCAGAACCTCCCGGTATCCGCTGGGGAACGCGTGGGTCAGCGTGCACGGCACGTACCTGAGGCGGTCGTCGAGGGCCCAGACCGGGACGCCGGTGGCGCCCGAGGCGACCAGCTCGAGGAGTGTGACCTCGGCGTTGGTGTCCGCCCGCAGCAGCCGGGTGGCGCCGGTCAGGCACCCCGACTCGCGCAGGTCGGAGAGCTGGGGGCGCTTGTCCGTACGCTGCTCGGGGCCGCGGTTGAGCTGGGAGACCGCGACGACCGGGCACTCG
>Ga0075420_100000015_pt1 | contig 91007 bp, 75 predicted proteins | sample SoiMetdeltSBSDD4_FD_75296 | JGI IMG/M metagenome (GOLD analysis project Ga0075420, IMG submission 75296) | Bulk soil microbial communities from a Populus tree surrounding site in Tennessee, USA - Soil MetaG P. deltoides SBSDD4 | ecosystem: Environmental > Terrestrial > Soil > Tree plantation...
CCGAGCGCCTTGGCCTTGGTGCGGTCGACCTGGGCGTCGAGCTGGGGCACGCCGGGCCGGAACGCTGTGAAGGTCGTCGACAGCTCGGGCCGCTGTCGCGCCGCCTCCATGATCTGCCGCGCGCTGGTGTCCAGGTCGGTCAGGCTGCCGCCGGCCACGCTCTGCAGCTCGAACTGGAACCCGCCGCCGGAGCTGATACCGCGAATGGGTGGCGGCGGGAAGACGACGACGACCGCTTCCTGAATGGAGGCGAGCCGGGCCCGCAGCCGGCCCAGGATCGCCGCCGCCTGCAGCTCGGGCTCCTCGCGGTGATCCCACGGGGCCAGGCGCGGGAAGAGCGAGGCGACGTTGGGGCCGTTGACCCCCGAGATGAAGCTGCGGCCGCCGATGGCCACCACGGTCTCGACGCCGGGCGTGTCGAGCAGGATCTGCTCGATCTGGCGCACGACGGCATCCGTGCGCTCGAGCGACGCCGCGTCGGGGAGCTGGACGTTGACGAGCAGGTAGCCCTGGTCCTCGGTGGGCGCGAAGCCCGTGGGGACCGTGCGCAGCAGGAGGTAGCTCACGCCGCCGAGGAGCAGCAGGACGACGACGGCGAGGGCGGAGCGGCGGACGAGGTGCTGGACGGTGCGGTCGTAACCCGCCGTGAGTCGGGCGAACCCCGTGTTCCAGACCCGGGCCAGCCAGCGCTGGCGGCCCGCGTGGGCGGGGCGCAGCAGTAGCGCGGAGAGGGCCGGCGTCAGGGTGAGCGCATTGAACGCGGAGAGCCCCACCGACACCGCGATCGTCAGCGCGAACTGGCGGTAGAGCTGGCCCGTGATGCCGGGCAGGAGCGAGATCGGGATGAACACCGCCATCAGGACGAGGGCGGTGGCGATGACCGGTCCGACCACCTCGGCGGTCGCCCGGCGCGTCGCCTCGCGCGGGTCCGGCTCCCCCTCGTCGAGGTGGCGCTGGGTGTTCTCCACGACGACGATGGCGTCGTCGACGACGATGCCGATCGCGAGCACGAGGCCGAAGAGCGTGAGCGTGTTGATGGAGAACCCGAACGCGCTGATGACCGCGAAGGTGCCGACGAGCGACACCGGGATGGTGAGGGTCGGGATCAGCGTGGCGCGCCAGTCCTGGAGGAAGACGTAGACGGTCAGCACGACGAGGCCGATGGCGATGAGCAGCGTCTCGACGACCTCCTCGATCGAGACCCGGACGAACTCCGTCGTGTTGTACGGCCGCTCGTGGGTCACGCCGCTCGGGAAGCTGGGGGCGAGCCGGGCCACGGCGGCCCGCACGCCGCGCGACACGTCGAGCGCGTTGGCGCCGGGGAGCTGGAAGATGCCGATGAGCGCGGCCGGCTTGCCGCCCACGCGCCCGAACGAGCCGTAGTTCTGGGCGCCCAGCTCCACGCGGCCGACGTCGCGCACGCGCAGGACGGAGCCGTCGGCGCGCGTGCGGAGGATGATGTCCTCGAACTCGGCCGGCGTCGACAGCCGGCCCCGCGTCGTGACCGTGTACTGGAACTGCTGGCCGCGCGGCGCCGGGGGCTGGCCGATCTGGCCGGCCGCGGCCTGGAGATTCTGCTCGCGCACCGCGTCGGCGACGTCGCCCGCGGTGAGGCCGAGGCTGGCGAGGCGGTCCGGGTTCAGCCAGAGCCGCATGCCGTAGTCCTGCCCGTTGAACACCGTGACCTGGCCCACGCCCGGCACGCGGGCCAGCACGTCGACGACCTGGAGCGTGGCGTAGTTGGACAGGTAGAGCTCGTCGCGGCTGCCGTCCGGCGAGGTGAGGGCGACGATCTCCACGAGGTCGGGGGACTGCTTGGTGATGCTGAGGCCCTGCCGCGTCACGTCGACCGGCAGCTTGGCCTGGGCGATGGCGACCCGGTTCTGCACGTTGACGGCGGCGATGTCGAGGTCGGTACCGACCTTGAACGTCACCGTGAGGGTCATCGTCCCGTCGCTGCCGCTCCGGGACGACATGTAGATCATGTTCTCGACGCCGTTGACCTGCTGCTCGATCGGCGTCGTGACGGTCTGCTCGACGACCTCCGCGCTCGCGCCGGGGTAGGTGGCCGTCACCACCACCTGGGGCGGCGTGATCTCCGGGAACATCGCGATCGGCAGGAACGGGATCGCGACGGCGCCGGCCACGACGATGACGATGGCCAGCACCGAGGCGAAGATGGGCCGGTCGATGAAGAAGTTGACGAACACGCGGTCAGCCCCCGGTCGCGGAAGGCAAGGGCTCGACGGTCGGCGTCACCTTCGCGCCCGCCCGTACCTGCTGCACACCCTTCACGACGACCTGCTCGCCCGCCTTCACGCCGTCCTCGACGACCCACAGCGGGCCGAAGCGGGGCCCGAGGCGGACGGTGCGCGCCTGCACGGTCTGGTCCGGCCCGACCACGAAGAGCGAGGCCGAACCCTGCGATTCGAGGATCGCGGCCTGGGGGACGAGGAGCGCGTTCGGACGCTCCTCGAGCAACACGCGCAGCCGCACGTACTGGCCCGGGCGGAGCAGTCGCTGCGGATTGGGAAAGGTCGCGCGCAGGGCCAGCGTGCCGGTGCGCGGGTCCACGGCGCGGTCGACGAAGTCGAGCGACCCGCGCTGCGGGTAGAGGCTGTCGTCGGGCAGCGTGATCGTGATGTTCGAGGGGCGTGCCGGCATCGTCCGCCACACGGACAGCGCCTCGCGCTCGCTCACGCTGAAGTTGACGTACATCGGGTCGAGCGTGGAGACCGTGGCGAGCAGCGTGGAGTCCGAGCGTCCGACCAGGCTGCCGACGCGGACCTCGGCCCGGCCCATGCGGCCGTCGAGCGGCGAGCGGATCGTCGTGTAGCCCAGCTGGATCTGGGCGTTCTCGACGACGGCCTCGTTGGCGCGGACGACGGCCCGCGCGTTCTCGATCGTCGCCTGGGCCGCGGCCAGCGCCGCGCGCGCGTTCGCGAGCGAGGCGCGGTCGGCCTGCACGGTGGCCTCGAGCGCCGTCATGTTCGTGCGCAGCTGGTCGTACTGCTCGCGGGCGACCAGCTCCTTGTCGAGGAGCGTGGCGTAGCGCCGCTCCTGCGTCCGCGCGTTCTCGAGCTGGGCCAGGTCGCGGTCCACGTTGGCCTGCGCCTGCTGCACCTCGGCCTCGCGCTGTCCCAGCGCGGCCTCCGCCTGGCGGAGCGCGGCGGTGTCGCGGGCCACGTTGGCCTGCGCCTGGCGCAGCGTCGTCTCGAACGGGCGCGGGTCGATGACGAACAGGAGGTCGCCGGCCTTGACGTCGGCGCCGTCCGGCGCCGCCTGCCGCTCGATGAAGCCCTCGACCCGGGCGCGCACCTCGACGGTCTTCACCGCCTCCGTCTGGCCGATGTAGTCGCCGTACACGGGCACCCGCTGCGGCGCGGCCGCGACGACGGTCACGGCGGGGGGTTGCGGGGCGGCGCCCACCTCGGTCGAACGGTTGCACGCCGCCAGGGCCATGAGCATGACGACCAGCGCGGAGCCGACCCACAGCCGCACGGACATCGGACGAGATCTCACGCAGCCCCTCTCGTGGTGGAGACGTTCCTGTTCTTGTGATGAGCGAACCGTGCTCGACGCTTCAGCGAGCGCCGTACGTGGCACCGAGCCGGTCTGACCGGGTCTGGCACCCGGCGCCGGTGCCGGCGGGACGAACCCCGAGCGACATTGTGCCATGCACGGCCAGGGCACATCGGCCGGCCGGCCCGGCGCGCGCCTCGCGCGCGGCGCGACCGTTGACCCGCCCGGTCGCCGTCGATACGATGCGCCGCGCGCATGACGACCGTGGCGATCGACGGCGAGGACTGGCGGCTGGACGGACACCCAACTTACGCGGGCCGGGCCTTCCAGGGGGCACGGATCGAGGGCCTCCTGCTCAACAGTCGAATGGCCAACGGCGTCTTCGACGACGACAACCCGCTCACGCGCCACCTGTGGGCCTATCCCGACACCGGCGCCTGGGATCCCGAGCGCAACACGCGCGAGCTCGTGCGCGCGCTGCCGACGTACCGGGCCCACGGCCTGCTCGCCATCGCCGTCAACCTGCAGGGCGGCAGCCCGCTCGGCTACTACCGGGGCGAGCGCCGCCAGGTCGTGCTGGAGCGCATCGCCCGCGCGCATCCCGGCGCCACCGAGGCCGAGATCTGGACGGGCGTGCCGGGGACCGACTCCCAGCCGTGGAACTCGAGCGCCTTCGACCCGCACGGCGCGCTCAAGCCGGCTTACGCGGCCCGCGCCGCGGGGCTGATCGAGGCCGCCGACGCCGCGGGGATGGCCGTCATCCTCGGCCTGTTCTACTTCGGCCAGGACGAGCGGTTACGCGACGAGGCCGCCGTGCGCCGGGCCGTGGACGCGGCGTGCGCCTTCGTGCTGGAGCGCGGCTATCGCAACGTGCTCGTCGAGATCAACAACGAGTGCGACGTGCCCCGCTACGAGCACCCGATCCTCACGCCCCCGCGGGTCCACGAGCTGATCGCGCAGGCGCGCGGCCACGCCCGCGACGGGCGTCGCCTCCTCGTCGGCACCAGCTTCACGCGGCGGCAGCTCCCGACCGACGCGGTCTGCGCGGCCTCCGACTTCGTGCTCCTCCACGGCAACGGGATCGACGACCCGGCCGAGCTCGGGCGCCTCGTCGACCGCGTGCGGGCGATCCCGACGTGGCGGCGCATGCCGATCGTGTTCAACGAGGACGACCACTTCGACTTCGACCGCCCCGTCAACCACGTCGGCGCCGCGCTGTCGCGGCACGCGAGCTGGGGGTACTTCGATCCGGGCGATGCCGCCGGCGGCGGTCAGGTGTTCGGCGACTACCGCCACGGCTACCAGAACCCGCCGATCGACTGGTCGATCGGCACCGACCGCAAGCGCGCCTTCTTCGACTTCCTCGCGCACGCCACTGGCGGCGCGCCCGACCTGGTTTGACAGGACAGGACGGTGTTCCTACACTAGCGCCCGCCATGGCCTCGGAGGCACGCGTCGTTGGACTCCAGTGCCTCCGGTGCCGAGCGCGATTCGACGAGCCGCGCATGTTCGCCGGGTGCCCGCGCTGCCGCGCGCAGGGCGTCGCCGTCAATCTCACCGTCGAGTACGATCTGGCGCCGCTCGCCGGCGTCACGCCCGCCTCGTTCGCGCCCGGTCCCGGGGGCCTGTGGCGCTTCCGCGGCCTGCTGCCGCTCCGATCGGCGCGCCCCGTCACGCTCGGCGAGGGCGCCACGCCGCTCGTGCACCTGGCGCGCCTCGGCGCGCGCCTCGGGCTGCCGCGCCTCTACGCGAAGGATGAGAGCCGCAACCCGACGTGGTCGTATAAGGACCGGTTGTGCGCGACGGCGGTGAGCCATGCCGTCGCCATCGGCGCGCGCGTCATCACGATCTCGTCCACCGGCAACCACGGCGCCTCCACGGCCGCCTACGCGGCGCGGGCCGGGCTGCCGTGCGTGATCTTCACGCTGGCCTCGGTGCCCGACACGATGAAGACCCTCATGCAGGCGTACGGCGCCGCCGTCGTCGAGTGCCCGACGTCGGAGGCGCGGTGGGTGCTGATGCGCCAGGGCGTCGAGCGGCTGGGCTGGTATCCGACGAGCGGCTTCGTCACGCCGCCGGTCGGCTCGAACCCGTGGGGCATCGAGGGTTACAAGACGATCGCCTACGAGATCGCCGAGGACCTCGCGTGGACGGCGCCCGACGTCTGCGTCGTGCCGAGCGCCTACAGCGACGGGCTGTGGGGCGTCTGGAAGGGCTGGCGCGAGCTGCACGCGCTGGGGCTCGTGAAGTCCCCGCCGCGCATGCTCGCGGCCGAGCCGTTCGGCCCGCTCGCCCACGCGCTCGAGCGCGGGCTCGAGGCGCCCGAGGTCGTCGACGCGCCGGCGCCGTCGGTGGCGTTCTCGATCGCCTCGCGCTACGGCACCTGGCAGGGGCTCGCCGCGCTGCGCGACTCCGGCGGCGCCGGTGTGCGCGTGACCGACGAGGGCATCTTCGAGGCGCAGCGCGCGCTCGCGCGGGAGGAGGGGCTCTACGTCGAGCCGTCCTCCGCGACGGCGGTCACCGCGGTCATGCAGCTCGCCGGCCGCCGCGCGCTCGATCCAGAGAGCACGATCGTCGTCATTCTGACCTCGGGCGGCCTCAAGGATCCGGGCGCCAGCCGCACGTGGCTGCCCGTCGTGCCGGCGGCCGACGCCGACTTCGACCGCCTGCTCACCACGCTGCGGGACGCCTATGGACTCGCGCTGGCGGACTAGCCTCGGCGTCGCGCTCATGGGTCACGGCTTGCCGGGGTCCGTGGTGGCCTGGGCGCGCGGTGCCGAGCGCGCGGGCCTTGGCAGCCTGTGGATCATCGAGGACTACTTCCACCCCGGCGCGTTCGCGCTGGCCGGCGCGGCCGTGGCGGCGACCGAGCGCATCGCGGTCGGCCTTGGCGTCGTCAATCCCTACACGCGCCACCCAGCCCTCGTGTCGATGGAGACGGCGGCGCTCGCCGGCCTGGCGCCCGGTCGGGTCGTCGTCGGCTTGGGCAGCAGCAACGCCCGGTGGATCGACGAGCAGATGCACATCCCGTTCAAGACGCCGCTGCGTGGGCTGCGCGAGGGCACCGAGATCGTGCGCCGGCTGCTCGCCGGCGAGCGCGTGACGTACGCGGGGGAGTGCTTCACCGTCGAGGACGTCGCGCTGGAGACGCCGCCGGCCGAGCCGGTGCCGATCGTGCTCGGTGTGAAGGGGCCGCGTGCGCTCGCCCTGGCGTCGGAGATCGCCGACGGCGTGCACTGCTCGATCCTCACGTCGCCGGCCCACGTTCGCCGCGTGCGGCAGGCCACCGCCGCCGCCGCGCGGCCCTTCGCCGTGCTGGCCTACGTCCCGATGGCGGTGAGCGCCGACGGGCGCGCGGCGCGGATGCGTGTGCGCCCGCTGCTGGCGCGCTACCTCGGTGTCCTGCATGGCCAGTCGATCCTCGCCGACGCCGGCCTGTCACCGGACGTGACGCAGCCGCTCCGCGACGCGCTGCTGGCCGGCCGGCCGGCCGCCGAGCTCGTCACCGACGGGATGATCGACGCGCTGGCCGTGGCCGGCACGCCGATCGAATGCCGGCGCGCGCTGGAGCGCCTCGGCGAGGCCGGGCTCGACGCCCCGGTGGCGGTGGTGCCGGCCGGGGCGCCGCTGGACGAGCAGCTGCACGAGATCGGGCGCACGCTGGCGCCCGCCTGGACCGAGATGGCTGCCCGCGACGCAGCCCGGAGGACGTGACCATGGACCTGCTCCGCACGCTCGAGGAGAAGACCCACCCCGCCAACGCCGCCGTCGTCACCGTGGACGTGCAGAACGACTTCTGCCACGAGCGCGGCTTCCTCGGCGCGCTGGGCGCACCGATGGGGCTGATCCAGGCCATGGTGCCGCGCCTGAACCGGCTGCTGGACGCCGCACGCGCGCGGGCGGTGCCGGTCATCCACGTCATCAGCCATCACGACGAGGAGTACGCCTCGCCGGTGGTGACCGAGCAGAAGCTCCGCCACGGCCTGCCCATGGAGCTCGACGGCCGGCCGCTGAAGGACGCACCGTACTGCCTGAAGGGGACGTGGGGGGCCGAGCTCTACGGCATCGACGCCCGCCCGGGCGAGGAGATCGTCGTCAAGCACCGCTACAGCGCCTTCCGGGGCACCAACCTCGACCTGATCCTGCGCTCGCGGGGGATCCAGACCGTGATCCTCACCGGCGTGGCCACGAACGCCTGCGTCGAGTCGACGGGGCGCGACGTCTACATGCACGACTACTACCTAGTCTTCGTCGGCGACGCGACGGCCACGACGTCACAGGCCGCGCACGACGCCACGCTGGCCAACATCGACCAGTTCTTCGGCCAGGTCGCCACCTGCGCGGCGATCACCGCCGCCTGGGAGGCGACGGCGCCGGTGCTGGCCGGCACCGCCCGGGCTCGCTGAGCGCGGCCGCGTGACGGAGCTCGCCGGTCAGCTCGTCTTCAGTCTCGCCATCGGCGCCATCTACAGCCTGATCGCGATCGGGTTCAGCATGATCTATCGCGCGACCGGGCTCCTGCACTTCGCGCACCCCGACCTGATGATGATCGGCGGCATGGTCGGCTACACGCTGGCCACGCGCACGCACCTGCCGATGCCGCTGCTGTTCATCGCCGCCGGCCTTGCGGTGGCCGGGCTGTCGGCGCTCATCAACCGGTTCGGCCTGCGGCCTCTGCGTCGGCGCGCGGCGCCCGAGAACCTCGTGATCGCGACGATCGGGTGGAGCATCATCCTGGTCAACGTCGCGCTGTTCGTGTGGGGGACGGCGCCGCTGTCGTATCCCGAGCCCTACCTGCCCAAGGGCACGCGGGTCGGCGGCCTCGTGATCGTGCCCCAGAACCTGATCATGCTCGGCATCGCGCTGGTCGCGATGGCCGCCCTGCACGTCTTCTTCGCCCGGACGCTGATCGGCCAGGCGCTGCGCGCGGTAGCCGAGAGCCCGGTGGCCGCGCAGCTCATGGGCATTCGCGTCGAGCGGATGATGGCGCTGACCTTCGTGCTGTCGGGCTTCCTGGCCGGCGGGGCCGGCGTGCTGGTCGCCTCGATGGTCTACGCCAACTTCGACCTCGGACTCATCGGCGTGAAGGCGTTCGCGGCGGCGGTGCTCGGGGGCTTCGGCCACGTCGGCGGGGCGATGGCCGGCGGGCTCCTCCTCGGCGTGCTGGAGACGCTGGGCGCCTTCTACGTGTCGTCCGCCTTCAAGGACCTCATCGCCTACACGCTGCTCATCCTCATCCTCTTGGTGCGCCCGCACGGCCTCTTCGGCGTGGGTGCCGGCCGCGTGGAATGACGCCGGTCGCCTGGCTGCGCCCGTTCTGGACGGCACGCTCGCTGGCGGTCGTGGCCGCGCTGGCCGCCGTGCCCTGGGTGCTCTACGACCAGACCTATCAGCTGTTCCAGCTGAACACGATCCTCATCTTCGCGATGCTCGCCCTCGGCATGCAGCTGATGTTCGGCTTCGGCGGCATCCTGCATCTTGGCTACGCGGGCTTCTTCGGCCTCGGCGCCTACACCTCGGCGCTGCTCACGACCAGCGCGGGCTGGCCGTTCCCGGCGGCGCTGGTCGGCGCGGTGGTCGCGGCGGTGGCGGGAGCGGTCGTGATGACGCCGATTCTCCGGCTGCGCGACGTGAACTTCGCCCTGGCGACGTTTGTGGTCGGGCTGATGCTGGAGCTCGTTTACAACCAGTGGTCGGCGGTGACGAATGGCCCGATCGGCTTCCGTGGCATCCCGCCCGCCCGGCTGCTCGGCTGGTCGCTCGACCATCCCGCGTCGTATGCGTGGCTGCTGCTGACCGTCCTCGTGGCCGAGTACGCGATCATCCATCGGCTGCTGCACTCGCCATTCGGCGGCGCGCTGCGGGCCTTGCGCGAGAACGAGACGGCCTGTCGGACGTCGGGCATCGGCGTGACCGGCATCCGCGTGACGCTGCTGCTGTTCGGCTCGGCGATGGCCGGCGCCGCCGGCAGCCTGCTCGCTCACATGAACGGGTTCGTCAGCCCGCCGACCTTCGGTTGGTCCACCTCGGTCGCGCTCCTGATGATGGTCGTGGTCGGCGGCGTGCGCTCGCTCGCCGGCGCCGTCGTCGGCGCGGCCGTCATCCGCGTGATCGTCGAGCAGACGAGCGTGCTCGGCCAGCACAGCAACATCGTCTTCGGCGTCGCCCTCGTGCTGTGTGTGGCGTTCCTGCCGGGCGGACTGGCGGGGTTGGGACGTCGGCTGACGGCGGTGGTGGCCGCGACCAGTCGTCGGCGCCCGCTGCGGGCAGCGTCGTGAGCGCGCCGCTCCTCAGCGTGGAATCCGTCGGCAAGCGCTTCAGCGGGCTGGCCGCGGTCGACGGCGTGACGCTCGCGGTGTCGGCCGGCGAGATCCGCGGCGTCGTTGGGCCCAACGGGGCCGGCAAGACCACCCTGTTCAATCTCGTCAACGGCCTCTATGCGGTGACGGCCGGTCGCATCCGCTTTCGCGGCGAGGACGTCACGCAGCGGTCGCCGGAGGCGCGGGCGCGCCTCGGGCTGGGCCGCACGTATCAGACGCCCCAGGTGTTCGCCGACCTGACCCTCTTCGACAACGTAGCGGTCGGGCTCGCGTGCCGCCGTCCACCGACTGCGCGCGAGGCGCTGTTCGGTCGCCGGCCGGCCCGGCGCGCCGCCGTCGAGACCGTCGCCGCCCTGCTGGACTTCGTCGAGATCCGCGCCGATCTGGGCCGGCTGGCCGGCACCCTGCCGTTCGGCGAGCTCAAGCGGCTGGAGGTGGCCCGTGCGCTGGCGGGTGAGCCGGCGCTGCTGCTCATGGACGAGCCGGCGGCCGGACTGAACCGCGCCGAGATCGACGGACTGGTCGGCGTCATCCGCCGCATCCGAGAGCGCGGGGTGACGGTCGCGCTGATCGAGCACAACATGCGCGTCGTCATGGGCCTGTGCGATCGCATCACCGTGCTCGACTTCGGGCGCACGCTCGTCGAGGGCGCGCCCGACGATGTCCGGCGAGATCCCCGCGTGGTGCGAGCCTACCTCGGAGGTGCCCATGCTGGCGTGTGAGGGCTTGCACGTCCGCTACGGGCGCGTGCCGGTGCTGCACGACGTCTCGCTCCGCCTCGAGCGCGACGAGCTGGTGGCCGTGCTCGGCCCGAACGGCGCCGGCAAGACGACGCTGCTGCGGACGATCGTCGGGCTGCTGGCCCCCGCCGCCGGCCGCGTGACCTTCGGCGGTCGCTCGCTGGTGGGGCGCGATCCGGCGCTGATCGTCGGCGAGGGCATCGCGCTGGTGCCGCAGGGCCGCATGATCTTCCAGTCGTTGACGGTGCGCGAGAACCTGCGCCTCGGCGCCTACCGGGCCGGCGACGGCGCCGTCGCCGCCCGGCGCCTGCAGGAGGCGCTGGCCCTGTTCCCGGCGCTCGGTGAGCGGCTGGCCCAGCCGGCCGGCACGCTGTCCGGCGGTCAGCAGCAGATGCTGGCCATCGCGCGCGCGCTGATGTCGGGTCCGCGACTGCTGATCCTCGACGAGCCGTCGACCGGGCTGGCGCCCGTGCTGGTGGACTCGATCTTCCGCGCGTTGGCTGCGCTGCACCGGGCCGGCACCATGGTGCTGCTCGTCGAGCAGAACGTGCACGTCGCGCTCGACGTGGCCTCGCGCGCGTACGTCCTCGAGCACGGCAGCATCGTCGCGGAGGGGCCGGCGGCCAGCCTTCGCACCGACGACCGCGTGATGGCCGCGTACCTGGGATGACCCAACGGCCGTCCCCGACAAGGAGAACGTGATGCTCAAGCGTGTGATGCTGGTGGCGCTCGTGGGAGTACTGCTCGGGGAGGGATGGGGCGCCGCCCCGGAGGCGGCCGACCCGATCAAGTTCGGCTTCTCGGCGCCGCTGACGTCGCCGATCGCGTTCATCGCCCAGAAGGCGAAGTTCGGCACCGAGTACGCGGTGGCCGAGCTCAACGCGCGGGGTGGCATCCTCGGGCGGAAGATCGAGGTCCTCTACGGCGACACCCGACTCGATCCCAACGAGGCCATCAACATCGCGCGGCGCTACAGTCTTCAAGACAAGGTGAGCGCCTACTTCGGTGACTTCACGAGCAGCGGCACCCTGGCCATCATCGACATCCTGGCCCGGGCCAACGTGCCGCAGATCACCTACACGAACGCGATCAAGATCACCCGGTCCGGCTTCAAGCACGTCATCAACCTGAAGCCGAACTCCGACCACCTCACCGCCGCCGCGCTGGACTACGCGGTCAAGGGACGGGGCTACAAGAAGCTGGCCGTCCTGGCGCTGGACGACGAGTACGGCAAGGGCAACGTCGACGCGATCCAGCGTTACCTCAAGAAGTTCGGCGGCGCCGAGGTGATCGGCAGCGAGTCCTACCGGCTCGACGCCAAGGAGTTCCGCCCGCTGCTGACCAAGCTGGCCGGCCTGAAGCCCGACGCGCTCGTCATGACCGGCTCGCTCGCCGACACCGCGCTGGCCGTCAAGCAGTACGGCGAGCTCGGTCTCAAGATCCCGATCGTGGGCGGCGGCGGCCACTCGACCATGGCCTTCCGCAACATCGCCGGCAGCGCCTCGGACGGCATGATCGTGGCGCCGGCGTTCTGGCCGGGCCACTTTAAGAACCCCCAGGCGGTCGAGTTCGCCAAGGGCTTCACGGCCAAGTACGGCCCCCTCGAGGGGGACGAATGGTCGATGTTCGCTTACGATGCCGTCATGATGGTGGCCCAGGCGATGGAGCGCACCAAGAGCACCGACGGCGCCAAGGTCATCCCCGAGCTGTTCAAGCTCGGCCAGATCAACGGGGCGGCGGGCACGTTCACGGTCACGCCCAACGGCGAGATCGACACGACCGTGTTCATCGGGTTCTGGAATCCGGCCGGCAAGGTCGAGCTCGTCAAGGCCTGGGATCCCCCCAAGCTCGACTGAGGAGAGGAGTCGCGATCGTGCGGATGAACTTCGGCGTTCACATCCCGACGTGCATCGAGGGCATGATGTATCCAGTGCCCTTCGCGAGGCCGGAGGACGTGCTGCCCACGGCCCAGCTGGCGGAGCGAGTCGGCTTCGACTCCGTGTGGGGCAACGACCACATGACCACCCAGCGCTACGTGCAGCGCGAGTGGCCGACGCCGCCCAACTTCTACGAGCCGCTCATCACGTTCACGTACGTGGCCGCGCGCACCGAGCGCATCAAGCTCGCCACCGGCATCATCGTGCTGCCCATGCGCACCATGCCGGTGCTGGCCAAGCAGGTGGCCACGCTCGACCAGCTCTCGGGCGGCCGCGTGATCCTCGGGGTCGGCACCGGCGCCTACCGCGAGGAGTACGAGGCGCTGTCTCCCGACGCCCGCGACGCGCGGCGAGGCGACATCACCGACGAGGGGATGCGGGCCCTGCGCCTGCTCTTCACCGAGCGCCGGGCGAGCTTCCGGGGACGCCACGTCCGCTTCGAGGAGGTCGAGTGCTTCCCCAAGCCGCGGCAGACGCCGTTGCCGATGTACGCGGGCGGCAACCACGCCGAGGTACGTCGGCGGGCCGGCGAGTACGGCGAGGGCTGGATGCCGGCCGTGCTCTCGCCCGAGGAGATCGCGCGCGGGGTCGAGGACGTCCGCCGGGCCGCGGCCAAGGCCGGCCGGGACGGCGCCGCCATCGACATCGCCCCGCAGTTCGCGTGCTCCATCGGGCGCACGCACGAGGACGCCGTGACGCGCTTCCACGCCTCCCAGCTCTACAAGCACCTCGAGTCGCTGAAGAAGTCGACGCTCCGCGAGCAGCAGGCCGGCGGGTTCGAGACGCGCAACCTCATCGGCAGCCCCGAGGAGATCTGCGAGCGCGTCCGCGTCTACCAGCGGGCGGGCGTCACCACCTGCTCGGGGCTGCTCTTCGTCGCCAACACCGTGCCCGAGATGCAGGAGGCCATCGAGCTCTTCGGCCGCGAGGTCATCCCGAACTTCCGATGATCGCCCCTCAAGGAGGACGTATGCGCATCGTGCTGGTCGCCGTGCTCTTGGTGCTCGCCGCACTTCCCCTCGTCACCGCGGCCCAGGCGCCGCCCATCCGGATCGGCTTCGGCTCTGCCATGAGCGGCCCGGCCGCCATCACGGGTGAGGGCGTGCGGTGGGGCGCCACCCTGGCCGTCGAGGAGATCAACGCCAAGGGCGGCGTGGCGGGCCGCAAGCTGGAGGCGTACTTCGCCGACAACAAGGCGACGCCGGGCGAGGCCGTCAGCGCCGTGCGCAAGCTCGCCGACGTCGACAATGTCGACGTGATCATCGGCCAGACGCACAGCGGCGCCTGCCTGGGCGCGATGCCGGTCGTGAAGGAGATCGGGGTGCCGATGGTCGTCGAGGCCTGCTCGCACCCGCAGATCCGCCAGCTCAGCGGCAAGGGCGGCAACGAGTGGACGTTCCGGGTGGCGCTCGACGACGAGATCATGGCCTACACCTTCGCCCGCTACATGGCGAAGAAGGGCGTGAAGAGCTCGTCCATCCTGGCCATGAACAACGACTTCGGCCGCGGCGCCGCCAACGCCTACGAGGCCGCCTTCAAGAAGTCCAACATCAAGCTCGCCTCGACGGAGTTCTTCGATCCGGGCCAGCCGGACTACCGGCCCGTGCTCACCCGCCTCAAGCGGGCCGGCGCCGAGACGATCCTGGGCGTCATCCTCGCCAGCGACGGGGCGCCGTTCATGCGCCAGTACCGCGAGCTCGGCCTCACGCAGGGCGTGTTCTCGCGCGGCAGCCTGGTCTCCGCCGAGTTCCTGCACCAGGTCCGCGACAACCCCAAGGTCGGTGACGGCGTGATCGAGGCCGGCTACTGGGTGACCGGGCTGGATCCCGAGTGGGACAAGAAGTGGCAAGACCGGCACAACATCCCGCCGCGCATCCACGGCTCGCTGGCCGCCATCACGCTCAAGTGGGCGGTGGTGCCCGCGCTGGAGATCGCCCACAAGAAGCACGGCAAGATCGACCGGGCGACGATCCGCACCGCCCTGACCGAGGTCGACGTGAAGGACTCGCCGCTGGGGCCGATCAAGTTCGACGCGAACCACCAGGCCTGGATCAACATGATCCTGCTCGAGATGCAGGACGGGAAGATCCGGATCCTCGAGAAGCTCCCGACCAGCCCGGCGCTGCTGAATTGATTGGGGGCCTCGACATGGCCCCCAAACCCCCACACGTTCGTCGCCCCCCGGCGGAGCCGGGGTGCTCCTCTGGAGTGCGCGCGGCCAGGGGACTGAACTGATCCAGGACATTCTCGAGCAGGTCGTGCATGGGCTGACGCTGGGGTCCATGTACGCGATGGTGGCGACCGGGCTGGCGCTGATGCTCGGGGTGGCGCGGCTGATCAACTTCGCCCACGGCGAGTTCTTCATGCTGGGCGCCTACGCGTTCTGGTTCGGCTACAGCGAGCTCGGCCTGCCGTACGTCGCGGCGGGCGCGCTGGCGGTGGCGCTGATGACGGGGTGGGGCGTGCTCTACCAGCGCACCGTCATCCGCGCCATCCTCCCGCGCTCGTGGCACGTGCAGCTCATCGCGACCCTGGCCACGTCGATCGTGCTCACCAACCTGGCCATCATCGTCTTCGGGACGCAGCCCAAGGAGGTGCCGACGGTCCTGTCCTCGCGGATTCTCGACGTGGGCGGCCTGCGGCTGGCCTGGCAGCGGCTGCTCGTGCTCGGCGGCAGCCTCGTCATCTTCTGGGCGCTCCACCGCTTCGTCACGCGCACCCGGGCGGGCCGCGCCATGCGCGCGATGTCGCAGAACCGCGAGGCGTGCGCGGTGGTGGGCGTCGACGTCCAGCGCGTGGCGCTCCTCACGTTCGCCGTGTCGGCGGCGCTGGCCGCGGCGGCCGCCACGCTCGTCTCGCCCCTGTTCAACGTCTTCCCCGACATGGGCACCGGCATGACGCTCAAGGCCTTCGCCGCCGTCGTCACCGGCGGCTTCGGCTACGTCAACGGCGCCATCGCGGCCAGCTTCCTCATCGGCCTCACCGAGGCGCTGGCCGGCAGCTACGTGTCGTACGCGTACAAGGACGCCATCGCCTTCCTCGTCATGATCGCCGTGCTGCTCTGGCGCCCGCAGGGGCTCTTCGGCCGCCGGATCGGGATCTGACGTGCGCGGGGCGGGGCGGCTCGGCCTGGTGGCGCTGGCCATCGCGGCGCCGTGGCTGGTGGCCGCGGTGGTGCCGGGCCAGCAGCGCTACGTCGTGCACGTGCTCGTCTACACCGCGCTCTTCGCGGCGCTGGCGCTGTCCTACGACCTCGTCGTGGGGCACGTCGGCGCGCTCTCGCTGGCCCACCCGGCCTTCTTCGGCGTCGGCGCCTACACGGCCGCCATCCTCGCCACCCGGCTCGGCTGGCCGTTCCTGGCCGACGTCGCCGCCGCCGTCCTCGTCGCGGGCGTGGTCGCCGCCGTCGCCGGCATCCCGCTCTTCCGCCTGACCGAGCACGCCTTCGCGGTCGGCACGCTCGGCTTCGCCGTGGTGGCGTGGATCGTGGCGACCAACTGGGTGGAGGTCACGCGCGGCCCGCTGTGCATCACCGGCATCCCCAAGCCGGTCACGACGCTGCCCGCGTGGTACTGGCTGGCGCTGACGGCGTTCGGGGCCGTGCTGCTCCTCTACCGTGGGCTGACGACGTTCCGGCTCGGCCGGGCCCTGCACGCGGTGCGCGACAACGAGCCGCTGGCGGCGCTGGCCGCGATCGACCCGCTCCGCTACCGGATGCTGGCCTTCACCGTCGGCGGCGCGCTGGCCGGCGGCGTGGGCGCGCTCTATGCCCACTACCTCTCGGTCTTCTGCCCGGAGGAGATGACCGTCGCGCTCACGGTGAACCTCCTCGTGATCGTCTTCCTCGGCGGCGTCGGCACCCTGCGCGGCGTGCTCGTCGGCGCCGTGCTGTTCACCGCGCTGCCCGAGGTGCTGCGCCTGGCCCCGACGTGGCGGCTCGTGATCTACGGGCTGCTCCTGCTCGTCATCGTCATCCGCTCGCCGGCCGGCCTCGACGGGCTGCTCACGCGACGGGCCGGTGCCCGGGTCGGCTGATGCCGCTGCTGGAGGTGCGAGGCCTGGTGAAGCGGTTCCTCGGCGTCACCGCCGTCGACGGCGTGGACCTCGCCGTCGAGCGCGGTGAGCTCGTGAGCCTGATCGGGCCCAACGGCTCGGGCAAGACGACGCTCTTCAACTGCGTGACCGGCTTCCTCCCCGCCGACGGCGGCCGCGTCCTGTTCAACGGCCGCGACGTGACCGGGGCTGCGCCCCACCGCATCGCCCGGCTCGGCCTGGCCCGGACCTTCCAGCAGGTGAGCGTCTTCGGCCGCCTGAGCGCGCTCGACAACCTCCTCGTCTTCCTGCAGCAGCACCAGGAGGAGCAGCTGCTCGCCCGCCTGCTGCGCACGCCGCGCCTCAAGCGGCTGGAGACCGAGGCGGTCGAGCGCGCCCACCGGCTGCTGGCGCTCGTGGGGCTGGACGGCAAAGCGAGCCTGCCGGCCGGCAGTCTCTCGTACGGGCAGCGCAAGCTGCTCGCCTTCGCGGCGGCGCTCATGCCCGACCCCGAGCTGCTGCTACTCGACGAGCCGGCCGCCGCGGTCAACCCGACCATGATCGAGCAGATGAAGGACCACATCCTCGCCCTCCACCGTCAGGGCAAGACGGTGTTGCTGGTCGAGCACAACATGGACGTGGTGATGGACATCTCCGAGCGGGTCGTCGTGCTGGACCACGGCCAGAAGATCGCCGAGGGCCCGCCGTCGGCGATCCGCCGCGACCCCCAGGTCGTGGAGGCGTACTTTGGCCGGTGAGCCGCCGCTCCTCGCGCTGGAGGGTGTCGTGGCCGGCTACGACGAGATCGAGGTGCTCCGCGGCGTCACCGTCGGCGTCGGCGCGGGAGAGATCGTCTCGATCATCGGCGCCAACGGCGCTGGAAAATCGACGCTGCTGCGCACGGTGTTCGGCATGGTCCGTCCGCGGGCGGGGACCATCCGGCTCGAGGGCCGGGACATCGGCGGACGGCCGTCGGTGGAGATCTTGAAGTCCGGGATCGGCTACGTGCCCCAGGGGCGCTGCAACTTTCCGGCGATGAGCGTGGCCGAGAACCTCGAGATGGGAGCCTATCTGCGGCGCGACGCGCGGGTGCGCGACGACATCGAGGCGCTCTTCGCGCGCTTCCCGGTGCTCGCCGGCAAGCGCCGGGATCCGGCCGGCACGCTGTCGGGGGGCCAGCAGCAGATTCTCGAGATGGCGATTGCGCTGCTGCTCCGGCCGCGCCTGCTCCTGGTCGACGAGCCGTCGCTCGGCCTCGACCCGCGCATGGTCGAGCTGGTGTTCGAGACGATCCTGACGATCAACCGCGAGGGCACGGCCGTGCTGATGGTCGAGCAGAATGCCAAGAAGGCGCTGGCCGTCTCGCACCGGGGATTCGTGCTGGAGCTGGGTCGTAACCGCTTCGAGGGAACCGGGCAGCAGCTGCTCGACGATCCCGACGTGCGGCAGCACTATCTGGGAGGACACTGACGGCGATGGGGGACTGGCACCTCGCGGTGGACATCGGCGGCACCTTCACGGACGTGGTCCTGCTCGACGCGGCCGGGACCACGACCGTCATCGAGAAGGTCCTCACCACACCCAAGGAGCCGGCGGCCGGCGTCATGGACGGCGCGCGCCGGGCGCTTGCCCGGGCCAAGGTGGCCGCGCGCGACGTCCGTTATGTCATCCACGGGACCACGCTCGTGACCAACGCGCTCATCGAGCGCAAGGGCGCGCCCACGGGCCTCATCACGACCGCCGGTCACGAGGACGCGCTCGAGATCGGCCGCGAGACCCGCTACGACGCCTACGACCTGGCCATCGAGAAGCCGGAGCCCCTGGTGCCGCCGTCACTGCGGCTCGGGCTCACCGCCCGCATCAAGGCCGACGGCCGCGAGGCGGCGCCGGTGTCGGCCGCGGAGGTCGACGCGGTCGTCGACCGGCTCCGCGCCGCCGGCGTGGACGCCGTCGCCGTGAGCCTGCTGCACGGCTTCCGCAACCCCGCCCACGAGCAGGCGGTCGCGCGGCGCGTGCGCGAGCGCGCGCCCGGCCTGCGCGTGTCGCTGTCGTCGGTGGTCTCCGGCGAGATCCGCGAGTACGAGCGCACCTCGACCACGGTCGCCAACGCCTACGTGCTGGGCGTCGTCGAGACCTATCTGAAGGCGCTCAGCGCGCTGCTCCGCGCGGAGGGGTTCGCCGGGCAGCTGCTGCTCATGCTCTCCAGCGGCGGGACGTGCACGGTCGAGACGGCGTGCGAGGTGCCCATCCGGCTCGTCGAGTCCGGCCCGGCCGGCGGCGCCGCGGCCGCGGCGCACCACGCGAGGGCCGCGCGCGCCGCGCGCGTGCTGGCGTTCGACATGGGCGGCACGACCGCGAAGATCTGCCTCATCGACGACGGCGAGCCGCAGATCACCCGCGAGTTCGAGGTGGCCCGCGTGTGGCGGTTCAAGCGGGGCAGCGGCCTGCCGCTGCTCGTGCCCGTCGTCGAGCTCATCGAGATCGGCGCCGGCGGCGGCTCCATCGCGCACGTCGACCGCATGGGGCTGCCGAAGGTCGGCCCCGAGAGCGCTGGCTCCGAGCCGGGCCCGGCCTGCTACGGCCGCGGCGGCGAGCGGCCGACGGTGACCGACGCCAACCTCGTGCTCGGCTACCTCGACGCCGGCTACTTCCTCGGCGGCGCCATGCCGCTCGACCGACGGGCGGCGGAGGCGGCCATCCGGCTCCACGTGGGCGAGCGGCTCGGGCTCTCGCTGGAGGAGGCCGCGTGGGGCGTCCACGCGATCGTCACCGAGAACATGGCCAACGCCGCGCTCATGCACGCGGTGGAGCGCGGCAAGGAGATCGACGCCTACGAGCTGTACGCCTTCGGCGGGGCGGCGCCGATGCACGTCGGCACGCTGGCCGAGCGGCTCGGCATCCGCACGGTCGTCGTCCCGCCGGGCGCCGGCGTTCGCTCGTGCTTCGGCTTCCTGGCCTCGCCGCTGGCCTTCGAGGTCGCGCGCTCGCGCACCGTGCGGCTCGAGTCTGCCGACCTCGCCGACGTCGGCGCGCTGCTCGACGCGCTGGAGGCCGACGCGCGGGCGCCGCTCGCCCTGGCCGGCGTGCCCGCGACCGACGTGACGGTCAGGCGCTTCGCCGAGATGCGGTACCGGGGCCAGGGCTACGAGCTCGAGGTCCCGCTGCCGGCCGGCCGTCCCGACGCGGCCTGGCTCGCCGCGCTCACGACCGCGTTCGAGGGCGTCTACCAGACCTACTACCGCCACGTCCCGTCGGGGTTGCCGGCGGAGGCGGTCACGTGGCGGGTGCGCGCACAGTCGCCGGCGCCGGCGATGCCGCCGCCGCGCCCGCCCGCGGCCGCCGTGGCGACGCCGAAGGGCGAGCGGCGGGTGTGGATCCCCGCCGAGCAGGCGTTCCGCTCGGTGCCGGTGTGGGACCGCTACGGGCTGCCGCCCGGGTGGCGCACGGCCGGCCCGGCGGTGATCGAGGAGGTCGAGTCCACCACCGTCGTCACGCCCGCGTTCGACGTGGCGGTCGACGCGGAGCTGAATCTCGTGCTGACCCGGAGGCAGGCATGAAGCGGCGCGCGTCGGACCCGGTCTTCGTCGAGGTGGCGTGGAGCCGCCTGATCAGCGTCGTCGAGCAGGAGGCGCAGGCGCTGCTGCGCACGGCCTTCACCAACATCGTGCGCGAGTCCGGCGACCTGTCGGCCGGCGTCTTCGACCTGCAGGGGCGGATGGTCGCCCAGGCCATCACCGGCACTCCCGGGCACATCAACTCCATGGCGCTGGCGGTGCCCCACGTCCTGCGGGGCGTCCCGCCGGCGACCTTGGTGCCCGGGGACGTGCTGGCCACCAACGATCCCTGGCTCAACTCGGGCCACCTCAACGACATCACGGTGGTGACGCCGGTGTTCCACCGCGGCCGGCTCGTCGGCTACACGGCCAGCACCTGCCACGCGATGGACATCGGCGGCCGCGGCATCACGGTGGACGCGCTCGACTGCTACGAGGAGGGGCTGCTGCTGCCGCCGTGCCGGCTCTACGCGGCCGGGCAGCCGCAGCAGGCGCTGGAGCTGCTGGCCGCCAACGTGCGGGCGCCGGAGGCGGTGCTGGGAGACATCCACGCCCAGGTGAGCGGCAACGCGGTGGGCGCCCACCGGCTCGTCGAGATGCTGGAGGAGTTCGACCTCGACGACATCGAGGAGATCTCGAACGCGATCCTGGACCGCAGCGAGGCCGGCATGCGGGCCGCCATCGCCGAGCTCCCCGACGGCGAGTATCGCGGCACGCTACGGCTGGACGGCTTCGAGGAGCCGATCGTCATCCGGACGTGCGTGACCGTGCGGGGGAGCGAGCTGACCGTCGACTACGCCGGCTCGTCGCCGGCGACGAAGCGCGCGGTGAACGTCGTGCTGAACTACACGAAGGCGTACACGACGTACGGCGTGAAGTGCGTCGTGGCGCCGCACGTGCCGAACAACGCCGGCTCGTTCCGGCCGGTGACGATCACCGCGCCCGAGGGCTCGCTGCTCAACGCCGTGCGGCCCTCGCCGGTGGCGAGCCGCCACCTGATCGGCCTCTTCCTGCCCGACGCGGTCATGGGCGCGCTGGCCCAGGCCGTGCCGGACCGGGTCATCGCGGAGTCGTCGTCGATCCTGTGGACGCTCGACGTGCGCGGCCGCGACCGCACGGGCCACACGTTCAAGGAGTTCATGGCGACCGGCGGCGGCATGGGCGCGCGGCCGAGCAAGGACGGCCTCAACGCCACCCAGTTCCCGTCGACGATCCGCGGCGTGCCGGCCGAGATCGTCGAGTCGACCTCGCCGCTCGTGATCCACCGTCGCGCGCTGTCGCCCGACAGCGGCGGCGCCGGCCGCTGGCGCGGCGGGCTCGGCATGATCGTGGAGTTCGGCGTGGAGACCGACGAGGAGTGGCTGTTCACCGCGTCGTTCGAGCGGGCGCGGATTCCCTGCCAGGGGCTGTTCGGCGGCGGGCCCGGCGCGCCGGGTAGGGTCGAGACCGCGAGCGGCCGCGTGCTGGACTCGAAGGCGCAACACTGGATGCAGCCCGACGACCGCGTGGTGCTGCACACGCCCGGGGGCGGCGGCTACGGCGACCCCGGCGAGCGCGACCCTGCGCGGATCGCCGAGGACGTCGCCACGGGCCGCGTCACGCGCCCGGTCTAGCCCGCTCGCCCCGTCCTGCGCTCGCGCACGCGACGACGGCTCGCCCTGATGGCGCGGCCGACCCCACGCGCCCCCAGCGCCAGCGCCCATCCGAAGCTCGGTGGCCGTCCATGAATAGTCCGGTCTAGGCGTCGCGGACGACGGGCACGCTCGGTGCTCCTGAGGCGAGCTCCGTCGTCTCCAGGCTCAGGCCTACCTCGGCAGCGAGGCGACGGGTGGATTCGACGAGGCGGGGCGCCTTGATCTGCTCGAAGACCTCGTAGGCCGTCCGCAGCTCTGTGGCGGCGGTGTGCCGGTCGCCGCGGGCGGCGCGGACCTCGGCCAGGATCACGCGCGTCCGGGCGACCTGGGCGCGCGCCTCGATGGAGGCGAACGTCAGCAGGGCGCGCTCCAGGGCGCCCTCGGCGTCCTCCAGCCGACCGGCCGCCAGGGCGACGCGCCCCAGCGCGCGCTCCGCGTAGCCGATGGCGACGGGCCAGGCGCCCTCACGCGCGATCGCGAGCGCCTCCTCCCCCGAGGCGCGCGCCTGCTCCACATCGCCGGCGATCAGCCGGGCCTCGCCCAGGAGCGCCCGCAGCATGCCGTCGAGCTGGCGATAACGGTAGCCACCGCCGGCGCCGCTCAGGCGCTGCAGCCGCGCGATCGCATCCTCGAGGAGGACCACGGCCTGCTTTCCGTCGCCGGCCTCGAGGTGCGCCGCGCCCAGCCAGCCCACGGCGTTCGCCTGCGCGACCGGATCGGCGGCCAGCTCCACGCTGCGCCGACAGGCCGTGATCGCGGCCTCGCCGTCGCCGGTGACCGTGTAGACGCGCCCCGCCGTCCAGGCCGCGTCGGCCTGCAGCCGCAGGTCGCCGAAGCTCTCGCCGAGGGCGCGGATGCGATCCGCGATCTCGAGCGCGGGCGCGGGGTCGCCGATGTGCAGCAGGTTGAGCGCGAGCAGGCGGAGCGCCTCGCCCAGCCACCAGCGCTCGCCGCTGCGCTCCAGGAGCGAGATCGCCTGCCGGCCGTGTGCGATGCCCTCGCGCGGACGGCCGACGATGTAGCTCTCCCGGCACAGCGCGAAGCTGGCCAGGCCCAGCGTCACGTCGTCACCGCCACGCGCGGCGTCCTCGAGCGCGTGCCGGGCGTGCGCCATGGCCGCGGTGCCGTCGCCGAGGTTGCCGTACGTGTAGGCCAGCCAGAAGTGGAAGACCCCGCTCAGCGCCGGCTGACCGAGGCGGCCGACGAGGCTCTCGTGCCTCAGCAGCAGGTCGCGCGCCTCGGCGGGGCGCCCCAGCATGGCGAGGACGTGGGCGAGCCGGTAGACGATGTCCAGGCGCGGGCAGCTCTGAGCCGCCGCGGGCAGCCGCTCGGTGGCGGTCAGCCCGTCGTAGAGCAGCCGCACGGCATCCTCCAGCGCGTAGCTGCGGGCGACCTTGTCGGCGAGGTGAATGCGATAGGTCACCGCCCGGCCTGGATCGTCGGCGCTGGAGAAGTGATAGACGAGGCGCTCGTACATGTCCTCGAGCCGTCCCGCGTACACGGCCTCCACCGCCTCGCCGATGGCGGCGTGCAGCGCTTGCCGGTGCGGCGCCAGCAGCGCCTGGTAGACCGCCTGGCGGAGCCGCACGTGGGTGAAGTCGAAGCGCTCGCCGACCGCGTCGAGCACCCGGCGCCGCACGAGCTCCTCGACCGCTTCCGCCGTCTCGCGGCGGCTCAGGCCCGCGGCGCGCTGCAGCACCGGAAACTCGAACTCGCGCGTGAAGGCAGAGGCCACCCGCGCCAGCTGCTGGGCCCGTGAGCCGAGCCGGGCCAGGCGCGCGGCGATCAGCTCCCGCACGCGGCGTGGCAGCTCCACCCCGTCGCCGTCGGGCAGACGCCCCTCGCGCAGCGCGCGCATGGTCTCCACGATGACGAAGGGGTTCCCTTCGCTCAACGACCACACGCGATTCACGGCCTCGGCCAGACGGGTGACGTGGCTGCCCGCCCGCGCCAGCGCGCGCACGAGCGTGGCCGTGGCCGACGCCGACAGCGGCCCCAGGACGACGTGATCGACGTGCGGCAGGACGGTCAGCTCGGCCAGGAGCCCGGCCAGGACGGGCGCCTCGGCGAGGTCCTCGTCGCGCGTGGAGGCTACGAGCAGGACGGGGCGCTCGACGAGCCGGCGGGCCACGAAGGCGAAGAGGCGCAGGCTCATCTCGTCGGCCCACTGCAGATCTTCCAGCACGATCAACAGCGGCTGGTCGCGCGCCAGCGTTCCGATCACGGCGTCGAGACTCTCGAACAGACGCAGGTGCCCCTCCCGGGTGATGGGGGGCGGGGCCTCGCCCCCGGCCAGCGCGGGGAACAGGCGCGCCAGCTCCGCGCGCCGCGGTGACGAGGCCGCCAGCTCACGGAGGACGCTCAGCGCGGGCGCGGCGCGCAGCGCGTCCACCCACGGACGGAACGGCAGGATCTGCTCGGTCTCGTACGCGTGACCCACCAGCATCCGGGTGCCGCGGGCCGTCGCGGCCGCGGCGAGCTCGGCGATCAGCCGGCTCTTGCCCACGCCGGCCTCGCCCGCGACGACGATCACCTGGCCGCCGCCGCGCCACGCCGCCGACAGCCGCTGCTGCAGCCGCGCCAGCTCGGCCTCCCTGCCGATCAGCGGCGCGTCCTGCGTGGGCGGCGTGACGCGCCCGGCCGCCGGCGGCGCGGGGCGACGCGCGCTCGGCGTCGGCGCGGCGGTCCGCTCGAGGATCTCGAGATAGAGGCGCCGGGTCGCGGCGTCCGGCTCCACGCCCAGCTCCTTCTGCAGCACGGCCACGCACGCCTGGTATTGCCGGAGCGCGGCCGCCCGGCGTCCCTGGCGCGCGTGCAGCCGCATGAGCGTGCGGTGCACCTCTTCCTGGAGCGGATCGAGCGCGAGCAGGCGCGTGGCCGCCTGCGTCGCGGCCTCGACGCGGCCAGCCCGCACGTGCCGGTCGACGAGCCGCCCGAGGGCCTCGAGGGCCAGCTCCGCGAGCCGGGCGCGCTCGGACTCGAGCCACTCCTCGAAGCCCGGCGCCGCGACGCGAACGCCGTCGAGGAGCGGCCCCTGGTAGAGCGTCATGGCCGCCTCCAGCGCCTCCGGCGTCCCGCGCCGCACCAGCCGCTCGAAGGCCGTGACGTCGACGTCGAGGGCGGCGGGGGCGAGGGTCACGGTGTCGCCCTGGGCGACGAGCGCACGCGGGTGCTCGCGCAGGGTGCGCCGCAGCCGCACCATCGTCTGGCGCAGGCTCTGACGCGCCTGCGGCGTGTCGGCGTCGGCCCACAGGAGCCCGCAGAGCGTCTCGCGCGCGTGCGCGCGCCCTGCCCGCACCGCCAGGTAGGCGAGGAGCGCCTGGGCCTTCCGCGCGGGCAGGGGGCGCGGTCGCTCGTCCACCCGCAGCAGGAACCCACCGAGGAGGCGGAGGCTGAGCCGCGCCATCGTCCCTGACGGGTATCACCCGCGTCCGGTCATTGGCAAGCGGCGGGGCGCGGCGTTCACAGTGCGATCACGCCCGGTTGACGGGCCCGCGCGAGAGTCCGCCGCGTGAGCGAGCAGCGCTCGACCCCGGTCGTGACCTTCATGGTTCGACTCACGCGCGGTGCCGACGGGCGCCTGCGCGGCACCGTGGAGCGGGTCCGCACGGGGGAGAAGGAGCGCTTCACCGGCGCCGACGGCATCGGCGGGGTCATCGAACGCATGCTCCAGGAGGACCCATGACGCAGGGCCAGTACGTGTTCATCGAGTCGCGCGATCCCTTCGACTCGTCCGATACCGGATTCGTCGCCGACGCCGCCACCGCGCTGCGCGCGCGCGGCCGCGCGGTCACCGTGTTCCTCGTCCAGAACGGCGTCCTCGCCACCCGCGCGGGCGCCCAGGGCTCGCCCGTGCCCCGGCTGACCGAGGCGGGGGTGCGCGTGCTCGCCGACGACTTCTCGCTCGTCGAGCGCGGCATCGAGCCGCGCGAGCTGAGCCCGGGCGTGGCCGCGGCGTCGATCGGGACTCTCGTGGATCTCGTGGTGCAACCGGATACCAAGACCCTCTGGCACTGAGGAGGCACGCCAATGGCGGACCGGACCCTGACCCTCGCGATCATGGACGCACCGTACGAGGCGGCGGCGTCGACGACGGCCTTTCGCATCATCGCCGCCGCCCTGGAGCGCGGGATCCACGTCAACGTCTTCGCCTACGAGGGCGCGGTGGCCCTGACCCAGAAGGACCAGGCGCCGCACGCCAACCCTGTCAAGGGCACCAGCGTCGAGCAGGAGGAGCACCCGACCACGAAGGACCTCGTGGCCGCGCTGCTGGAGCCGCGCCTGACCTGGGTGAACTGCGGGCTCTGCGTCGACGAGCGCGGCGCGGGCAACGTCATCGACGGCGTCAAGCGGGGCAGCCCCGCGGACTTCTTCAAGATGGCCGTCGAGTCCACCACCACGCTCGTCATCCCGACCCGGTAGAGGAGGCAACGCATGCGCATCCTCAGCATCGTCGAGACCGCCTATCGGGCCACGCTCGAGGAACAGGACGATACGGTCCTGTGGCTCAGCCGGGCCCTCAAGAACGCCGGCGCCGACCTCACGGTCGTGCTCCGGGGGAACGCGGTGAACTACGCCGTCCGTCAGTCGTGCCCGCCGCTCGCGATCGGCCGGGCGACGATCCAGCATCCGGCCCAGCCCAACGAGGACCTGGCCCGGCTCCAGGCCAAGGGGGCCAAGGTCTACGTGATCCGCGAGGATCTCGCCGCGCGCGGCATCGCCGAGGACCGGTGCGTGACCGAGGCCCAGCCGCTGGCGCGCGCCGAGCTCGTGGATCTGATGGAGACCCACGACCAGGTCTGGCACTGGTGAGCGCGATGACACGACTGACTCGGCGCAGTTTCCTCGAGACCGTCGGCGCGACGGCGGCGCTCGGCCTGTTCGGCGGCTGCGCCGGCGCCGGCCTGGGCGTGACCGAACCCCGGTCGGGCCGGCGCGTGGTCGTCGTCGGCGGCGGCTGGGGCGGCGCGACGGCGGCCCGGTACGTCCGCCTCCACGATCCGTCCATCGAGGTCGTGTTGCTCGAGCCCAACCGCCGGTTCGTCTCGTGCCCGTTCTCCAACCTCGTCCTGAGCGGGGTGCAGAGCATCGACGGCCTGACCTTCGACTACGGCGGCCTGCGTCGCCAGGGCGTGAGGGTGCGGCACGAGGCGGCCGCGGCCATCGATCCGGCGGCCCGCCGGGTCCGAGTCGGCGACGGTGACCTCGAGTACGACCGTCTGATCGTGGCGCCGGGCGTGGACTTCCAGTGGGAGCGCGTCGAGGGGCTGGCCGCGGCGCAGGACCGGGTGCTCCACGCCTGGAAGGCGGGGCCGCAGACGGTGGCGCTGGCCCGCCAGCTCCACGCGATGCCGGATGGTGGGGTGTTCGTGCTGACGGTGCCGCCCGTGGCGTACCGCTGTCCGCCAGGGCCGTACGAGCGCGCGTGCCAGGTGGCCTGGTACCTGAAGCAGCACAAGCCGAAGGCCAAGCTGATCGTGCTCGACGCGAATCCCAACGTGGTGTCCAAGGAGGCGCTGTTCCGCGCGGCGTGGAAGGCCTATCCGAACCTCGAGTATCGCGCCTCGAGCTCGGTCGTGAAGGTCGACGCGGGGGCGCGGGAGGTCGTCACGGAGCTCGGGGAGCGCGTGCGCTACGACGTGGTGAACCTGATCCCCCCGCAGCGCGCGGGGTCGATCGCGGTGCAGGCCGACCTCGTGGGCGCGGACGGTCGCTGGTGCGAGGTGAGCCATCTGACGTTCGAGTCCGCGAAGCATCCGGCGGTCCACGTCGTCGGAGACGCCACCACGGGGCTGCCGGTGCCGAAGTCCGGCAACGTCGCCAACGCCATGGGGAAGGCGTGCGCGAGCGCCGTGGTCCACCTGCTGGCCGGCAAGGAGCCTCCGGTGATGGCGCCGGGCAACACCTGCTACAGCTGGGTGAACGACCGCGAGGCCATTGCGGTCGTGAACGCCTACCGCATCGACAACGGCAAGGTCGTCCAGATCGAGCAGAAGCTGACGCCGGCCGCCTCGGCCGACGTCGCCAGGAACTCGCTCGGCTGGGCGCGATCGATCTGGAGCGACGTCCTTGGCTAGCAGGCTTCAGAGAAAGGCCCATCTGCTTCGTTGGCGCAGTCAGAAGGAGACACCGTGATCTACGTCAGCCTGGTCCTTGTGTTGCTGCTGGCCGGCCCTGCCGCGGCCGGCCCCCTCGACGCGCCCGGATACGCGAAGGCGTTCACGTGCAGCGCCTGTCACGGCTTCGCGGGCAACAGCAAGGCCGAGACGGTGCCGATCCTGGCCGGGATGCCTCCGGCCTATCTGAAGAAGGCGCTCCAGGACTACGCGAGCGGGAAGCGGACATCCACGGAGATGGAGCCGTACGGCAAGATGGCGGTGCAGCTCGGCGTCGACGACGTCGCCGGCTACTTCGCCGCGCAGCGGCGCGAGCCGTGGTCGGGACGGTCGGATGCCGCCGCGATCGCCCGTGGCCAGCGCGCCTCGGCGCAATGTGCGGCCTGCCACGGCGCCGACGGTCGGGGCGACATCGCCAAGGGGATCCCCGATCTCCGGGGTCAGCCGCCCGGCTACCTCCAGAACCAGATGCTGCTCTTCAAGGCCGACCGGCGCAGCCCCGGCGACGAGGCCCTCAAGCCGGTGAAGGCCGTTATGAAGACTCTCGCCGACGACACACTCGCCGACCTCGCCGCCTTCTTCGCGAGCCAGCGGTGAGCCAAGGAGTGTGTCGGATATCGAGAGACGCCACGGCTCCGCCGGGGCGTCGCCCGCTCGAGGCCCCCCATCTCAACTAGACGGCGGAAACCAGGATGAACGCCACGAGGCACGGGTCCGTGCCGCGGTTGCTCCACGCATGGTTGGTGCCGCGCTGTACGAGTACGTCGCCGGCGCGGAGCAGCGTCTCGCCCTCGTCCATGAGCGCCCAGATCTCGCCGCTCAGCACGATGGCGTAGTCCACCGTCGCCGTCTTGTGCATGCCGGGATGCCGCGAGGCGTCCCGGTCCATGGCGTGGCCGGCGCCCATCGACTCGAAGGCGGCCTTGCGATCGAACCCCGCCAGCGTGCGGTCGGGCGGAAACTCCACGACGCGGAAGATCGTGCCGCCGGCCGGCGGCTCGAGCACGACGGGGCGTGCGGCGCCGTCACGGTCGCCGGCGTTGTCGGCGGGTGTGGCGTCGGTGATCCAGAGGTTCGTCATGCCGAAGGACGGGATGTTGGGAATACTCATCACGTGCGGCGAGGGGCCGTCGCTCAGGATGACCGACTTGCCCTGCGCGTTGTGACCGGTGATGACCCGCCGGATGGGCTTGAGCATCTCAGGGACGCACCTCGCGGCCGAGATACTCGACGGCGGCCTGCACGCCGCCCGACCCGTGCGGGATGTCGAGCGCGGCCAGTCCCATCTCGACGGCGCCGAGGATCCCGATCACCATGGGCGCGTTGACGTGCCCCATGTGGGCGATGCGGAACGCCTTGCCCGACAGGTCGCCGATGCCCACGCCCAGGACCACGCCGCAGTGGTCGCGGCAGTAGGTGAGCAGGGGGCGGGGATCACGGCCCTGCATCAGCACGGTGGTCACGGAGTTGGCGCGCTCGCTCGGCGTCGTCACGTTGAAGGCCAGCACGTGACCCTCCGCCCAGCGCTCCACGGCCTGCCGCACCGCCTCGGCCAACAGCGCGTGCCGACGGATCGCGCGCTCGAGCCCCTCGGCGTGCAGAAGGTCGAGGGCCTTGCGGAGCCCGAAGAGCAGGTGCTCGGGCGGCGTGCCGCCGTACTTCTGGTAGTGGACCTCGCCCTGCCGGAAGGTCCAGTCCCAGTAGCGCGTCCGGAGATCGGCGTTCTGGTGCAGGACGTGCGCGCGCTCGTTGGCGGCGACGAAGGCCAGGCCGGGCGGCGTCATCAGCCCCTTCTGCGAGCCGGCCATGGCCACGTCGACGCCCCACGCGTCCATCGCGAACGGCATGCAGCCGAGCGAGGCCACGCAGTCGACCATGAGGAGCGCCGGGTGCCCGGCGGCGTCGATGGCCCGGCGGATCGCGGGGATGTCGTTGACGACCCCGGCCGCGGTGTCGATCTGGACGACGAGGATGGCCTTGATCTCGCGCGCGGTGTCGGCGCGGAGGCGCTGGGTCACGGCCGAGGGGTACACCGCGCGGCGGGCGTCGCCCTTCAGCACCTCGACCTTGACGCCCATCATCCGCGCCATGTCGCCCCAGCCCACGGCGAAGAGCCCGCTCTCCAGCACGAGCACGGTGTCGCCGCGGGACAGCACGTTGCTGACCGCGGCCTCCCAGCCGCCGTGACCGTTGGCGGCGTAGATGTAGACCCGCCCCGCCGTGCCGAAGAGCCTCGGCAGATCCTCGAGCAGCGTGCGGGTGACCCCGAGCATGTCCCCCGAATAGATGTCGATGGCCGGGTGATGCATGGCGGTGAGGACGGCGTCGGGGATGTTGGTCGGTCCGGGGATAGCGAGGAATTCGCGACCGCTGGCGACAGTCATGGTCGATATTGTAGCTCGCGTTTGACAACGTACCGCGTTCGCCGATAATCCACCTCCATCGTCCGGTTCGCTCGTCGCTCCTCTCGACTCGACCCCTGGGACAGGAGGATCTCGACATGAACCGATCGACCCCCGGTTGCCCGCTCCTCGTTGCCGTCCTGCTCGTCCTCCTCCTGAGTGCGCCGGCCGCGGCGGCGCCGGAGGGCCAGCTCACCTGGGCCGTGCACGTCTCGCTGGCGCCGGCCTGGTTCGATCCCGCGGAGACGGCCGGGATCATCACGCCGTTCATGTTCCTCTACGCGATGCACGACGCCCTCGTGAAGTCGATGCCCGGCAACCCGCAGGCCCCGAGCCTGGCCGAGTCCTGGACCGCCTCGCCGGACGGGCTCGTCTACGAGTTCGTCCTGCGCAAGGGAGTGCGGTTCCACAACGGCGAGCCAGTTACCGCCGAGGACGTGAAGTTCTCGATGGAGCGCTACCGCGGCGCCGGCGCGGGCCCCTTCAAGGCCCGGATCGCGGCCATCGACGTGGTCGATCCCCAGCGGGTCCGCTTCCGCTTCAAGCAGCCGTGGCCCGACTTCATGACCTTCTACGGCACGCCTGCCACGGGCGCCGGCTGGGTCGTGCCGAAGAAGTACGTCGAGAAGGTCGGGGACGACGGCTTCAAGAAGGCGCCGATCGGCGCCGGCCCCTACAAGTTCGTCTCGTTCAACCCGGGTGTGGAGCTGGTGCTGGAGGCCAACGAGCACTACTGGCGGAAGACGCCGAGCGTGAAGCGCCTGGTCTTCAAGGCGGTGCCGGAGGAAGTGACGCGGCTGGCGATGCTCAAGCGCGGCGAGGTCGACATCGCCTACTCGATCCGGGGTCTGCTGGCCGAGGAGCTCCGAAAGACGGCCGGCCTGACGCTCGTGCCCAACTATCCGCCCGGCACCTTCTGGCTCGTCTTCCCCGAGCAGTGGACGGCGCCGAAGTCGTCGCCGTGGGCCGACCGGCGGGTGCGCCTGGCCGCCAACCATGCGATCGACCGCGGCGCCATCAACGAGGCCGAGACCCTGGGCTTCTCCAAGATCACGGGCAGCATCATCCCGCAGAGCTTCGAGTTCTTCTGGGCGCCGCCGGTACACGCGTTCGATCCCGCCCGGGCCCGCAAGCTGCTGGCCGAGGCGGGCTTCCCGAACGGCTTCGACGCCGGCGACTACTACTGCGACGCGTCCTACGCCAACCTCGGCGAGGGTGTCGTGAACTACCTGAAGGCGGCGGGGATTCGCGTCCAGCTCCGTCCGCTGGAGCGGGCCGCGTTCATCGCGCAGAACCGCGACAAGAAGCTCAAGAACATCATCCAGACCGCCAGCGGCGCGGGGGGCAACGCCGCCACCCGGCTCGACGCCTTCGTCGCCAAGGACGGGACCTTCACCTACGGGGCCTATCCCGACATCGAGGGCCTCGTGCAGGAGCAGGCGGGGGAGGTCGACGCGAAGAAGCGCGAGGCGATGTTGCACAAGATCCAGCAGATGATCCACGAGCGCGCGGTGTTCGCGCCGATCTGGGAGCTCGCCTTCCTCAATGGTCACGGGCCGCGGGTCGCGGAGTCGGGGCTCACGCTGATCTCTGGGCACCCGTACTCCTCGCCCTACGAGGACCTGCGCCTCAAGGGCAAGTAGCTGAGGTTCGTGGACGTGCAACGGCGACGTGGGCGGGGCGCGCACGAGGTGAGCCCCCGGCGCGCCACGATGGCTCGCCTGTCGCCGTAACTCGCTCCGGGCCTCGGCGGGCGCGGCCCCCCATCCCCCAGCGGGGGTTAGGCCGGCGGACAGTTGATTCGTCGGCGGCGCGCCCGCCGAAGCCCTGCGCTCGAACGGCGACGACGGCTCGCCATCAAGTGGCGCGCCGGGGGCTCACCTCGTGCGCGCCCCACCCACGTCGAGTGGCGCGTGGCACGAACTTCGTCTTCTCAGAGCGCTACGCCTTGATCCCCAGGAGGCGGGCGGCGGTGCCGCCGAGAATCGCCGTGCGGTCGGCGTCGCTCAGCCCGGGTGTCTGCAAGATCAGGTCGATGGCGGTCTTCGTCCACGGGTATGGGAAGTCGGTGCCGACCAGGAGTTGGCCGGCGCCCACCTCGGAGGCGAGGTGGCGGACGCCTTCCGTGTTGAAGACCATCGTGTCGTAGTAGATCTGCTTGAGGTACTCGCTCGGCGTCTTCTTGATGGCGCCGTGCGTGCCGCCGGGGCAGAGGTCGGGGCGGGTGGGGCAGCCGAAGTCGGAGCGGCCCGAGTAGGACGGCAGGAAGCCGCCGGCGTGGGCCGCGCAGATCTTCAGCCCAGGGAACTTGTCGAGCGTCCCCTCGAAGATCAGATGCGAGAGCGCGATGGTCGTCTCCAGTGGGTTGCCGATCACGTTGCCGAGGTAGCCGTTGCCTTTGAAGCGCTGCTGGAGCTGGGCCGGGGCGCCGTCGCCCTGCGGGTGGATGAAGACCACCACGCCGAGCTGCTCGGCCTTGGCCCAGAATGGATGGAACTTCGGGTCGCTGATCTCCTGGCCCTCGACGCTGCCGCCGATGCCGGCGCCGCGCAGCCCGTACTTCTTGACGCCCTCCTCGAGCTGCTCGGCGGCGAGGTCGGGGTGCTGCAGCGCGACGGTCGCGAAGGCGACGAACCGCTCGGGGTTGGCGGCGCACGCCTCGGCCAGCTTCTCGTTCTGGATCTTGATGATCTGCCGCGCGAGGTCGCGGTCGGCCTTGTACCAGTTCGGGTTGATGCTGAGCGCCTCGACGTCGATGCCCTGCTCGTCCATCGCTTGCAGGCGCACCGCCACCTGCGTCGCCATGTCGAGGTCCGTGCGGAGCGCGGGCCCCCCGAGCTTCTGATTCAGGAGGGCGAGCGCCTCGGGCACCGCGCAGTGCGCGTGCACGTCGACCGTCTTCACGCGCTTACCGGCGACGACCACCTCGCGCCGCCGGGCCTGGGCCCGGGCGGGGGCGGCCGCCATCAGGTCGCAACCGACGAACACGAGGCCGGCCAGCGTGCCGGCGGTGGCTTCCAAGAACTCGCGACGCGTGGTCGTCATGTCGGCTCCGTCCTTTCGTCGGTCAGCGATCCAGCCAGGCCGTGAGCAGCCGTCCGCCGTAGTCGTAGCCGAGGTTCGGCGCGTAGTTCTTGAGCGCGCCCTCCCAGACGGCGATGTAGTTTCCGGAGGGCATGTGGACGTAGTACTGCTGCTTCGCGAGGTGGCGCTGGACCTGGTGCAGGACGTCGCGCCGGGCCTTGACGTCGGCCGTCCGCCGCTGCTTGACGAGCAGGTCGTCGAGCACCGGATCGGCGACGTGGCTACGGTTGCGCGGCTCGCCGGTGTAGTACTGCCCGAAGAGGAAGCTGTCGGGCTCGAGGTAGGGCGTCATGGGCCCGAAGACCATCGAGTCGAACTTCCCGTACCGGCAGGTCGCCTGGTAGGCGCCGTACTCCTTCTGGTCGAGCTTGGCGTCGATGCCGATGTCCTTCAGGTTCTTGAGCACCAGCGTCATCGTGTCGACCAGCTGGGTCGAGCCGTAGGTCGAGAAGCACACGCTGCCGGGAAAGCCGTTGGGGAAGCCGGCCGCGGCGAGGAGGCGCTTGGCCTCGGCGGGGTCGTAGCGGTAGGCGCGCGACCCCTCGCCGAGCTGGTCGATCGGCAGCGCCCAGTCGGAGAGCGCCGCCGGCACCGGGCCGTTGACGACGCCGACGCCCTCGAGCACGGAGTCGAGGAGCCCCTGGCGATCGATGGCCATCGAGATCGCCTGCCTCACGCGCGGGTCCTGGAAGGGCGGGCGATCGGTCCGCATCGCGAGGTCGTTGACGACGTTCGACGGAAACTCCGTGGTGCGCAGGCTCGGCCGGCGCTTCTTCAGCCCCTCGGCGAGCTGCACCCAGTCGGAGCGGTTGATCGTGCCCGGGAACTCCCAACCGAGGTCGTACTTGCCGGCGAGGAACGAGGCGATCCGCGAGGCGTTGTCCTCGTCGACCACCATCTCGACGCGGTCGATGTACGGCAGCCCGGTCACGAAGTAGTGCGGGTTGCGGACGAGCGTGAGTCCCACGTTCGGCTTGTACGACTCGAGCGTGTAGGGGCCGGTGCCGACGACCGCTTCGGGCTTCCGGAGATCGCCGAAGGTCTCCACGCACTCCTTGGCGACGATCGCCCCCGCCATGGGGTTCGCGATCATGTCGAGGAACCACGCGAACGGCTCCTTCAGCGTGAAGCGCACGGTGTACCGGTCGACCGGCTCGACCTTGGCGATGGACCGGTACATCGAGACGTTGGCGCTGCCCTTGTCGGTGAGGATGCGCTCGAAGGTGTAGCGCACGTCGTCCGCGGTGAGCTCGCGGCCGTTGACCGGCGGCTTGGCGTGGAAGCGCACGCCCTTGCGGAGCTTGAAGACGTAGGTGGTGTCGCTGGTCTGTTGCCAGGACTCGGCCAGGTCGCCCTCGATCTGGAACGAGCCGGGCCGGACGTTGCCGCCGGCTCGGTACCGGAGCAGCCGGCTGTGCGTGAAGCTGATGACCACGTGGGTCTTGTAGGCGTGAGCCAGGATGTGGTCGAAGTGGGGCGGGTCCCACGTCCGGAGGGTCAAGGTCCCGCCGCGCTTCGGCGTCTGCGCGGCCGCGGGGAACGGGACGGAGGCGGCGGCGACACCCGCGGCGCCGGTGGCCAGGAATGCGCGACGTGTGAGCATGCGGACCTCCTCGCTGAGGTGCGGGCAGGATATCATTCCGGCATGACGACGGCGGGCATCGAGTTCACGACGTTCTCGCTCATCGGCCGGTGCGCGCGCACCGGCATGTTCGGCGTCGCCATCGCGACCAGCGAGATGGCGGTCGGCTCGCGGTGCATCCACGTCGCTTCCGGCGTCGGCGCCGTCGTGACCCAGGCCAGCACCAACCCGCGCCTCGGCCATCTCGGCCTCAATCTCCTGCGGGCCGGGTACGCGGCGCCGCGCGTGCTGGAGGAGATCGCGGCGAGCGATCAGTTCGTCGAGCGCCGCCAGCTCGGCTGCCTAGACGTGACTGGCCTGACCGCGGCCCGCACCGGCGCCGAGAACAAGCCGTGGGCGGGCCACCGCATCGAGCGCGACGTCGTCGTCGCCGCCAACGCGGTGGTGAGCGCCGCGGTCGCCGACTCGATGTTCGACGTCTTCCGGAAGGGGAGCGACCTGCCGCTGTGGGAGCGGCTCCTGCGCGCGCTGGAGGCAGGCAAGGCGGCCGGCGGCCAGCCCAACGGCGAGGTCTCGAGCGGCCTCTTCGTGGTGGATCGCGAGCCCTACGCCGTCGTCGACCTCCGCGTCGACCTCCACCCCGAGCCCGTCGCCGAGCTCCGGCGCCTCTGTGACGCCTACTTCCCGCTCATCCCCTACTACAGCCTCCGCCCCCGCGACCCGAACGTCCCCTCCGCCGCCGACTGGCTCGCGGAACAGCGCCGACAGCCCAGTCGTCCGTAGGGAGTCCGGTCAAGTCAGCATCGCGACCGCTTGGGCCAGCGTGCGGACGCGCGCGTACATGCGCATCGACGTGTCGAGGCTATAAGCCTGGGCGGCGGCGTCGCCGCTCCAGCAGCACTCGCGCACGACGACCGTGTCGAGGTCCATGCTGAAGGCCTCCCGGACGCTCGTCTCGACGCCGCGGTTCGTCGCGCCGCCGCCGATCACCAGCGCGGTGCGCCGGAGCAGGCGCAGCAGCTCGGCGACGCCGGTGCCGTAGAACGCGCTCGGCCGGCGCTTGAGGAAGACGTAGTCCTCCGGCCGCGGCGCGATCTCGTCCGGGAAGCCGGCCTCCGGCGTGCCCTCCACGCAGTTAGTGAGCGACGGCACGCCCGTCTGCACGCTGAGGTCGGTCGGGAGTAGCACGACGTCGGCGCCGTCGGCGCGGCTGACCGGGGTCGTGTAGACGATCGGCATGCCGCGCGCGCGGCAGGCGCCGATGAGCGTGACCCACGCCTCGAGCACCGGGCGCATCGCCGCCCGCCGCGCGGGATCGGCGGGGGTCAGAGCGCGCCGGCACGCGTCGTAGACGATCAGCGCGGCGCGGGCGGTGTCGATGCGGTCGGGCGCCGTCCTCGCGCTCACGGCTCGCGCACCAGCGAGGCGGCCGCCACCGCCTCGTCCAGCTCGAGGCCGAGGCCGGGCCCGTCGGGCGGGACGAGGAAGACGCCCTCGTCCGTGCGCTCCTCGCGCAGGACGGGGCCCTTGAACAGCCGGGCCTGGAACTCCAGCAGCGGATTGTCGGCCATGAAGTACTCGATCCACTTCACGTTGGGCAGGCCGGCGGCCAGGTGGATGTGGACCATCTGGAGGTTCCACGGCGAGACGGGGACGCTCGCGAGCGTGGCGAGGGCGTGGATGCGCAGCCAGTCGGTGATGCCGCCCGTGATGGCCGCGTTGGGCTGGACGACGTCCACCGCGCCCCGCTCGACGAGCTGCCGGAACTCCAGCACGCCCACGTGCTGCTCGCCGCCGACGATGTAGGTGCGGCCCGCCCGCTGCCGGACGCGCACGTAGCCGGGGATGTCGTCGGGCGGCACCGGCTCCTCGAGCCAGTAGACGTCGTACCGCTCCCAGCGCTTGAGCTGCTCGATGGCGGTGTCGACGTCCCACGTGCCGTTGACGTCGACCATGAGCTTCACGTCGGGCCCGATCGCCTCTCGCACCGCCTTCACCCGCGCGCCCGCCTCCGGCACCGACACGAAGGACCCGCGGATCTTCAGGGCAGTGTGACCCCGCTTCACGTACTCGGCCGCCTTGACTGCGAGCTGGTCGGGCGGCAAGCCGTGGGCGCAGTTCGCGTAGGTCGGCACGCGGGCACGCCGGCCGCCGAGCAGCACCGACACCGGCGCGTTCAGCAGCTTGCCCTTGATGTCCCAGAGGGCGAAGTCGACGCCGGCCATGCACGCCCGCACGAGGCCCTCGCCGCCGCGGCGGGGGACCGCCTCGTGCATGCGCCGCCACAGGTCGTTCGTGAGCAGGGGATCCTCGCCCACGATCGCCGCCCTGAGCGTGCGACGCACGAGCGTGGCCGCCAGGTCGCTCGTCGCGCTCGCCGCGGTGATGAACCCGAGGCCGGTCACGCCGCCGTCGGTGTGCACCTCGACGATGTGGATGTCGCCGGCGTAGGCCTTCGAGTCGCGCGAGACGCTGTACCGCTTCACCGTCACGTCCGTGATCTTCACGCTTCGCTCCCTCCGCATCGCCCCGGATTCGCGTGATTCTACCCCCTCCGCCGTCGGGGAATTCCCGACTGTGGCCGGTGGGGGTGTCCGTGCTACAAGCACGACAGCCTCACGGAGGTGCGTCATGGCCAAGGTCATCGCGGTTTTCGCCGACGGGACGGGGAACAGTGCCGCGAAGGTCTTCAAGACCAACGTCTGGCGCCTCTACGAGGCCCTCGATACGAGCGATCCCGGGCCCAACGGCCTGAAGCGCCAGATCGCCTACTACCACGACGGCGTCGGCACCTCGTCGTTCAAGCCCCTCGCCATCCTCGGCGGCGCCTTCGGCTGGGGCCTGAAGCGGAACGTCCTCGACCTGTACACGTTCCTGTGCCGCAACTACGAGCCGGGCGACGAGGTCTGCGCCTTCGGCTTCAGTCGCGGTGCGTTCACGGTCCGCCTGCTGGCCGGGATGGTGGTGACGCAGGGCCTCGTGGTGCACACGTCGGAGGAGGACCTCGAGGTCTACGCCCGCGACGCCTACCGCCGGTATCGTCGCCGGTTCAACCGGACCGGCGGGCTGGTGGAGCCTCTGCGCAATCTCCGCGACGCCCTCATCACCGGGTGGCGACGGCTCACCCGCCGACCGACGTACGCCGACCGGCAAGCCCCCACGGCGCACCCGAACCACCAGGTCGAGGTGCACTTCCTCGGCGTGTGGGACACCGTGGCCGCGTACGGTATGCCGATCGCGGAGCTGACGCGCGGCATCGACGACTGGCTCTGGCCGCTCTCCATGCCGAACTATCAGCTGTCTTCCAAGGTCAAGCGCGCCCGGCACGCCCTCGCGCTCGACGACGAGCGCGACACGTTCCACCCGCTCATCTGGGACGAGCGGCCGGAGAAGGATCCGGAGCACGTGAAGCAGGTGTGGTTCGCGGGCATGCACTCGGACGTGGGCGGAGGCTATCCGGACGACTCCCTGGCCTACGTCTCGCTGGACTGGATGATGAGCGAGGCGTCGGCCGCCGGGCTGCGCTTCCAGACGCATCCCGTCGCCGAGATCAAGCGGATCATGAACGCGAACGGCTCGCTCCACGACTCCCGACGGGGCATGGGCGCGTACTACCGGTACCAGCCCCGGAAGCTCGCGGCGCACGTCGACCCGCCCGACCCCACCGCGCTGCTCCTGCAGGATCCCGATCCGACGACGAGCGCGATGCTCACGACGGTGCGGATCCACGACAGCGTGTTCCGGCGCATCCAGCACGGGACCGATCGGTACGCCCCGATCGTCCTGCCCGCCGGCTACACGGTCGTGTCCACCGACGGCCGCACGATGCCGTCGCACGAGTTCTCGGCCGCCAAGCGCGCGGCGGAGCAGGAGCGCGTCTGGGACCGGGTGTGGCAGAAGCGGGTCAACTACTTCGCCACCGTCGGCGTCTCCGGCGGTCTGGCGCTGTTGCCCGTCTGGCACCTGATGTCGCCGCCGACCGCCTGCGTCGGGCCGCAGTGCCTGCTCTCCTCGGCCATCTACGCGGCGGGCGCGCTGCTCCCGGCCATCGCCCAGCCGTGGATCGACGCCTTCGCCGCGACCCCCGGGTGGTCGGTCGCCGCCCTGGCGGGCATCGTCCTGTTCCTGGGCTGGAGCAAACTGTTACAGACGCGGAGTCGCGACGACATGCGGGCGCTCTGGGAAGCGTCGCTCGGACTGCCCTCGGGGACGACGGCGCCTCGCCAGCCCAAGGCCTGGATCCGGCGACTCCGCCAGCATCCGCGCTACCAGCGGTTCTTCCAGTGGCTGAAGTGGACGGCGCTGCCCGCCGTGGCCGGGATCGCGCTGCTGGTGGCGAGCGTGGTGCTCGTCGCGGCCCCGCTCGGCATGGGGGTCCTTCGGGCCGGCATCTGGGCGGCCGAATCCGCGAACGTGTGGTGCGGGGACGGTCCCAAACCGACCTTCGACACCAAGGATCGGTGCTGGACCGCGCCGATCTCCGTCCAGGCGGGTGAGCGGTATCGGGTGAAGGTCACGGTGGTGACCCCATGGGTCGACAACACGATCGACACGAGCGTCGCGGGCTTCGGGCCGGCGCGCATGAGCTTCGTCGGCAATCTGGCGGCGCCGCTGCGCCGCTCGCTGAGCGGGCAGTGGTTCCAGCCCATGGTGAAGATCGTCCCGGACCGGGGGCGCTTCGTCATGGTGCCGCTCGACATGCAGCGGGCGGACGTGCCGGCGGCGCAATACCTCGCCCAGTTCACCGCGCCCAAGACCGGGCGCGTGTACGTCTTCGTGAACGACGTGCTGCTGCCGCCGGGGGTGTGGAAGCCGAGCTTCTTCTACGACAACAACGCCGGGTCCGCGACGATCGAGGTCGAGGCGGTCCCCGGTCCGGGGCGATCGCCCTAGCGCCCGTCGTCGCTCATCGGGTCACGGCGCGCCGCCGGGGGTCTCGACGCGACGGCCGCCGCGCAGCAGCGAGGCCACCAGCGCCGCGACCATGAGGACGAAGCACACCGCGTAGGTCGCGCTCATCGCGGCCACGAACGGGCCCGGGGCCTCCGCGCTCGGCGTCGCGTCGGGCAGGCCGGCGTAGTGGCGGAACATCTGCGTCAGCAGGACGCCGCCGAGCGAGATGCCCAGCAGCGAGCCCAGCCCGAACAGCATCTGCACGAGCCCGGTGGCGAAGCCGCGGTACGCCCGCGGCACGGAGCCGATGATCGCCGTCTGGTTCGGCGTGTTGAAGAACCCCTGGCCGATCCCGGTGCAGGCGAGCAGGAGCCCGGGCAGGGCCCAGTGCGAGTCCACCCGCAGCACGATCCCGATGGCGAAGGCGCACATGATCATCGCCAGGCCGATGGAGGCGGGCAGGCGCGGGCCGACGCGGTCGGTGAGGTGACCGGCGAAGACGGCGAGGCTGATCGTCAGGACCGGCGCGGCGAGGAAGAGCAGCCCCATGAACGAGGGCGAGAGGTGCAGCACGTCCTGCATGTAGAAGGGGAGCAGGAACGTGAGCACGCTGCTCGTCGTCGCGAAGAGGAGCAGGCTGAGCACGCTGAAGACGAACATGCGGATCCGGAACAGCGCCAGGTTCACCACGGGGTTCAGGGCCCGGCGTTCGTGGACGAGGAACCCCAGCAGGCCCACCACCAGCGCGGCCAGCATCAGCCCCTGACCGCCGGCGCCGAGCGTCTCCGCGCTCCGCCGGTCGAGGACGAGCGTGAGCAGGACCGTGAGGAGGACGAGCAGGGCCGCGCCGACGTAGTCGATCACCGGCGCCGTCTCGCCCGACGCTCGCCGCCGCCCGCGCGCCCGCACGGCGGTGAGCGCGGTGCCGACCACGCCGATGGGGACGAGCAGGAAGAAGATCCAGCGCCAGCTCAGCCAGTCGATCACGAAGCCGCCCAGCGGCGGGCCCAGCAGCAGGCCGCCGTGGTACGACATCGTCATGAAGCCGTTGGCGCGACCCTCGGCGCCCTCCGGCATCGCCTCCATGGCCAGCACCCGCGTGGCGGAAGCGATCATGGCCGCGCCGACGCCCTGCACGAGGCGGAAGCCGATCAGCCAGCCCACGCCGGGCGCCAGCCCACACAGGACCGAGCTGACGGTCATGACGACGAAGCCCGCCCCGTAGATGACGTAGCGTCCGTGGACGTCGCCCAGCCGGCCGAAGACCACCGACAGCGAGATCCCGGCGAGCTGGTAGGCGATGAGGGCCCACGACACCGCGAGGATGTCCGCGTCGAGCGCCGCGGCGATCGTCGGTAGCGAGACGATGAAGATCCGCGTCGCGACGCCCGAGATGAACTGCCCCAGCATCGCGTTGACGAGCAGCAGCGCGTCGGTGCGCTGGGGCATGCGGCCGGGGCGCGTCCCTCAGCGAGGCCCGAGATCGTGCTCGGCGGCGGCGAGCAGCCTCTCGAAGGAGGGTGGCAACTCGACCACGCGGCCGACGACGCCCGGGCTGTAGCCCTGCAGCCAGTAGCTGTTGGTCGGATGGCCGCCCCCGGCCACGACGATCACGAAGTTGTCGGGGCTGGCGGTGATCGGCCACGGGTCGAGCCCGAGGCTCTCGCGCGCCACCTTGCTCGTGTCGATCTCGATCCACGCGGGCCCGCCGGCGCGCCGGAGGTGCTCGAGCGGGATCCGCGAGTGCTCCCAGAAGAACTCGCGCATCGACGCCTTCGTCCAGCCGAGGCCGGCCATCGTCTGGGCCACGACGCCTGGGAGCATCAGGATGCCGGGCGTGCCGTGCTCGTAGCCGGCGAGGCCGGCCAGGTTGGGCACGCGCATGAAGTCGGCCATCCGGTACATGCCCTGCAGCGAGTCTTCCTCCGGCGTCTCCTTCTTGGCGCCCCGCCGGCGAATGTTGGTGGCGCCGTTGGCGAAGGCGAGCGAGATGGAGCTCGTGCCGGGCGCGAAGCCGTGCCGCTCGGTCGCGTGCGGCGTCCACCCCGCGGGGAGGTTCGCCTCGTCCTCGGCGAAGACGACGTTCGTGTAGCGCAGCCCGCCGTAGTTCGCCATGGTGCCGACGCCGGGCAGGGCGCCGCCGAGGTTCTGCTGCAGCAGCCGGAGCGCGCGGCCGATGCTGGCCCCGGCGGGGCGCTGGGGATCGGGGCCGAGGCAGCCGAAGCCGGCGTTCAGCCGGATCTGGGCGCCGATCGGCCCGTTGACGATCACGACCGGAAACGCGCTGCCGGAGGCGGCCTGCAGCTGCTCGCTACCCGACTCGGGATCCAGGAACGCCTCGACCACGGCGAGCAGGACCGGCAGGTACTCGGGGCGGCCGCCCGCCATCGCCAGCGCGATCGCGCAGCTCTCGACCGTCGTCACGCCGCCGCGCGGGGGAAAGGCCCCGAGCTCGTGCCGCCGGGGCTGGGCGGCGCCCTGGAGGATCCAGTCCACGCGCTCGCGCGTCGGCGGCCACACCGGCAGCCCGTCGCCCCAGCGGTTGGCGAGCATCAGGTGGTTCGCTCGCGCGAGGGCGCCCTCGACGCTCGCGCCCTCCACGCGGACCATCGGCGCCTCGGCGGCCCCGTCACCCGCCAGCGTCGAGCGCCACCGCGTGAGGCCGTCGTAGAACTCCTGCTTGCGCGCGTCGAGCGGCGCGATGTCACTGCCGGGCAGGAACATGTCGATCGGGAACGTCACCATCGCGGTGTCGGGCGCCAGCCCGAGGCCGGCGACCGCGTTCGTCGTCACGCCCACGAAGTCGGTACGGGTCAGGGTCACGGTGGGAATGCCGAGGGTCTCGAGCCTGGCGGCCGACCGGCCGCACGCCGTGGCGCAGGACCCTCAGGCCGCGTTGCCGATGATGACGGCATCGACCCCGCTCGCCTTGACGAGCGCCGCCGTCTCCTCGGAGCCGATCACGGCGTTGCCCTGGGGGAACGCGTCGATCGGCAGCACCTCGATGCCCGGGAAGTCCGCCTCGAGCAGCGCCTTCAGCCGCGGCAGCATGCGGTAGGCCTGCCACTGCTCGTTGCTGACGAAGCCGACCCGCTTGCCCGCCAGCGTCTCGAGACGCGGCGCGTGCGGCTGCTTCACCGCGATGACGCCCGACGGGTCGTGGAACTCGAGGGTGACCATGGAGCGGCCTCCTGGAACGGTCATGGCTGCGCGAGTCCGAGTATACGGGACGGGCGCCTTGACAAGACCCGTGAGGCGCCGGATCTTGGCTCGCGACAGGAGGCTCGACGATGGGCGGCGCCCCGACGTTCGGACGGTACACCGAGATCCCGATCGATCAGATGACGTCCGAGCAGCGCGAGGGCTATCGCTTCCTCGTCGAGGGGCCGCGGGGCCGCCTGCCCGGACCCTACAAGGTCTGGGTGCACAACCCCAAGCTGCTGCACGCGGCCGCCCCGCTCGGTCAGCACTTCACGCCCGGCGCGTCGTCGCTGACGGAGCGCGAGCGCGAGATCGCCGTCATCGTGATGACCAGTGCGTGGCGCTCGGCCTATCCGACCGCCGCCCACGAGAAGCGCGGCCGCGAGGTCGGCCTGCCGGCGGCCGCGGTGGAGGCGGTGATCGCCGGACGTCCCACCTCGTTCGCAGACGCCCGCGAGCAGGTCGTCTACGAGGTGGCGTCGGCGCTCGCCGCGGGCCGGCCGGTCTCCGAGGCCCTCTACGAGCGCGCCGTCGAGACGCTCGGCCACGAGCGCATCACCGACGTGATCGTGCTGATGGGCTACTACACCGCCGTCTCGCTCACCATGAACTTCTACGCCGTGCCGGCCGGCACCCCCGGCCTGGCCCGCTGAGGACCCGCCCATGACCGCGCTGAAGATCACGCCGTTGCATCCCGTCATCGGGGCCGAGGTCGCCGGCATCGACCTCAGCCGACCGCTCGATGCCGAGCGCCGGCAGGCGCTGTCGCACGCGCTCGCCGACCACCTGGCCCTGGTGTTCCGCGAGCAGACGCTGACGCCGGAGCAGTACCTCACCGCCGCCTCGGCGTTCGGCCCGCCGATGGAGCAGCACTACTCGCAGCACAACATGCCCGACCATCCGCTGATCGGCCTGATCTGGCACCGCAACGGCCAGCAGCCCGCCGAGCTGTGGCACACCGACCACACCAACCGCGAGCGGCCGCCGGCGGCGACGATCCTCTACGGCATGGAGATCCCGTCGGCGGGCGGCGGGACGAGCGTGGCGAGCATGCGCGCGGCCTACGACGCGCTGGCGGCCGACGAGCGGCGCCGCCTCGACAGCCTGACGACGTTCAACACCCTCGAGCGCGGACGCACCGACACGCGGCAGGAGGACGAGGACAAGTACGGCACGCCGATCCAGCACCCGATGGTCCGCACGCATCCCGTGCACGGCTCGCGGGCGGTGTACTTCCACGTCACCAAGGCCACGCACATCGACGGCATGACGCCCGAGGCCAGCCGCGCCTACATGGACGACCTCCTCGACCGGATGATCCGGCCGGAGATCGTCTACCACCACGTGTGGCGCAAGGGCGACGTGCTCGTCATCGACAACCGCGCCACCATGCACCGCGCCCACGGCGACTACGATCGACGCCAGAGCCGCGTGCTGTGGCGCATCATCGTGGAAGGCGACCGCCCCCGCTTCGTGTGATCTCGCGCTGGGCGCCGTCTCTGGGGCGCGACATTGACCCCGTCATCGACGCCCGATACGATTCGCGCGATGGTCAGCTATCCCGTGCGGACGCGTCGCTTCAGCCGGGAGGAGTACGAGCGGCTGATCGATCTCGGTCTGTTCCAGCCGGGAGAGGCGATCGAGCTCATCGGTGGTGAGCTGCTCGTGGCCGAGCCCCAGGGCGCCCGCCACTACACGGCGCTCGCGCAGACGGCACGGGTCCTGGAGGAGGCGTTCGGGCCCGGCTGGCACACGCGTACGCAAGCCCCGATCGGGCTCGACGCCGACTCCGAGCCCGAGCCGGACGTGGCGGTCGTGGCCGGGACCTTGGCCGACTACGGTCGCGCGCACCCGTCGCGGCCGGCTCTGACGGTCGAGGTTGCCGACTCCAGCCTGGCCGCCGACCGTGAGCTCAAGGGCAGTCTCTACGCCCGCGCCGGCCTGACGGACTACTGGATCCTCAACCTCGCCGACCGTGTCCTGGAGGTGTACCGGGAGCCGACGACCGATCCAGCGGCGCCGTTCGGCTGGCGGTATGCGCGCGTGGAGATCTTCGACGCGTCCATGCGCGTCACGCCGCTGGCAGCCCCGGACGCGAGCGTCCCCGTCTCACGACTCCTGCCCTGACGCCTCGCTCCGTTCGTCCACGGCGCGCTCGTGCGGCAGCCCGAGCGCGACGAGGATGCCGAGCACGTTGCCGGCACCCGCGATCATGACCGCGACGCCGTAGCCCTGGGTGCGGTCGAAGAGGTAGCCGGCAGTGACCGGCAGGATGATCGCGGCCGCGCACCAGCCGAGATAGATCCGGCTCGCCATGCGCCCGTAGAGCGCGCGGCGCCAGTAGACCGCGACCGCGGCCGCGGTGAGACCGGAGATCACGCCGTAGCCCAGGCCCACGAGCGTGAGCGACACCACCGCGGTGCCCGGCCCCGGCCAGAGCGTCAGCGCCAGGTTGCCGGCGAGCGCCACCGTGTGGGCGCCGGCGGCGACGGTGGGGATGGTGAGCCAGTCGACCATCCAGCCGCCGCCGAGGCGCGCGACCGCGATGCTACCCGCGATGAAGGTCGTGCCGTAGACGGCAAGCGCGGTCGCGCCGCCGTACGCGGTGATGATCGCGGCCGCCTGGCTGAGCACCATCAGCCCCGCCGAGGCGGCAAGGAAGAACACCATCCAGAGTCGCCAGAAGACGGCCCGCCGTCGCTCGGCGGCGTCCAGCGCGACCGCGCCGGCCGCCGCGGCGAGCGTGACCCGGGCGCGCGCGATGAGCCACGCGGCCAACGAGCCCGTCACGGCCAGCACGACGGCCAGCCCGCCCATCGTCGCGCGCACGCCGAAGGCCTGGATCGACCAGCCGAACAGCGGCGCGGCGATCATCGCGCCGGCCGGATAGAGCGCGACGACGTACCCGTTCACCAGGCCCCGGTGGGTGGTGACGGCCAGGTTCACCGCCTGCTGGGCGAGGATGTACGCGGCGCCGCCGCCGAGCCCGAAGACGAGGCCGTAGCCGACGGCGAGCTGGACGAGACCGCCGGCCGTGGCCGCCACCGCGATGCCGAGCGCCCCCGCGAGCGCGCAGGCCAGGACCAGAAACGGGGTCGAGGCGAGACCGAACGCGTAGGGCGCCAGCATCATACCGGCGCCGAATCCGCCCGAGGCCAGCGCGAAGACGAGCGCCAGGTCGGCGCGGCCCAGCCCGAGCAGCGCCTCCAGCGGCTTGAGGAAGACGCTGAACGCGTAGAGCGAGCCGAGCGGCGCGTTGAGCGCGGTGGCGGCCGCGACGGCCCGCCACCCGCTCGGCCCCGCCCCGGGATCGCGGTGGATCAGTCCCCCAGCGTGCTCAGAACCCGGTGACGTAGGGCAGCTTCTTCGCCGTCGCCTCGATCGCCGCCCCCGCCTCGAGCAGCACCGCCGTCGAGTCCCACGTCCCGCCCACGAGCTGGTTGCGCGGGCCGTCGGGCACCGTGGCCTTGATCGTGCGGTCGCCGAAGCGGACCTGCTGGTTCTCGACGTCCACCACGACCGGCTCCTGCGGCGACCGTCCGACCGCCTTCTGCAGCCACTCGAGGTCGGCCTGGGTCGCGACGAGGCAGGGGATGCCCAGCATCACGCAGTTGCCGAAGAAGATCTCGCCGAACGAGCCCCCCACGATCGCGCGGATGCCCCAGCGCATGAGCGCCTGCGGTGCGTGCTCCCGGGACGACCCGCAGCCGAAGTTCTGGCCCACGACGAGCACCGAGGCGCCCTGGTAGGCGGGCGAGTTGAACGGGTGCTCGGGGTTCTGCTTGCGGGCGTCCTCGAAGGCGTGCTCGCCCATGCCCTCGAACGTCACCGCCTTGAGGAACCGGGCGGGGATGATGCGATCGGTGTCGATGTCGTTGCCGGCCACCGGGATGCCGCGGCCGGTCACCTGGCGGCGCTTGAAGTCGGTCATGGTGCTCATCGGAGGATCTCCCTCACGTCGGCGACGGCGCCCGTGATCGCGGCGGCGGCGACCATGGCCGGGCTCATCAGCAGAGTGCGGCCGGTGGGGCTGCCCTGCCGGCCAATGAAGTTCCGGTTGCTCGACGACGCACTCATCTCCCGCCCTTGGAGCTTGTCGTCGTTCATGCCCAGACACATCGAGCAGCCGGCCTTGCGCCACTGGAAGCCGGCCTGCTGGAAGATCTCGTGCAGACCCTCGGCCTCGGCGGCCTTCGCCACCTGCTGGGAGCCGGGCACGATGAGCGCGCGCACGTGCTTCGCCACCTTGCCCTTCTTGGCGACCTCGGCGGCGATGCGCAGGTCCGACAGGCGGCCGTTCGTGCAGGAGCCGACGAAGGCGACGTCGATCTTCGCGCCCTTGATGGCCTGGCCCGCCTCGAAGCCCATGTGCGCCAGCGCTTCGCGATAGGTCGGCCGCTCGGCCTCGGGCGCCGAGTCCGGGGCCGGGATCCGCTGGCTCACGCCCACCGACATCTCCGGGTTGATGCCCCACGTCACGATGGGCTCCAGCGCGTTGCCGTCGATGCGCTTGACGTCGTCGAAGGTCGCGCCCGGCTCGGTGGCGACCGTCTTCCACCACGCCGCCGCCCGGTCGAAGGCCTCGCCGGCCGGCGCGTGGGGCCGGCCGCGGAGGTAGTCGATCGTCGTGGCGTCGGGGTTGACGTAGCCGAAGCGGGCGCCACCCTCGATGGACATGTTGCAGAGCGTGAGCCGCTCCTCCATCGTCATGCGCGCGATGACGTCGCCGGCGTACTCGTAGGCGTAGCCGACGCCGCCCTTCACGCCGAGCTGGTTGATGATGGCGAGGATGACGTCCTTCGCGTAGACGCCGCGGGCCAGCGTGCCGTCCACGCGCACCTGGCGCAGCTTCGGCTTGGCCATGGCCAGGCACTGCGTGGCCAGCACGTCGCGGACCTGCGTGGTACCGATGCCGAAGGCGATGGCGCCGACGGCGCCGTGGGTGGCGGTGTGGCTGTCGCCGCACGCGATCGTCATGCCCGGCTGGGTGAGGCCGAGCTCGGGCCCGATCACGTGCACGATGCCCTGCTTGCCGGTCGCCATGTCGAACAGGTTCAGCCCGAAGTCCTTCATGTTGCGGTACATATGCGCCGCCATGTCCTCCGCCATGGGGTCGGCGTAGGGGCGGGTCTGGTCCGTCGTCGGGATGATGTGGTCGAGCGTGCCGAAGGTCCGCTCCGGCATGCGAACCTTCAGCTTCGAGTCCTTGAGCATCTGGAAGGCCTGCGGCGTCGTCACCTCGTGGATGAGGTGGAGGCCGATCAGGAGCTGGGTCTGGCCGGACGGCAGCGTCCGGACCGTGTGTGCCTCCCATACCTTGTCGAGCAGCGTGCGTGCCATGCAACCCCTCCTCCGGCGCGCGAGCCGGCGCCGCGAGCGCCCATCCTGCCCCAGCGCGACTGTGTAGTCCAGTGAAGCCTTTCTCGGCCAAGTGTTAAGCTCGGCTTCATGATCGACGTCGCGCTGTTCCCAGCCCTGGAGACGCTGCTGGCCGTGGCCCGCACGGGGTCGGTGGGGGCGGCGGCGCGGCAGCGCCACATCACCCCGTCGGCGGTGAGCCAGCAGATCCGGCGGCTCGAGGCACACCTCGACCTCAAGCTGCTCGAGCGCGCCGGGCGCGGCGTGCGCCTGACCGCGGCCGGCGAGGCGGCGCTGCCGGTCGTGCGGGAGCTCTGGAGCGGCGCCGAGGCCGCCTTCGGCCAGCTCACCGCGCTGGCCGGCCGTCCCGCCACCACGCTGCGGGTGGCGGTCAGCGACTACCTCGGCAAGGGGCTGCTGGCGCCGGTGCTCCGCGACCTGCTCGACGCAGAGCCGCCCGTTCGTTTCGAGATCGTGACCACCCACTCGCGCGCCGGTGTGCGCCTCGTGGCCACCGGCGACGTCGACCTCGCCGTCGTCACGGGCCAGGAGACGCCGCGCGGCCTCGAGGACCGCCACCTGTTCGACCAGCCCTTCGTGTGGGTGGGGCCGCGCCGGGGCCGCCGCGACCGGACGCCGCTCACCGAGCGGCTGCGCCGCGAGCCGGTCTTGCGACTGGCCGCCGAGAGTCGCGGGCGCGCGCTGCTCGACGACTACCTCGCCGACGAGCGGATCCGTCCCGTGTCGACGATCGATGTGCCGAGCGTGTCGCTGCTGCTCTCCTACGTCTCGGGCGGGCTCGGCATCGGCCTGGTCCCCGCGCTCGCCCTCGCCGAGGCTCCGCCGGACCGCGTCGTGAGCGCCCCCGCCCGCGTGCCGGTGCTCCCCGTCAGCCTGGTGTGGCGCGCCAGCGCGCGCCGGCCGCCGGCGCTGGCGCGGCTGGCGGCCCTGCTCGCCACCGCCGGCGCCCGCGCCGGCGCCCGCCTCGCGCGCCGGCGACGCACGGAGCCGCCGCCCGCGCCTTGACAGCGCGCGTCGGGGTCGCGCACAGTTCACGTGCCCGGACGGCTGCCCACGATCTCATCAGGAGGAAGGTCATGCGCTCACGCCTCGTCGCGACGGTTCTCCTCGCGTTGGTCACGCTGCCGCTGCTGGTCCCGCAGGCCCGAGCGCAGAACGCCCTCGTCGTCAGCGTGTGGGGCGGCAACTGGAAGGACACGGTCGACAAGGTGATCGGGAAGGCGTTCACGGCGAAGACCGGCATCCCCGTCGAGTACGAGGTGGGCGGCACCATCGATCGCCTCGCCAAGGCGCGCGTGGCGAAGGGCAGCCCGCTCGTCGACCTGAACTTCACCACGACGCACGTGGCGCGCCTCTACATCTCGGACGGCCTCTACGACAAGCTCGACATGGCGAAGCTGCCCAACAGCAAGGAGATCGCCAAGGAGGCGTTCCGCAGCGACTTCCACGTGGGCTCGTGGGCCTACGTCTACACCGTCGTGTACCGGCCCGACGTCGTGAAGGAAGAGATCACCAAGTGGTCCGATCTCTGGAAGCCCTCGCTCAAGGGCAAGATCGCCATGCCCGACTTCGACCCATCGCACATCATCACGATCGCGGCGCTCATGGAGGGCGGCAACGAGGTCACCTGGCAGAAGGGTGAGGCCAAGCTGAAGCAGCTCAAGGACTCCGTGGCGGCCTTCTACTCGACCGACGCCCAGAGCCAGGACCTCATGAAGACGGGCCAGGGGCCGGTGCAGGTGATGCTCTCGGTCAACGCCTACCACCTCCAGGAGCAGGGGATCGCCGTCAAGGTCGTGCAGCCCACCGACTACCCGGGCATCGTCGGCATCGACACGATGGCGGTGATGGCCGGCACCAGGAAGGCCGACGCGGCCCACCAGTTCATCAACCTGGCCCTCTCCAGGGAGATCCAGAGCGAGCTGGTGAAGGCGCTCCGGGCCGGGCCGGTCAACACGGGGGCGGCGGTGCCGGCGAACCTGAAGGGCCAGCCCGGCATCTTCCTGAGCGCGGCGGAGTGGAAGGACCGCGGCTACATCATGAACGACGAGGCGCGGGCGAAGAACCTCCCCGGCTGGCGGGAGTGGTTCACGGCGAACATCGTCAAGAAGTGAGGTTCCTGCTTCTCCCGGCCGTCGCCGTCCTCGCCGTCTTCGGGGCGGCGCTGGTGGCGTTGTTCCGGTGGAGCGTCCTCGAGTTCGTGCCCGGCTCGCTCCAGACGGGGGGCCTCACGCTCGACAACTTCCGGGCGGTGCTGGCCCCCCAGTACCTCGGCGCGATCCGAGACACCGTGGTGCTGAGCGCGCTCACCACCGTGCTCACGCTCGTCTGCGCCTACCCCGTCGCCTACGCGCTGGCGCGGACGCCGTCGAGGCGGGTGCGGTCGCTCCTCCTGGTCCTCACGCTGGCGCCGTTCTTCACCGGGGCCATCGTGCGCACCTACGCGTGGGTGCTCGTGCTCGGCAACACCGTGGCCACGTGGCCGGTGCCGATGCTGTTCACGGAGCGCGGCGTCCTGGTCGGCCTCGTCCACTTCTCGATGCCGACGATGATCCTGATCCTCGCCGCCGCGCTCAGCCACATCGACCCGGCCTACGAGCGCGCGGCCGCCAGCCTTGGCGCCTCCCCGGGCCGCGTGTTCCGGCGCGTCACGCTGCCCCTGTCGATGCCGGGCATCGTGTCGGGGAGCCTCATCGTGTTCGCGTGGACGCTGTCGGCGTTCCCCACGCCGGAGTTGCTGGGCGGCGGCAAGGTGAAGATGATCGCCAACGTCGTGCGAGACCTCGGGCTCGACTCGTTCAACTGGCCCGGCGCCGCGGCCTTCGCCATGCTCGCGCTCGCGCTGACCCTGGCCCTGCTCACGGTGATGGGGCGGCTGACCGCCGGCCGCGCGTCGTGATCCTCCGGCTCGTCGTCCTCCTGCTGCTGGCCTTCATGACCGTGCCGACGGTGGTGGTGGTGGCGGTGTCGTTCAACCCCACCGCGATCCTGTCGTTCCCACCGGCGGGGTTCTCGCTGCGCTGGTACGAGAACGTCCTCACCCAGCCCCAGTTCCAGCGGGCCGCGCTGAACAGCCTCGTGGTCACGGCGGCCGCGGTGGGGCTGGCCCTCCCGGTCGGCACGCTCGCCGCGCTGGCGCTCGAGCGAGGCCGGCTGCGGGGTCGCCACGTGTGGGCCGCGTTACTCCTCTCGCCGCTCGTCGTCCCCGGCGTGGCGGCCGGGCTCGGGTTCCTCATCCTCGCCGCCGCGCTCGGCCTCCTGCGCAGCCGCACCGTGCTGATCGCGGCCCACGTCGCGCTCGTGCTGCCGTTCGTGGTGCGCTCGGTGTGGGTGAGCGTGCGCAATCTCGACCCGGCCCTCGAGCGCGCCGCCGCGAGCCTGGGCGCCACGCCGTGGCGCACGTTCCGCCGGGTGACGCTGCCGCTGCTGCGGCCGGGGATCTTCGCCGGCCTCCTGTTCGCCGTGGTGGTGTCGCTCAACGAGTTCGTGGTCTCGCTCTTCATCTCGAACCGCGTCACCGAGATCCTCCCGGTGGCGATGTTCAACTACGTCGTGAACTACACCGACCCCACCATCGCCGCGCTCTCCTCGCTCTTCATCGTCGCCACGTTCCTCGTGGTCTGGCTCGCCGACCGGTACCTCAACCTCGGCCGCGTCTTCCTGCAGCATTGACGAGGACGGTCGTGGAGCTGCGGGGCTGCACGCGCGAGTACGGCGCGGTGCGCGCGGTGGACGCGCTCGACCTCGCGGTGACCGAGGGCGAGTTCCTGGCCCTGCTCGGCCCCTCGGGCTGCGGCAAGACGACCACCCTCAACCTGATCGCCGGCTTCGTCGAGCCCACCGCGGGGCGGATCCTCATCGACGGCGAGGACGTCACCGGCCGCCCCGCCCACCTGCGCGGCCTCGGCGTGGTCTTCCAGTCCTACGCGCTGTTCCCGCACCTCTCCGTCCGCGAGAACGTGGCCTTCGGCCTGCGCGAGCGGCGCGTGGCGGCGGCCGAGATCGAGCGCCGGGTGGGCGACGCCCTCGAGCTGGTGCGGCTGGACCGCCACGGCCGCCAGCGGCCAGGCGAGCTCTCGGGCGGGATGCAGCAGCGCGTGGCGTTGGCCCGCGCGCTCGTCTACCGACCCCGCGTGCTGCTGCTCGACGAGCCGCTGGCCGCGCTCGACCGCAAGCTGCGCGAGGGGATGCGCGACGAGCTACGCGCCATCCAGCGCTCGGTCGGCATCACGACGGTCTTCGTGACGCACGACCAGGCTGAGGCCCTGGGCCTCGCGGACCGCATCGCCGTGATGAGCCACGGGCGCGTCGAACAGCTTGGTGAGCCGCGGGAGATCTACGAGCGGCCGGCCACGCGCTTCGTGGCCGACTTCATCGGCGCCTCCACCGTGCTGCGCGGCCGCGCCGTCGCCGCCGACCGGGTGACGGTCGCCGCGTCGAGCGTGCACGTTCGCGCGGGCCGACCGTTCGAGGACGGCGCCGACGTCGAGCTCGCGATCCGGCCCGAGCGCGTGCGGCTGGTGGCGGAGCCCGGCGCCAACGTGCTCGAGGCGCACGTGGAGGGGCTCGTCTACCAGGGCGCCCAGACCGAGCTGACGGCGCGGCTGGACGACGGCCAGCGCGTGCTCGTCTTCGTGACCGAGCCGGCGCCCGTGCCGCTGGCCGTCGCCCAGACGGTGCGCCTGCATTTCCCCGCCGACGCGTTCATGGTCCTGGGCTGAGCGACCGATGGAATGGGGGGCCTCGAACGGGCCCCCCAAGCCCCCCGGGACGGCTCGGGACGCCCCGGCATAGCCGTGGCGCCCTCGAGTACCACGCTGCCCGGCCTGCCCGTTCGGGCGATTCCATCGACCGTACGTCGGCCGCATGCTGACGGGCATTCGGGCTCGATGGAGGTTCCCGCATGGACAGGTTGCTCGCGCTCTCGGAGGAGCTGGCGTCGGCGGTCGAGCAGGGGGGCCGCGGGGTGTTCGCCGTGCACGCCCGGCCGCGGCTGCCGTCGACGGGCGTGCACTGGCGGTCGGGGCTGGTGGTCACGGCGAGCCACACGGTGCACGCCGACGACGGCGTCACGCTCACCGGCCCCGACGGCCGGTCGGCGACGGGCACGCTGGTCGGTCGCGATCCGGCGCTCGACCTCGCCGTCTTCAGGGTCGAGGCCGAGGGCCACGCAGTCGCCGAGGTCGGCGACTCGAGCACGGTGCGCGTCGGCCACATGGTGCTCGCCCTCGGCGCGGGGCCACGCGCGAGCTGGGGCGTCGTCAGCGCCGTCGGCGCGCGGTCGCGACACACGGACGTCGAGCTCTTCAGCCTCGACCTGACGCTCTACCCCGGCTTCTCCGGAGGGCCGCTGGTCGACGCGCGGGGCCGGGTGGTCGGCATCGCGACCTCGGGCATGTCGCGCAACCTGCAGCTCGCGATTCCCGCCGCCGCGGTGAACCGCACCGTCGACGAGCTCGTGCGCCACGGCCGCATCCCGCGCGCATATCTCGGGGTGGCGACGCAGCCCGTGCGCGTGCCGGCGGCGCTCCGGGAGTCGCTGGGGCGCGGCGACGAGGGGGCCCTCATCGTCGTCGAGGTGCAGCCGGAAAGCCCGGCGGCGGCGGGGCTCGTCATCGGCGACGTCATCCTCGCGATCGACGGGACGGCGGTCGCGGACCCGGTCGACCTCCGCCGCGCGCTCCGGGCCGACCGGATCGGCCAGCGCGTCACCGCGACGGTGGTGCGCGGCGGGCAGGCCCGCGACGTCGAGCTGACCATCGGGGAGCGCCCCCGGCGCGCCCGCTGAAATGGATCTGGTACACCTCGCCGACGAGCTCCGGCGGATCACGGTCGCGGTGACCGACGACGGCCGGGCCGGCGGGTCGGGCGTGGTCTGGGCGCCCGACCGGGTGGTGACGAACGCCCACGTGTCGCCGCACCCACGGGTGACGGTCGTCGGGCCCGATGGCCGTCGGCACGAGGGACACGTCGCGGCCCGCGACCACCGGGCCGACCTGGCCCTCGTCCTGGTCCCGGGGCTCGGACTCGACGCCGGGACGCCCGCCCCGGCCGGTGAGCTCCGGGTCGGCGCGCTCGTCGTGGCGATCGGCCATCCGTTCGGCGTGCGAGGCGCGCTGACGACTGGCATCGTGCACGCCATGGGGCCGCTGGCGCCGGGCGGGCGGGCGTGGATCCAGGGCGACCTGCGGCTCGCGCCGGGCAACTCCGGCGGACCGCTCGCCGACGCACGCGGCCGCGTCGTCGGCGTCAACGCGATGATGGTCGGGACGCTGGCCCTGGCGATCCCCGTGCACGACGTCGCGCGGTTCGTGCGCGCGGCGGGGTGACCCCGCGTGGCGCGCGGCCCCATCCGCGTGGTTGTCGTCGCCGATCGCGACGTGGTCGCCGCCCGGCTCGAGGCCACGCTGCGCGGCGACCCTGACCTCTGCGTGTGGCTTGGCCCGCCCTCGGCGCTCGGGCGACTCGTCGAGGAGCACGATCCGGCCGTCGTCGTGCTGGCGTCGACGGCGGCCCGCGCGACCGCCACGCTCGGCGCGCTGGCCGAGACGACGCGGGTGCTGCCCGTCGTGCTCGTGGTCGACGACCCCCGCGCGGCGTGGACGCCGGCGACGCGACGAGCCGGGGTGCGCGCGGTCCTCGACCGCGACGCCGGGCGCGAGGCGATCGTCGCGGCGATCGCGGCCGTGCTCGCCGGGCTCGTCACGCTGCATCCTGACGTGGTCCGCGCGGCCCCCCGGGCCGCGCGGACCGGGCTGGACGACGACGAGGACCGGGCGCTGACGCCGCGGGAGCTGGAGATCCTCGAGATGCTGGCCGAGGGGCTCAGCAACCAGGCGATCGCGCGCCGGCTGCACATCTCGAGATACACGGTGAAGTTCCACGTCGCGTCGGTCCTCGACAAGCTCGGCGCGGCGAGCCGGACCGAGGCGGTGACGCTCGGCGTGCGACGCGGCCTCATCGCCCTCTGACCCGCTCGCCGTTCTTGACGGCGCCCCCCGGCTGGAGGACGATCGCCACTCCATGACGGAGGAGCGCCGGGTTCGCGTCGTCGAGTCCGCGAGCGTGGAGGAGCGCCTGCGCGCGGCGCGCGCGTTCGTCGAGGCCGTGGGGCCGGCCGCTGAGGTGCTGATCGTCGGTGCCACGCGCGAGGCGGCCGACGACCTCGCCCGCGAGATCAGCGTGCAGCGCGGCGCGACGTTCGGCCTGCACCGGCTGAGCCTCGTCCAGCTCGCCGCGCGGTGCGCCGCCGGCGAGCTGGCCCGCCGGGGCCTGGCGCCGATCACCACGCTGGGGTTGGAGGCGTTGACCGCGCGCGTCGCGTTCGAGGCGCGCGATGCCGGCACGCTGCCGTACTTCGGCGGCGTCGCGCGGTTCCCCGGCTTCGCCCCCGCGCTGGCCGCGACGCTCACCGAGCTGCGCCAGGCGGGCGTGCACCCGGAGCAGGTGGCGCGGGCGGGCGCCGTCGCGGCCGGCGACGTGGCCGACCTGCTCCGCCGCTTCGAGACCAATCTCGAGACGGCCGGGCTCGCCGATCGCGCCGCCCTCTTCGAGCTGGGGACGACCGCCGCCGAGGCCGGCGAGGCCGCCGCCTGGCGCCGGCTGCCCATCGTGCTCCTCGACGTCGCGGTCGAGACGCAGGCGGCGCGCCGCTTCGTCGCCGCGCTCACGGCCGTCTCGCCTGCGGTCCTGCTGACCGTCGCGCCGGGGGACGCGGCCACACGCGCCGCGCTCGCGGACGTCGCGCCCGACGCGACCGCCGCGCCATCCAGTGTGGCCGAGGGCGACACGGGCCTGGCGCGCATGCGTGACTACCTCTTCGCGGAGGCCGTGCCGCCGGCGGCCCCGACGCCGGGCGACGTCGTCTTCTTCTCGGCGCCGGGCGAGGGGCGCGAGGTGGTGGAGATCGCGCGGCTCGTGCTCGACCGCGCGGCCGACGGCATCCCGTTCGATCGCATGGCGATCCTCCTGCGCGCTCCGGCCGCGTACTGGAGCCTGCTCGAGGCCGCCCTGAACCGGGCCCGCATCCCCGCCTTCTTCGCCCGCGGCACGCGCCGCCCCGACCCGGCGGGCCGCGCCTTCCTGGCGTTGCTGGAGTGCGCCGGCGAGCGGCTCTCCGCGCGCCGGTTCGCGGAGTACCTCTCGCTCGGGCAGGTGCCGCCGCTCGACGCGGCCGGCGCGCCCGTCGCCCGCGCGCCGGTGTGGACCGTCGCCGAGGACGAGGCGCTGCGCGAGCCGCCGGCGGAGACCGACGACGCGCCGACCGGCGACGACGAGCGGCCCGACTCCGACGAGGCGCCCGTCGTGGGGGGCACGCTGCGCGCGCCGTGGAAGTGGGAGGCGATGCTCGTGGAGTCTGCCGTCATCGGCGGTCGCGACCGGTGGGAGCGTCGGCTGACGGGCCTCGCTGCCGACTACCGGCTGCGGCTGGAGGCCGCCCGCCGGGAGGACCCGGAGTCGCCGCGCATCGACGCGCTCGCGCGGGACCTCGCGAACCTGGAGCACCTGCGCCGCTTCGCGCTGCCGGTCGTCGAGCAGCTCGCCGCGCTGCCGCCATCGGCGCCGTGGGGCGAGTGGTTGCCGGCGCTCGAGCGGCTGGCGCCGCTCGTGCTGCGCCGGCCCGAGCGCGTGCTGACCGTGCTGGCCGAGCTGCGCCCGCTGGCCCCGGTGGGCCCGGTGTCGCTCGACGAGGTCCGCGACGTGCTGCTCGCGCGCCTGGCCGCGCTCGAGCAGCCGCCGCCGGCGGCCCGCTACGGGCGCGTCTTCGTGGGGGCGATCGAGCAGGCACGCGGCCGCCGCTTCGACGTCGTGTTCGTGCCGGGCCTGGCCGAGCGCGTCTTCCCGCAGAAGCCGCGCGAGGATCCCATCCTGCTCGACGGCCTGCGGGCGGCGATCGACGCGGCGCTGCCGCTGCAGCGCGAGCGGGGTGCGCACGAGCGGTGGCTGCTGCAGCTCGCCGCCGGCGCGGCCAGCCGCCGGCTCTACCTCTCGTACTCGCGGATCGACGTGACGGTCGGGCGGGCTCGGGTGCCGTCGTTCTACGCGCTGGAGGTGCAGCGGGCGCTCACCGGCCGCATCCCCGCGCCCCGTGCGCTGGAGGACGCCGCCGCCGAGGCGGTGGGGGCGCGGCTGGCGTGGCCGGCCCCTCGCGACGCGGCGCGGGCGGTGGACGTCGAGGAGCACGACCTCGCCGTGCTCGACGACGCGCTGCGGGCGCCGGCCGGCGCCGCCGCGGGCCGCGCGCGCTACCTGCTGCAGCTCAACGCTGCGCTGGCGCGCTCGCTGCGGGCGCGCTGGGCCCGCTGGAAGTCGGACAAATGGCAGCCGCAGGACGGGCTCGTGCGGGTGACCGAGGGCACACGCGAGGCCCTCGCCGCGTCGAGCCTCCGCGCCCGCGCCTACTCGGTCTCCGCGCTGCAGAAGTTCTCGGCCTGCCCCTACCAGTTCTTCCTCTCGGCCATCTGCCGCCTGGAGCCGCGGGAGGAGATCGCGCCGCTCGAGCGGCTCGACCCGGCCACGCGGGGCAAGCTCTTTCACGAGGTGCAGGCGGAGACGATGCGCGCGCTGAAGGCGGCCGGGCTGCTGCCGCTCACGGCGGAGCGGGAGGCCTCCGCGCAGCGGATCCTCGAGGCGACGTTCGCCCGGGTGTCCGAGACGCTGCGCGAGGAGCTGGCGCCGGCGATCGCCCGCGTGTGGCAGACCGAGATGGAGAGCCTGCGGGTCGACCTGCGCGTCTGGCTCGAGCGCTCCGTCCACATCCAGGAGGAGTGGGAGCCGATCGCCTTCGAGCTGGCCTTTGGCCTGTCGCCCCAGCCCGAGTTCGATCCGCGCAGCGTGCCGGCCGAGGCCAAGGTGGGCGAGTTCCGGCTCCGCGGCATCGTCGACCTCATCGAGCGCCGGCGCGCCCGGCCCGACGAGCTGCGCGTGACCGACTACAAGACGGGCGGCAACTACACGCGCTGGCGCATGGTCGTCGGCGGCGGCGAGACGCTGCAGCCCGTGCTGTACCCGCTGGCGGTGGAGACGATCCTGGACGCGCGGGTGGTCGAGGGGCGCCTCTTCTACTGCACGCGCGACGGCGCCTTCGGCGACCGGGTGGTGCGCATCGACGACGGCGCGCGCGACGTGGGGCGGCACGTGCTCGCCTCCGTCGACGAGGCCATCACCCGGGGCTTCCTGCCGGCGGCGCCGCGGCCGCAGGCGGGGACCCGGCCTGGGGCCTGCGGCATCTGCGACTTCCTGGCCGTGTGCGGGCCGGACGAGGAGAAGCGCTCGCTGCGCAAGGACCGCAACGCCCTGAGCGCGCTGCAGCGCCTGCGAGGCCTGGCGTGAGCGCGCGCCCGCTCGCCGACCACGCCGAGCGCGAGCGCATCCGGACCTCGCTCGACGAGTCGCTCGTCGTCGAGGCCGCTGCGGGCACCGGCAAGACGACGGAGCTGGTGGCGCGGCTCGTCAACGTGCTGGCCGAGGGGCGGGGGCGCGTCGACACCGTCGTGGCGGTGACCTTCACCGAGCGCGCGGCCGGCGAGCTGAAACTGCGGCTGCGGGCCGGGCTGGAGGACGCGCGCGGCCGCGCGGCCGAGGGGACGGCGCGGCGCCGCCACCTCGAGACCTCGATCGCGCGGCTCGAGGAGGCCCGCATCAGCACGATCCACGGGTTCTGCCAGGACCTGCTGCAGGAGCGGCCGGTCGAGGCGCGGGTCGATCCCCGCTTCGGCGTGCTCGACGAGCCGGAGGCCGCGGCCCTGTACGGCCAGGCCTTCGACCGCTGGCTCGAGACCGTACTCGAGAACCCGCCGGAGGGCGTGCGCCGCGCGCTGCGGCGCGCCACGCGCCGTCGCTCCGACGAGAGCCCGACCGAGCGGCTGCGCGGCGCCGGCTGGACGCTCGCCGGCTGGCGCGACCTGCCGACCCCGTGGCGGCGACCGGACCTCGACCGGGAGGCCCGGATCGAGGACGTCGTGAGCCGCGTCCACGCCCTGGCCGCTCGCCTGCTCGCGTGCTCGAACAAGGGCGACGGCCTCTACCGCAAGCTCTGGCGCGTGCGCCGCCTCAGCGACGATCTCGTGATCGGCGAGCGGGTGCAGGGGCGCGACCACGACGCGGTCGAGGCCGCGCTGGTCGAGCTGGCGGACGACCGCGACTTCCGGGCGCCGGGCCGTGGCAACCCCCGCGCCTTCGGCGGCGAGGCCGCGCTCGCCGAGATCGCGAGCGCGCACGAGGGGCTGCTCGCCGCCGTCGAGGAGTTCGCCACGCTCGCGAACGCCGACCTCGCCGCGCTGCTCCACGGCGAGCTGCGCGGGACCATCGAGCGCTACGAGGCGCTGAAGCAGGCCGCCGGGCGCGTCGACTTCTTCGACCTCCTGCTGCGGGCGCGGGACCTCGTACGCGACAACCCGGACGTGCGCGCCGAGCTGCAGGGCCGCTTCAGCCACATCTTCGTCGACGAGTTCCAGGACACGGACCCGCTGCAGGCCGAGATCTTGTTGTTGCTCAGCGCGGACGATCCCGCCGTCGCCGACTGGCGCGAGGTCACCCCGCGCCCGGGCAAGCTCTTCGTGGTCGGCGACCCCAAGCAGTCGATCTACCGGTTCCGCCGCGCCGACGTCGGCATCTACCAGGTCGTCAAGGAGCGCCTCGGCCGCCGGGGCGTCGCGTGCCTGTATCTGCGGACGAGCTTCCGGTCGGTGCCCGCGCTGCAGGCACTCGTCAACGCCGCGTTCGCGCCCGTGATGCAGGAGGACCACGAGGCGCTGCAGGCCGCCTACGTGCCGCTCGCCGCGCACCGCGACGCGGTGGCGGGGCAGCCGCCCGTCGTCGCGCTGCCCGTGCCGCGGCCCTACGGCAGCCTGGGCCTCACGAAGACGGCGATGAACGCCTCGCTGCCCGACGCCGTCGCCGCGTTCGTGCACTGGCTGATCACGCAGAGCGGGTGGCGGGTGACCGAGCGCGACCTGCCGGCCGGGCAGACGGTGCCCGTCGCCCCGCGTCACGTCTGCCTGCTCTTCCGCCGGTTCTCCAGCTTCGACGAGGACGTCACCCGGCCGTTCGTCGAGGCTCTGGAGGCGCGCGGCATCGCCCACCTGCTGGTCGGCGGCCGCTCGTTCCATACGCGCGAGGAGGTCGAGTGCCTGCGGACCGCGCTCACCGCCGTCGAGTGGCCCGACGACGAGCTGTCGATCTACGCGACGCTCAAGGGGCCGCTCTACGCGATCGGCGACGAGGAGCTGCTCGAGTACCGTCGTCGCCAGCGCCGCCTGCACCCCTACCGCCTGCCGAGCTCGGCCGATCCGCCGCTCCCCGGGCACCTCGGCCCGATCGTCGAGGCGCTGGGCCATCTCCGCGAGCTGCACCGGCGTCGCAACGCGCGCCCGGCCGAGGAGACCGTGCGCGAGTTGCTCGACGCCACCCGCGCCCACGCGGGCTTCGTGCTCCGCCCGTGGGGCGAGCAGGCGCTCGCCAACGTCCTGCGCGTCGCCGAGCTGGCGCGCCGGTGGGAGACGAGCGACGGCATCTCGTTCCGGGGCTTCGTCGAGCAGCTCCGCGCGGATGCCGACGGCGAGGCGCCCGAGGCGCCGATCGTGGAGGAGGCGAGCGAGGGCGTGCGGCTGATGACGGTCCACCGCGCGAAGGGGCTCGAGTTCCCCGTGGTCGTCCTGGCCGACGTCACCGCCAACATGACGCCCCAGCGGCCGAGCCGGCACGTCGATCCCGCGCGCGGGCTCTGCGCGATCGGTGTGTCGCGCTGGCTGCCGCTCGACCTGCTCGACCACGAGACCGAGGAGATGGCCCGCGAGCGTGCCGAGGGCGTGCGCGTGGCCTACGTCGCCGCCACGCGGGCGCGGGATCTCCTCGTCGTCCCCGCGGTGGGCGACGATCCCTCGGTCGTCGATCCCATGCTCGCGGAGGGCGGCTGGCTGGCGCCGGTCCAGCGCGCGCTCTACCCGGTCGCCGAGCGCCGCCGGCAGTCGGCGCCGCCGCCCGGCTGTCCCGCCTTCGGCGAGGACAGCGTGCTGCGGCCGGACGACACCGCGCCGGACCCGAGCAACGTCCGCCCCGGCCAGCACGTCGTGGGCGACGAGGGTGGCGGCTATCCGGTCGTCTGGTGGGACCCCGCGAAGCTCGCCCTGGAGGTCGCGCCGCTCCTGGGGCTGCGGCGCGACGACCTCCTGAAGGACGCCGGCCCCGGCGTCGTCGAGGCCGATCGTCGCCGGTATGACGACTGGCAGGCCGCGCGGCAGGCGACCCTCGAGCGCGGCGCGCAGCCGACCCTCGTCGTCCAGCCGATCACGGCCTGGGCCCGCGCGCCCGAGGCCGCGCCGTCCGAGCTCGACGGGATCGGCGTCGAGCTCGTGGACGTCGGCGCCGGCGTGCGCGACCCGACCGGCCCCCGCTTCGGCACCCTCGTGCACGCGGTCCTGGCCGCCGTCGCCCTGGACGCCGATCGCGTGGCGATCGCGAGCCGCGTCGATCTCGAGTCGCGCATCCTCGGCGCCACCGAGGAGGAGGGCACGGCGGCCCGCGCGATCGTCGCCGCGGTGCTCGCCCATCCGCTCCTCGCCCGCGCACGGGCCGCCGCCGCGCGTGGCCGCTGTCGCCGCGAGACGCCGGTGACGGGCGTCGGTCCTGGCGGCACGCTCGTCGAGGGCGTGCTCGACCTGGCCTTCGAGGATGACGACGGTTGGACGATCGTCGACTTCAAGATCACCGACCCCGGCGCCGGCATGCTCGAGCGCTACCGTCGTCAGGTCGCGATGTACGCCTGGCTGGTCGGCCGTGCCACCGGGCGCGCCGTGCACGCCGTCCTGCTGCGCGCGTAGAATCGCCGGCATGAGCGATCTGCCGGCGGGTCCGCGATGACGCCGTGGCGCAATCTCGGCGACGTGGTGGCCGGCGCGCCCGAGCCGGACCGGACGGCGCTCATCGACCTCGCCGATCCCGCCACGCCGCGCGAGTGGAGCTTCGGCGCGCTCGACCGCGCGGCCGCCGCCATCGCGCGCGGGCTCCATGCCCGCGGCGCCCGGCGTGGCGATCGGGTCGCCATCCTGGCCGCCAATCGGGCGGATTACCTCACGGTCTTCCTCGGCGCGATGCGGGCGGGGCTCGTGGCGGTGCCGGTCAATCTGAAATTGCCGTCCGCGACGATCGAGCACGTCCTGCGTGACGCCGGCGCGTCGCTGGTCTTCGTGGACCGCGAGCGCGGGCCGGCCGTACCCGCCGGCTATTCCGTCGTGGAGCTCGGCGCCGAGCTCGAGGCGTTCGCGGACCCCGGCGACTTCACCGGCGTGGTGCCGGACGACGGCGAGGTCGCGATGATCCTGTACACCTCGGGCTCGTCCGGCCTGCCCAAGGGGGTGCCGCTCACCCACGCCGGCGCGCTGTGGACGGTCGCCCAGCGTCTGCGGGCCACGCCGGACGTGGCGCGCCACCGGCTGCTCGTCGCCGCGCCGCTCTACCACATGAACGCGCTGTGGGTGAGCTGCGTGATCGCGCTCCCCGGTCGGGCCAGCGTCGTGCTGCTCCCGCGCTTCTCGGCCCGCCCCTACATCGAGGCGATCGGGCGCCACCGCTGTACGTGGCTCACGGCGATCCCGACCATGATGGCGCTGGTGCTCCAGGAGCCGGCCGCCCTCGCCGCCACCGACTGCTCGTCGGTCCGGCGCGTCAACATCGGCTCGGCGCCGCTCACCCAGGCCCTCGTCGACCGCGTCAAGGCGGCCTTCCCCGGGGCGCAGGTGACGAACGGGTGGGGGACCACCGAGTCGGGCCCCGTGGCCTTCGGCCCGCACCCGCGCGGTGTGCCGCGGCCCGACGTCGCGCTGGGCTATCCGGTCGAGGGCGTCGACGTCCGGCTGGTGTCCGGCGACGATCGCGACGCCGACGAGGGCGTGCTGCAGATCCGGACGCCGGCGCTCATGCCGGGCTATCTGAACCTGCCGCGCAAGACCGCCGAGGTCATGACCGAGGACGGCTACTACGTCACCGGCGACGTCATGCGTCGCGACGCCGACGGCTTCTACTACTTCGTCGGCCGGGCCGACGACATGTTCGTGTGCGGCGGCGAGAACATCTACCCGGGCGAGGTGGAGACGATGCTCGAGCGGCATCCCGACATCCGGCAGGCCTGCGTGGTGGCCGTGCCCGACGACGTGCGGGGCGCCAAGCCCGTGGCCTTCGTCGTGCGGGCAAGCGCGCGGGAGCTCACCGCCGAGGCGGTCAAGCAGTGGGCCCTCGCCAACGCGCCGGCCTACCAGCACCCGCGCCACGTCGAGTTCGTGAGCGAGCTGCCGCTGGCGGGGACCGGCAAGATCGACCGCACGAGCCTGACGGAGCGGGCGCGCGCCCTCGCGGGAGCGGTGCCCGCATGAAGGCCATGATCGTGCGCGAGCACGGCGACCTCGGGCGGCTCGTCTACGACGAGCACTTCCCGGATCCGCGTCCCGGCCCCGGCGAGGTCGTCGTGGCCGTACGGGCGACGTCGCTCAACTATCACGACGTGTTCACGCTGCGCGGCATGCCCGGCATCACGATCCCGATGCCGGCGATCATGGGCCTCGACGTGGCCGGCGAGATCGACGAGCTCGGGCCCAACGTCGAGGGGTGGCGCGTGGGCGACCGCGTGCTCATCGACCCGATCGACCGCCGCCGCGGCGGGCTCATGGGCGAGACCATCCACGGAGGCCTGGCCGAGCGGTGCCGGGCGGGCGCGCACCAGCTGATCCCCATCCCCGCCGGGGTCACCTTCGGCGACGCCGCGGCGCTGCCGGTGGCCTACGGCACCGCGCATCGCATGATGGTGACGCAGGGGCGCGTGGCGGCCGGCGAGCGCGTCCTGATCCTCGGCGCCAGCGGTGGGGTCGGCACCGGCTGCGTGTTTCTGGCCAAGATGGCCGGCGCCACCGTCGTCGCCTGCGCGAGCAGCGAGTCGAAGGCCAAGCGCCTGTACGAGCTGGGCGCCGACCACGTCATCGACTACGCGCGCGGCGACTTCATGGCCGAGGTCCACGGGCGCTTCGGCAAGCCCCACCGGCGCGGCTTCGAGGGCGGCGTCGACGTGGTCGTCAACTTCACGGGCGGCGACACGTGGGTGCCGTCGCTGCGGTGCCTGCGCCGCGGCGGGCGACTGCTGACGTGCGGCGCCACCGCGGGCTTCGATCCGAAGACGGACATCCGCTACATCTGGACCTTCGAGCTGCAGGTCCTCGGGTCGAACGGGTGGACGCCCGAGGATCTCGTGACGCTCCTGCAGATGGTCGCGGGCGGCCGCCTGAAGCCCGTGATCGACCGCGTCGTGCCGCTCGCCGAGGCCCGCGAGGGTCTCCGCCTGCTCGCTGACCGCGAGGTGATCGGCAAGGTCATCGTCGTCCCGTAGACTGGTGGGCGATGACGCCCGTGACGCTGGCACGGCTGGAGTACGGGCTGGGAGCGCGCTGGCCTCGGGCGCGCCTACATGGCTCGCCTGTCGCCGTAACTCGCGCGGGGCACGGCTCGCTCGGCCCCCCATCCCCCAGGGGGGGTTGGGTCGCAGACCAGTTGAGTCGTCGGTGGCTCGCTCGCCGAGCCCCGCGCTCGAACGGCGACTACGGCTCGCCATGATGGCGCGCCCGAGGCCAGCGCGCTCCCAGCCCGTACTCCAGCCGTGCCAGCGTCACTAGCGGATCGCGCGGTCGAGCTAGCAGAGGAGCTCCTGCGGGAGGCGCGGGCCGGGCAGACGTCGGAGGAGCGGGCGCAGGCGCGGAAGCTGGCGCGGATGATGGGGGATCCGCACGGCAAGGAGCTCACCATTGCGCTGGCCGATCAGGCGTTCCGTAGCCGGCGGCCGGCGCGCATCGCGGATCAGCTGGCCTATTTGCTCGAGCGTTACGGCGTGCCGCAGTACATGGACTGGTGGGAGCGGGTCGCGCTCCTGCTGGGCGGGGCGATGGCGCACTACCTGCCGAGCCTCGTCGTGCCGCCGATCGTGGCGCGGCTGCGCCACGAGACGCAGAACGTGATCCTGCCCGGCGAGGAAGAGGACCTGCGTCGCTACATCGCGGCCCGCCGCGAGGCCGGGATGCGGCTGAACCTGAACCAGCTCGGCGAGGCGATCCTGGGCGAGGCCGAGGCGGCCCGCCGCCTCGAGGCGTACCTCGCGCTGCTCGCTCGCGACGACGTGGAGTACATCTCGGTCAAGGTCTCGTCGGTCTTCAGCCAGATCGACCTCGTCGCGTTCGACGCGACGGTCGCGCGCGTGGCCGAGCGCCTCCGCACCCTGTACCGTGCGGCCGCCCGCCACCGCTACCTGCATCCAGACGGACGCGTCACCCCGAAGTTCATCAACCTCGACATGGAGGAGTACCGCGACCTCGACCTCACGGTGGCGGCGTTCCGGACGGTGCTCGACGAGCCGGAGTTCCTGCCGCTGAGCGCGGGGATCGTGCTGCAGGCCTATCTGCCCGACTCGGCGCGCGTGCAGCGCGAGCTCACCGCGTGGGCCCGCGCGCGGCGCGCGCGGGGCGGGGCGCCGATCAAGCTGCGCATCGTCAAGGGCGCGAACCTGGCCATGGAGCGCCTGGAGGCGGCCGTGCACGGCTGGCCCAAGGCGCCCTACGAGACGAAGGCCGAGGTCGACGCGAACTACACGCGCATGCTCGCGTTCGGCTGCCGCCCCGAGCACGCCGAGGCCGTGCACCTGGGTGTGGCCAGCCACAACCTCTTCGACGTCGCCTACGGGCTCGTGCTGCGCGAGGCCCACCGCGTGGAGGCGTGGGTCGAGTTCGAGATGCTCGAGGGCATGGCCAATCACCAGGCGCGCGCGGTGCAGGCGCGCGCCGGCGGCCTGCTCCTCTACGCCCCCGTCGTCCGCGCCGAGGACTTCCACAGCGCGATCGCCTATCTCGTCCGGCGGCTCGACGAGAACACCGCCCCCGAGAACTTCCTGCGCCACGTCTTCGACCTCGAGCCGGGCTCGCCCGACTGGATGGCCGAGCGCGACCGCTTCCTCGCCGCCTTCGCGCTGGAGCCGACGGTCGGCGACACGCCCCGCCGCACCCAGGACCGCCGCCGGCCGGTCGAGCCGTCTCCGCCCGGCCCGCGCTTCGAGAACGAGCCCGAGACCGACTGGACGCTCGCGGCCAACCGCGCGTGGATCGCGGACGTCGCGGCGCGCTGGCGGACGAGGCCGCCCGAGGAGATCCCGCTCCAGATCGGCGGCGAGCTGCGGGCCGGCGCTGGCGTGGCGGAGGGGCACGATCCCTCGCGGCCGGGGCGGCCGGCCTATCACTACGCGCTCGGCGGCCCCGACGACGTCGATCGCGCGCTGACCGTCGCCCGGGCCGCGCAGCCGGCGTGGGCCGCGCTCGGCGCCGTCGAGCGCGGACTCCGGCTCGAGGCCGTCGCCACCGAGCTGGCCCGCCGGCGCGGCGACCTGATCGGCGCGATGATGGTCGACGGCGCCAAGACGGCGACCGAGGCCGACGCCGAGGTCTGCGAGGCGATCGACTTCGCGCGCTACTACGCGCGGACGCTGCGCGAGACGGCGGCCGAGCTGGCCGACTGCCGCATGGAGCCGCTCGGCGTCGTGGTCGTGACGCCACCGTGGAACTTCCCGCTGTCGATCCCCGCCGGCGGCGTGCTCGCCGCGCTGGCAGCCGGCAACGCGGTGGTGCTGAAGCCCGCGCCCGAGGCCGTGCTGGTCGGCTGGTGGCTCGCCGGTGCGCTGTGGGAGGCCGGGATCCCGCGCGAGGTCGCCCAGTTCCTGCCGTGTCCCGACGACGAGACCGGTCGCCGTCTCGTCACGGACTCCCGCGTGGGCGCCGTCGTCCTCACCGGGTCGGTCGAGACGGCCCGGCTGTTCCTGGGCTGGCGCCCCGACCTGACGCTGTTCGCGGAGACGAGCGGCAAGAACGCCGTCGTCGTGACGGCACTCGCCGATCGGGACCAGGCGATCCGTGACCTCGTGCGCTCCGCGTTCGGTCACGACGGCCAGAAGTGCTCGGCGGCGAGCCTCGCCATTTGCGAGGCCGAGGTGTACGACGACCCGGACTTCCGGCGCCAGCTCCGTGACGCCGCGGCGAGCCTCGCCGTGGGCAGCGCGTGGGAGGCGACGAGCCGCGTCACGCCGCTGACCCAGCCCCCCGGGCCGGCGCTGCGGCGCGCGCTCACCGTGCTCGACGAGGGCGAGTCGTGGCTGCTCGCGCCGGCCCCGTCACCGGACAATCCGCAGCTCTGGTCGCCCGGCATCAAGCTCGGCGTGCGGCCGGGCTCGTTCTTCCATCGCACGGAGTGCTTCGGCCCCGTGCTGGGTCTGATGCGCGCCGAGCACCTCGACGAGGCGATCGACCTCGCCAACGCGCAGCCGTTCGGCCTCACCAGCGGCCTGCAGACGCTGGACGACCGCGAGGTCGCGCGCTGGGTCGATCGCATCGAGGCCGGCAACCTCTACGTGAACCGGCCCATCACGGGCGCGATCGTCGGCCGCCAGCCGTTCGGCGGCTGGAAGGCGTCGTCGGTGGGGCCGGGCGCCAAGGCCGGCGGGCCGAACTACGTCCTGCAGCTCGCGCGCTGGCACCAGGCGTCGGTGCCCGTCGTGGACGGCGAGCCGCTGCCGGAGCCGCTGGCCGCGCTGCTCGCGGCCTGCCTGGCCGAGCCTCACGACGACGAGACGCGCGCTCTTCTACAGGCGAGCGCCGCGAGCTACGCGCGCGCGTGGCGTGAGCACTTCGGCCGCGAGCACGACCCGATGGCGATCCGCGGCGAGCGCAACGCGTTTCGTTATCGCCCGTGCCGCCGGGTGATCGCGCGGGGCCCGACGACGGCGGCGCTCGCCCAGGTCGTGCTCGCGGCGTGTGTTGCCGGCGCGCCGCTGACGGTGAGCCTGCCGCCGGACGCGCGGCCGTGGCCCTGGCTGGGCGAATACGACCGGGTCGAGGTGGTGATGGAGGAGGAGGCCGCGTTCGTGGAGCGCCTGGCGCACCCCGCCGACGCCGAGCGCGTGCGGGTCTGGGCGCCGATCTCGACCGCGGCCCGCGTCGCCGCCAACGGCGCCGGCGTCACCGTGCTCGACTCGCCCGTGCTCGCCAACGGCCGCCTCGAGCTCCGCTGGTACCTGCGCGAGCAGACGGTCTCGCGCGTGCTCCACCGCTACGGCAGCATCAACGAGCCCGGCGCGACCGAGTGACGGCCGGCGCCGGCGGCCTCGCGTCGGTGGACCCGGGCGGGCGGGAGCGGGCCGGCGCGCGGTCGAGCGCGGCGGCGACCTCCCGTACTGCGCGCACCAGCGGCGACGCCTCTCGCTGGCGGTGGCAGGCCAGGTACATGGTGCGGGAGAAACCCGGCTCACGCAGCGCCACCGCGCACAGGTAGCCGCCCTCCAGCTCCCGGCGCACCATCGCCCGGGACATGACGGTCACGCCGTTGCCGAGCTCGACCGCCCGCTTGATGACCTCGTTCGAGGAGATCTCCATGGCGACGCGCCACCGTATGCCCAGCCCCCGCATCCGCTGCTCGAGGATCGACCGGCCCGAGGAACCCTCCTCGCGGAGGATGAGGCGCTCGCCCTCGAGCGCGCGCACCGAGATGCTCCGCCGCCCGGCCCACGCGTGGGCCCGCGGGACGACGACGACCAGCGGATCGCGGAAGAGCGGCGCGACGGTCAGCTCGGGATGGGCGTGCTCGCTGCCCAGGACGCCCACGTCGGCCTCCAGCGAGACGAGCTGCTCGAGCACGCGCGCGGAGTTGCCCACGGCGATCTGCACCTGCAGCTCGGGGTAGCGCTGGGCGATCGCCGTCCACAGCGGGGGCAGGTAGTAGGCGGCGACCCCGGCGCCGGAGACGAGCCGGAGCCGCGCGTGGGCGAAGCCCTGATCCCGCGCGACGACCGCCTCGGCGTCGCTCACGAGCGCGAAGATGCGGGCGCAGTAATCGGCGAGGGTCTCGCCCATCGCGGTCAGCCGCACGCGCCGCGCGACGCGCTCGAACACGGGCGCGCCGCACGCCGCCTCGAGCAGGCGGATCTGCAGGCTGACCGCGGGCGGGGTGACCGCCAGCCGCTCGGCGGCCCGGGCGAAGCTGCCGGCGCGGACCACGGCGTCGAACACGCGGAGCTGGTTCAGGCCCAGGGCCATGCCGCCTCCACAGTAAGCTGAGCTTATGTGAATCGCCAGTCGAATTGACTTTTACTTGCCGGCGAGCACCGCGCATCCTCGCCGCATGACACCCGACTCGACGCCCCACCTCGTCGCCGCCACCTACGCCCGCATGGCCGCCACCCTGGGCGCCGTCCGCCGCCGCCGCCCCGGCCCGCTGACCCTGGCCGAGAAGCTCCTGCTCGCGCACCTCGACGACGTCACCCAGGCCGGCGCGAGTCGGGGCTCCGCCGTCGTCGCGCTCCGCCCCGACCGGGTCATCCTCCAGGATGTGCTGGGGCAGACGGCCATGCTGCAGTTCATGCAAACGGGACGGCCGCGCACCGCCGTGCCGGCGACGATCCACTGCGATCATTTGATCGAGGCCCGGACGGAGGGCATGGCCGACCTCGAGGCCTCGCTCGTCGAGCACCGGGAGATCTACGCATTCCTCCGCTCGGCGGCCGCGCGCTACGGCCTGGGCTTCTGGGCCCCGGGCGCCGGCATCATCCACCAGGTGACGCTGGAGCACTACGCGTTCCCGGGGGCGCTCGTGATCGGGACCGACTCGCACACGCCGAACGCGGGCGGGCTGGGCGCGTGCGCGGTGGGCGTGGGCGGTGCCGACGCGGTGGAGGTGATGGCCGGCCTGCCGTGGGAGATCCTCTTCCCGCGAGTGATCGGCGTGCACCTGCACGGCGCGCTGCAGGGGTGGACGGCGCCGAAGGACGTGATCCTCGCGCTGGCGGGCCGGCTGACGGTGAGCGGGGGGACGAACGCGGTGCTCGAGTACTTCGGGCCCGGCGCCCGCACGCTCAGCGCCACCGGCAAGGCGACGATCGCAAACATGGGGGCCGAGCTCGGCGCCACGACGTCCGTCTTTCCCTACGACCCTGCGATGGCTCGCTACCTGGCGGCCACCGGCCGACGTGTGTTGGCCGCGCTCGCCGACCGTCACGCGGACCTGCTCGCGGCCGACGTCGAGGTCGAGCGGCACCCGGAGCGCGCCTACGACCGCGTCGTGGAGATCGACCTCACGACCCTGGAGCCGCACGTCGTCGGTCCCCACTCGCCCGATCGGGTCCGGCCCCTCTCGCGCCTGGCCGCCGAGGTCCACGACGAACGGGAGGCCATCGCCGACACCGTCGCGACCGCGCTCGTCGGAAGCTGCACGAACTCGTCGTATGAGGACATGAGCCGGGCGGCGGCGGTGGCCGCGCAGGCCCGGGCCCACGGCGTCGGTGCCGCCGTCCCACTGCTCGTCACGCCGGGCTCCGAGCAGGTCCGGGCCACCGTCGAGCGGGACGGGCAGCTCACCGCGCTGCGCGCGATCGGCGCCACCGTGCTGGCGAACGCGTGCGGCCCCTGCATCGGGCAGTGGCGGAGCCCGCGGCCGGACGAGGGCGAGCCACGGACGATCGTCACGTCCTACAACCGCAACTTCCCGATGCGGAACGACGGCCGGGCAGCCACCATGAACTTCATCGCGAGTCCCGAGATCGTCACCGCGCTCGCGCTGGCCGGCCGCCTGTCGTTCAACCCGCTGACCGATACCCTCACCGGCGCCGACGGCACCGCCTTCCGGCTGACCGCGCCGGCGCCGGCGCCCGACGTCCCGGCGGAGGGCTTCGAGACTGTCCCGGCCCTGTACGTGCCGCCGCCCGCGGACGGCGCGGACGTCGACGTCGTCATCGATCCCGCGAGCGAGCGGCTGCAGCGGCTGGCGCCGTGGCCCGCCTGGGATGGCCGCGACCTGCTCGACCTGCCGATCCTGATCAAGACCCGCGGCAAGACGACCACCGACCACATCGCGCCGGCCGGACCCTGGCTGCGCCTGCGCGGCCACCTGGAGCGATTCAGCGACAACATGTTCCTCGGCGCTGTCAACGCGTTCACCGGCGAGCGTGGCCGCACGCGCGACGTCCTCACCGGCGAGAGTGGACGGGGCGTCCCGGACGTCGCCCGGCACTACCGTGCCTGCGGGCTGCGCTGGGTGGTCGTGGGCGACGAAAACTACGGTGAGGGCAGCAGCCGCGAGCACGCGGCGCTCTCCCCACGCCTCCTGGGCGGCGCCGCCGTGATCGCACGCAGCTTCGCCCGCATCCACGAGACCAACCTCAAGAAGCAGGGCATCCTCGCCCTCACGTTCCGCGACCCGACGGACTACGAGTGCATCGGCGAGCAGGACCGGCTGAGCCTGATCGGGCTGCGCGACCTGACCCCGGGCGTGGACGTCGAGGCCATCGTCGGCCACGCCGGCGGCGGCACGACGCGCCTGCGGCTCGCGCACTCGTACACCGCCGGTCAGATCGCGTGGTTCGTGCGCGGCTCGGCCCTGAATGCCGTCGCCGCGCGCCCGGCGGGCGATTGGACGTCCGGCACCGCGTGAGCGAAGATAGGCGCTCGATGGAGACGTTCCAGGGGCCGGTCTACGAGGTCGCCGACGCCTTCGAGGCGAACGAGCTGTTCCAGCGCAACGGCTGGACGGACGGGCTGCCGATCGTGCCGCCGACGGAGGCCGAGGTGCGGCGCTTCCTGGACGGCGCCGGGCTCGCCGTCGGCGCGGTCGTCGGCGTCGAGCCGGTGCGGCGCCGCCGGATCACTGCCGAGAAGGTCGCGATCGCCGCGGTGATGGCCGGCTGCCGGCCCGAGTACCTGCCGGTCGTGGTGGCGGCCCTCCAGGCGATGTGCGAGCCGGAGTTCGGGCTGCACGGTGTCACCGCCAGCACGGGGGGCAGCGCGCCGCTGGTCGTGGTGAACGGGCCGGTGCGGCGCGCGCTCGGCATGAACGCGACCCACAACGTCCTCGGCAACGGCAACCGTCCCAACGCGACGATCGGCCGCGCGCTGCGCCTGCTCATCGTCAACGTGCTCGGCGGCATCCCGGGGCAGCTCGACCGCTCGACGCTCGGCCACCCGGGGAAGTTCACCCTGTGCCTGGCCGAGGACGAGGAGGACAGTCCGTGGCTGCCGCTGGCCGTCGAGCGCGGCGTGCCGGCGGGGACGTCGGCCGTCACGGTTCTCGCCGTCGAGTCGCCGCACCAGGTCATGAACGAGTGGACGCACGACCCGGCGGAGATCGCCGAGACCTACGCGGCCGCGATCCGGGCCAACATGCTCACGTACTCGATCTGGGCCGGCAACTACGCGGTCGTCGTGCCCAAGCAGCACCGCCAGATCTTCGCGGAGGCGGGCTGGAGCAAGAAGGACCTGCGCGAGCGCGTCCACGAGCGCGCGCGTGTGTCGCGCCGCGAGTGGCGCGCGGTCGGCAAGAGCGCGGTCGCGCCGCGCAAGGACGAGGACGCCGTCTACACCGCGCTCCGCGCGCCCGACGACCTGCTGGTTATCGCAGCCGGCGGCCCCGCCGGGGGCTTCGGCGCCATCCTGCCGCCGTGGTACGGCCGGAAGTCCCTGGCCGTGACGAAAGGACTCGACCGATGACGCTGAGAGTACTCGACCCCCGGCTGTCGCCCGACGGCGAGGCCTCCCGCCTGGCGGCGCCGCTGCCGTCGCTCGGCGGCGCGCGCGTCGGCCTGCTCGACAACGCCAAGATCGGCACCGCCCGCTTCTACGACCACCTGGAGTCGATGCTGCGGGAGCGCTACGGCGTGCGCGAGATCCTCCGAAGCCGTAAGCCGGACTCCAGCCGCCCGGCGCCCGACGACGTGCTCGGCGCGCTGAGCGCCGCCGACGCCATCGTCTCCGGCATCGGCGATTGAGGGAGCTGCTCGTCGTGCAGTCTGCACGACGCCCTGGCCGCCGAGACGCGCGGCATCCCAGCGGTCGCGGTAATGACCGACCGCTTCGTGCCGACGGCGCGCGCGGTGGCCGAGCTGAACGGCCTGCCGGATTATCCGTTCGTGGTGATCGCGCACCCGATCGCGAACGACGGCGACGACGACCTGCGGCGCAAGGCGGAGGGCGTGGTGGAGCACATCGCCGCCCTGCTCACGCAGCGGGCGCCGTGAACGGGGTCCGGGTGTAGACGCCGGGGCTATCCTCGAACAGGACCGACGGCGTCGGCCCACGACGTTCCACACGACCGAGCACGATCGATGGAGGGGGAGTCATGGCACTGCGGATCAACAGCGAGGTACCGAACTTTACCGCCGACACCACCCAGGGCAAGATCAACTTCCACGAGTGGATCGGCGACGGCTGGGCAATCCTGTTCTCGCATCCGAAGGACTTCACGCCGGTCTGCACGACCGAGCTCGGCTACATGGCCGGGCTGACGCCCGAGTTCCAGAAGCGCAACTGCAAGATCATCGGCCTCAGCGTGGACCCGGTCGACGATCACAAGCGGTGGTCGAAGGACATCGAGGAGACGCAGGGGCACGCGGTGACCTACCCGATGATCGGTGATCCCGAGCTGAAGGTAGCCAAGGCCTACGACATGCTGCCGGAGGACTCCGGGTCGACGTCGCAGGGCCGGACAGCCGCCGACAACGCGACCGTGCGCTCGGTGTTCGTCATCGGCCCCGACAAGCGGGTCAAGGCGATGCTGACGTACCCGATGTCGACCGGCCGCAACTTCGACGAGGTGCTGCGCCTGGTCGACTCCTGCCAGCTCACGGCCAAGCACAAGGTGGCGACGCCGGTGAACTGGAAGCAGGGGCAGGACGTCATCATCGTGCCGGCCGTCTCCGACGACGACGCCAAGAAGACGTACCCGAGCGGGTGGAAGGCGCCGAAGCCCTACCTCCGGATCGTGCCCCAGCCGAAGTAGCCGAGGCCGGGCCGGTGGCCCACGCGGCCACCGGCCCAACACAGCCATGCCGGACGAGCGCATCTTGACCGCCGCGACGGAGCCGAGCCCGTCGCTCGTCACCTGGACGCACGCGATCTACGCGCTGCACGCGTTCAGCCTGATCACGGGGATCGTGGGCACCGCCACGGTGGTGGGCGCGTTCCTCACCGGCTGGCCGTCGATCATCGCCGTGATCCTGAACTACGTGAAGCGCAGCGAGACCCGCGGCACGTGGCTCGCGTCGCACTTCCGCTGGCAGCTGCGAACGTTCTGGTACGGACTGCTGTGGGTCGCACTCTGCCTGCTCTTCATCATCTTCACGCTCGGCATCGGCGTGCTCGTCGCCTGGATCCCGCTCCTCGTGGTGGGACTCTGGTTCATCTACCGGATCGTGCGCGGCTGGCTCGCGTTGATCGACCGGCGCCCGATGTACGCGTAGCTCGTCAGGGATTCCTGGGCGGCACCGGGATCCAGTCCTCGGGACAGCTCTGGACGTCCGGATAGTAGGCCTGCGCGCTCTGGCAGAAGTACCAGAACCCGGGGACCGGGCGGTTGTCCGGCGGGCGCTCGATGTAGACCGGCGGCTCGGTGACGATGACGCGCGGGGGATAGTACGCCGGCGGGTACGACCACCACGGTCCCCAAGGGTCGTACCACCACGGACCCCACCAGCCGAAGCCGCCTCCGACGATGACGGTGCTTCGGCTGCCGTGGCCGTGGTTGCCGCCATGGCCTCCGTGCCAGCCGCCGCCCTGTCGACTGCCGCCGCCACTCCCGCCCTGCGAGCCGCCCCCGCTGCGTGCGCCGCCGCCACCGATCTGGCCGCTGCCGCCGGCGCTCCCGCCCCGGCCACCACTCGCTCCCGCGCCCGATCCGCTCCCGGAGCCGCCTCCGCCACCACCGCCACCGCCGCCGCCGCGCCCACCACCCGCTGCCGCCAGGGTGGCCGCGGGCAGGAGCAGAGCAAGGACCAGGATCACCACGACCATCATGCGAAGCACCACCGAGTGCGTCACGTGAGCCCCCTTGTGTGAGGGCTTACTCCTTCCGTTGTCGGCCGCGTAGGGCCGGATGGACGGGCGCGGTCCCGTCCGGCACGGCGGTCCGCGTGCATCGTCAACAGCCGGCGTTCGGCACACCCCGGAAGTCCCTTGCACATCGGCGGCTGAATCGCCGGGCTTTCCACTGGCCTGTTTCTTGCCGCGCTGCACTGGCTCCCCAACGATGGGCCCGCAGGAGGAAGACCGATGTTGACATCGAAACCGACTTTGATTGGCTTCCTCCTCGTGCTCGGCCTGCTGGCGCCGCCGGGGCCCGCCCTGGCTCAGCGAATCGAGTCCGATGCCGAACGTCACGCGGGAGACGACGATAATGACCGTGACGCCGAGCGCGACGCCCGCCGCCCGGTCATCGTCGGCGATGGCACCCCGGCCAGCTGTACGGAGATGGCGCTGCGGCACGCCTTGAACGTCGCCCAGGCTTCCGGCGGAGGCATCGTCCGCTTCCGGTGCGGCGGGCGCCCGGTCAGGATCATCCTGAGCCAGCCGACACCGATCGTCCCCCCCGACGACACGACGATCGACGGTGGCGGGCTGATCACGCTGGTCGGTACGGCCGATGGGATCGTCGTGTCCGTGGCTCCCGGCACCGCCGTCGTCCTGAGGAATCTGAACATCACTCACGGAGCCTCCTTGTTTCCCCTCCTCCAGAATGACGGCACGCTCAGGATTCGGAACAGCACCGTGTCCGACAATCCCGGGGGCGGCATCGTCAACAACGGCACGCTGACCGTGAGGCACAGCACCATCGCTGGCAACGGACTTTCCCAGTTCGGCACCGGCGGCATCGACAACTTCGGCGAGCTCACAGTCAGGAACAGCGTGTTCTCCCGCAACGAGGGCTTTGACAGCGGCGGCATCTTCAACACTGGCACCGCGACCGTTGCCCACAGCACATTCTTCGACAACGGCTCCGAGGGCGACGGCGGTATCGGCAACAGCGGCACACTCACGGTCATCAATAGTCGATTCACCCAGAACGGTGGCGTCTTCGGCGACGGGGGCATCGGAAATGCGGGCACCCTGACGGTCAGGAACAGCACGTTCTCGGCGAATCGCGCGAATCAGGGCGGCGCCGGCGGAATCGGCAATGGCGGCTCGGCCACGGTCACCGGCAGCCGGTTCTCCGGCAACCTCGGGGCCCTGGGCGGCGGTATCGCCCATTCCGGCGACACGCTCACGATCAGGAGCAGCGTGTTTTCAGGCAACAGCGCCATCCAGGGCGGCGGGATCTTCAACTGCGACGGAACCGTCGCCGTCCACAACAGCCTCATCACGAACAACACCGCGTTTGACCAGGGCGGCGGCATCTTCAACTGCCCGGGTAGCACCACGACACTCAGGAACACGCTCGTGAGGGGCAACGAGCCGGACGACATCGCGCCGGCCCCGTGAGAAAACGGGCAGGGTCTAGTCGTACACCGTGTCGAGGTAATGCGCGGGGTCGACCCGCGCCTCGATGACCGTTGGGTGATCGGCGGCGAGGGCGTGCTCGAGGGCGCGGGTGAGCTCGGCGGCGGAGCGGACGCCGACGGCGGGCACGCCGAAGTAGTGGGCGGGCGGATCCACGACCGGCTGCTCGCCGAGGTCCGTGCCGTAGAGGCCGAAGCGGCGACGGACCTGCTTGACCTGGATCAACGACAGCCAGCCGTCGTCGAGGACGACGATCGGCAGCGCGAGCGCCAGCCGCCGGGCGACGGCCACCTCGCCGCAGGTCATCTGAAAGCACCCGTCGCCCACGAGCGCCACCACGGCGCGGTCGGGGCACGCGAGCTTGGCGGCGATCGCCGCGGGCAGGCCGAAGCCCATCGAGGACCAGCCGTTGGTGATCAGGAACGTCCGCGGCGCGTGGGTCGTCCACTGCGAGGCGATCTGGTGGGTGTGCGCGCCCACGTCGAAGGCGAGGATCCCGTCGCGAGGCAGCGCGGCGCGGACGACGTCGATCGCCTGGTGCGGGACGAAGCCCGGTCGCGGCGGGCGCAGCGCCTGCTGGAAGCGGTCGCGGTGGCGCGCGGGCAGGTCGTCCGGCCATTCGGTCCGCGCCGACGGGAGTCCGGCGAGCCAGGCGAGGGAGGCGTCGAGGTCGCCGACGACCTCGTGGGCAATCGTCACGCTCGGGTCCGCGTCCACGCGGTCGACGTCGATCGACAGCAGCGGCACCTTGCCGATCCACGCCTCGTACTCCACCTCCACGACGTCGTAGCCGAGCCCCACCACGAGGTCGGCGCCGCGCACGAGCTCGCGCTGCACCTGGCGCCGGGCGCGCTCGATGCACCCGAGCGCGAGCGGGTGCTCTTCGGAGATCAGCCCCTTGGCCATCGTCGTCGTCGCGAAGGGGAGGCGGTGCCGCTCGATCGCCGCCCGCAGCAGGCCGACGTCCCGCAGCCGCATGGCCGACGCGCCGATCACCGCCACGGGACGGCGGGCGCTGGCGAGCAGCTCGGCGGCGCGCCGGCGCGACGCGTCCGACGCCGCGGCCAGCCGCCGTCCGGCGGGGACGGCGGGGACCGCCTCCGTTGCGGGTGCGAGGGCGACGTCCTCGGGCAGGTCGAGGTGCACGGGGCCGTGCGGCTCGCTCAGCGCGATCTCGAGGGCCTCGGCCAGCACCGCGGCGACTCGCCCCTCGCGCAACGGTAGCGTCGCCTTCGTGATCGGCCGGAAGAGCGTGTGGTGGTCGATCGCCATCTGGATGCGACGCCCGAGCTGCGCGGTGGGCACGTTGCAGGTGAGCGCCAGCAGCGGGGAGCGATCGAGGAAGGCGTTGCCGACGCCGGTCGTGAGGTTGGTGGCGCCCGGCCCCAGCGTGGCGATGCACAACCCGGGCGCGCCCGTCAGCCGGCCCATCACGTCGGCCGCGAACGCCGCCGACCCCTCGTGGGCCGTGAGCACGTAGGGGAGCTGCCCGACCCGCATCGCCTCGAGCAGCGGCAGCACGTTGCCGCTGGGAATGCCGAAGCCGTGCGTGACGCCCGCCGCTCGCAGCGTCGCGACGATGAGCTCGGCGTTGTTCACCGTGCCCGCCTCACACCGCGGGCCCATCCTGGATGGCCGCCGCCAGCTTGCCGCTCACGCGCCGGCCGTCGCCGGCCTGGCCGGCGAGCTTGCCGTGCTCGACGACGACCTTGCCGCGCAGCACCACCACCGCCGGCCAGCCGTGCACCTCCCAGCCGTCCCAGGCGCTGTAGTCCGAGCCGTGGAGGTCCTGGGCCCGGAGCACGCGGCGGACGGTCGGATCGAAGACGACGAGGTCGGCGTCGCTGCCGGGCGCCACCGCGCCCTTGCGCGGGTAGAGCCCGAGGATCTTCGCCGCGTTGCTCGAGGTGACGGCGACGAAGCGCTCCAGCGACATCCCACGCTTCGACACACCCTCGGTGTAGATGATCGGCACGCGCGTCTCCACGCCGACGTGGCCGCCGGTGGCGTCGGCGACGTGGCGGCTGCGCAGCTTGATCGCCCGCGGCGTGCACAGCTCGTCGGTGGCGACGGTGCTGAGCGTGCCGTCGACGAGGCCGCGCCAGAGCTGCTCGCGGTCCGCGTCGTGCTTGAGCGAGGGGTAGGTGTGGTACACGACGCCGTCGGGGCGCAGGTAGGCCTCGGCGGTGAAGGTCGCGTAGTGGTGCAGGGTCTCGCCGTAGATGGCGCGACCCTCGCCCCGCGCCTCGGCGATGGCCTCCACCCCGGCGCCCGCGCTCACGTGCACGAAGTAGACCGCGGAGCCCTCCACGTAGCGGGCGAGTCGCAGCACCCGGCGGAACGAGATGTCCTCGGACATGGCGCTGTGGACCAGCGGCATGTGGGCGATGTCGGTGCGGCCCTCGCGCTCGAGGCGCTCGTACATGTACATGACGAGGTCGTCGTCCTCCGCGTGGATCGCGAGGATGCCGCCGTGGCGGGCCGCCTTCTCCATGATCGCCCACAGGTGACCGAGCCGGATCATGCGCCCCTTGCCGATGGGTCGCACGTCGGTGGTGAAGATCTTGAGACTCGTGAAGCCGGCCTGGATGGCCTCGGGGATCTGGTCGATGACCTCCGGCGGCACCGCGCCCTGGAGCATCACGTGCAGGCCGTAGTCCGTGTAGCCCTGCCGCCACACCGCCTGCTTGTCCTCGATGGCGCGGGCGAGCGTCAGCCCCGGCTCCCAGACCGCGAAGTCCACGAGGGTGGTGGTGCCGCCGTGGATGGCGGCCCGGCTGACCTGCTCGGGGGGCGCGCTCGTCGTGTGGCCCCCGCCGAGGGCGGGGATGGGCCAGTGGGTGTGGACGTGCGGGTCGATCCCGCCGGGGATGACGAGCTTGCCGGTGGCGTCGACGACGCGCGCGGCCTCGTCCGGCAGCGTGCCCGGCGCGGCGACGGCCACGATGCGCTCCCCCTCGACCCCGACGTCCCAGGCACCCACCCCCTGGGGCGTCACCACCCGTCCACCACGGATCACCAGGTCCAGCATCGCGTCTCCCTCGAGCGAAGTCGTGCGAGGCAGGATGATACGCCGCGCTCAGTGAACCCGGACTCCCAAAATCACGACATCGCGTTGCACAGGGACGCCGCGCGCGTCGGCGTCCGGCGCTCAGCTTCGCGAACTATCGATCCTCGCGCGACGTCGCCCGGTGTGGCACGTCGTTTGCGAATGCGCGCCGCCGCTGGCTGTTGTCGACCACGACCGCACGAAGGCAGGCCGTAGGGAGACACGTATGCTGAAGCCCGCCGTCCGCATGGTGATCGCGTTGTTGCTCGCCGGATGTGCCGCCGCCACCTCGCGCGCCCCCGCCGCCGACCCCGGCCCACGCCTCGACCGCCCCGGCGCCGGGGCGCCCCTGCCGGGGTTGAGCGTCGCCGAGATGGCGCTCTTCCTGGCCGGCCGCGAGCGCTTCCTCGAGCGCGTCGACGTCGCGGGGGGCCTCGGGCCGCGCTTCAATCTCGACAGCTGCGCCGGCTGCCACAGCCACCCCGCGGTCGGCGGGACGAGCCCCTCCGTCAACCCGCAGATCGCCATGGCGAGCAGCGCCGGCGCCACCAACGTCGTCCCCGCCTTCATCGAGCCCGCCGGCCCGGTACGCGAGGCGCGGTTCAAGCTCAGGACCGATGGGAAGACGCGCGACGGCGGTGTCGCCAACCTCTTCACGATCGCCGGCCGCGCCGATGCGCCCGGCTGCCGCCTCGCGCAGCCGGACTTCGCGCGCGAGATCACCCGGGGGAACGTGATCTTTCGGATTCCCAGCCCCCTCTTCGGCGTGGGCCTGCTCGAGGCCATTCCCGACCATCACATCCTGGCGACGTGGACCTCGACCGCGACGGAACGCGCGGCGCTCGGGATCGCGGGGCGGCCCAATCGCGGGCATGCCACCAGTGCCAGCGCCGGCGACGCGGGCATCGCGCGGCTCGGCTGGAAGGCGCAGACCGCCTCGCTGCTCTTCTTCGCCGGTGAGGCCTACAACGTGGAGCAGGGGGTGACGAACGCGCTCTTCCCCTCCGAGCGCGACGCGCCCCTCGGGTGCCGGTTCACCCCGAGCCCCGAGGACGGCGGCGAGCGGAGCGACGTCCAGCGCTTCACGGACTTCATGCGGTTCCTGGCCCCGCCTCAGGCGGCGGCGCCGACCCCGTCGTCCGTCCGCGGGCAAGAGCTCTTCGGGACGATCGGCTGCGCGCTGTGCCACACCCCGGTCCTGTCCACGGGGCGGTCCCCCAGCGGGGCCCTGAACGAGAAGGCGGTGGTGCTCTACTCGGACCTGCTGCTGCACCGGATGGGCCCGGGGCTGGCCGACGACGTCGTCCAGGGCCAGGCGGGACCGGACGAATTCCGGACCGCGCCGCTCTGGGGTCTGGGCCAGCGGCTGTTCTTCCTCCACGACGGTCGGACCCGCGACCTCATCGACGCCATCCAGGCGCACGCAAGCGCGAAGGACCGGGGTCTTCCGGCCTCGGAGGCCAACGCGGTGGTCGAGCGCTATCGAGCGCTCACCAACGAGCAACAGCAGGATCTCCTGAATTTCCTGAGGTCGTTGTAGCATCGGGGCCGTGACCGAGACCCGTCCCGAGGGCCGCCGCGCGGGTACCGAGCCGCACGATCGTTCGCTCGCCGAGCTGGCCGCCCTGATCGGTGGCCGGCGTCTGTCGCCAGTCGAGCTGGTCGAGGCGCTGATCCAGCGGGCCGAGGGCTACGACGCCCAGACGCGCGCGTTCATCACGCCCACCTTCGAGCTCGCGCGTCAGCAGGCGAGGGCGGCGGAGGCCGAGATCGCGGCCGGCCGGCACCGCGGTCCGCTGCACGGGATCCCGTTCGCGCTCAAGGACATCTACGACACGCGCGGGATCCTCACCTCCGGCCACTCGCGCGTCTTCCTCGACCGGATCCCGTCCCAGGACGCGACGGCGACGCGGAAGCTCTACGAGGCCGGCGCCGTGCTCCTCGGCAAGCTCGCGACCCACGAGATGGCCCACGCCGGCCCGTCGTTCGACCTGCCGTGGCCGCCCGCGCGCAACCCGTGGAACCTCGCCCACTTCACCGGTGGCTCCTCGACGGGCTCGGGCGCCGCCGTCGCGGCCGGCCTGGTACCGGTGGCGCTCGGCTCCGACACCGGCGGCTCGATCCGCGGGCCGGCGTCCCACTGCGGCGTCGTCGGGCTGATGCCGACGTTCGGGCTGGTGAGCCGGAGCGGCGTCATCACGAACTCCTACACGTTCGACCACTGCGGACCGCTGGCCCGGACCGTCGAGGACTGCGCGCTGACGCTGCAGGCGCTGGCCGGCTACGACCCGGCCGACGCGGGCAGCGTGCGACGGCCGATCCCGCCGTACCGGGAGGCGCTCGGCGAGGACCTGCGCGGCCTGCGGATCGGCGTGCTGCGGTACCACTGGGAGGAGGACATCCCGGCCTCGGAGGACGTGCGCCGGGCCATGGACGAGGCCCTCGACGTCTTGCGGCGTCTGGGCGCCGAGCTCGAGGAGTGTCGCGTGCGGCCGCTCGGCGCCTACTACGACGTGAAGATCATCATCGCCGAGAGCGAGATCTTCGCGGTGCACCAGCAGAACCTCGTCGCGCGGCCGAAGGACTTCGGCGCCGACTTCCGCGCGCGGGTGCTGCCCTCGGTGCTGTTCACGGCCCACGACTACGTGCAGGCCACCCGAGAGCAGCGCCGAATGATGGCCGAGATGGAGCCGCTCTACGCCCGGTTCGACGCGTTCGTGACGGCGGGCCTGGGCGAGGCGCCGCGGCTGAGCGACCACCGCAGCGTCGCGTTCTGGCAGAAGCCGAGCCTGCTGACGGCGTGGAACGTGACGAGCCAGCCCGTGCTCGCGCTGCCGAACGGCTTCGGGCGCAACGGCCTGCCGCTCGGCCTGCAGATCCTCGGGCGCCCCTTCGGGGAGACGACCATCCTGAAGATCGGCCACGCCTACGAGCGGGCCACCGAGTGGCACACGCGGCGGCCCGCGCTGGTGGCCGGCGCCGCCGCGCCCGAGGTCACGCCGCCCCCTGTCCTCTCGGTCGAGGGCGACGTCGACGCCGCGACGCGCGATCTCTGCGTGGCGGCCGCGCGGCGCGCGGGGCTGGCGCTCGACGACCTGATGCTGGCGCAGCTCCTCGAGGGCGCGCCCTACGCGCTCGGCATGGTGCGTCGCCTGCGCCGCGACCACGACGTGCACCACGAGCCGGCGAACGTCTTCAGCGTCCCGACCTGATTTGCCTCGCGTAGAGCCGCGCCACGACGTCCTCGATGGCCGGCTCGAGCACCGAGATGTCGCGCAGCGCGGCCACCTCGGCGAGCCGGCTCACGACGTGGCCGGCGGTGGCGGTGCCGTCGAGCACGTAGGTGATCCGCCGGCCGTCGGCCTGCGTCGATTCCACCGTCACGCCCGGCAACGCCAGATCCACGGCCAGCGGCTCGTCGAGGTCCACGACCAGCCGGCGGCGCGAGCCATAGCGAGCGTGGAGATCGTCCAGCGAGCCGTCGTGCACGAGGCGTCCCTGGTCGATCACCACGAGACGACGACACAGTCGCTCGATGTCGGCGAGGTCGTGCGTCGTCAGCACGATGGTGCTGTCGCCGGACGCGCCGAGCGCGGCGAGAAACGCGCGCACGGCCTGCTTGCTCACCAGGTCGAGCCCGATGGTCGGCTCGTCGAGGAACAGCACGTCGGGGCCATGCAAGAGCGCGGCGGTCAGCTCCCCCCGCATCCGCTGGCCGAGGGAGAGCTGGCGTACGGGAACGTCGAGGAAGGCGTCGAGCTCCAGCAGCCGCCGACAGCGGGCCAGCCGCGCGGCGTGGTCGCCGGCGGGGACCGCGTAGACGTGCCGGAGCAGCGCGAACGACTCGCGCAGCGGCAGGTCCCACCAGAGCTGGGAGCGCTGGCCGAAGACGACACCGATCCGCCGGGCCAGCCGCGTGCGCTGCCGCACCGGCTCGAGCCCACAGACGCTCACCCGCCCCGCCGACGGGGAGAGCACGCCCGTGAGCATCTTCAGGGTCGTGGACTTGCCGGCGCCGTTGGGGCCGATGTACCCCACCATCTCGCCACGCTCCACGGTGAGGTCGATCCCGTCGACGGCCGCCACGATGCGCGTCCGGCGGCGCAGCCATCCGGCCTTCACGCGGACGGTGAACTCCTTGCGGAGGCCGCGCGTCTCGATGACCGCGGTCACGACCCGGTGCTCCGGTAGTGACGCACGCCATACCGCCACGTCAGCCCGGCGGCGAGGACCGCCGCGATCGCCACCGCCGGCGACGCATACCCGAGGAGCGCCGGCGCTCCGAGCGGATCCGACCGATCGAGCAGCGCCAGGGCCGGATAGTACGCGACGAAGGCGAACCCGACGGCATAGGCGAACAGCCGGCGGAACAGCGTGTCGTAGATCGTGATCGGATACTGCGTGAAGCTCAGGCCGCCGTAGGTCAGGCCGTTGGCGATCTCGCCGGCCTCGATCCACCAGAACGCCACGGTGGCCGTGGCCACGAAGACGGCGCCAAAGATCATGGCGCCGGCGATCGGCGTCACCGCGAGCAGGACCAGCCGCCCGGGCGTCGGCGGAACACCCGCGTTGACGGCGGCGATCACGACCATGACCACGCCGAACGCCACGCGGCCGACCCGGCGCGTCGCGACGTCCATCGCCGCCAGCTGGGCGAGGGAGCTCAGGGGGCGCACCAGGAGCGCGTCGAACAGGCCGCTGCGAACGTACTGGCGCAGGCGCTCGACGTTGCCGACCCCGAGATCGGCCGCCGCGAAGGCGCAGCCGGCCAGCGCGGTCATGAGGAAGACCTCGGCGAACCGAAAGCCGCCCAGCGCGGGGGTCACCCTGAAGACCACCACGACGCTCACCACGTCGAGGACGCCGAACAGGAGGCTGCCCACCACGTCCGCCGCGAACGAGGCGCGGTACTGAGTCTGGCTCCGCACCTGCGCGCTCAGCAGGTGGCGGTAGGCCGTCAGCCTCGGGTCAGCCACCCTGGATCACCAGCTTCCGTTCGCCGCGCGCCTGCACCCAGCGGCAGAGCGCCAGGATGGCCACCACCCACCCGGCTTGGACGCCGAGCAGCCCGAGCTGGAGCGCGGCGGAGCCCCGCTCGACGAGTACGTCGAGCGGGATCTGGATCACCGACGGGAACGGCGTGACGACGATCAGGGCTGCCGCGAGCGCGTCGGGAAGGAACCACACGGGAAAGTAGAGCCCGCCCAGGATCCCGGAGGTCAGCGTCCAGAAGGTGTTGGGGCCGCGGGCGTCCAGCAGCCAGTAGGCCGCGGCGTTCACGAGGTAGCGGCACCCGAAGCAGACGATCGTGGCCAGCAGCACCGAGCACGCGAACAGTCCATAGGTGACCACTCGCCGCGGCGCGTACAGGTCGAACACGAGCGCGCCCACGACCAGTGGCGCCACGAAACGGGTGAGGGCGGCGTGGGCGGCACGGCCGAGGTCGGTGGCGAGCAACTGCCAGACCGGGTCGATCGGGCGCAGCAGGTCGGTGACCACGTCGCCGGTTCGGATCCGCTCGGCGAGATCCGGCAGCGCCCAGAGGAGGACCACGCCGATCAACCCTTGCCCCGCCCACACGAAGGTGGCCAGCTGCGGCTCGTCGTAGCCGGCCACGGTGCGGCCACCCGCGTCGATGACGGCCAGGAGCACGGCGAAGCGCAGGAAGCCGAACACCGTATTGGTGAAGACGGCCGCCACCGTCGCCTGGCGATACGTCGCGTAGCGCTTGAACCCGGCCACGGCCAGCGCCAGGTACGCCCGGCCGACAGCAGCGCGCGATGCGGTGGGAGGTGCCAGAGCCTCGTCTCCTCGCGTGACCGCGACAGCATATACCCCGTGGCGACTACCCGGCCTTGACTGGGCGGGGCGGGTGTGGGACGTTCACGCGCACGCAGTCCCCGCTCGATCGGTCCGCTCGTTTCGGGTTCGCTGGTCCTTTCCTTCGATCGGAACGTCCCGACATGGAAGGAGAGCCCGATGGCCACGACGACGCGACCCTCCCGTGTGACCCGACGTGACTTCCTCCAGCGCGTGGGATGGACCACGGCCGGGGCGACCGCGCTGGCCGTCGGTGCGGGACGGGGACGGTCCTCCGCCCAGGGGACCGCCTCGTATCCCGACTGGATCCCGGTCAGCCCGAAGCCACCCAAACGTGGCGGAGTGCTGACGCGGGCCTCGGCCTGGGATCCGCCGGTGATCGACCCTCGCCTCACGCAGTCGGTGGGCCTGTTCCAGTTCGCGGGCCTCACCAGCAGTCGTCTCTTGCGCTACACCTTCGCCGACGAGGCGACGGGCTACAACGACCTGCAGCTCAAGGGCGATCTCGCCGAGTCGTGGCAGGGCAGCCCCGACCAGCGGGTGTGGACGTTCAAGCTGCGCCGCGGCGTGCGGTGGCACAACCTGCCCCCGGTGAAGGGCCGCGAGCTCACGGCGGCGGACGTCAAGTACTGCTTCGAGGCCTACGCCAAGGAGGGGGTGCAAGCGTTCACGTTCCAGGAGATCGAGGCCATGGAGACGCCGGACTCGCACACGCTGCGCGTCCACCTCCGCACGCCCAACGCGCTGTTCGCGCAGAACGTCGCCGAGCCCGTGGCGATCGTCTTCGCCCGCGAGGTCCTCGAGGAGGACGGCGACCTCAAGAAGCGCCTCATCGGCACCGGCCCCTACGTCCTCAAGGAGCACACGCGCAAGGTCCGGGTGGTGCTCCAGCGCAACCCCGACTACTTCGACGCGGGCCGCCCCTACGTCGACGAGTACGTCATCCTCTCTGCCCCCGATTCCGCCACCCGCACCGCGGCCTTCCGCACGGGCCAGAGCGACTTCCTCCCGCTGCAGAGCCCGTCCGAGGTCGAGGCGGTCCGGAAGACGAACCCCACCGCGCTCGTCCAGGCGCTCACGCCCTCGATCACGCCGTTCGGGCTCGCGCTGGCCCAGGACCGGCCGCCGTTCAACGACGTGCGCGTCCGCCGCGCGATCTCGATGGCGATCGACCGCCAGAAGCAGGTGGACACGGTGTATGAAGGCCACGGCCTCGTGACGGCCGGTGTGCCGTGGATCTACTACCAGGACGCCAAGCCGACCGCGAAGGACCTCGGCCCCTGGTGGCAGCACCGCCCGGCCGAGGCGAAGGCGCTCCTGACCGAGGCCGGCCACCCGAACGGTTTCGAGACGACGCTGTTCTACTACGAGTACTTCCCGCAGATGACCTCGCAGGTCCAGCTCGTCCAGCAGGACCTCAAGAAGCACCTCAATATCAACGTCAAGATCACCAAGCTCGACTACACGAGCTACTACGGGCGCTACGTCGAGGGGAAGTGGGACGGGATGGCCTGGGGCTTCCAGTCCGGCCACGCCGTCGGCCTCGACGAGCGGGCCTACGTGTACATGCACTCGAGGTCCACGAAGAACTTCTTCCGGGTCAACGATCCAACGATCGACGAGTTGACCGTGAAGCTGCGGCAGACCGCCGACCGGGCCGAGCAGCGCGCGACCGCCCGGCGGATCGTGGACCGCGAGTACGACCAGGTGCTCCGGATGTGGATGCCTCACGGCTCCAACTTCGTGATGTTCCAGCCGCACCTGCGCAACGTGGCCGGGGGCGTCCTCCGCGGGACCATCGGCTACGGCTCACCGACGATCGCTCGGCTCTGGATCGACAAATAGCTCTGTCGCTCGGGAGCCGGCATCGGCCGGCTCCCGAGTGATCGCCGGCATCGCCTTCGCATCGCTCCACGCCCCGCGCGTCGATCCCGAGGGATACCAACCACCGGTCCCGGCCGACGGGCCTCGACGGCCGTGGTGTCGCGCGGGCGAGGAGACACCGCCATGAAGGAGAGCGAGTCCGGGGGCGGCGTGGTGGCGCACATCGTCAGGCGCTTCGAGGATGTTGCGGTGCTCGTCCTGATGGGCCTGTTGATGGTGGTGGTGGCGATCTCCATCGTCGAGCTCGGGTGGCTCCTGCTCAGCGACCTGACCTCCATCGGGACCATGCTCCTCGACGTGGAGGAGATGCTCGGGCTGTTCGGGTTCTTCCTGCTCGTGCTCGTCGGCCTCGAGCTGCTCACCACCATGAAGAGCTATCTCGCCGACCGGGTCATCCACGTCGAGGTGGTGCTCGAGGTCTCGCTCATCGCCGTCGCCCAGAAGATCATCATCCTCGACACGAAGACCGAGGGGACGAACCTCCTCGGCCTGGCGGGCCTGGTCATGGCGCTGGCCCTCGCCTTCTGGATCGTGCGGGTCGCGCGGCGCCGCCGGCGATCGGACGCCCACTGACCCGCGCACTTGACACGGCCGCGGACCTTCGGCGTAATCGCCGTTCGAGGTCCATGGGTCGTCCCGGCCGACGGGGCGCCATCATCGCCGGAGGAGGGCGGAGGTTCCCGTATGACCGAGCAGGCCGAGCGACACGAGTTCCAGACCGAGGTCCGCGAGCTGCTGGATCTCATGATCCACTCGCTGTACTCGCACAAGGACATCTTCCTGCGCGAGCTGATCTCCAACGCGTCCGACGCGCTCGACAAGGTGCGGTTCGAGTCGGTGAGCCGGCCCGAGCTCGCCCCGATGGGCGAGCTGGAGATCCGGCTCGAGGTCGACGCCGAGGCCCGGACGCTCGCCGTGTACGACAACGGCATCGGCATGACTCGGGACGAGGTCGTGCAGAACCTCGGCACCATCGCCCGCTCGGGCACTCGCGAGTTCCTCAAGGCGGTGCGCGAGGCCCAGGCGGCCAGCGCCCCCGAGCTCATCGGGCAGTTCGGCGTGGGCTTCTACTCGAGCTTCATGGCCGCCGACCGCATCACGGTCGTCACCCGCCGCGCCGGTACCGAGGAGGCCACGCGCTGGGAGTCGACCGGTGACGGCGGCTACACCCTGGAGCCGGCCGAGCGCTCGGGCGCCGGCACGACCGTGACCCTGCACCTGAAGCCGGTGGACGAGGAGGACGGCCTCAAGGACTACACGCAGGACGCCGTGCTCCGCGACATCGTCAAGCGCTACTCGGACTTCGTCTCGTACCCCATCCGGCTGAAGACCGAGACGCTGAACTCGATGAAGGCCATCTGGGCCCGGGGCAAGGACGAGGTCACCGAGGCCGAGCACCGCGAGTTCTACAAGCACATCAGCCACGACTGGAACGACCCGCTCGAGCACCTCAGCGTGCACATGGAGGGGGGCTTCGAGGCGCGCGCGCTCCTCTACATCCCGTCGAAGGCGCCCTTCGACATCCACCACCGCGACGGCGGCCACCGCGGCCTGTCGCTCTACGTCAAGCGCGTCTTCATCATGGACGACTGGCGGGACCTCTTGCCCGCCTATCTCCGCTTCGTGCGCGGCGTCGTCTCCTCCGACGACCTGTCGCTGAACGTCTCCCGCGAGATCCTCCAGAAGGACCGTCAGGTCCAGGCGATCCGGAAGTACCTCGTGCGCCGGATCCTGGGTGCCCTCAAGGAGATGAAGGAGCAGCGGCCGGAGACGTACCAGACCTTCTGGACGGAGTTCGGCGCCGTCCTCAAGGAGGGGCTCGTGGCCTTCGAGGAGGGCCACGACAAGCTGCTCGAGCTGGTGCTGGCGCCGTCGACCGACGGGCCGACGCCGACCTCGCTCGGCGACTACGTGACGCGCATGAAGGAGGGCCAGCCCGCCGTCTACTACGTCACGGCCCCGAGCCGAGAGACGGCTGAGCGCTCGCCCCACCTGGAGGCCTTCCGCGCGCGCGGCTACGAGGTGCTGTTCTTCCTCGACCCGATCGACGAGCTATGGCTGCGGCTGCCGCGGCAGGTCGAGGGCAAGACGCTCGTGTCGGTGACCAAGGGCGCCGTCGAGCTGGGCAGCGAGGAGGAGAAGAAGCAGGAGGAGTCCGCGCGCGAGGAGACGAGCGAGCGCTTCAAGGACCTGTTGCTGGCGCTCCGGGCGGCGCTGCAGGACGACATCCGCGACGTCCGCCTGTCGGGGCGCCTGACCTCGTCACCCGCCTGCCTGGTCGGCGAGGCCGGCGACCTCAGCCCGCACCTCGAGGAGCTGCTCCGGCGCAGCGGCCAGGAGGTGCCGAAGGTCAAGCGCGTGCTCGAGCTCAACCCGTCGCACTCGCTCGTCGCCCACCTGCAGGCCTTCCACACCGCGCACCCCGCCGACGAGCGGTTCAAGCGCTACGCCGAGCTGCTGTACGGCCAGGCGATCCTCGCCGAGGGCGGCACGCTGCCCGACCCCGCCGCCTTCAGCCAGCGTCTGGCCGAGCTGCTGGTGGAGGCCACGGCCACGTAGCCCGCGGCGTCAGCCGAGGAGCTCGACGCAGTCGAGGTCCTCCACGGCGCGCATGATGCGCTCGAGGTGGTTCCACCAGATCCCGGGTGGCAGCCCCTGGTTGGCCTGCCCCATCGGGGTCGTGATCTGCCACAGCACGGAGCGTCGATAGTCCTCCCAGAGCGTGTCGAACGGGTACCCGCGCACGCCGTGGCCGACGATCGCGTCGTGATAGCGCCGCAGGCACGCCCGCTCGTGGCGGCCCCGCCAGTCCGGGAAGCAGTGCACGGCGATCATGTAGGCGAGGTCGTCGGTGGCGGTGTCCACGCGCCAGGCGTCCCAGTCGATGAGGCGTACGTCGCGCCCGCCGTCGCGGGGCAGCAACGCGTTCCAGACGTGCGCGTCGCCGTGCACGAGCGTCAGGTTCCCGTGCAGGCGATACCGAGCGAGCAATCGCGGAGCGGCGTCGATGAGGCGCTCGTAGAGGCGCCGTCGCTCCCGGGAGAGACGCTCGCCGAGGCGGTCGGCGAAGGCGGCGAAATCGGTCTGCATGGCGGCAATTTCCTGATCGATCTGGCCCGACTCGTCGGCGGATCGGCCGAGGCGCGCGCGACCCCACCACGCGGCGTGGAATCGCGCGTGGGCCTCGAGGATGGCGTGCCACCGCTCGATTGGCGGCGGGAGCGGCCACTGCCCGAGCGGCTCGTGGGAGTCGGTGAGGTCTTCGAGGACGAGCCGCCAGGCGCCCGCCGGCTCCACGAGCGCCTCGTAGCAGCGCGGCAGGAGCCCCGCGGGCGTGTCGACCGCCACGAGGCGATAGAAGTCGACCTCCCGGCGTCCGAACTCTTGCCAGAGCGGCAGCACGCCCTCACGCTGCGATTTCCAGAACACGTGCGCGGGGGCGTCGTCGGCGGCGTGGCCATAGGTGAGGCGGAGCCGCGTGATCCGTGACAGGACGGTGTCGCGTGAGCTCTCGACCGCGACGTCGACGACCT
>Ga0075420_100000017_pt1 | contig 88787 bp, 94 predicted proteins | sample SoiMetdeltSBSDD4_FD_75296 | JGI IMG/M metagenome (GOLD analysis project Ga0075420, IMG submission 75296) | Bulk soil microbial communities from a Populus tree surrounding site in Tennessee, USA - Soil MetaG P. deltoides SBSDD4 | ecosystem: Environmental > Terrestrial > Soil > Tree plantation...
CCCCCTGTTGGCATGTCCGCGGCCACGATATTGGATGCCGCCTGCCCGCTGCCGGACCCTGTGAAGATCATGGTTGCCGTACCAGCCGAAAATCCGCACGTCATTTCGGTGTAGTTCGTCTTGGTAATCCCGTTCCAGCGCAGGCCTCCACGCTGAACCGACGGCGATGCGGCAGCCGTAAATGGAGAACCGGTGATCTGCGCATTGCCACTCGCTGACGTGTGTGTGAACGCGCTGAATGAGACATCTATCTGGTATGTGACGCAGTTGCCTACCTTCGTCCCGAACGCAAGTTGAATGTTGTACGTCCCCGCCCAATCACCCGCGGCTGCAAATGAGAACACCGGCGTGAAGGTGAACTCTTCGTAGTCGTCAAGGGTATTGGCATTGGCCGAAGCGCTCTGCGATGCCGGGAATGCGATCTGCCCGCCAGTCAGATTTGTCGTACCTGAAAGCGTCGCGGCTGAAATCGTCGGCGATGTGCCGAACACGGCGGCACCCGATCCCGTTTCATCGGTCAGCAGCGCTGCGAGCTGCGCGGACGTCATAGGTGTGAGCGCTACCGATCCCTGCCACACACCATTGGCGCCATCATAAACCAGATCGACGTGATAGCCTGGACGCACGGTGATGTTCTGCCCGCCGAAATAGAAGCGGCTTCCGACAGACGAAGAGCCGCTGCTGTCGACAAGGACCTGATCTTGCGCGCCGGCGTTGATCCATCGCAGATTGCGGCCATCCCATCCCTTCGCAAGGCCCGTGAATTGCCGAGAGGCATCGGTCGAAACGCGCAGCGCCTTCGCATAGGCCAGATCGGTCGGGCTATAGTTGTTTTGGTTGGCCGTGACCTGCGTTGGGGTCACTACATAGGAAAGCTGCAGGTCAATGCTTGTGCAGTTGACAAATCGAACATCGGTCCCACCACCCCAGTTCGTTGCAGCAAACGATACGCGCTGCATGTCCTCAAGATCGAGCGAATAGGTCAGGCCAGCATCGAACTGACAGGCCCCGCCAGAGAGCAAGTGCCCATAGCTATTGCCTCCAATCGCCTTGATACCGGCGCCGGAACCGCCGAAGTGGCAACCGGCAATAATGATGTCGCCGACATCTTCGGTCCCATCACCATACTGAATGCCAGCAACACTCGTCTTGAAAGTACAGCTTGTTATGGTGTTGCCAGTTCCCGAACCCTTGGTGAAGTAGAGGCCACGCTCGACCGTCTGCTGAAATTTCAGATTGGTGTAAGTGTTCCAGTTGTTTTCGCTGACCGCAGTTACATCCTTGATACCGGAATCGGTGTTCCAGAAGCGCAAGTTCAAAAAGCTATTATCTTGAATGAACTCGTCGCCCATCAACAGGATGCCGGCCTCACCAGTCACGTCGCTGTCGCCAAGTAAGCCGAGGCTTTCGATCGTGACGCGAGTTATTTCGCCACCACTGGAGTCGAGTGTCAGCAGCGGAATGGCGTTCTCCGAAAAGAACAGCGTTGAGTCATTCACGCCGCATAACTTCTTCCCGTTGAATGAGGCCGTCATCGTCACGCCGGCAACGAACTGGTGATTCTGCAAGATCATCACGCTCTTGCCGGAGTCGATCGCCGCCTGCACGACCGCATCATCATTGGCGGTGCCGACCGGCCCGAACATTTCCGGCGTGACCCATGCATCGCCGAGCCCGAAGTCACCTTCTGCGCCGCGGCCCACCGCCACGTATCGAAACGTGTCGACCACCACGCCTGAGATCAGCAATTCGACCTGATAGGCGCCACCAATAACGTGGACGCGAATCTTTCCGTCGGCGAAGAAGCCGCCAACCGTCGGGTTGGAAATCTGCGTATTGCCGTCGCGGTCGGAATACAGAACGGCCAACGGCTGACCAGCGATCTCCCGCTTCACGCGGATATCAACGTTCGTCAACAGGTTTCCGCTGGCATCGATTGCTCGATGCTGAAGAGCTGCATAGGCCATGGATTGATTGCCTAGTTTGCTGTTCCGCCGCGGCGATCGCCGGGTGATCCAATCGTCGTCACAAAGCTGATGCCGTCGATGGCAAGGCCGGGAGAGCCGCCGGAACCACCTGCGCCGGTCGAACTCGCGCCAGCCGCGCCTGCGAGGCCGGGGCCACCGCCATCCCCGCCATCGCCAATCGTGCCGGCGCTGTCGCCGCCCTGGCCTCCAGCCTCAGTCGTGCCGGGAGCACCCGGCTGTCCAAGGCTTCCGCTGCCGGTACCGTTCGCCCCCCCGGCGCCGGGCAATTGACCAGCACCGCCGCCACCACCACCGCCCGTTGGGATGCCCGCACCCGCGCCACCGGCACCGCCGCCGCCGCCGAAGATTTCACCGGAGGTGTCCGTGAGGTTGATCGCCTCACGCGTGAACAGCGCGACGCCACCGACGCTGCCGGCTACACCAGCGCCGCCAACCGCGTTACCGCCCCGACCACCGGCACCGCCGGTGCCCTGAATGCGGCCAAGGTTGATGACATTGATGGTGGGGCTCCCGGCCCATGTCCCGACATCGAACGCCGGCAGCGATGTATCGACCGAACCGACGATGACGCCTTCCGCGATCGTGCATGTGACCGTCTGGCCCAGCTCGAGCGGCGGAAAGATCGAGTCGTGAACCTCCTGCAAGTTCACGTTGTTGATGTTGGAGTCGATGATGATCTGACGGTCGGTCAGATCATCTTCCGACGCCGCGAATCGCATCTCTTCGGCATCGACATGGATCGTTGCCGGGCCCGGCTGCAGACGGATTATCTGTATCGGCACGTCATCGGCGGCGCCGAACTCATCCTGCAGATTGCGCCATTGCAGCCGATAGCCGACGCCGAGCTCCGGGACGGTAACGCTGCGGCGCATGACATCGAAACCGAACCGCCGCGGCGCGTCGCGGTAACGTGAGAGGACAATCGTGCCGAGCCGTTCGGCGATGGTCCGCCCCAGCGCCGGAATCCAGCGCGCATAGATTTTCTTGATCGCCTGCGCGCCGTAATCTTCCTCCGCTTCGGTATCGATCGACTCGGCGGTGGAACGATAGTTGTCGGGATCATCGACGCGCTTGGTCGGGTCGATCTGCCCGAAGTACACCTGTACCCGCGACACGCGCTTCTCAGGCTGATCGGCAACCGACAGCATTGCCGGCCGCATGGTGTTGGATTCCGAGAATCGATCAGCATCGGTAACGATCGGGCGCAGCACCTGAAGCCTGATCTGCTGGCCGACATTGTCATCCCAGATCGCCAGCGCCGCCTGCTCGGTCACCTCCGAGATCAACTTATTGACCGGTGTTGGCTCAGCGATCGTCGCCGTGTAGAGCCGGTTCAAATAGGTGCCGGTTTCGACCAGCCACGCCGACCGCTGGACGTAGCCCGCCGGCGTATCGGTGAAATCCTCAGCCAGATCGGCGATGATGTCGGCCGGGTCCCGCGCCGCGAACCGAAGGCAAAGCTGCACCCTGTCTTGCTCGGAATGCGATGACGCCACCGTGCCAAGTTGCGCCCGCGTTATCGTCAGCGCATCGCCGGACCGCGTGAATGAGCATATCTCATTGCCGCCGATATTGGCGTATCCAGACGCCGGATATTCGGCGTTGCCGATCCCCGATGGCGACAGCGTCGCAGCAGTGTCGTTGTCGTCAATCGCGGCAACCAAAAATCCGTTCGACAGCACCGGCGCTTGCGCGCGGTCACCATCCAGGAACTTCAGCGCGTCCTTCGCCGTGATTGAGAATTTGCCTTCGGACGTCGGGCCCTCGATCGATTCAATGAAGAAGTGCCGCGTCTCCATTTCCGCAATCGTCTGACCGACAAACCCGGAGATCCAACGCAGCGCCCTGCCCCGCAGGAACGGTTGCCGCGCCCGGAACTTCCCCCACATCGACCCCTGCCGATAGGGATCGTAATCGCGCTCTGAGTGATACTTGTCGAAACCTGGCCCGGTGTCCGAATGCGGATGATCGAGGAAGGTGACCTTGAGGCTGGCGCGCTGGCCAAGATTCTCGCCGAGCGACACAGCAGCCGGCGAGAACTCCGGAACGCCAGCAAGATTGGGCAGCGCTTCGATGCTCCGCGGTAGGTATGCCGTAGCCACGGCGAAGCGCAGTGTCACGTCCTGCAGATCGATATTGTCCCGATCCTGACAGGTCGCGATCGAATTGAAGCACTTGTCGTCACCCGTCGCCGGGATCGATGCCGTGCACGGCGCCACGCCATAGGTCAGCGAGCAGACCGGAATATCGATCTCGATATAGGTCAGCGCCTCGTTGCTCATTCAACGATGCCGCCCATCTCGATCGTGACCGCATTGCGCCCCGTAACCATCGACACCGCCGGCACCGGGTCTTTGGTCAGCCAGGCGAACGCGACCTCGTAGGGATAATCTTCCGGCGACCACGCGAAGAAGAACGGAACATCGCGCTGCGCCGCCACCACGAACGGGTCGAAATAGGTCCGATACCAGTCCGGATGGAAATGCTTGAACGTCGCCGACGAACCCTCGACCCACTGGCTGGTGATAATCCGGCCGATGAACTGGCCGCGGTGGCTCATCCCATTGAGCGCTTCGGTCTTGCGCGCGAACTTCGGCGGCGTGAAGTCCTGCCCGACATCGAAGCCGCGCTCGACACGCAGCAGCTTGCCGGCGTACATCACCGCGATGCGCGCCGGCTCATCGCCCTCCGCGAGCTTGAGCCGCAGATCGACCAGCGAAGCACCAGTGAACACCATCAGGATGGGGGAATCATCCGCCGGAATGAAAGGCGCGATGACTTCAACGAAGCCCGCGCCGATGTCGATCTCGACGGATACCGCGATGCCGGCTGATCCCAGGTTGTGACCGGCGAGACCTACCCCGTCGACCTCCACCATCGTGTTGAGCGAAGCCGTAACGTACTGCTCGGTCGTGTCTTCCGCGCGCCAACCTTGCAAGTCGATCGTCGATGGATTCGCAAGGTTAGTGGCGGGATAATCCAGTTCTTCGGTATCGGCGGCGATGTTCGCTACGGTTACAAGGCTGTCCCACAGGATCAGCGGGACCCCATCACCGAAAGCCTCATCGGCATCCGAGAGAACAAGGTTCGGAGCAATGACCAGCATCAGGCGACCTTGAAGGTGATGCCGCGATCGTTGAGCAACGAAGACAGCGCGGGCGCGATCTTCTCGGCCATCGGCCGGGAGATTTCATCGAACCGGAAGACGATCTCTTGCATGGGGCCGCCGCCCGCGCCGCGGCGCTGGTCAGGCCCCTCGCCCGGCCGCCAGATGTCGATTTGTTCGCCCGGGGAAACGCGAGCCTGCAACAGCTGCGAATCCGTCCCCGAGAACATGCCTGGGACACGCATCGCGCCGCCGCCCGCGAATGCCGGCAGCTTCTGCCCTTTGATCGCAGAGACGGCCTTCGCGCCGGTCGCGAGAACCGTCGCCCATGCCGCGATGTTGGCGGGGAATGGCAGCTCGAGCGCCTTGGCGGCGCCGGTCCACATCGAGATCACCGCCTGGAATCCGCCGGCGATCTGCGAGATGCGCGCCATCTTTTTGTTCTCGGCACCGAACGCACCAGCCGCATCGGAGATCGAGCCCGCAATCGACGCGCCGGCAATGTCCCATGCGGTCCCGGCCTCGACGGCGAGCTTGCGCTGCGCCCGCGCCGCCGTATCTGTGCTGATCGCCTGCGCGTCCAACAGCTGCTGGATCCGCATCAGCTTCTGTTCATACGCATCCCACGGGGCAAGATTCTCTTGCTGAAGCTGCGCCCCTTTGAACAGCAAAAGCTGCTGGTTGAGCCGCTGCAGCGCGGGCGACAGCAGGTCGAGAGTTACGCGCCCCTCCGCGCCCTTCTCGCCGAACAGCTTCATGCCGTGGGCGGCTTCAGGGAAGCCCTCGGCCAGCAACTGGAATTCGCCGCGAGCAAGCTGCGTCTTGAACTGCAGCTCGCGCATTGACTCCGCAAGGATGCGCGCCTTGTTGGCGGCGTCGGGATCAATCTCCGGCTCACCCCCACGCGGCTTGGCGTTGACCGTGATGCGCGTCGGCGCCCGATCAGGCTCACCGGCCCCGATCAGGCCCCCGACCGCGCCGAGCCCAGCGCCAACCACCGCACCGCCGCCGCCGGCAAGGCGACCAACCTTCGCACCAGCCCACGCGCCCGCGAGCGCAGCCGACACCTGCAGGATGGTCTGCTTGTTGTCGACCATCCACTTGACGGCTTCGCCCAGGTTCTTGCCGAACTCCTTGACGCCATCCTGAAACGCCTGCGAGGTCATCACCTCGCGTAACGCGGTGATGCCCGGCAGTAGGCCCGATGTCAGATTGACGCCGGCAACCTTGAGCGACTTGCCGATGCGCTCGAATTCGTCGTCGGCCTTGGCGGCCTTCGCTATCGTCTCGTCGGACAGGATGAAGCCGAGGCGGCGCGCCTCTTCGGCGTATTTGTTGAGTCCGGCCGCACCCTCCTTCAGAACAGGCAGCAGCTTTGCGCCAGTCTTGGAGAAGAACTCAGCAGACAGCGCCGCTTGTTGCATCGGGTCTTTGACCCGCGAAATGCGCTCGGCAAGAATCTTGAAGACTTCATCGGGAGTCTTTCCCTTGATGTCGGCCAGCGTCAGGCCGAGCTTCCCAAGAGAATCCGACGCAGCAGTGTTGCCCGCCTTGACCTCGCCAAGGCGCTTGTTCATCTGCTCGAGCGCCTTGCCGAAGTCCTCCTGGCTCACGCCCGCGAGGCTTGCGGCATAGGCAAGCTCCTGCAGCTTCTCGACGTTGATGCCGAGCCGCTGCGACATATCATCGAGCGACGCGCCATAGGCAGCGGCGCTCTTGGTCAGCGCGACGATCGCGCCAACCGACAGCACACCCGCAATGGCTGCACCGGCCTTCTGCAGGCCGGCGCCGAACTTGGCAAAGCGCTTCTCTGCATCGGTCAGGCCCTTTTCAAAGAGCCCGGAATCGATGCCGAGGATAACGCGCAATGCGCCGATGATCGAACCACCAGCCATGGATTATCCGGATTGCTGTTGCTGTGTTGCGGTATCAGCCACGGTGCCGCCGAACGCGACCGTGATCATCTTTGCGATGTTGATCATTTCGTCCTGCGTCTGGGCGCGTCGCTTCTGACTGGGGGTCTTGCTCAAGAGCTTTTCGAGCTTCGGGAATTCGGGCGAACCCTTGGACTTGAGCGGCCACCGCGCGAGCGCACCGGTGTGCCAGGCGAGCGAAATTCGCTCGTTGTGCAGGCGCAGGAACCGTTCGGCATGCGCGGCGAACGTCAAGGCAATCTGGCGCGGCGTCCTGCGCCAGAAATCATCCTCGTCTAGTTCAAGGCTTTGCCAGGTTCGGCAGAGTCCGGGCCAGTCATATCCTGACCCGGCTTCGGAGGGTGGCCGCCGGTTTCACCCACCTCCTGATCAGGGAACGCGCGCGCGAACGCGAGCATGAAGATTTCCAGCACCGCGAAGATTCCGCCGGCATCAATGATCAGTTCGCCGGCCGCCTTCACGTCAATGTCGGGGTGCTTCTCTTTCAAGCCCGCCCACAGGAACAGACGCATCAGGCTTAGTGAGCAGGTCGCGCGGTTGTTCAACTGCTCAAGCAGGACAAGCACGCCCTTCCCGGTCGCCTCTTCGACGTTGCAGATGGCGTCAGCCGAAAGACGCAAGGTGAAGGATTTCTCCCCCACCCTGAACTCGACTTCACCCTTGTGCGGATTGGCCATCGGTTACGCGAACGTCGGCTTTCCGGAAATCTTGTACGTCGACGAAGCGGTCATCTTGTCTGGGACCGAAGTGTCCGGCTCGAAGCCGGTCTGGAACGCAGCAAATCCCCAGATCTGACCGGTCGTGAACACCACTTGCTTGTTGCCGACGACGTCAGTATCGAACTGCTGCATCATCAGCAGCGTAGCGGCGCTACCCGGTACGAAGTTGAGCTCGATGCTCACCTCACCGCCGTCCTTGAGACCCGGGATGAACTCTTTCCACTTCTCCGGGCTTTCGGTGTGGGTCGCCTCCACCGGATCGCGCGACAGGTTCGGCGGCTTGATCGATGTGACTTCCGCCACCGTGGTGAATACTTCCGGCGTGGCGCCATTGCCGATCTTGAACAGCGTGCCATGACCAATTGCAGCCTGCGTCGTCATCGCGGCTCTCCTTCGTATCTATTGTGAGGGGTGTCCGCGATGACCCAGCGGAACGGGAATCGAGTCGGATCAGCGATTACGCAGAGACGCCGGAATAGTTCAGGCTGAGCCGCAGTACGGATGTCGACGTAGCGAGGCCGATCAGCACGTAGTATTCACCGGTGCCGACATCCGCCACCGGGGCAATGCCGCCGGCCGTGGCGCCGGATAGATAGTAGGAGATGCCAGCGGTCAGGGTTGCGCCCAGCGTCAGGTCGCCCTTGGTCTGCACCGCAAGCGGCTGATTCAGTGAAGCGCTGTTGAGCGCGATGCCGCGCGGGTTGCGCGCCGCGGCCGTTGCCGCATCGGCATCGGCCTTCATGTAGAGATTGGTGGATGAATCGAGATAGACCACCTGGCCGGCGGTTATGGTTTCACCGGCGTGGCCGTTCTCGACAATGGCATTGGAGCCCTTGACGCAGTTTGCAGCGGTAACGGACAGATCAGCCATTTGAATTGCTCCTGGTTAAACGCGGTTCAACGCTTTTTCATCTTCGCCAACAGACGCGCGGCCTTGCGTGCGGCGCGCTCTGCAGCCGCTTCGATCTGACTCCAGATGCGATCCTTGAGACCATCGGTCACGCGCTGCTTGTTCGCGTCCCATGCCGGTCGAAGATGTGGATGCGCAACCTGATGCGCGTTGCCAAATTCCGTCTGTACGGACTTCGCATGCGGCATTGGGCCAACGAACACCTCGACGTCGGATTCCTTCTTGTGCAGCTTCTTCTGACGGCGTGAGAGCTTGGTTCCCACCGTGTAGCTGTCGGCCAGCAGGCCGGACAGCCGCGGCGCCAGCGCTTCACCCGCGCGGGCAATCCATTCGCCGACTTCCTTCAACGCACGCAGCAGGATGTTCTTGGCGGTCGCCTTCTTCAGGTCACGCAACGCCTCCTGGCATTCTTTCAGGCCCTCGATCTGGAAGCGCTGGCGGATCGCCACCGATCATCGTTCCTCGTAGACGATGAAATAGTCGCGACTGACGCGATTGAGCTCGGCCACGTCGTCGTAATCCTCGCGCTCGCTTTCGAAGAAGATGCCTTGGATGGTCACGGCGGCGGCACCCGAACCCATCACGCCGCGGAACCCATCGATGCGCTCTTTCACCAAATTTGCGAGCGACACCGCACCCGGGATCGTCTTCGACCACGCGTCTATCTGCATACGCACACGGGCAAGCCCTGACGGCCCTTCCATGTGGTGATCACCTTCACCCGATACGCGGGTGTAGACGATCGAATCCTTCTTGATCCCCGCCGGCAGGCGCATCGGGAAGATGCGCGAGCCGCCGTTCTGCAGTATGACGGCGCCCTCGACCGCGGCGCTGATTCCTGCATCCGCCATCAGATAGGCGAACAGTGCGGGGCGGATATCCTTGATCGTCACGATGTGACGTCCGAACGGAGGCGGGTCTTCACGGACAGATCAGCCTCGCGACCCACCTCATCCGAATGCAGGATGTCGTAGATCCGGTTGGTCGCCGGCTCCTGCACATTCGCGCTGTAGCCGTCGACCGGATAGATGATGCGATCTTTGGGGCCGAGCGGCCGCGACGCCGATGCGATCACATGAAAACGGAAGGTAAAGGTGACCTCCTGCGAGGCAACCTCCTGTGCCTTGGCTTCGCGCTCATCACCGCGCGTCGGCGCGACGTGTGCAAAAGCCTTGAACGCGAGATCGGTCCACGCTTCGACTTCGGAACCATCCGTCGCCTGCGTCACCGTCTTGCGCTGGATAATGATCTGCCGATCGTAGCGGCGCTGCATCAGAAACGAATCCTACGCCAGGGGGCGATCAGCGCATCAACCGCAAGCGGCATCTGGTTGACTATGTTGCCGACTTGCACGGCTGACGGATTGTCGAACCAGTGCCGCACCAGCAACAGGATGGCCTGCTTGATCGGCGCCGGCACCGCAGCGGCGTCGGCGTAGCCCGCGACATATGTCACGCGAACCGCCGGCCGCTCCACGTGGAGGTTGGGGAACGAATACGTCGAGATGAACTCGACGTAGGGACCAAGCCCATCTTCCAGAAGCGCATAGTTCGGCGCGCTGATCGTTTGCTCGACGTCGCTTTCGTCGTCGTATTTCACGCTAGTGATTGCGCTCACCGGGGCCAGCGGCAATCGCAGGCACCGGCCACCGAACCGATCGAAGTCCTGGCGCCAGGTCTGCGGCATCAGCGCGCGACCAAGGACACCCGTCCACGCGTCCAGATGCGAAACTGCCGCTTCGATCAGCGCCGTGATCAGATCGTCCTTATCGGAGTAGCTGATGTCGAGCGCGGCTTTGGCCTGTGTGAGCGACACAGGCGTCGTATTCGGCGCAACGGTGCGAACTGGGCGATACATCAAGCCTGCTCCCGCACCAGCCGGTTTGGATGCTGGCTGTGGTCGTATCGCTTTTCGATATCCTCAGCGGTCGGCATGTCGGCGCGTTCGATCATTTCCAGCTTCACGCGCCCTTCTTCACCGTCGCGGAAGTGGACGTCGACGCAGTCGTAACCGTAGAGCCGATCACGATCGGTCGCGCAGGCGTCCATCAGCGATGACGTGTCCGGAATGGTGATTGCGATGCCCCGCGCCGCGGCGATGCCCAACCAGAATTCGACGCAGGCCCGCCCCTGCTCCGCGTGGTGCGAATTCGCGAGCGTGTAATCGAGCCCGAACGGCGATATGCGCTGCACCCCGATGTGGATCGCGTAAGCGACGGCATAGGCCGCGGTTGAATTGAAGTATGGGGCGCCACCGTTGGCGTCGCCGCTGCGGTTCAGCACGTCCTCGAGCGGGAACGGGACCATGCCCGGATAGCCCTCGCGGACCACGCTGGTATAGATCGGGCCTGGATGCGTCTTGAGCCAGCGCACCATGGCGGCGATGTTGCCGTCCGGCCGCGCTGCGGCGCGCGCTTCCTGCACCCGGATATCGTCCATGTGGAAGATGCGATTGCAGCGCAGGACATCGCCCATGGCGTTGATGCCCCACACCTCGTCGCAATACGCGGACACCCCACCGAGACGGCGGGTCAGCTCGAAGAATGTCGCGCACGACGGCCCAAGGCCAACGACGGCGACGTGCGCCGGCACCTGAGGCGCCGGCGCGTTTGGTGTAGCGTCGGTCACTTACGCGACCGGCGCGCGCGACGGCTTGCTGAGAACAGCAACCGCGCCAACAATCGCGGTCGCGGTGCCGAGGCCATACAGGCGGATTTTCAAGTACCGCTTGTTGCCGATGTAGCCGATACGGCTGACGCCGGCCGCAGTCAGCGTGAGTTTCTGGCCAGACTCCGTACCGAGCAAATCGGCATCGGCAACCGACGTGAAGGAGTCCCCAGTGGCCGCCGCCTCGAAGATCACCGGGTTGATCGTGTCCGCAACCGACGCGCTGGCGCCGGACTGAAACACGAATTCCACAGCCTCGAAGCCTCGTCGATCGAGGATGCCGGAGAGTTTGCCGTTGGCGGCACCCGTGGTGCCGATCGCCTGCGGCGTGATGGCGTTCAGCACGCTGATGTTGTTGTGCATGTCACGCATTGACTTGTTCCTTTCTGAAATGTGTTTGCGTTGCGAGAGGAACCGGCGGCCGAGGCCGCCGGCCAATGCGCGCTTATGAGGTGCCGAACTTCATCAGCTTGAGCGCCTCGAAGTTCACGAGCCCGCCGCCAGTACGCTTGCGGGTATAGAACTTGATGAAGGGCTTCGACGTGAACGGATCACGCAGCACGTTGATGCCCTGACGATCGACGATCTGGTACGCGGCGCCGAGATCACCGAATGCCAGCGAGTAACTGTTCGCAGCGAGCGCCGGCATATCCTCCATGCGCGCCACCGGATAGCCGGCGATGCGCTCCGGTTGGCCGGCCTGGAACGACGGCTCCCAGAGATACGCGGTGCCGGTGCCCGACACCTTGAACTGGCGGATTTTCGTGATCACCGAACGCCGCGTGAAGAACGCCGCGTTGGTGAGGTACTGGTTCTTGAGCAACCCGATCAGATCATAGATCTTGTCGCCCTTGTCGGCCGCGGCGAAGTCCGAGCTGACACCGGTCGCCAGATAGCCAATCTGACCCCAGGTCACGCCGGAGCCAGAATCGGCAGTCTGCGTGTAGCCAAGAGCGAAGCCGCGGATTTTGGCGGAAGCGCCCGTGACGAACTCGTTGTTCTCGAAGCGACCGAATTTGTCGGCCACCTTGTCGGCCAACCAACCCTCAACGTTGAAGGCGACGTCGTCGAGCGCCTGCTGGGTGGTCTTCGGCTCGGTGTCGATCCAGTGGACCGGGATGCTCCACTTGCCGATCTGCGGCGTGGTGGTGTCGGACCCCTGGGTCTGCTCACCGGCATAGCCGGCGCCGGCCTCGCCCAGGTCTTCGATGCCTTCTAGGGCGTCGGTCGTGATCGACTGGATGGAGGCGTACTGACGCACAGGGCTCGTCTCGTACACCTTCTTGACGATCCGCCCGGTAACGTCGGGCGTAACCCAGTAGCCGCCGTCGGGGTCCGAGCCCACCGACAGGGTCTTGACCTCGTCCGCGGTAAGGCTGTCCTTGCCTTCACGCAGATAGCGGGTTGCCGCCGACTTGTAGGAATCCATGCCGGCCATATCGAGCGGCGTGAACTGGCGCTTGCGATCGGACGCGAGCCCGGCCAGCGAGGCATTGAAGGTCGCCAGGTCGACCAGCTTCTTGGCTTCGGCTTCGCTGCCGGCACTGGTGATGCCGAGGCGATTCAGCTTCAGCTCGAGCGCCTCGCGCTCTTTGCGCTCATTGATGAGCGCCGTATCGATCTTGGCTTTGGCTTCGACCGCATCGTCGAGCGACTTCTCGATCTTTACCAGACGCTCGGTAAGAACGCCGTCGGCGCCGCCGAGCTTCTTCACTTCGGCCTGGATCTCGCCCATCGTGCCCTTGAAGGCCTCGAAGGCTTCGCCCTGCTTCGTCAGCAGCGCTTCAATGTTTTCCGGAGGCATGGTTGCCTATCCTTTCGGGGTGAGAACTTCGATGTTGCGGCGGATCAGCGCCGCGATGGCCTCGCCATTGCCGTCCTCATCCCGAGGCTCCGACTTGAAGCCGCCAGCGGCGATAGCTTTGGCGGCAGCATGCGAGTAACCGCCTACATCCCGTAGGAAGTCCTCGAATTCACGAATCGTCTTGATGTCACCCGACTTGACGGCGCCGATGCGCGCCTTGTCGTTCATCGGGAACGTGACGATCGAAACTTCGATAAGGTCCAGACTCTTGATCGTGCGGCGAGGCTCTGTCGGCTTGGTACCGAGCACGAATTCCTTCACGCGATAGCCGATCGACAGGCCATCAAGCGATCCGGCCTTCATGCCCTCGTAGATGTATTGCCCCCGCTCCGTACCGAGCGCGAACAATTCACCCTCAAGCTTGAGCCCCTTCGAATTCTCTTCCATGTCGGTGTATCGGCCGACCGGAAGCATATCCATCGCGCCACCAAGGAAGCCGCCGCCGTGCTGCAGCAGCATCGGCGGAAACTTGCCCTTGTCCTGCCATTCGCGCAGCGTGTCGCGGAACGCGCCTTTCTCGATGACGTCGCCGCCACCATCCCTGTTGCCGGTGACCCCGCCATAGCCGGAGAAAACCCCGGCCTTGTCCGCGGCGAACTTCACCTCACGCATGTCAAGGCGAAGGTGGTCCATCATGCGTCTCCCGGATTAGGTCGCTCACCCTGCTTGGGGGCCGTGGGCTTCGCTGGTTGCGGCAACTTGTCGGCCTCGGGATCGTCGGAACGATCCATGTCTTCGAAGTCGCGCACTTCGTTCTGCGTGCCCCAACCCTTGGCGCCACCGGCGCCGAGCATCTTGGCGTAGTATTCGGCCTTGGCCTGCGGCGCCGTGCTCATCAGCGCGTTGACGATGAACTTGGTGTAATAACCCGCGCGCAATTCTTCATCAGACAGCAGGTTGATGTTGGCGCTCTGCGAGATGCGCCGATACCAAGGATCAAGCGTGTAGGTCTTGTGGGCCTGGAAGAACTCCGATGCGCTCGCGAATGTCGGAGACTGATCACCAGCATGCCCGACCATGATCGGCCACACGCGATAGAAGCGGCAGATTTCCTCGATCTCGAATTTCCGCGTTTCGATCAATTGCTGATCGACCGCCGACATCATGACGCGCTTGAAGTCCGCGCCCATGTCGAGGATCATCGGCTTGCCGGCACGCTCCCCGCCAGGCAGATGCTTGTCCATCCAGCCTGCAAGAAACTCGAATTTATCAGCGCTCAATCTATCCTTGACGCTGTAGGTTGCCGTCGTCTGCGGCCCGTTCTTCTGCGCGTCGCTCTGCCCTTGCTCGAGCGATGAGGCCAGGCCGATCGCGTTGCGCGCCAGCGCAATCGCGTCCATGCCCATCCAGCTATTCCACGACGGCCCGCGCAGATGCCAGATCGCGTCGTCAGGGAATTCTTGCTCCGCGCCGCTCTTGCCGCGCACGAAGTAATGCAGCGAATAATCATCCTTGCGCTCGACCCGCACCCGGCCCGGCTCGATTGGGATCAGCTCCCGTACTTCGCGCGCGCGTCCGACGCGGTTGACGAACACGTACGCGTTGAACGTCAGATCAAGATGGAAACTGATCGTCTCCAGGAATTCGAGCGACGTCTGCCAGCCATTCGGCTTCCGGCTGATGATGTTATGGAGCGGATGATCCGAAGCGATCTTCCGGCCGCCGGCGGCTTCCTGATAGAGCCGGAAGGGGACCGACAGGCCCTCTGCTTTCACCCGCGCGCACGCCAGCACCGTCGAAACCTGAAGCGCAGACCACCACGTTACCGGCACGCCCGCGGATGACATGCGGCCGCCATACACTTCGCGGAACAGGTCCAGCGATGACGTCACGCTGCCCGTGGACTTCCATTGAAGCGGCCACAGTCGGTTAAGGAAGCCCATCAGCAGATAGCCCCGTTATGCTGCGACTTCCCAGAAGGATTTGCCGGGCGCGGCCTGCACAGTCGCCACCCCGATGCTCATCGCCAGGGACACCATGCCGTCGATGCGGCCCGTCGCTTTTGCCTTGTTGAACATCCGGTGCCCCGTGCGATTCTCTTCGTAGATCACGCCGGCGGCACACGCCGTCATCACCGGATTGACCTCGATCGCGATCCGCTCTTCGAGCAATGCGGCTTCCAGCTTGTTGATCGAGTCCGGCATCCAGAGCACAAGCTCGTCCGCGCCGGTGTCTTCCTGCTTTACGTCGTCACGCTCGCCAATCTTGCGGCGGTTGAAGCCCTGCGGATGGACGACAGCGCCGGGCAACTCGGTGCCCTTCTCTGCCATCGCATCGAGCAGTTGCTCAAGCCCGTACTGGTCACACCCGATGATCTGCGGCTGATACTTCGCGCAGATCGAAGGCAGCGCATCGGCGAGCCACGAATAGCGAATGCGCGGACCCGGCACGGCTTCCATGAAGCCTTGATCGACCCAGACGTCGTAGCGCGCCATGTCCGCTTTCGCGCGCTCCCGCAGCGTATCCTTCGGCGTCCAAAACCAAGTCTTACTGGCGAAGCGCCACTGATCCTTTTTGTTTTCCAGAAGCCATGTCAGCGTGAACGCCGTTAAGTCGCGAACGCGGGACAGGTCCAACCCCCCATAGCAGGGAATTTCGCGACGAAGCATTTCGTCGGGATCAAAGGCCTTTGCTCCGGTTGCCTGGCACGCCAGCCATATGCGTTTCGGGATCGCCGAGATTTCGCTCTGGGTCCACTGGCAAAAATTCAGCCGGCGAACCATCCCCTCTTTCGAGGGCATCCCCTTTGCTTCCGCGACCTGCTCCCGGATGTAATCGATCTGAATCGACACGCCGAGATTCGGGTTGACCTTGATCCAGCACGCCTCGTCTTCGAACGGCTCTTCGCCTTCATCAAGCGCGCAGACGTAAGCGAACCACGTATCCGACTCTTCGACCGTCAGCCGTTCATCGCCGTGCACGACGGCGATCGAATATTCGTGCTCTGCCCAGCAAACCGATTTTCGATCAAAGCCTGAATTTGTGATCTCGAAGATCAGCGCCTGCTGGTTGCCCTTGGTGCCGGCGCGCAGCATTTCGATGACGCTATTGTTCGGGTGCTCGTGGATCTCGTCGATCAGCGCGCATAGCGGCCGGATGCCCGACTTGCCTTTCTTGTCCGACGAGATCGGCTTGAAGAAGGAACCCGACCTCGGATGCGTCAGCTCGATGACCGGGTTCTCGCCCTTGTGGCCCAGCCTCGCCTGCAGGGCTGGTGACCGCTCCCACATCGCGACCGCGTCACGGAACAGGATGTTCGCCTGATCCATGTCGGTCGCCGCGGAGTAGACTTCCGCGCGCAGCTTTTTGGTGAAGCCGTGCATGTAGTGGCCGATGCCGGCCGCCATCGGCGACTTGCCGGAACCCTTGCCAATCTCGCAATACCCGCGGCGGAATCGCCGAAAGCCCTTCGCGTTTTTCCATCCGAACAGCGAGCCGATGATGAACGCCTGCCAAGGCTGCAGGATGAACGGGACGGCCTTGCTGGTTGCTACACCCTCGTCGCCTTTCTCTTCGATCTCGACCGTGAGCACGGTCGCGAAGAACCGGATGGCGCGTTGTGCTTCCTCGACATCGAACCGCAGCCCGCGCTGGCCACCGATCTCCAAATCTTTCAGGTGCCGCCGGCAAGCGGCGCGGACGTGCGGCCCCGCGATGATCTCACGCTTGACGACAGCGACCGCATAGGCGGTCGTTTGATCTTCCACGGCTCAATCGAACTCGGCGGCGGGGTCGAAGAGATCGGCCTGGCCCGGCGCCATGTTCCTCTCGTCGGTCGGGGTAAGCCCGAACATCGCCACCAGCGATCGCCACTGCCGCCACGCCTCGTTCATCTGCGCGACGTGCGGATGACTCTTGAGCTGGATCCCGTTCCGGCCCTCCACCATGTAGATCTCGGCATCGAGCCCGGGCGTGCCGGCAACGCGAGTGGCGCCGGCCTCAAGGTCGACGTCGTTTGCGGCGAAGAAAGCGCGGAACGCGCGCAGCCGCAGATTGACCCGCACCAGCTCAAGCACCGCATCGACGAAGTGAGGCTTGAGCCGATCGAGGATCGGGTCGGCGAGCTGCCCGGCGATCCGGCCCCACTCGCGTTTCTCATCGTCAGTCAGTTTCTTCGGCCGCAACTTCAGCGCCAGTCGCCGCGCCCGGTCCTTGCGCGACTTCTCGTTCGCTTCGACACTCGCCCCTTTCATCGGAACGACGGTGCCGAGCTTTGGCTTGGCTCCCCTCATCACATCACCAGTGGGCTTTCTCTATTCAATTCCACCTTTCTCAGTTTGAAGGGTGGCCGCCGGTCCCGGAACGGAGCGCTTCAGACTTTTGACCCACCCCCGGGGGAGGTGGATCACCTAATTCGATTTGCTGGGTGTTTCTGATCGAGAGGCCACCCATCAAGGCCTACCTCACCACTGTAGCCACGCGACTCTTCAGCCTGCTTGGCACTGTCATGGTGGGGCTTACACAAGGATTGCCAGTTGTTGTCTGTGTCCCAGAATAGAACCTGATCACCCTTATGCGGGATGATGTGGTCGACCACGGTGGCGGCCACGACCTTGCCCTGGGCTTGGCACATAACGCACAGCGGATGGCTGGCTAGGTAGGTAGCCCGAGCCTTGTCCCAGCGCCTGGTGTAGCCCCGCGCGCGTGCGCTACCCCTGTTCTCGAACCCCATACTAAAGGGGCCGCTGCAGTTGATGTCCACAGCGGCCCAAGTCTAGGGAGGAAACGCCCAAGGAGGGCTCAATCTAGGCCCGAAGGCCCACACCCTATGAACGCAAGAAGCCCGATGCAGGGGGGTGTGCACCGGGCTTCATCACGGAGGGGTTCAATCGGTATCGGCGTCAGGCGGCAAGGCGCCGAACGTGGCTGGACCTCCAGCCAGCCAAAGACGTAGGACGCACCGCAGCGCCGGAGGCGCGGGGCTTCATCGCAACGGGACGGAAGGAGGGGAATGTGCGCTTGGGCTCGATATGCGCCACCGCTGCGGGCAGCACGAACATGGGGGCATCCACGATCATATCGAAGATGTCGAGGCCGTAGCCCCAAGCATAGTCGCCGGTCGCGGTCGTTCGATCGGGATAGTCGAGATTGCTTGCCGTGACGGTCGAGTTGATCGACATCGTGACCGCAAGGGCCATACCGACGATCATTCCCAACCTCAGGCCAAATCTGCCGTAGGCCATAGGGGAAACTCCGGGTTTTAGGAAAAGCGAGATTCTCCAAGGGGAGATACCCTATGGAATCAGAAACCCCGACCTTTGGGGGCCGGGGTTTGTAAGCAGCAGCACGGGCAAATGCCCGTTTCTGTAGTGGCCTTGGCCACCGTTGAGGGCTTTGGCGAAGGGCCTCGCTGGGCGAGGTCGTTCGTTACATCGCCTCAATCTCGGACGCCGGTACGTAGACCTTGGTCGTGCGTCCGAACAGCTTCACCACCTCAACACCGATTCGGGTCTGCGAAGCAATCTCGACCACAGTACCAGTCCCCCATGAATATCCGATCAGTGGGTCGGTGAACTCGACCCTCTGACCGACCTTGAACAGCACACCTTTGCGCTCCGGAGGAAGGTTCAGCTTGGCCTCGATCACCCGGATGGTCTCGATCTGGTCCTTGCTCAATCTGGCGATGTCGCCATCGGTCGTTTTCAGAAAACCATGCGAGCGGATGAAATCGAGCACATCATCTCGCCGAGGATGATCGATGAAACTCTCAGGCACGAACAGCATCCCCGGTACTACAGCCGAGAGTGACGGAACGTGCGCCCGACCTCGATACCGAATCTGCCTCGTAAAGTGTGGCCAGTACGGCGTCAGGCCAAGCTTCTCATCCATCCAATCGGCGATCTTCCGCTCACGGCTGGCCTTGACCACCACAGCGCACCACCACGGGAACAGCACGGGCGCCGACTCTGGCTCCACGATAACCGGCAGATATGCAGCAATCGGCTTGGTTTCCGTTCGTGCCAACATCCTTCTCCCCTTCCTGAAATCTATGCTGCGGTATCGCAGAGCGTTCCGTCTTTTCGTGGTGGCCATGGCCATGGGATTCGGAGTCCGGGTTTTGCGACCTTCCAGTCGACGAACCGACCGGGCATCGTTTCTTTCTTGATCACCTCGCCGGTGAATACATTGTAGGGTTTTGCGTGGGCGAACTCGGACCATGAGCCGCATTGCTGCGAGTGCTCATCGGCAATCGCCCACGTCGCTGGATCTGATCCGTAGAACTGCGATAGCGCGAGTTTTGCTGGCGTGAGCGGCCTTGGCAACATCAGGCCCGATCCATGGTCGGGATAGCGCCGCGGCTGCGGATCGACCTCGCCACGGATTCGAGACAGCACGCACAGCGCCTTCCATTCCTCGCTGCCTACCGCGACGAACGTCGGCGGTTCAACGGCAACAGGATCAGGCGGACAGTGCTCGGACCACGTTGGCCATGCGCCGATCTCCCGAATGAACGTTTGCGCCGATGGCTTCGATGGTGGTTTCTTCTGGCGCAGGCGATGCGCGATCAGCCCGCGCGCCGCCTTGGTGCACTTGCCTCGCTCGTCAGGCGACAGCGCTGCGAACAGCTGCTGCGCCAGCGACACCCGCACGATCGGATCACCATCCGCCTCGAATGCGGTTTTGAATTCCTGCCAGCCTTCACATTCCACATCCGCCGTGGTGCAGCCCCCCAAAGGGGGGTTGGGGGGAATCTTTTCTGGTTCAGGTTCAGAAGTTAGGCCCTCGCCCGAGTCAGAGGGCTGGCCGAGGGCTACCATAGGGCCAGCATCGTCCTGCTCTTCGCTTAGCCCTTGCTGGCAGCTAGGGCTAATTGGAGCGCCATCGCCAAGCGCCCTCGCCTCGATTACGTCGATATCGGCGTCGGTCAGCAGCCGTATCTCGTCGGTCGTTCGCTTGCCCTTGCCTTCGCCGTTGCGGCGGCCGTTGCCATCGATCCATTGCGGGAAGCGCGCCACCGCGCCGACGTGCTCCAGCCAAGCCAGCCGCTTGCGCACGGTGTCCGCCGACAACTCGGTGTCGTCGGACAGTTGCTCGATGCCGACGAAGCAGATGCCGTCCGGATTGACGTACAGCGTCAGCATGCAGAGCACGAGTTTGGCATAGGGATTCCCGAGCCGCAGGTTGCGCGCCCAGGAATGCGCCTCGTCGGCGGCAATGCGGCGCGGCCGCGGCTTGCGTGCTGCAACGTTCATGGTTCCCCGCACATCGGCGTGAGCCCATCCGCGCGTTCCCGATCCGCATATTTCCACATGCGATAGGGAGGCTCCGGTGACGGCGGATGGACTGTGACCTTGGTTATGCCGCAGCCGTTGAGGCAGGCGCGGTGCGTCTCATCGCATTGCGATGGGGTATCGGTGCGGGCGATCGATTTTGGCTCGCCCCAGCGATGACGGCGCGTTGGTGTCGGGAGGGATTCGACGGCGGTCATTGCGGCACCTTGCCGACAACACGAAGACGGCAACCGAGCAAAGTAACCTCACCTGCGATCAGATATTTGCGTACCGTCTCGCGCGAACAGCCCCAACCGCGCGTCGACAGAATGTGCTCCACGAGCGCATCGACCTTGGTGCATGGGACCGTCATCTCGCCGGAATGCGGCGCGGCCTTCGCTTGCCTAATCAGGTTGTTGATGAAGCTCACGCCCTTCCCTCCCCTGTGGAGAACTGGGACAATGGGAACAACTTTGCTTGCGCAAGCGATTGCGACTCGCCGTGGCGTTGACGTCGCGGGAAGATGCGAATGTCGGGGGATGTATGCATGGCGCCCATCAGTCGAAGTGACGAACGATGCAGGCCTTGACCAATGAGCCGGCCGTCACGCGCTCACGGCCCCGCCGCTTCGCTTCGGCGAACAGGGCCGCCCAGTCGTCACCCTCGATCCCAAACGCGATTGCGTGAGTGCCGGTGCCGTAGGTGACGCGTGGCGCACGCTGAATGTCAGCTAGATCGCCACGCGCGACGCGCTGCATAACGATGTGACTGCCGACCTCGTAGCGTGACATGCCAAGCGCATTGGCGAGCGAATCCAGCTTCTCGACGATGTCGGCCGTCAGGGAGACCGTTGTTGGTATTCGATCACTCCGCGGGCTTGTGGCCGCCACGCCTTGTGCGTTGGTCGATGGTGCGGATCGCGCCTCGATTCCGTGTTGACGGCACACCCTGTCGAACATCGAGGCGTCCCATCCGAGCTGTTGGCGAACATAATCTGCCGGCGTTCCGTTGTTGATGGAAATGCGGATCGTCGCAATCGCTTCGCGCGTGTACGGGATCATGGACATTCCCCCTCAAGACGAATTGGCGGCGCTATCGTCGGTTGCCATTTCTTCACGTCTTCGAATTCGAGCCACTTGCCGCCGCCGAAACTGTTGTGCGGCCGCGCCGAAGCGATAAGAATCCCGAGAGGCTTCAGGCGTGCACGCAACGCAGGCATCTCGTTTTCAACGGCGTGCGCCGGCATGTTGATCGCCTTCGCGATACCGCCAACGCCGATGGCACCTTGCGCGTACGCCAGCGCGTTGAAGATGTCCGCATGCAACCGGCACAGCGCGATGAGCTTGCCTTCGCGCTGCAGTTCGCCGGTTGCGTGGTTAAAGACAAAGGCCGGCGCGCTCATCCGCTTGTCCCCGCATGTTCGGATTGTGTCTTGCCATGCGCGAACGCCGGCACATCGTCACCACATCCCGGCCCAACTTCACCCGGCTTTCCGGCCTTGGTGAACTGCTGCCAATGCTTCCAGCCGTGAGGGCAATGAAAGCCCCACTGCCGGATGCGGGGGCCGGTGATGAAGATCGTCCAGCACGGGCCGTCGTTGAGTTCAACGCGATGCGCCGCGCTCGCGAAGCGGAATTTCATCTGACCGGCGACGCGCGGCGTCCGCACGTTGATGCCGCCCTGCGGAATCGTGTGCTCGACGTAACCGCCATCGATCAGCAGCGAGACATTCCACCAGGGATGATCATGCAGAGCGCGATCATCGTCCGAGCGCAGGAAGTGATGGAGGTAGATATTGAAGAACGCATTTCGTGGGATCACGAACCATCGGCGCAGGTACGGGTCTTCTGCTGACCCGATGACAAAATCAGGATCGCGCCTCGCAACAAGGCGCATCATACGCATACGCAACCACGCGGTGATGGGTGCGGGCAGATTCATTTCGCAATCCCCAGTTGGACCTTGGCAGCATGCCGACGCGCCCATTCCTCGCGCGGTATTGCCTGAATGCGCGCAAATTCCTTGTTCGCCTCAAGGTCGGCATTGACGCCTATGTTCTCGGCGAAGGTTTCAAGGGTGATCTGCGCCTGCCCGATCTCGCGCGGTAGAGTGCCTTGCTCGCGGCTATAGACGCGGTCGACAATGGCGCGGACCCGCTCAGGCTCAAGGCCGATGGCGTGCGCAACCTCGATGGCTTCTTCGACGAAGCGCATGGCGCGCTCGGCCGGATCGGTCGCGACGGCGCCGAAGGTCGCTTCGGCCCACTTTAAGACGTGCCTTGCTCTGCGGCTCATGACCCCATGACCTCCGCAGCGAGTTGCGACCGCTTCGCGTCCGCGAGCGCAGCCCTGCCTTTGTCTGTGATCAGTGTTCGGATCGGCCCGTCAGCGCAGAGGCCCTTGCCGACCAGCACCTCAAGACAGGCGCCGACCCACGGCGCGAATTCCGGCTCGCGCTCGCCGGCCATCATCTGCAACACGTCGACTTCGCGGGATGACAGCGGCACTCAAGCCTCCGCTTTCTGACGTTTCAGAAACCCCGGGATATCCAGTGGATGTTCCCCGTCAGGAATATGTGGGGCGGTGGACACGCTCTTTCGGTCCTGCACCGCCCCGTCGCCTTGAGTACAAGGCGACATTGCAGAGGCCTCGGGCTCATCACCGCTTGGCGCTGGAGCGGCGGTTAATGCCGGGTCTTCGCGCTGTGCCTCTGGTTCGGATTCATTGCCCCACGCATCCCAGCCTGGTCGCGCCGGTCCGCGTCGGTTCAGTTCGATCTTGGGCAGCGTGGGGAAATACTTCTCGATCATTTCGAGGAACAGTTCGGGCTTGGCGCTGTGGCGCGTCACAGGACCGAGCAGGACGGACGTCCACTGCGTTCCCATGGCCGGCGCCGGGACATTGCCGCGCGTGCCGACGAGCAACAGCTCATGCTGATTGCGGAACCAGTAGCCGGTACCGATTTTGTCTTTCTGCCAGATGATGTGGGACTTGTAGGTGAAGCCCCAGGCCGCCATCACCTTGAGCGCGTCGGGCAGCATCGGCGCTGTCGCCCATAGGAAAAGCACGCAGTCATCAGCCGCGATAGACTTCACGTCTCGCTGGCAGATAGCATCCGTTGCGGACGTCGGGTAATGGTTGTCGGCGGAACGATCCATGCCGGTTTCGCGGCTATAGACTTCGAACCGCCATTCGGGATCGGCGAGGATGACGCCATAGCGTTTCGTGGGTAGCGCGGCCTGAATGCCACCAAGCGCGCGCTCGCGCTCTTCCCGCGCGCCCTTCTTCACCTGCGCCTTTGCGCCCTTGACGTCGCCGCTCTCGGCCTGGCGCGCGATGTCGCGCTGCTTCTCGGGCTCAAGTCGCGCCACACCTTCGGCGACCGACACCGGTAGCGCGCCACGCGCAACGGCTTCCTGCAATTCGAGCGTGCCGCGCTCCTGCACCGCTTTGGCGGAACGAACCGACCGCTCCGACACATTCATCAGCCGCGCCGCGTCGGCTTGGGTCAGATCCGGAATTTCAGTTTCAAGCGGCAAATTTGCCGCTTGTTTTTCGTCGGACTTACGGTCGCCGCCGTGCGCAAGGTTGGCGAGCTTCGCGGCGCAGAACGCGCGCTGGCTTTCGTCGAGATGCCGGCGGCGAAGGTTCTTGTCGATGACGAACGCGAGCGCGTCAGTTCCGGTAAAGTCTTCGTATCGGGGCTCGACGCCAGCCGCGATGCAAGCACGCTGCCGGTTGCGTCCGTCGAGCACCATCGCGCCGTGCAGCATGATCGGATCACGCTGGCCGCAGATCCGAATGCTGGCGACGAGCGCTTGAAACTCGTCACCCTCGATCAGCGGGAAGATGTCGGCCAGCGGATGGTGCGGATAGCTCATCGGTCCCACCATTTGGTCTGGACCCGCTCGACGTCGGTGTGACTGACCGCCGCGACGCCGAGCTCGGTCGCGCCATAGCCGGACCCGACAGGTTCGCCGTCTTCATTCCAGAGACCGCGATGAAATTCAGCGAGCCCCTTGCGAGCCAACGAACGACATACGCGACGGACTTCTGCCCGCTTGAGCCTTGTGCGTTGCATCAGCGGCCGGAACGGGAAGCAACCAAAGTCGCCAGCTACCGCCGCGAGATGCGCTAGCACCTTCGCCTCGTTGCGATTGAGTTTCGGCGCCGGCATCAGTTGAGCATCCCCAGCGCCAGCATGTACGTCTCAAGGATGGATTCATGCTCCTGCCGCTCACCCGGGTCTTCCTTCCGCATCCGGATGATCGTGCGCAGCGCCTTGACGTCGAAACCCATCGACTTAGCTTCCCCATAGACATCCTTTATGTCGTCGGAGAGGGCTTTCTTTTCTTCCTCGAGACGTTCGATTCGTTCGACGAAGGCTTTCAGGTGATCCTTGGCGAAGCGGGTTGCGGGTTGTTCGTTGGCGGATTCGGATGGTGCGGTTTGCATGTCAGCTACCCTCCATCGGCATCGAGAGGAACGTGCGCGTGTAGATGATCTTCTCCGACGCAAACTCGTTGAACAGGATGCCGCGCGCGGGGGCGTTGAAGCGGATCGACACCAGCTCCGTCTTGATTTTGCGGATGATCTTGATGAAGCTGCTGGCGTTGATCTTCTTGCTGATCTCCCCGTCGTTCCATTCGACGGCGACTGATTCCTCAGCGTCACCGGCGTCGGCATTCGCCAGCTTGAACGTGACGTTGCCCTGTGACGTGTGGAGCGTGGCGCGCGCGCCCTCGCCTATGTTCACCAGCCTCGTGAGCGCCGCGTCCATATCCTTCACGTCAGCCACCATCGGCAGGTAGCCGTCTTCCGGGATCACGCGCATGTAATCCGGGTACTCGGCTTCGACGACTTTGGTGGTGAGGGAGATGTCGCCCACGCGGATCGTGGCGCGCTCCGGCGTGACCGATATCTCGACCTCGCCATCGGCGCCGTGGGCCAGCCGCTGCATCTCGTCGATGGCGCGGCCGGGCACGATCACGGTCGGCATTTCTTCTGCCCCATCAGGAATGTCCATCGGGACGTAGCCAAGCTCGCGCGCATCGGTTGCGACGAAGATCAGCTTGTTTCCCTTGTGGCCGCCCAGGCCGCCGTGACCATCCGGATCTTCGATCTGCCAGCACATCCCGGCGAGATCGATGCGCGACAGCCCGTCGAGAATCGCGAACTCGCACGACGAGAGCGCCTCGTCGAATGTCTTGGCGCTGATTTTGAAAGTGACAGCGTCTTCCGGCTCCGGAAGGTCCGGGAAGTCGCTGGCAGGCAGCGCCAGCAGCCGGTAACGCGCGCGGCCGGCACGCATGATGACGGTGCGCTGATCTTCCCACTCAAGCGTCACCTGCGAGCCCGACGGGAAGTTTGCGACCGTCGAAGCCACCAGCTTGCCCGGCACGGTGATGGCCGGGATATTGGCGGTACCGACCACATCAGCAGGCATCACGCATGTTGCCTGCATCGTCAGATCGTTGGCCTTGATCGTGACGCTGTTCTTCCCTGCCGAGATCAGCAGATTGCCCAGGATCGGGATTGTGGGTTTCCCCTCGATTAGCCGGCTGGCGAAGCTCAGTGCCTTGGTTAGGCGGTCACGCTCTACGGTGATCTTCACGCAGCATTCTCCCTGGCGCGCTTCTCGGCCATTGCGGTGGCGTATTGCCGCGCGCAATCCTCGGCGCTTTTGAACTTGGGGCGAGCGCATTGGTGTAGCGCCAGCATCATGGCGGCGTGGTCGCCCCGCCGCTGGGCGTCGTAGGCCTCGACGATCAGTTGCTCGGCGAGATTGTCCCAGTTGCCGGCGAGATGTTGCCCGGCGTCCAACAGCAGTTCGTGGGCTCGCTCAATCTTGCCCTCCGTTGCCTCTTCGAGAATATCCGTAGCGGAGCGGGCGGCCATGCATTCCTCGCAAACTGTATCGTCGCCAAAGATATCGTCGGTATTCTCTAGCGGAGCATCGCAGTCCTCACAGAGCAGCGGTTCGCCATCGTCGTCTTGTTCACCCACGTTCCATCTCCGGATTCGGATCAATCGGACGAATGATCCACAGCACGAAGGCAAGGCAGCCGATGAGGAACGCCAGCACGCACACGATCATGACCGCAGCCACGATGACGGCGGCGACAACGCCGAACATCATCGCGATCAGGATGAACAGACTTGCGATCAGGGAGGTGATGGCGATCCACATGGGGTCACCGGCGCTTGCGCTGGGTCTTCCGGGCCACCTTGCGTTCCAGCGCCTCGATGGTGCCGCGCATGGTGATGGCCTTGCTGTTCAGCGCGGCGATCTCGGATTTGAGGTGCGGGACGGTTTCGGAGGCGGGATTCGCGATGACGATTTGCCCCTCAGATACCGTCGTGTCGACCACGAGGCCCGTTTGCGAAGTGTAGCGAATGACGTAGTTGAACACGTCACCTTGGCGACCGGACAGCGCAACGATTAGCGCCTGCGTGTCGGCAGCGAATGGCAAATTAACCCGATCACCGATTCCATACTTCGGAGAGATGCCCATGTGGATCGTTCCTCGTTGCGCGTTGATTGATGTTGTTCACGCATGCGGGATTGCGCTTGCGCGTTACACGGACTCAACAAGACGCAACGGGAACGAACGCGGAGACGCTTAAGTGTGAATCACCGCACCGTCCGTGCTCGGCTTTCTGGCGGGGCGGTCATCAGGATTCGGAATACGCACCACCAGGCCGAATGCTTCGCCGGCCGGGCGGTTGATGAATTGATGCGGCGCGAACTCCACCATCTCGATGCCTTCGCGCATATAGCTCGACATCACACCTTCTCCCCTTCGTGCAACGGCACGTTGTTCAGCATGTCGGTGAAGATGGAGATGTCGGTGGAGCGAAGAGGGCGGAAGCGGGTCACATCCCACTCGCGCCCGGAGCCATCGATGTCGATGCTGCTGTAGCCGTAAGCACAGCTTGCATGGCGAACGACGTAGATTTGCCCTTTGACGAGCGGGTGTTGCCGATGCCAAGGGTTAGCTGGCAACCTGTCGTCGACACATTCGACCTTCTGCCCAACCTCGAACATCACGCCGCCTCCTGCATCTGCGGTCGATTGACGATGGCGATCAGCTTGAGCTTCTGCCGCGCGCGCCAGGCGCGCATGTATTCGGCATGGCAGTCGGAGCAGAGACGCTGACCCTTCTGGGTCTTGTTGTCCTTGCGGTCGCGGGGTTTCTGGCAGTGGGCGCAGTAGCGCATCACGCCCTCCAATACATGTGACGGGAGAAACCGTGATCGTCGGTGATGGTGACGCGCTGGACTTCGCCGCGCTCGAACATGGTCCGCAGCGCCAGCGCGATGGATTCCGGTGTCCAGCAACCGACGCGCTTGGCGATGTCCTTTGCGAGCGTCGGCACGGATGGAATGTGCGGCGTGACATCGCGGATGACGTAAAGGCCGTTGTTTGCGGCGACGGTCATGCGGTCACCACTGAATTTGTGCAGCCGATGCCGACGAAGGCGGCGGATCGGCACCGGCTGCTGGCGCGCCCGTGGATGCGGACACGGGTGCTGGTGAATTGGTGGGGAGCGCATTCGCGCGCTCCCCTGCTGTATGGGGCCGGCGGTTGGTGCGGAGTTTCTTCCCGTTGGCTCGCGCCGCATCCCTTGCGGGTTTGGTTATGAGCCGCCTTGTGCGCCAGCGAGCACCAACGCTCTGATGCCGACGCCCTCATGCCCTCGCCACCTTGCGGCAAAGCCCCCTCTTGGATTGGTTGCCGGTCTCTCCCAGCTGTCAGGTTCTGCTGTATGGGATCACCTTGTACCCATCGCGCCGATTCCGACTCGCGCAGTTCGCGATCCCGCTGCGAGAAGTTGCGGTCTCTCCCGCCGTCATGTCTACGGCCGATCTCAGCAAGGGCATCTCGACCCCTGCCGACACACCGGCCTATTACCCGCGCCCTCTGTGGTCGACATTCACCGTCAGCATGTCCGCGCGCGTCACGGTCCCGGCAGGTTACAAGGCCTTCTGTTGCCACCGGGCGTCCCCACCAATCCAAGGGGCCTTGGGGGATCAGCTCAGAAAAGAAAACGAGGCGCGTGCTGAACACCGCTTCACCCGCACCGGCCGCTAAACCGGAACGGAGGGTCCGCCACATAACGGACCGCTGGGGGCCTTGCGAGCCGTACCAGACGCCTCTCTGGGTATTGGTTATCTCGTCAACACACAGGCACCGTTGCCGCTCCATGTCGGCACCCACGATCCGCCGCGCTCGATGCAGCGCCGGACGGTCTCCGCATTGATCTGATCCAACTGATTGCAGTAGGTCAGACTGCCTCCGAAGATGATTGCCAGCACGATCACAATAGTTGCGCAGACGGACGCCACCTCGCGAAACGAATCCACGATGCCTCCTATTCGATCCCGAGATCGAGTTGTTTCCATTGATCAAGTTGCTGGATCGCGACGCGGCCGCGCTGCCATTCGCGCGCGAGCCGGCTCTTGCTGCCCTTGAGCAGCGCGTCGAGGACGCGCGGGCCGTCGTCACCGAGCAGCAGTTCGACGATGAGCTTGCCGGGCGTGCCCTGCCGCCCGGAGGCGTAGCGGTAGCACTGGTGAATTTCAGCGCTGGTGAGGTGATCGAGTGCAGCAGCCGGCTTGTCGCGCCAAAGCTTCTCGCACAGCGCAGAAAACCATTTGTTTTCAGGGTCAATGACCAATGAGTCACTGATTGATTTTTCGATGGCCGATGAGTCAGCAGCAAAAATTGATCGCTGCGCTTGCGCCGGTAAGTTGCCGTGCATGAACGCCCCCACAAATACGCAACATCAAACTGGATCTGGATTTCCTCTCCGGATACATGCCCCGACCGATCGGAGAGGAAGCGGAGCGACCCGGCAGGCAGGTAGCGTGACAGTGAGCCTGCCGGGTCGTTCTTGGTCTGTGTCTTGGAATTTGCCAACACCAAACACAGAGCCGATGCGTCGCCTGACGCATGAGGAATCGTTCCAACCGTTTCGATAAAAATTCGGAGCGGCTCGATTGAATAAGGAATGCATCCTACGGGGGCTTGCGCTGACAATGGGACGCCATGCCGGTGAAGCGCGCCACATCGTCCGCCAGCCGATCGGCTCGCATTGCGAAGATCATCGCATCGGGCCGGAATGGCGACGTGCGCGAGGCGGCGCAGCTGGTTCAATTGCTGGCGCAGATGATCGACAGCGCAGCGATGCGCCGAGAGAAAATCAAAACCCTGATACCCCGCGTCGCGGAGAAGCTCGACTTCGAGCAGGAGCGAACCCGCGCGATGTGGTGGCAGGAGGCAAGAAGGATCGACGCCTGGGAGATGGATGCACTGCGGAATGCGGTGCGGCAGCGCCGACGCGCGGCCAAATAACAGCGCGGATACACGCGCAGGTAGGTAGTCCAGCGCAACTTGTGCAGCGCACGGACTCGCTATGGTTGAATTCCAGAATATTCCATAAGCAATTGATGCGACTCGATAATCTCCACCTACACGACAGGATGTCGCAGGCATTTCCCACGCAATTAATTTGCGAGGGAAGTTGTCATAGGAAGAAGATACCTCCCTACAACAACCGTTGCGTGGGGGGGTATAATGGGAAATGTCGTGTCTTTCGAGGCGCGTCGTCATGGGCGCGCCTCTGCTGGTTCGCGAGCCGCGAGAGCGGCTAATGTCTCAAGCGTGATCGAACTGCCGCGCTCCTTGGCGAACCGAACCAAGCCAGCCCAGTGCGACGCCGGGATGCCGCCACGGGCGCGCCAGCTGCTCACCGTAGAATCTGAAAGTTTTAATGCAGCCGCGACGCTACCGGTCCCGCCGAGGTCGTCGATGATGGAAGCGACCGTGTTCATGGAATCAGAAATAGTTCGCACCATGCGAACTTGTCAAGAGTTCGCAAGCCGCGAAACGACAATTCCTGTGGCCCGTGGTCCAATTTGGACCATGATCGACCCTCCCCAAGTCATTGGTCCGCGCCTCAAGGCATTGCGCCTCGCCGTTGAGTGCCGCACGCAGCTCGAATTCGCCAAAGAGATTGGCGTCGAGAAAAACACCTATAATCCTTGGGAAAAAGGCACCCGCGAGCTGACCTTTGAGGGCGCCCTGCTCATCCGCAAAAGATACAAAATCCCGCTGGATTATCTGTTCTTCGGCGAAGGCCGTGAGGACATCCCGGGCCGTATCCTGAAGAAACTACAGGAAGCTGCCTGATAACAAAAGTTCGCACACTGCGAATTTCTTATTGACTTGTTCGCACGTTGCGAACTAGATTTTGTTTCACGTGAAAACACTCACGTGGGACAATCGCCGTGGCTTCAGCTAAATCCGACGCACATATTGCGGACTACGATCGGGCCCAGGTCGCCTTCGGCGACGGTCGCTTCGTTGCGCGCCACCAGATAGACGAAGTCCTTGAAGCCGGTCATCCCGCCGTAGGCGTTCTTGGCATTGACCCGGCCGCAAACCACGTCAGTGGGCTCGCCACGGGCATTCGGCATGGTTTTACGGGTGACCCGATCGAACTTCGCACTATCCGGGTCGCGCAGCTTATCTTTGATCGCCCGCTGTGCGGACGCCAAGGCGGCGGCATCGGCCGGCCGCCGGTAGTTCGGATCCGTCTCAGGGTTTGGGGCGACCACAGGCGCGGCAACCTGCGGCGGCGGACTACCTGCACAAGCAGCAACCAGCGCGGCCGCAGCCGCGACCAGCATCACTCTCAGCATAACCAGTCTCCCGTGTCGGTGCTCCGACGCGGGACGATTCTACCTTGCAACTCAAGGGTGAACAACGCCCTCCGGGCGTCCTGAAACTATTCGATTCATGGGGAGGGATTTGGGGATGGCTACAGCCAGGAAGATCAAGACGAAAGCCGTCGTTTGGGTCGCGTGTCATGACAGCCTCGTCTGCTCCGGTGCAAAAGCGAATTCAAAAGTGGTGCGTCCGCGAAGGCGACGAGCGCGGCCCGCTGATCGCCGTCATGCTGACCAAAGAGGTTGCACACCTACTTGCAGCCGCGCCGCAGATGCTCGCCGTGCTGATCGAAGCGCTCGATTGGAGCGTCCACTGCCGCAAGACCGGCCCGCGCGTCCCGGTCGCTGGAGGATGGGCGCACAGGCGCTGCATCTCGGAGCAGGAACAACTCAGACAAGCCCCGAGACCCGGAGCCACCCGATGACACCCACAGAGAAGCTGGCGGCTGAAAGGCTCGCAGGCCGCCTCACCTGCTTCGCGGGGATCACACCAGCGAGCGGTGATGGCGGTTCGTATCTCAATGAAGAGGCCAGGAAGCTGGTGGTCGATGCTGCGGCCCATATCCGCGCCAGCACCGACAGGGCGTTACCGCTGGCGAGCAAGGAGGAGATCGCGCGGGACAACCTGCTCAAGGAGATCAACCTACTTGCCCACACGAAGGGCATAGACGCGTGGGTTCGCGACCGTCTCCAAGAGCTGCATCGGGCGGTGCGCAGGATGCAAGATGAACTCGCCCTCTCCCCGCAAAGCACCAGTGAGCCGGTAGCGAGCGAGGTCGGAATTCCGACCTCGGAACAATATCAATCACTTACAGATGCCGTCCCCACCAGTGAGCCGACGATAACGCAGCCGCCGCAGCATGGCCCATTCCATCACGTCACGCAGAACGAAAAAGACCTCTGTGGCGTATGCAACCCGCCCAAGCCGGGTCTGGTGTTGAAACAGACCGATTGGCCGCTGGTCGCGGCGCAACGTGGCATCGACCTCGCAGAAGCAGAAACGAAGATCGAATTGCTTGAGGGAGCAATCCGGCAGGCTCGCGATCTTCTGATGGAACGAAAGTACGGCAACGAAGCTCGGTCGCCGGGGCACAACGCGCGTCTGGTGCTCGAAGCGGCGCTGTCAAGCGGTCAGCCAAACCAATGACCGCCACCGTCACCCAATTCCCCCTGCCCGCATCAGACGCCAAAGACCTTGGCGATATCCTGATTGCAGCGAAGCGCGGCATCCAATGTGCGAAGGGGAATTTCGATCGCATGGGCGATGTCCAATCATCGATCCTGATGATCGGGCCGCTGAACTATATCGGTGTCGCAATCGAGATGCTGGCGGCAGAGCGAACGAGCGGCGAAGCCTGGAGCCCCATCGCGACACTGATGCACGTCGAGCCCGATATCGTTCTCTGGAATCCCTTCGACGGAAAGATTCACCCGCTCAACATCGAATGCGGCCCCCTCACCCTTGAGCATATCCGGCAAGGGAATGTCTTCACGCATTGGCGGAAGGTGGAGCGGCCAGCGTCATGACCGAGCGTCCGATACAGTTTCTAAAAACCAGTCGCGGCTTCGCCCGCGGTAGTTTCGATGACCGCTATAACAGCCCGTGCTCGATCCAAAAAAGCTCGCTCGCGACCGAGGACTGCATTTGGCTGGGTTGCGACAACCCGGATGTCGACAAAGTGACCGGTCAAATTGTCGGCGCCCGCATGCACCTGACGCAATCCCGCGCCGCCGAACTAATCCCGCTGCTGCAACATTTCGTTGATACCGGCGACCTTCCGGAGCCGCAGCAATGACCATTCACCCCTTCCCCGTCCCGCCAATCGCAACACACCCTCAGCCTTGGGCCGGGGCTTTTTCTTTCCGCCGTATCCGTAACCGTAGAGTGGAGTCAATCATGCGTGCCAGATTCAGCAGACTGCAGATGAGTGATATTTCCTACACGCGTCCGGAACTGAAACGCGAAGATGATCCCGTCTTCTGGGATCGGCATCATACCGACATCGCAGCACGCGCCGCACAGCTCGAAGCGCAGCGCGTCGTGAACTGGCCACAGTCACGGCAGCGCGCCATCCTGATGATCGCCCGAACCGATCTCGCATTGAAGGTGATCGCAGCCCTCAATGGAACGAGGGCGCATCTCCCGCGCCAGCATGACTTCGCAGCGCTGCGCAACCACCACTACGCCAGCAAGAACCTGGGCGACCGCTTCCACAAGCTGACACCGCTCGGATGGAAGGCCGCAGAGACGGCCGCCAACATCCTGGGCAAGCAACTCGGCCTGCACCATCTCACCACGAAGATGGATTCATTCTCGGAGCATCGCGCACGCTGCTGCTGTGGCTGGTCTGCATCCGTCAACCGTCGTGCGAACACGCGTGCCACCGAACGCCTTCAGCGCCAATATGAAGAACACCTGCAAAACCCCGACGCGTGGAAGCTCGCAGGCGAAGCCTCACGCAAGGTGATCGAGAACCTGTTTCCACGAAGGAACGAAGCCATCGACATCGACGATTGCGTGAACGTCTATGGCGACGGACAGGCATGGCCGCAGATCGATACGCCATGCACGAGTCCGAAGGCACCGACGGGGCAATGCGAGTTCGGCGCTGATCCGGCGATCTGTATTCATTGTGGGAGGAAGACGTGAAGGCATTGTCGATCCGACAGCCGTGGGCGTGGGCAATCATTCACGCCGGCAAGGAAGTCGAGAACCGCGACTGGAAGGATGATGGCCCCAGCATGCGGCAAGCCCGCACGTTGCAGAACAGCACAATCCTGATCCACGCAGGCAAGGGCATGACGCGCGGCGAGTACGAAGATTGCCTGGAGACGATGCACTACATCAGCGGCATACGACCCTTCCCGTCAGGCTTAGCGATGCCGGCGTTCACTGACCTACCGCGCGGCGGCATCGTCGGGCGCGCGAGGCTCGCCGGCATCATCCACGATCGCATCGGCATCGAGTACACCCGAACCGACCTGACCGAAGCACGGCGCTCGCCGTGGTTCTTCGGTCCCTATGGCTTGGTGCTGACAGACGTCAGACCGCTACCATTCACGATGATAAACGGCGCGCTCGGTTTCTTTGACGTTCGCGATAGTCTCGTAGACGAGGCGGCATAGATGCCCCGCCGCTCCCTCACAGCAAAGCAACGTGAAGAACAATGAGCGGCTATATCGCAATCGAGTGCGACGGCATTGATCAGGTTCACGCCAGCGGCGAAGGCACCGGCCTGCCCTACGCTACGCTGTGTGGGCTCGATGGCGAGGACAGCAAGGCCGGACAAAAAACGGTTGGCCTGCAAATCGGTGCGCGGATCAACTGCCCTCAGTGTCGCGCGCTCATCCGTGTTGCGAAGACTTATCGCCCGAAGGATTTTGAGGGCGGGCGGATATGACCCACACCCGCAACAACTTCACCAAGGCAACGCAGCGCGAAGCTTACGAGCGATCAGGTGGCATTTGTGAATGCCATCTCGTCTGGCAATTACCAACCTACAAAACCGGATGCGGCGTGAAGCTCGGTCCCGGCAATGTCTTCTACGAACATATCGAACCCGATCGCCTTGGTGGATTGAACGATCTCGACAATTGCGCCGCGTTGTCGCGCACGTGTTGGAAGGCCAAGACGTCAGGCTATGACAGGCCGACGATCGACAAGAGCCGGCGGGTGCAGGATCTGGCGCGCAACATCCGCAACCCCGCGTTCCGGCCGATGGCGGGGACGAAGGCCAGCGGCATCAAACTCGGTTTCGGCAAGTCACCGACGTGGCGCGATTCCGGCCGTCCCTTGCATGAACGGAGGAAGGGGTGATGGCGAAGTGCAGAGCTTGTGACGGAACGGGCAAGGCTTGGAGCTATGCACTCCAAAGATTTCATCCGTCCAAGGATTGCTTCTGGTGCAAGGGCACCGGCAAAGAGCAAACCAAAGATTCCCCCTCTCCCACCATACCGGAGGGATGAGGGATGACGGTCACCATCCTCCAAGGCGATTGCAGGGAGGTTCTTAGAACGCTGCCAGATGAATCCGTGCATTGCGTGGTGACGAGCCCGCCGTATTGGGGGCTGCGGGATTATGGCGTCTCCGGGCAGATCGGGCTTGAGGACACTTGGGCCGACTTCCTCGAGCAGATGGTCGCCGTTTTCTCCGAGGTGCGCCGCGTGCTGCGTGAAGATGGCACGTGCTGGATCAACATGGGCGACACCTATGCCGGCGGAGGCCGCGGCGGCAACCCCGGTCACTCCCAATTTCAGAAGCAGCGCCGCAACGCCGGGTCATTGTCCGTCCGCGATCAACGCGTCGATCTCGGCAACCTGAAGCCCAAGGATTTAATCGGCATGCCATGGCGTCTCGCGTTCGCGCTGCAGGCCGATGGCTGGTGGCTGCGTCGCGATATCGTCTGGCACAAAACCAACCCGATGCCGGAAAGCGTCACCGATCGGCCGACGTGCGCGCACGAATATCTGTTCTTGATGACGCGCTCGCTTCGCTACCACTACGACGCTGAAGCGATCCTTGAGCCCGTCAGCCCCAATACGCATGCGCGGCTATCGCAGGACGTGGCCAGCCAGGTCGGCAGCGCTCGCGCGAATGGCGGGACCAAGACCAACGGCAACATGAAAGCCGTCGGGCGGACGCCAAAGACCGCCGACCACGGCACGGGCGTCAAGAATAACGACAGCTTCGCGGCGGCCACGTGCATGCCGGTCACGCACCGGAACAAGCGCACGGTATGGGCAACGAGCACCGAAGCCTTTTCAGGTGCACACTTCGCCACCTTCCCGCCGAAGCTGATCGAACCTTGCATCCTCGCCGGGTGTCCAAAGGGTGGCGCAGTCCTTGATCCATTTTTTGGCGCCGGGACGACTGGCCTGGTGGCCGATCGCCATGGCCGAAACTGCATCGGGATCGAACTCAATCCCGAATACGCCGCCATGGCAGAACGCCGGATCAGGAACGAGTCCCCTCTGTTTGCGGATGTGAGGGTATGACAGCCCTACTATCCCCAAAAGCCGCGGCCCTTGACCTGGAGATCTCGGTCAAGACCTTGCGCGGCCACGTCGCGGACGGCAGCATAGCGTTCATCATCGTCGGCCGGGGCAAGAAGCGCCCTCGCATCGCGTTCGATCTTCCAGATATCGAAGCCTTCAAGCGGGAGCGGTCCGCAGGCCCGCCACGGATCGAGCAGGCACCACCGGAGCCGCCAGCCCCGCCCGTCGACTTCCGTGCCTACCGCCGCAAGCACGCGCAGAAGGTCTATTTTATTCGAGCCGGCGATACGGTGAAGATCGGAATCGCCGTCGACCCCAAGATCCGGCTCGGCACGCTACAGGTCGCAAGGCCGGATAAGCTCGAGCTGCTGCTGGTGTTGCCCGGCGGGGCGAAGCGCGAGGCAAAGCTGCACGCCCGCTTCGCCGACTATGCGCTGTCCGGAGAATGGTTTCGGCTGGAAGGCGCGGTCGAACGGTTCGTCGCCGAGCGCCTATGGAAGGCGACCCAATGAGCCGCCGACCCGCACGCTTCACGCAGGCGGACGTGGCCCGCGCCATCAAGGGCGCAAGGATGGCCGGCATTGAGGTTCGATCTGTGGAAATCGCCCGCGACGGCCGGATTTCCATCAAGGCCGGAAGCCCGCCGGTTGCGGAGGGCGACGATCTTGACCGAGAATTGGCGGACTGGGAGGCGCGCCACTGTGGTCAAGGTTGAGTTGAAGGGTATCCATACGGTCCACGCCCGCGGGCGCACGTACCGCTACGCCTGGCGCGGCGGTCCTGCCCTCAGCGGCGAGCCTGGAACGCCGGAGTTCAGCGCCTCTTATGCCGCCGCGATCGAGAGTCACAACGCGCCCGACACCAGCCGCTTCGCCGGCGTGGTCACCGCCTACAAGGCCAGCGCCGAATACAAGGGCCTCGCGGACTCGACCAAGAAGAACTGGGCGACGTGGCTCGATCGCATCTCCGAACACTTCGGCGAGTTGAGCGTCCGGCAATTCGACCGGCTCGACAAGATCCGGCCCATCATCCGCCAGTGGCGCAACAAGTGGGCCGAGACGCCACGGACAGCGGACTACGGCATGCAGGTGCTGTCGCGCGTCTGCGCGCATGCGGTCGACCCGCTGGGCAAGATCGCCAGCAACCCTTGCGAGGGCATCAAGCGCCTTTACGAAACCGACCGCTCCGAAATCATCTGGACCGACGCCGACATTGCCGAGATGAAAGCGGTGTGCTCCCCGGAGATGGCGCTCGCCATCGAGCTGGCGGGACACTCGGGCTTGCGCATGGGCGATCTGGTCAAGGTGGCGTGGTCGCACGTCGGCGAAGACGCGATCGTGCTGCGCACCGGCAAAAGCCGCCAGCGGCGGGAGGCGATCGTGCCGCTCTACGACGGGCTGCGGGCGCTGCTGGAGCGCATCCCGAAGCGGGCCACTACGATCCTAACAAGCTCGCGCGGCAAGCCATGGACCACGTCAGGGCTGAGCACGGCTGTTCAGCGCGCGAAGGAAGCGGCGCATTGGGACGACAAGGATCTCAACTTCAACGATCTGCGCGGGACCGCGGCGACCAAGTTCTACGTCGCCGGCTTGAGCATCCGCGTGATCGCCGAGATCATGGGCTGGGAGGAAGAGACGGTCGAGAAGATCATCCGCCGCTACGTCGGTCGGACCGCTGCAATCAAGGCGACCATCGCCCACCTCAACGCGGCCAGAAAGTGAACATCGACTGTAAAACAGCCTGTAAAACACACAGGTCAAATTCGGCTAAGTGTTGGAGCGGGTGAAGGGAATCGAACCCTCGTCATCAGCTTGGAAGGCTGTTGCTCTACCATTGAGCTACACCCGCGCCGGGTCGCGCCGACACATATAACACGCCCGCTCACATGCCCGCTTAACGCGTGCGCCTGAAACGGCGCTGGGGCGGGCGGCCTTCGCGGAAGGCGAAAGCCTGCCCACCGGACGCCGACGGCAAGAAGGATGGTGGGAGAGGTAGGACTCGAACCTACGAAGGCGTAAGCCAGCGGATTTACAGTCCGCCCCCTTTGCCACTCGGGACACTCTCCCAATTCCTCGCACTTATAGCGGCGACTTCAGGTTTTCGTTGAAGTCGCCGGCAGGCAACAAATCGGGGGCGTTTTATGGGGAGGCACCCCGTTTAAGTCAACCACGGCCAGCGAATTGGCGCGGATTTCGTCCGCCTTGCAGTTGTGCCGCCGCCCCGGTACCTCACGGGCGAGAGGCAGCACCCATTCATGCGCGATCGATCCACAGACCGGCCGAAATCGGGCGGGCGCCCCGGCGTAAAGCCTGGCAGCGCCCAAACTGGTGCGAAACCCGGCGGCACCCATTCGGGCGGTAAGCCCGTTTCCAGGCCCGGCACGTCCCATTCGGGCGGCAAGCACGGTACCAAGCCCGGCACCACCCATCCGGGCGCCAAGCCCGGCACGACACATCCGGGCGCCAAGCCCGGCACGACTCACGAGCAGCGCGACCGTCGCGAGCGGTTCGAGCGCGCCCGCCGCGAGAGCCTGCGCCCGGACGACCTGACCGTTCTCTACGGCCTGCACACCGTGAAGGCCGCGCTGGAGAACCCGGCCCGCAAGATCCGGAAATTCCTCGCCACCGAGAACGCCGCCCGCCGCCTTGCCGAGGAAGGCGTCACCGCCTCACCGGAGCTGGTCCGGCCGGGCGCGATCGACGAACGGCTGGCGCCCGATGCCGTCCACCAGGGGCTCTATCTCGAAGCCGATCCCCTGCCCTCGCCTGAGATCGCCGAGATCGCCGGCGGTCCGGTGCTGGTGCTCGACCAGATCACCGACCCGCATAACGTGGGCGCGATCCTGCGCACCGCCGCCGGCTTCGACGTCGCGGCCATGGTCACCACCGCACGGCACAGCCCGGAGGCGACCGGCGCGCTGGCGAAAGCCGCGTCCGGCGCACTGGAATACGTGCCGATCGTCACGGTGCAGAACCTGGCGCGGGCGATAGCGGAGCTGAAGGAGCGCGGCTACCTGCTGGTCGGCCTCGACTCGACGAGCGACGTCGACCTCGCCGACGTGCCGCTACGCGCCCCGCTCGCGCTGGTGCTGGGCGCGGAAGGCCGAGGCCTGCGGCAGCTGACGCGCGAAAGCTGCGACCATGTCGGCCGGCTCGAGCTGCCGGGCCGGATCAAGTCGCTCAATGTGTCGAATGCCGCCGCGCTCGCGCTCTATGTCGCGACCAAGCGACTGGGCTGAAGGCTTATTGCTCCGCGCTGGATCCCACTCCTCCCTCATGCTGAGGCGCCCGCCGCAAGGCGGGCGTCTCGAAGCGCGAGGGTGGCCACGGACGACGCCGCACCAGCGGGGCCTCGTGGTTCGAACGCGCGGCACGCAGCCAAGTGTACGCAGGCTGCGCCTGCTATAGCCGCGCTCCTCACCATGAGGGTGGAAACTGCATTCGCCTCAGTAACGCGAGCGCAGCGGCTCGCGGTAAGGCGGCAGGTACCCGTGGCGCGGACCGACATACGGGTAGCGCGCCAGACGGCGCGGCAACACCAGCGTCGGATTGGTGTAGATGCCCGGGCCGGAATAGACCGGACCCTGGTCCACGACATAGATGCGCGGCATCTCGTAAGGCGTGTAGACGACGACCGGCGGTCCCGCGACAACGCATGGGGCCGGGCAGCAGCACGGCGAGCCGGCGCTTGCGGTCGAAACCGAAGCGGTGGCCGACAGCACGGCAAGCGTAGCGAGCGAGAGTGAACGTCGGATCATCGGTGTCCTCCGGGTGGGTCGTCAGTGGCGGGGCCGCGGGCGCGGGCGATAACCGTTTGGTCGATACGGGCGGTGGTCGTGGCGACGGTCCCAGCGGCGGTCGCCGCCCCCCACGTCGACGGTGGGTGCGACGATCAACGGCGTGGCGTCCGGCTGGTCGATCGTCGCGGGCAGCGGGTCCGACGCGGCGCCCCACTCGCGGTAGAAGCTCGGTGCGGGACGCGGCTGCCGGCGATCCGGCGGCGGCTCGACCTCGCGGCGGCCATAGCCGGGACGCGTTCCTTGATACGGGAAGTATTGGCCGGTGTGATACGGCGAAGGCCTGATCAGCGGGCCGCTAACGATCACCGGCGATACCTGACCCGGCCGCGCCAGACCCCAATCGCCTTCGACGATCGTGTACGACGCGTCATAGCCGTTGATGACCACCGGAATGCCCGGCTTGCCTGGAATGACGAGGATCGGCCCCTTGTCGTCGGCGCGCGCGAACTCTGCGCCGAACACGCCGCACATGACACCGATCGCGAGCGATAGCTTGAAACCCATCGGACGCCGCCCTTCTCAATTTTGATTTTGGCGGCATCCTCCAAGCGAAAGATGAAATCCCCCTCACCCGCGGGCGTGAATTGCGTGACAGCGTTAACCATGCGTATCCAGGGGCCTTCGGGCGCACGCGGCGGAGCCGGCGAAGGCCGCAATTCCACGGCCTTTAGGACCTCGCGCCCGCGGCGGCTGATACGATAAGCTCGCCAACGGGACGCCCCGAGGTGGGCAGGATCGATCATGCTGCAAGGCTGGGTCGTCATCACCGTTGCGCTCGGCTACATCGGGCTCCTGTTCGTCGTGGCGAGCTATGGCGACCGTGCGAGCCGGTTCCGGCCCGCGGGCCGCTCCCGGCACCTGATCTATCCGCTGTCGCTCGCAATCTATTGCACGTCCTGGACCTTCTTCGGGTCGGTCGGCCTCGCCACCCGCACCGGCTTCGAGTTCCTGACCATCTATATCGGCCCGGTCATCATGATCGGGCTCTGCTACCCCTTCATCATGCGCGTGGTGCGGCTCGCCAAGGCGCAGAACATCACCTCGATCGCCGACTTCACCGCCGCGCGCTACGGCAAGTCCCAGGCGGTCGCGGCGACGGTGGCGCTGATCGCCATCATCAGCACGATCCCCTACATCGCGCTCCAGCTCAAAGCGGTATCGGGATCGCTCGGCACCATCATCGGCACCGTCAGGCCCGACATCGCGGCGAACATGCCGGTGGTCGGCGACATCGCGCTGTTCGTCGCATTGTCGATGGCGGCGTTCGCGGTGCTGTTCGGAACCCGGCACATCGACGCCACCGAGCACCAGGACGGCCTGATGCTGGCGGTCGCGACCGAGTCGCTGGTGAAGCTGGTCGCGTTCCTGGCGGTCGGCGTGTTCGTGACGTTCTGGATGTTCGACGGACCGGTCGCCCTGTTCACCCAGGCGATGGAACGCGCCGACACCGCCGCGATCCTCCACCGCGACTATCCATTCGGCACCATCGCGGCGATGACGCTGCTGTCGCTGTTCGCGATCCTGCTGCTGCCGCGGCAATTCCACGTCACCGTGGTCGAGAACCACGACGAGCGCGAGGTCAAGCGGGCGGCGTGGCTGTTCCCGCTCTATCTGCTGCTGATCAACCTGTTCGTACTGCCGATCGCGCTCGCCGGCATGCTGACGTTCCCCGCCGGCAGCGTCGACAGCGACATGTTTGTGCTGGCGCTGCCGCTTGCGGCCCAATCGGAGCTGCTCACGTTGATTGCCTTCGTCGGCGGCCTGTCGGCCGCGACCGCGATGGTGATCGTGGAATCGGTCGCGCTCGCGATCATGGTGTCGAACGACATCATCGTGCCGCTGATGCTCAAGCGCCGCGAACGGCTGATCACCGAGGGCGCCGACGTCGGCCGCATGCTGCTGACGGTGCGGCGGATGTCGATCATCGTCATCCTGATCCTGGCGTATCTCTACTATCGCTCGGCCGGCGCGGCGCAGCTCGCCTCCATCGGGCTCTTGTCGTTCGCCGCCATCGCGCAACTGGCCCCGGCGTTCTTCGGCGGCATGCTCTGGAAGCGCGCCACCGCGCGCGGCGCCATGGCCGGTATGGTGATCGGCATCGTGATGTGGGCCTACACGCTGCTGCTGCCGAGCTTTGCCGACGCCGGCATCGTCGCCTTCACCCTGCTGAGCGACGGACCGTTCGGGATCACCATGTTGCGCCCGCAGGCGCTATTCGGGCTGGAGCTGCCGCCGCTGCTGCACGGCGTGGTCTGGAGCCTGAGCCTCAACATCATCGCCTATATCGGCTTCTCGCTGACCCGCGCGCCGGCGTCGATCGAGCGGCTGCAGGGCGACTTGTTCGTGCCGTCCGACCTGACGCCAATCTCGCCGACCTTCCGGCTGTGGCGTCCGGCGGTGACGATCGAGGAGCTCAGCACCACCGTGGCGCGCTACCTCGGCGAGGAGCGCACCCGGACGTCGTTCGACAGCTACGCATCGAGCCGCGGCACCATCCTCGACCCTAAGGCCGAGGCCGACTTCCAGCTCTTGCGTTTTGCCGAGCACCTGCTGGCTTCGGCGATCGGCACCGCGTCCTCCCGCCTGGTGCTGTCGTTGCTGCTGCGCAAGCGCACGGTCTCCACCAAGGCGGCGCTGAAACTCCTCGACGACGCCAATGCGGCGATCCACTACAACCGCGAAATCCTCCAGACCGCGCTCGAGCATGTCCGCCAGGGCATCGCGATCTTCAACAAGGACCTGCACCTGATCTGCTGGAACCGGCAGTTCGGCGACATCCTGGCCCTGCCCCAGCAGCTCACGCGGGTGGGCACATCCCTCGACGAGATCCTGCGGTTCAACGCGCGGCGCACCAATCCCGACGACGCAGCGGTCGAAGCGATCGTCCAAGAGAACGTGAAGCAATACGTTTCCTCGAGCGTTCCGTTCCTGGAACGCGTTCCCGAGCGCGACCTGGTGATGGAGGTGCGCGCCAACCCGATGCCCGACGGCGGCATCGTCACCACCTTCACCGACATCACCGCGAGCGTGAAAGCCGCCGAGGAACTCGAGCGGTCCAATGAGACGCTGGAGCGGCGGGTGCACGAACGCACCGAACAGCTTACCCGCCTCAACACCGAGCTGGCCCGCGCGAAAGCCGGCGCCGAACAGGCCAACATCTCGAAGACCCGATTCCTGGCGGCGGCGAGCCACGACATCCTGCAACCGCTCAACGCCGCACGGCTCTACGTCACCAGCCTGATCGAACGCCAAGGCAACGGCGAGTCATCGCAGCTTGTGGGGAATATCGACGCCTCACTCGATGCGGTCGAAGAGATCATCGGCACCTTGCTCGACATCTCCCGGCTCGATGCCGGCGGGATGAAGCCGGAATTCGTCAGCCTGCGGGTCGACGACATCCTGCGGCAGCTCGAGGTCGAATTCGCGCCGCTCGCGCAGAGCAAGGGCCTACGGCTCGAATTCGTGCCCTGCTCGCTGGCGGTGCAGTCGGACCGCCGGCTACTGCGCCGGCTACTGCAAAATCTGGTCTCCAACGCGATCAAATATACTACGGAGGGTCGCGTGCTGGTCGGCTGCCGCCGACGCAACGGACGCCTGCGCATCGATGTCTACGATACCGGCCTCGGCATCCCCGTCTCCAAGCAACAGATCATTTTTCAGGAATTTCACCGGCTCGACCAAGGCGCCAAGGTGGCGCGCGGGCTCGGGCTCGGGCTGTCGATCGTGGAACGGATTGCCCGTGTCCTCGATCACAAGGTCGAGGTCGAATCCAGCGTCGATCGCGGCTCGCATTTCTCGATCGAGGTGCCACTGGCATCGACCGCGCCGCTGCGCGAGCCGCGCCGTACCGCCTTCGGCGTCCACCGCGGGCAGCTCAATGGCGTCGACGTGGTGTGCATCGACAACGACACCGCGATCCTCAACGGCATGGAGATCGTGCTCACTGGTTGGGGATGCCGGGTGGTGAAAGCCGCGGACCTCGCGGCCGCGATCGCGTCGATCGACGAGGCCAGCTTCACACCGCGCGCCTTGCTGGTCGACTACCACCTCGACGAGGGCAACGGCATCGAAGCCATCACCGCGCTGCGACAGCGATACGGCGCCGACCTCACTGCCATCCTGATCACCGCCGATCGCAGCCCGGATGTCCGCGAAGCCGCCCGCGAGCATGGCGTGCTGATGCTCAACAAGCCGGTCAAGCCGGCGGCGTTGCGCGCGCTGCTCACGCAAGTGCGGATCAAGAACGCGGTGGCGGCGGAATAGCTCGTCACCTCTAGCGAAGGTATTAGCAACGCTGCGATCCGTGTCCACCGGTCGCCTGCGTGCCCGCCGTTGTCCCGGCGGCAGGGCGCATAAAGCCACACTTTTGCGCGCTCATGTCCACGACACCCCTGCGGGTGCAGTGGTAACTCGTCGTCCTGACCTCGTGCGACTTGTCACCGTCCAAGACAGCTGGGCACGGCGCACGCAACGTTCGGCGCGTATCACGCACAGACACCGACTTGATTGATCATTGGAGGCTCAAATGCCCATCGGCGACGACTCAGACAATCTTTTGATCGGCACCGACGCCGCCGAAACGATTCATGGACTGGGCGGCAACGATACGATCGACGGTCGCGGCGGAGGCGATCAGCTGTTCGGCGATACGGGCAACGATACCTTCCTGTTCACCGGGAGCTATCTCTCCTCTGATCACGTGGACGGCGGCGCCGACCGCGACACGGTGGACTTCTCGGGCATTCAATGGCCACAGCCGACCGATCCCAACAGCAGGATGAGCTGGTCCGTCAACGTCAATCTCGCGAGTCGTACATACGATACGAGCGTCTTATATGAATTACCGCAAGGCCAGGTCGGTTACTCCGTCAGATCCACTGTCATCAACGTCGAGAACGTCATCGGCTCCTCCGGCAACGACACCATCATCGGTGACCAAAATGACAACGTGATCACGGGCGGCGCCGGCAACGACGTCCTCGAAGGCCGTGGGGGCAACGACCGTTTCCTCTTTACCGGCGCCTGGATGGATTCCGATACGGTTCATGGCGGCAGCAACAGGCACGGCAGCGATACGCTGGACTTTTCCGGCCTCGACTTCTCGTCGATCACACCGCCGCCCGGGGCGACCCAGACGTTCTCGCTCAACGTCAACCTGAACGCCGGCACCTTTGGCACGGGCAGTATGACCACCTATGCCGACGGGAGCTGGAGCTCCTGGGGCGTACTATCGACGGTCGCCGGCGTCGAGGACGTGGTCGGCAGCTATCTTGACGACACCATCACCGGAAACAGCCGCGACAACAACATCTGGGGCGGCGCCGGCAACGACACATTGGACGGCGGAGTCGGTGCGAACAACGTACGCGGCACGGACAACCTCTACGGCGGCACCGGCAACGACACCTACATCCTGCACGGACCCAATATCGAGACTAGCGTCTTCGAGGATGCGGATAGCGGCATCGACACGGTCATCGTCTATGGCGCCAACTATGCCCTCGCCGACAATTTCGAGAACCTGACCATTTGGTCTCCCGGAACTCGGGTCGGAGAGGGCAACGATCTCGACAACATCATCACCGGCCAGCGGGCCGGAGGCTCTCCCAGGCAGCCCGCCCCGACCTTCCACTTTTTCGGGGAAGGCGGCAACGATACGCTGAACGGGGCCGCGGGCGGCGACCTGCTCGATGGCGGCACCGGCAACGACATCCTCAACGGAAATTTCGGCAATGACCTGCTGCGCGGCGGGCTCGGCGCCGATCGCCTCAACGGCGGCAACGGCAACGACACCGCCGATTACAGCCTGGCGACCGGACGCGTTGCCGTAGACCTCGTGCTGGGCGGCACCGCGGGCGAAGCGGCGGGCGACATTTACGCTTCCGTCGAGAATGTCACCGGCTCAGCCTTCGGCGACGACATCACGGGTGATGCGGCCGCCAACATCCTGCGCGGCGGCGACGGCGCGGATTTCATCGACGGCCGCGGAGGCGCCGACATCCTCGATGGCGGCAACGGCGACGATCACTTCCTCGTCGACAATCGCGACCAGGTGATTGGCGGCACAGGCTACGACTACGTCAGGGCCATTTCCTCGACGTCTAACTTCAGGTTCAACGTGGCCGGCACCGACGTCGAGGTCGTCGAGGGCAACAACGGCAATGACGTCATCGACGCGACCGGTGTCGGCTACAACGTCACCCTGATCGGCGGCGCCGGCCGGGACAATCTCACCGGCGGCAACGGCGACGATGCTCTGTTGGGCGGCGACGGCAATGACACGCTCACTGGCGGCGCCGGTTTCGACCAGCTTGTCGGCGGCGACGGCAACGACACGCTGATCGCCGGGCCTGTCTCCAGTCCGACCGGCGATTTGCTGCTCGGCGGGCTCGGCAACGACACCCTCGTCGGCGCCGGCAATGGACGGCTGTTCGGCGAGGAAGGCCGGGACACCATCACCGCTGCCGCCAACGACTACGCGCACGGCGGCGCCGACAACGATACGCTGACCGGCGGCGCCGGAATGCAGGAGCTCGACGGCGGTCTCGGCAACGACGTCCTGACGGGCGGCGCTGGCGGCGACTTCTTCGACTTCCACGACAACTGGGGCAACGACCGCATCACCGACTTCCAGATCGGCCTCGACAAGCTCAACATGCAGAATGTCACCGGGCTCGATAGCTTCAGTCAGCTCTCGATCCATGCGGTGTCCGGCGGCACCGCGATTGATTTTGGCGGAAACTCGATCGTGCTGTCGGGCGTGCAGGTGCAGAACGTGACGGCCGACATGTTCCTGATCTGAAGCAAGAAGCCGAACGATCGAGGCGGAAAACTTTTCCTGGGGCGAAAGCCGTCCTGACTGAAAGCTGCCGTATCAATTGTCGAGCAGCGCCGCCTGCGGCCACTGCCCCAACTCGATCTTCGACGCGGTGATGACGGCCTGGGTCCGGCTCTCGACGTTGAGCTTGGTCAGGATCGCCGAGACGTGCGCCTTCACGGTCGCCTCGGAGACGCTGAGCTCATAGGCGATCTGCTTGTTGAGCAAGCCGCCGGACAGCATCATCAGGACGCGCACCTGCTGCGGCGTCAGCGACGCCAGCCGCGCCAGCAAGTCCGCGCTCTCGGCATCGGTGCCCGCGCCCAGATCGACGTCGGGCGGCGTCCAGACCCCGCCTTCGAGCACCCGCATGATGGCCGAGCGAATGACATCGATGCCGAGCTTCTTCGGAATGAAACCGGCGCCGCCAAAGTCCATGCAACGGCGAATGACTGCCGGGTCGTCATTGGCTGACACCACCACCACCGGCACGCTCGGATACTGCGCGCGCAAATACATCAGCCCGGAAAAGCCGCGCACGCCGGGCATCGCAAGATCGAGCATGATGAGATCGACCTCGCCGCTGCCTTCGAGCAGCTTGGTCACTTCGTCGAAGGAGCCCGCCTCGGAAATTTCGACGCGATCGAACATGCCACCGACCGCCTCGCGCAACGCGCCACGGAACAGCGGGTGATCATCGGCGATCACCAAACGATAACTAGCGGACACCGTCACGAATTCGATCTCGCCTTGCCGTCGCGGCCTCGTTCGACTGCGCAGCATACACGTTTACTGGATTGCTCGCGGCCAAACCGGAACGCTTTTTTTTGCAATGCAGCATGACCCGCGTGCGGCGCATATAGCGGTGGCTATGGCCGAAAGTCGTATACGAGCGCGCGTGTCGCAATGTTACCGTTTTCCCAGGTGGGGCGCCGGCGGCGTGCTGTCGCTCAAAAAAACGCATCGGGGAGAATCGCCAAATGGCTGCAGCAGCAGAAGACCTCGTATCCACGCGTGAAGGCGGAATGACGAAGGAGGAACGCTTCGTCATCGTCGCCTCTTCGACCGGCACCGTATTTGAATGGTACGACTTCTATCTCTACGCCGTGCTGGCGCCGTTCTTTGCCGCCCTGTTCTTCCCGCCCGGTAACGACACCGCTGCGCTGCTCTCCGCGTTCGCCACCTACGCCGCCGGCTTCCTGGTGCGCCCGTTCGGTGCCTTGATCTTCGGCCGCATCGGCGATCTCGTCGGTCGTAAGTACACGTTCCTTGTGACGATCATCGTCATGGGCGCGTCCACCTTCCTGGTGGGACTGCTCCCGACCTTCTCACAGATCGGCTGGCTCGCGCCGATCCTGCTGGTGTCGCTGCGGCTCTGCCAGGGCCTCGCGCTCGGCGGCGAATACGGCGGAGCCGCAACCTACGTCGCGGAGCATTCGCGGCCTGGCGAGCGTGGTTATGCCACCAGCTACATTCAGACCACCGCGACGCTCGGGCTGTTGCTCGCCCTGGTCGTCATCGGGCTCTGCCGCGAGTTGATGCCCGCGAAGGTCTTCTCGGAATGGGGCTGGCGGCTGCCCTTCCTGGTTTCGATCATCCTGCTGGCGTTCTCGGTCTATATCCGGCTCAAGCTGAATGAGACCCCGATCTTCCAGAAGATGAAGGAAGAAGGCAAAGGCTCGAAGTCGCCGTTGACCGACAGCTTCCTGAAATATCCGAACAACAAATACGTGCTGCTGGCCTTGCTTGGCGCGACCGCCGGTCAGGGCGTGGTCTGGTACACGGGACAGTTCTACGCCCTGTTCTTCCTGACCATCACGCTCAAGCTGCACTACGTCACGGCCTACCTCCTGGTCGGGATTTCGCTGGTCCTCGCCACGCCGTTCTTCATCTTCTTCGGCTGGCTCTCGGATCGCATCGGCCGCCTGAAGATCATCCTGGCCGGATGTCTGATCGCGGCGGTGACCTACTTCCCGCTGTTCCAGGGCCTGACGCACTACATCAACCCGGACCTCGAAGCCTTCCAGGCGAAGAATCCGATCACGATCACGGCCGATCCGACGACCTGCAACTTCCACATCTTCGTCGGACCGTGGTCGAACTTCACCAACTGCGACCGCGCCAAGGATTTCGTCACCAAGCTTGGCGTGTCCTTCCAGACCATTGATGCCCCCAACGCCGGCAACCAGGTCACCCTGGCGATCGGCGGCACCAAGGTCGAGGGTTGGGATGCGGCCAAGTGGACGGCGGCCTTCAAGGCGGCCAACTACCCGATGACCGCAGACCCGGCCAAGATCAACTGGTTCATGGCCACGCTGATCCTGTTCATCATGGTGGTCTACGTGACCATGGTGTACGGGCCGATCGCCGCATTCCTGGTCGAGATGTTCCCGACGGCGATACGCTACACATCGATGTCGCTGCCGTATCACATCGGCAACGGCTGGTTCGGAGGTATGCTGCCGCTGCTTGCAACAGCAATCGTGGCCGCCACCGGTAATATCTATGCCGGCCTCTGGTACCCGATCGGCATCGCGGTCATGACGCTCATCATCGGCGGGTTCTTCCTGCGCGATACTCGCGGCGTGAGTTTGGAGACCGGATCCGGCGTGGCGATCCAAGGGCAGAAGACCTGACAGCGAGACTGACGGGACTGCAACAAGCTCACAGGCCCCGCATCATGCGGGGCCTGTTTCTTTTTTCCGAAACCGACCTGTGGTTCGCGTGAAGGTCTTGCGCGTGCGCCGGTGTTTCTCAGTTCTTGCCCACGCGCGACCGCGCATTCGTCCGTCAAAAAATATCGGCCCTCGACAATCTGGACATCGCTTCCGGACGGGAGCAGACTTTCTGCGCTTACAAGGAAATCTCCGAATAGGGCGCGATAGACGCCCATTCGCCAGGGAGGCATTCATGAGCATTTCCAAGCGTGATCTCACTACGCCTGCGGATTCGCTAACGCCCGTTGCCGGCAACGGGCTACTCCACCGCCGCGCCTTGCTCGGGCGAGGCTTTCTGCTTGCCGGCGCCGCCGCGACCGGGCTGGGAGCATCCGGCAACAGCGCGGCAGCGGAGCCACTCAAGGACGACCCGTGGAGCCAGTCCATGGGAGGGGCGACGCCGCCGCGGCAGGAGCCTTCGCGGTTCGAGAAGAACGTGGTTCGCTCGCTCTCGAATCCCAACAATGAGCCGCGCAACTCGCACGCCCGCACGCCGCATCATCTGATCAACGGCAGCATCACGCCATCGGCGCTGCACTTCACCATCAATCACACGGGCATTCCGGACATCGACCCGGCCAAGCATCGCCTGGTGATCCATGGAATGGTGAAGCAGCCGAAGATCTTCTCGCTCGAAGATCTCGACCGCTACCCCATGGTCACGCGCATGGGGTTCGTCGAATGCGGCGGCAACTCGGCACCGATGTTTTCCTCGGAGCCGATGCAGGTGACGGCGCAAGCCCTGCACGGCCTCGCCTCCAACTCGGAATGGACCGGCGTTCTACTTTCGACGTTGCTCGACGAGGTCGGCGTCGATCCGAAGGCCAGGTGGTTCCTCGCCGAAGGCGGCGATGCCTGCGCCCTGCACCGGAGCGTTCCGGTCAAGAAGGGCTTCGACGATGCGATGATCGCGCTCTACCAGAACGGCGAGCGGATCATGCCCGGCAACGGCTATCCGATGCGCCTGCTGCTGCCCGGCTACCAGGGCAACATGAACGTGAAGTTCCTGCGCCGCATCAAGCTGATCGACCAGCCGGCCATGAGCTTCTACGAGGCCAAGACCTACTCGCAGATTCTTCCCGGCGAGCGGTTCTGGCGATTCCATTTCCTGCAGGAGGTGAAGTCGTTCATCACCCACCCCTCGTTCGGACATTCGCTGAAAGGCCCCGGCTACTACGACATCTCAGGCGTCGCCTATTCCGGCACCGGACGCATCAAGCGCGTCATGGTGTCCGCCGACGGCGGCAAGAGCTGGGCCGAAGCAGCGTTGCAGGGCGATCCTCAACCGCAGGCGTTCACCCGCTTCCGAATGCCGTGGCGGTGGGACGGCCAGCCGGTGGTTCTGCAAAGCCGTGCTTGGGACGAGGCCGGCAACTCGCAGCCGCTACGCGCCGACTTCATCGCCCTGCGCGGGCAAAGCGCGCAGCCGGTCAAGAACCCGCTCGCATTCACCAACCAGCACTACAACAGCATCACCAGCTGGGGCATCGACGGCAAAGGGGAGATCAAGCATGTCTACGCGTAAGCTTCTGCTCGCCGTGGGCGTCGCCGGCGCGCTTGGCGTCACGCTTGGTGCCAACGTCACCGTCGCCCAATCGCCCGGGCTTGGTCAAAACATCACCGAAGCCGACATCAAGGCTTGGGACATCGCCGTGCTGCCGGACGGCACCAACCTGCCGCCGGGCAGCGGGACCGCCGCGCAAGGCGCGGCGATCTATGCCCAGCAATGCGCGCTGTGCCACGGCGAAGGCGGCAAGAACCCGGCGCCCGGTTTCTCGCCGATGGTCGGGCTGCACAAATTCGACAAGATGGATTCGCCCAAGACCATCACCTACTACGAACACGCCACGACGATCTTCGATGTCGTCCGGCGCTACATGCCCTACATGTCGCCGCGCACACTGAATGACGAGCAAGTCTACGCGCTCACCGCCTACCTGCTCTCGATCAACAATCTGATCGGCGAGAAGGATGTGATCAATGCGGAGACCCTGCCGAAAGTGAAGATGCCAACCGCCGGCAAGTTCATCGTACGGTTCCCGGACCGCATCTGATCGCGCGACAGGCGCAAACAAAACAAGGGCCGGCGGAGCGATCCGCCGGCCTCTTTAGGAATGACGGTAAAATTGCACCACAATTTCGCAACTCGTCGTCACGCCGCTACGCGTGAACCCACCTGGCGCCAGCGTCGCCGAGCTGCTCTGCAGCACCACGGTTCCAACGCGCATCGATATCGGCAATCAACCGCTCGACCGTCTCGGGCGGGAGGAAAGAGCCGCGCGAGCCAAATATTTGCGGGTGAAGCTGCATGACATCATCGAAGCCTAGCGCCCGCAAACGATCCCGCATGGCGGGATGATCCGACTTTGGGTCGGCTTCCTTTGCATGAATCTCGCCGGCGAGCGTCCAGAACTCGATCCAATCCGAGGGCTGCGCGCTCAAGTCCCGAATACGAAGTATCGGCGATTTCGGCGGGGCGACCGCTCGCAAGAGTTCTTCGTCGTACGCACGATAGAGAGCAGTCAACTTGTGGCCATAGACTTCCACCAGCAGCAATGTTCTCGCCGCCAGCCGTGGAGACGTCATCTCTGCGGAGACCGCATCCGCCTCGAACTCGGCACATCGTCGGTCGATGATGATCTGGTTGTCCAGCCATCTTTTCAGCCAGCCGAACGCATGCATCGCGATGGCGCCGGTTGCGGTGTTGTGGGGATCGACGTAGTCGAAAAACCGGTCGAGCGCAGCGTCGAAGTCTACCAATTTGTACGTGCCGCTTATGTGCATGTGGCGAGCGTGGCCGACTTCATGCGCCACGATAGCGGCAACCGCATCGTCATCCAGGAGCAAAAGCACGGGCAAACCGATCTTCATCATCACGCGGCGACCGAACAGGCCTGCGAACCGCCTGTGCTCCTGGATCGATGCGTTGAAGTCGTCATCCACGGCCAGCACGCGGCCGCCGGCGTTCTGGAACTTGTCCCACAACTGCCAGAGGCCGGGAGCCCGCTCTCGGTCCAGTGACCCAAACGTGTTCGGTTTCACGCTTGCCAGGAGCACGCCGATGGTGAGCGCGGCGGTTGCCGAGAATGCGGCAGCGACGAAAGGCGTGAGTGCTAGGAGAAGCCAACTCGAGGTCGACAGCGTCAGATCGAGCCAGATCATGCAGGCGACGAGGATGAGTGCCGCTAACGGCAGCACGGCATATCGACCCATTGTCCGGATAAACCAAAGCGTCAATACCCTCATGGCCCGTACCCCTGCGAGGATCTGTGATGACACCCGCAATATGGATTGCGGTGGCACATGATCGCGCGATCGCAGCAAACATGTGCCAAGAAAAAGGGCCGGCGAAGCGACCCGCCGGCCTTTCATTATTTTATGGCTCGCCTAATTCGGTAGAATTGCATTCCTTTGCGGATAATCGCGCCGGGCGGGGTCCCATTCCGGTCTGGACCTTCATGCGTTTCTAGCGTGACCCGAAGCTCCGAGGGTCGTGCGCAAAGCGTATGATCGTCGCCGGGAATGAAACTGAACCGGCGGATTTCCAGACAACGCACTTCGCCATCCTTGATCAGGCCAGCTGCGCTATAGTTGCTGTCCAGATTGCAACACGTCCCTCGTATCCCACACGTATTCAATGGCGTGTATAAATCGAGTCCAGATGACTTAAGCGCTTCACCAAATTCCTGTGGGATTGAATTGGCGTTTGGGCTGAAACACACATAGTCGAAGCCCCGCGTGTAACTGCCAACGCGTCCCGATTTCGACATTTCCTCGATATCTGCCGCAAGCCTTCTTTCGTGATCCCACCAATACAGCATCCCGGCGGCCAACGCGCAGCCGGCGATAACGATTCCAGACAACACACTGCGTTTCATGACACTAGATTTTCGGAGTGCGGTGACAGATTACGCATTTTCTACCCCTAGGCCGAGCGCGGCGAGGGGTCATCTGAAATGAAGGGCCGGTGGAGCGATCCACCGGCCTTTCGGTTTCGTAGGGTGGGTTAGCGCCGAAGGCGCGTAACCCACCGGTTGGCGGTCCCGCGAGTCTCGTGGTGGGTTACGGCGCCATCACCCATCGAAGACGGCGTCGACGCCCTTACGGCGCCTAACCCACCCTACAGGCGACTCGTCCGAAGCCTACAGGAACCGCGTCGGGCGCATCAGCGTGCGCCACATGTGCGCCGAAGGGCTCGAATCCCAGCCGAGCCCCTCCTTGGGCTGGCGGAAGTTGCGGCCGACGATATCGACGAAATCGTCGATATTCACCTTGGCGTTCGGATCGAACGAATAGATGTCGTTCACGCAGATCTGGCGCGCGGTCATGTACCACTTGTGCTCACGCGCGCGCTTGTATTCCTCGACGATGTACGGCTCCGGCTTATAGTCGGGCCCGAAAAGCTTCAGATACATGTCGGGATATTTGTAGCCGACCGATTCATCGGGGAAGAACCGCAGCGCCTGGTGTACGCGGATCGCCCAACTCACCTCTTCGTCCACGTAGGGCTCGATCATCTGCGCGCCCCAATAGCCGTGATCGGCGCGGATGAAGCCGCACACGCCGATGTCGTGCAGCAGGCAGGCGAGGATGACATTTTCCGGTAGGCCGGCCTTGAGCGCGTGGGTGGCGCTCTGCAGCAGATGGTTCATCGAGGCGAAGCGGTAATGGAAATAGTCGAGCAGCGTCGGCTTCTCCGGCATCTTCGGCAGGCGCGGGTCGTCGCCCATCAGCATGTATTGGCCGGGATATTTTTCGTTCAGCACGGCGCTGCTATCGATGTCGCGCCTGCCGTCGGCGAGGTTGAACAGCAGCGACTTGCTGACAGCGCGTTCGAGCTCTTCTTCCATATGATGTTCGAGCTCGTCGGCGCGTTCCGATAAAGTCTTCGTCTGACCTTTGGGCTGGGCCGCGACGTTCATGGGACACCTGTGGGCGTTCGCGTGTTGTTGTCCGCTAGCGTAACCGCGATTCTATAAGGAATCGTGGCCGTCAGCGAGGGGGCCTGGCCGCTGCCGCCCGGGGTTCCGACCCCGCTTTTTAGCCCTGCGCGCGGGTGGGTGCCGGGGCCGAGCCCGGCCGTCGCGCCGCCATCGGGGTCGGCGCCCTCGCCTATTTCTTCTTCTCGTCGGCCTTCTTGTCGTCGACCTTTTTCTCCGAGGCCTTTTTGTCGGCGGCCGCCTTGGTCGGCTGAAGTTCGTCGAGCTGCTTGCGCAAGGTTGCGAGCGCGGTCCTCAACGCCGTGATCTCACTTTCGGCGGCCTGCAACCGTCGCTGCGCATCCGACGCGTTGCGCGTCATGGTGCGCTGCAGAAAGTTAACGTTGGATTGTAGGCAACCGGTACGTTTGTCCAGGCCCTGGGTCTTGGTGCAATCCTCGACCCCGGCGATGTCCTGCGCGGATGCCGCGGCCACGCCGATCAGCGTCGTCACGACCGCAAGCGTTCTGATGATACCCATCGGCGGAGCTCCTGTCGTAAATCTGCAGTGTCGCTGTTGTACACAGATAACCCATGGACGGCGGGGCGACTCAAGCTATTCTCCCTTAAGTCGCTCATTAAGGAGACGGGAATGCAGTCGAGGCCGGTCGGGTCGTTTCCAAAGTGCTGCGCCTATTGCCGCGAGCCGTTCTGCTTCAGCGACAATCAGGTCCAGGCACTGCCGGTCGGCAACCAGTTCGTCTGCAATGAGTTCTGCGCGCAGGCGTTGCGCGAGGAAGCCCACCTCGCGATCAAGCGCGCCTCCTGATTTTTAGAGCGACGAGACGATCGTCGCAAATTGTGCGACCATGCCCTGATTTCTCGGGGGCGTAAGCTTGTTTCGTTTCTGGCAGACATCGATTTGGAAGACATGGATCGAACGGCGCAGGCTTGCGAAGCTTGACGCTGACCGGCTGATGGAAGAGTTCGGCCCCGCCGCCTATGAGGTCGCGTGGACCATGTCGCAGGAGGTCGACAGCGGCACGCTGATCGACACCCGGCCGGAGGGCCACTGGGACCGCGTGCGCAACATCATCGCGCGCCGTAACTATCGTCCGTTTTGGAGCGACCTGAGGCGGTGAACGCCCCCTGCTCCCCCTTTCGTCTAGATTCCGCAAAACGAATTGGCCCGGCATCGCTGCCGGGCCAATCAAGAAAGAACGGCACGCCCTCATAACGAAATGAGCACACTCGTTCGAACGCTACTTACAGTTCACGTTTCCCGATGCCGTTATCGGCCTATAGAACGTGCGAGATATCGCGAAAGTTCCGGCGCCTGAAGCATTGCGGACGCGACCAGGCCCGAATCGCCTTAGAAACGCAGTCACTGTCATCCCCAGCAACGGCCAAGTGACACCAAAGCCTTTGAGTTCTAGAATGCAGCCGCGCAATACGGATCGCGATTGCCGCAACCGTCGGAGGCGAGGACACCATGCGACACCTCCTCTACGCAATAACGGCCATCGCCGTCGTTACGTTTTTCGCGACATCCAAACTCGCCCTCTCTCAGGGTGGCACGATGGTCTGCCGCCCGGGCGGCAATTGCTTCTCGACCACTGCCGCCAACTACAACAGCTGCGTCGACCTCGCGCTCCGGCGCGGGCTGCAGATGACCAAAGGCGACCGGCCGAGCTTCGACCTGTTCGTCTATCAGTGCGTGGCCGGCCGCGTCCCGCGCTAGCGCACTGCCTGATCTCCAGCGAGGCGCGGCGCGCCCGTTCGGCGCGCGTACGTGATATTACGTGCTGATTGGCACGAAACGGCTGTATTTGCGCTCTATTTCAAGCGCCCCGATGGGTTAACGCGCACGCGTAAACCACGCGGAAATTGCACATCAAAATTGTCTTGCTTTGGCCCCATTCCACCGGCATTGGCTGGGGCTCACCCCGGATCCATGGAACTTTTCAATTCCGCAGCTTCTATTGCTGCGTCGGTGGATCCGTTTCGACCAAGAAAAGATGGATGGAGAGCGTTAATCAATGGGACAGCGGAATATTGGGGTTTCCACTCGCTTTTGTCTCGGGGCTTTGTGCGCGGGATTGTTTCTTTCGATCACATCGACGTCTTCCATGGCTGACTATCGCTGCACGCAGCTCGAGGAGTTGCACAAGCAGTACATCGGCGTGTCGCTGAGCAGCGAGCAGCAGGCGCTCAAGCGCAAGCTCGTGGCCTGGTACAACGCGAATTGTCGGCAACGCCGCGCGGCGCGCTAAGCGCGAGACCGATCCGGTTCTTGACGAAGCCCCGGCGCGGTAGCGACCGGGGTTTTGTTTTTTTCAGACTCGGTAGCCGCCGCGCAGCGGTCGATCGACCATCCTGCCGTTCCGTTCCGCGCCACGCTCGCTCACCGACCAACGACACTTCGAGCGTTGCCGATCGACGTCCGCACGATGCATTGCCACAGGCGTCCCCTGTGCAGGCAGCCCAGTCACCGCCTAATCCGCCTTTTCAGGCCGGTTCCGGATTGCTACACAGCGCCTCGGCGCCGGGTTAGCTCAGCGGTAGAGCAGCGGTTTTGTAAACCGAAGGTCGGGGGTTCAATCCCCTCACCCGGCACCACCCTCGACGAGTTGCCGATGGCGGAGGGGCTCTCCGCTCGACCTCTTCCGATATTTCCGGCAAATTGCGTCGAAAACCAGCGTACCCGCGCCGAACAACCCGCATGGCGTTTTGCGATGGTGTTCGTCCGCCCAGACGCTGCCTTTTAGGTCTTCGCCAACGCATCCAGCGCGGAAGCGAGGCCACGAAGTGAAAATTGAAAAGCAACGTCTTTATCAGACGCATCCTTGTAGGAAATGCGCGCTGCATCAGGATGCGCCCGCAATCGCCGCACGGCGTTGTCCGCGGACTGTATCATCGCAAAGCAGCTCGATGGGATGCAATGCTCGAAGGTGAGCTCAAGCGGAGGATCGGCCGGCGCCAAGGTGATCTTGACCTGCGCTGGCACCGTGACGTTCAGCGGAAGCTGCACCACCAGCCGCAACGGGGCGCCCTGCTTTTCGCGGCCGATCGCGACCAGTGCGATCGGGTTTTGCTGACCCTGAGCGAAGATCGTCTGTGCGGCTTCGCAGGTGCGCGTTGCCGCCTGCTGGCTGCACCGGACGACCCAGTCGCCATAGACCGCGGTGGTCGCGCTCGGGCCTTCCTCGATGCCGCCGGCGGTCGGTGCGTTGGGCGACGGCGTGGTTGCCGGTGACGGAGCCGCGCGCGGCGCCTCCTTGGGAGGCGCTTCTCTAGGCGCAGTATCTTTGGGCGCAGCCGGTGGCCGTTTGGCGGGCGGCGGCGCCGCCGGCGGCGTTTGCGCTGATACGGTGGTCAGCGGCGCTGCGATCAGGGCCGTTGCGACCAGCCATCCAAATACGCGGTTCGGATACATCACGGCCTCATTTCCCATTCCATGCCCGCGCGAAAGTCAGCCGCACGGGCGTAAACGACCAACATCCTACATCAAGCGAGCAAGCGAGAGGATCCCTACCAGGCGTATCTCAGCCCGCCGGTGCCGCTGACGGTATTGCCACGCGACGAGAACTCGCCGGTGAGATTCCCGAACAGGTAGGCCGACGCGTTCACCGACAGCTTGGCGCCGGCGTCGATTTTCGCAGCGTCGCGGGCGGCCCGCGCGCCTTCGATCACAAAGGGAACGCCCGGTGCGGAGATCAGCGAGGGGATGATCGTGCGGTCGGGCGAGAACTCGTGCACCCAGGCGGCGCGGATGTAAGGCGCCCACACCACACCATTTTGGAACGTGGTGCGCGTCTCGATCTGCGCGCCGATGAATGCCGGCAGCGACAGGGTTGCCTGCGACCCAAACGATGCACCGAGGATGCCGGGGGTTGCGCCGTTCTGAAGCACGCTCGATTCCGTATAAGCGTGCTGCCACAACTTGGCGACCTGGATGGCCGCAAACGGCGTGACCGTGAAGCGCTCGAGTTCGTGTTTCCAGCCCAGCTCAAGCCGTGACGCGAGTTGATCGCCGGCGAATTTTCCTACGGCTGTTTCGGTCGGCCCGATACCGCTGATGGTTCGCTTGGTGTCGTTGCCGAAGTGGCTGTAGCTCAGCATGCCGGCGAGGTAGAGCGCACCCCATGTCTTGATTCCGTAGCCTCCCACATGGGCGCCTTCGACGCTGCCGAACGTGGCACGGTCTCGGACCTGGAAGCTCGACGTGCTCGCACCCGCCGAGAACCCGACCAGGATGTCGGGAGCCGCCCGGTAGTCGAACCCGAACGCCATGCCCCCTGCCCGCTGCCGCAGCCCTGCGCTCCCGGTGCTGGCCTCGCCACCCAGGCTCTGTTGTCCGCCGAACCCGGCAAACCATCCCCGCCACGTTGGCGTGTGGACCCCGGTATTCTTCAGCCCGGCGAAAACTTCCGAGATGCGCTCCGGCGCGTAAGCATAGGACAGCGTGCCGGGCACATCGTCGAGACCGCCGCTGATGGCATAGGAAATCTGGCTCATCATCAGCTGCGTGAACATTCCGCTGACGGTGAAAGCGGTCTGCTGCGTGCCGCTCGTACCTTCGGCCGACAGGTTGTCGTAGGCGCGCCCGAGCGCCTCGACGGTCGGAATATAGAAGATAGCCGCGCCGATCGGCACGAAAGCCGGCGAATTGCGAACCGACTGGATCTGGTTGATCGCGTTGCCGAGCGAGCCCTGATTGCCGGAGAGCCCGGCCGGCTTGTAGTTGATCGCGTAGTTGAGCTCGATATCGGTCGCCGTGTAGGTCAGGCCATACGTTGTGACCGCCGATGGGATGAAGCTCAGTGACAGGTTGCTGTGCGTCTGGCCGCCGTCACCATGCACGATCGTCAGCCTGTGCGCGCCGGTCTGGGCCATACCGGGGTTGAGGATGTTGATCGGGATGGTGCCCGACACGGTGGCGGTGCCAGTGGCGTTGATGCGGTCGGCGGCGTTGGGCGTGAAGTCGAGGTCGAGCGCGTACACCGCGGCCGCCGATTGCGTGAAGCTGCCGGCGATCGAGGTGGTAAGGACATTGGAAGGCCCGCCCGGCGCGATGAGACCGTCGTTCATGAACGGGTTCACGGCCGCGCCGAGGTTCACGTCGGTACCCGACCAGTAGACCGCGCCCGCCAGATTGTTGAAGCCGTTCGTCCCGGTGCCGAGGTCGACCGAGCCGAGCATGAAATTGTGGTTGTTGACGACGTCGTTGCCGTCGGTGCCCGTCACCGCCGTGCCGGCCGCACCGAAGAAGACGACGGGGCTGGCGACTTCGGGGAACAGCGGCGATGTGATGTTGAGGACCGACGTGATGATCCCGTAGTTGTTGAGCTGGTTCTCGGCGCCGCCAAGGATTTTCACACCCGCACCGCTGCCGGCGCCGCCGACAATCAAGGTCGTCGCGTTCGGCTTATTGAGGATGTTCACCGTGATGTCGCCTTGCCCCCCCGCGGCACTGCTCTGCGCGACGACCGCCACCGAGTTCATACCCGGCATAATGACGCTGTCTTCCTGCTCGACGACGGTCACACCCGCGATGCCGACGCCACCGGCGGTGCTGCTGAACATGAAAGCGCCGACCTGATCCGGATCGCCGGGCGCGGCGGCGCTGGCGCCGCCGCTGACCCGCGATGGACTGCTCGACCCCGTCAGACCGCTCGGCATGCCGACCGCGCCACCACCGCCGCCGACACTCTGGCTGTACAAGCCCACGCTGTTGTCGCCGGTGATGATGATCATCCCGGAATTCCGAACGGTCACGGTGCCACCGTTGCCGCTGCCGCCGCTCTCCGCGGTCACGGAAGACGCGCCGCCGCCGGGGCGGATCAGGCCGCCGCCGCCGCCCACGCTCTGCGCGAAGATGCCGACCGAATTGTTGCCGGAGATGACGATGCTGCCGGTATTGATCACCGTGACGTCATCGCCCTTGCCGTTCGCCCCGGTCTTGCCACCGATGAAGACAGGAACGATGGCGACGCCGAGAGCGGAGCCGGCACTGCCGCCGCCGCCGCCGACACTCTGCGCAAACACGGCGATCGAATTGTCGCCCGCGATGTTGACTGTGCCGGCATTGGTGACATTGACCTTGCCGCCGTTGCCAGCAACGCCGCCCTGCCCGCCGAGCACTACGGTGCCGGAGCCGCTCGGGGCCACCGCAACGGCGAGACTCGATCCTCCGATGCCGCCGCCGCCGCCGACGCTCTGCGCAAAGATGCCCGTGGAATTGTCCGCGTGCGTCGTGATGTTGGCGCCGGCAAAATTGTTGACGGTGACCAATCCGCCGTTGCCGCCGAGCCCGCCATTGCCGCCGACGGCGACACTGACGGTCGGGACCGTGCTGATGCCGAAGCTGCCCGCATAGCCGCCATTGCCGCCGCCGCCGCCGATGCTCTGCGCGAGGATGCCGGTAGCGGCGTTGCCGTGCGTCACGATCATCGCGTAGTTGTCGACCTGGACGGTGCCGCCCTTGCCGCCCGCACCGCCGGTTCCGCCGATGCTGAGCGACAGCGCTCCGATCGGCGTGCCGGAAAATCCGGCGCCGCCCTTGCCGCCGCCGCCACCGACCGATTGCGCCTCGATGCCGTTGGCGAGCGCGCCGTTCGTGGTGATGACGGCAGTCGTCGAGGTGGCCGAGCCGTTGGTGACCGTGACCGTGCCGCCGTCGCCGCTCGCCCCGCCGGCGCCACCGAGGGCGATGATGCCGATCGCTTCGCCGCCCAGACCGCCACCGCCGCCGACGCTATGCGCGAATATCCCGTTCGCGTCGGCGCCGCCGGTGGTGATCGCGGCAGTGTTGGTAACGGTGACGGTCCCGCCGGTGCCGCCGCTCGCACCCTTGCCGCCGACACTGAACACCGACGCCGAAGCGACCGCGAGGACGCCGGTCGCGGTATTGCCGCCGCCGCGCCCACCGCCGCCGCCCGTACTCTCAGCGAAGATGCCGTTCGCATCGTTGCCGGTGGTGGTGATCGTGCCGGAATTGGTGACCGTCACGGTGCCGCCATTGCCGCTCGAGCCGCCGTCGCCGCCGATCGCAACCAGGCTCAATCCGCCGCCGCCCCCCATGCCGCCGCCGCCACCGATCGACTGCGCGAAGATCGCGTCCGAGCTCAAGCCGCCGCTGGAGATGGTGCCGTGGTTATTGACCGTGACGACCCCGCCGTTGCCGGCCGAGCCGCCCAACCCGCCGATGTCGATCAGGCCGGAGCCAGCGCCACCGGCGCCACCGCCGCCACCCACGCTTTGCGCGAAGATGCCGCCCGACTGCAGCTGCCCGGTCGCCGTGATGGTGGCGCCGGCATTGTTGGTGACGGTCACCGTGCCGCCGTCACCCGACGAATTGCCCAGGCTGCCGAGGAGCTTGTTGAGGGCGCCGCCGCCGATGCCCACCGTTCCGGTCGGGCCCGCGGCGCCGTACCCACCGGCACCGCCGCCGCCGCCGACCGACTGGGCCCAGATACCCCACGAGTTGCAGGTGGTGATGTTGGTGTTGTTGCCGCAATTGACGAAGTCGCCCTCGCGATTGTTGCCGCCGGCGACGGTGATGCTGCCGTCGTTGGTGACGATGACGGTACCGCCATTGCCCGCAGCGCCGCCGCCGCCACCGACCGCGATGCCGAGGCTCTTCAGGAACTTGACCTGGTCGAGCACCTTGAAGGCCAGTTCCGGTCCGAGCGGAGTCGGATTGGGGAACATGCCTTTGGTGCCGAGTACGCCATTGCCGCCGGAGCCGCCGCCGCCGCCGATCGACTGGGCGTAGATGCCGCTCGCCGACTGGCCGTGCGTGGTGATCGCGTCGTGATTGGTCACCGTCACGGTGCCGGCGTCGTTGCCGGTGCCGCCGTTGCCACCGAGCGTGAACTGTAGCTTGATGTCGTTGTTGGCCGAGGGCGGTGGCGTGCAGCCCGCCCGCGTGCTCGGACAGCCGAGCAGGAGCGAAATCGAATGGGCGTCGCCGCCGGTGCCGCCGCCGCCGCCGATCGATTGCGCCTGGATGCCGTGCGAGCCGTCGCCCGAAGTGGTGATGCTGCCGGACTGGTCGACGACGACGTTGCCGGCGATGCCACCGTTGCCGCCGAACCCGCCGACCGCGAGATTGACCGCGACGGTCTTGCCTTCGCTCGCCGATGGCGAGACGCCGACGAAACCGACGAAGGCGTCGCCGCCGGCGCCGCCGCCCCCGCCGATCGACTGGGCGAAGATGCCTTGCGACGCGGTACCGGTGGTCGTGAGCGCACCGTTGTTGGTGACGTTGACGTCGGTGGCGCTGCCGCCGGTGCCGCCCTTGCCGCCGATCGAGATGCCGAGGTTGAAATTGGTGTTCTCGCCGGTGATGCCGAAGACACCGCTGGCGGCGATGCCGCCGCTGCCGCCACCACCGCCGACGCTCTGGGCGAAGATCGCCTGCGCCTTCGCGCCCGACGTCGTGATCGCACCGGTGTTGTTGACCGTCACCAGCCCGCCGTTGCTACCGGGTCCACCGAACCCGCCGACCGAGGCTGCAAACGACTTGGCGTCGGTGCCGCCGACCGAACCGGAGACCGCAATGCCACCGTTGCCGCCGCCGCCGCCGATCGATTGCGCCAGGATCCCGACCGCGTAGTCGCCGAGCGTGTTGATCGTGCCGTTGCGCGTGACCAAGACGGTGCCTGCGCTGCCGGCAGCGCCACCGAACCCGCCGACCGATGCGCTGATGTCGGCGTTGGTGCCGGTCGAGGGCACCGACGCGTTGAGCGACAGCGCCACGCTGATGCCACCGTTGCCGCCACCGCCGCCGATCGATTGCGCGAGCACGCCGACAGCATGCGCGCCGAGGGTGACCGGCAGCGTGAGGCCATCGGAGACCACGCTGGTGGCCAAGCCGGTCCAGATCGCGCCGGTCGAGTCGACCGTCACACTGCTGGCATCGCCGGCGGCGCCGCCGAAGCCGCCGACTGAAGCCGAAATCGCCGCCTTGGTCCCCGTGCTCGCGTCGAGTGAACCGGTGAAGGCTCCGGCGAAACTGAAGCCACCGTTGCCACCGCCGCCACCGATCGACTGAGCGAGGATGCCGCTCGCGCCATCGCCACGGGTCGCGATGTTGTCGACGCTGGTGACGTTGACGGTGGAGCCGCTGCCCGCCGCGCCGCCGAAGCCGCCGACGCTGGCGGCGATCGCTGCCTTCGCGTTGGTGCCGGCGACCGTAACGCTGCCGGAGAATCCACCGGCGCCGCCGCCGCCTCCGACCGATTGGGCAAAGATGCCGGTCGCGTCGGCGCCGGTCGTGTAGATCGTCGCCACCGTCGAGGCCGGCAGCGTGGTGCCGACATTGCTGTTGACGGTCACGCCGGCACTATTGCCGCCATGACCACCGCCACCGCCCACGCTGGCCGCGACACCTAATGGGCCGTTGACCGACAGGGTGCCGGACAGCGCAAAGCCGCCATTACCGCCGCCGCCGCCGATCGACTGTGCCCAGATCCCGTGGGATGTCTTGCCGCCGGTCTGGATCGCACCGGTGTGGTCGACCTGGACGGTCGAGCCGGTGCCGCCAGTGGCGCCGAAGCCGCCGACCGCCACGGAGCCGCTGGCCTGCGACGCGCCACTCAGCGCGACGCTCGAGCCGCCGTTGCCGCCGCCGCCACCAACGCTCTGCGCGAAGATACCGCTCGAGCCGTCGCCCTGCGTGGTGACGTCGCCAATGTTGGTGACATTGACTGTGTTGGCGTTGCCGCCGCCACCGGTAAAGCCGCCGATGCTGGCGCCGAACGCACCGCCGCCGGTGCTAATCGCGAGCGTGCCGGAGAAGCCACCATTGCCGCCACCGCCGCCAATCGACTGCGCCAGGATGCCGTGGGACTGATTGCCCTTGGTGAGGATGTTGCCTGTGCTGTTGGCGACAACGATGCCGCCGTCGCCGGCGCCGGCGCCCTTGCCGCCGATGCTAACTCCGATCGACGCCGTTCCAGTCGACAGCGTGCCACCGATCGCGCCGCCGCCATTGCCGCCGCCGCCGCCGATCGACTGCGCCAGGATGCCGTGCGAGCCGGCGGCATCGGTTTCGATGTTGCCGTAGCTGTTGACCGTGACGGTCGATCCGTTGCCGCCGGAGGCGCCGAAACCGCCGATCGCGAACCCGCCGGCGAAGTTGGCGCCGCCCGCGAGAGCCACGGCAAGTCCGCCACTGCCGCCGCCGCCGCCCACGCTCTGCGCGAAGATGCCGAACGAATTGGCGCCCTCGGTGAGGATGTTGTTGTAGCTCAGCACGGTCGCGGTGTTGGCGTGGGCGCCGGCACCGCCACTGCCGCCAACGGTGACGCCGACACCGCCGCCACCGGTGCCGATCGCGAGGCTTCCTGAGAATCCGCCGCTGCCGCCGCCGCCGCCCACGCTTTGCGCGAAGATGCCGGACGAGTTCTTGCCCGATGTGTGGATCGTCGCAGCGGTGCCTGTCGGCGCCTGCGCGATCGGCACGCCGTTGTTGCTGTTGCTGTAGCTGTTGACCACGACTTCGCCGGCGGCGCCGCCGTTCGTGCCTTTACCGCCGATGCCGACGGCGAGTCCGGCCGTGCCCAATGTAAGCGTGCCGGACAACGCGAAGCCGCCGTTACCGCCGCCGCCGCCGATCGATTGCGCCTGGATACCGTTGGAGAAATCGCCTGACGTGATGAGCGTGCCGGTGCTGGTGACGGTCACGTTGCCGGCGACGCCGCCACCACCGCCCGCGCCACCGACCGCCACCGAGACCGAGCCAATGGTGTTAGCGCCCGACGCCGCAATGCTGAAACCGCCATTGCCGCCGCTGCCGCCGAGCGACTGCGCCAGGATGGCGTTCGAATTGTTGAAATAGGTCGTGACGTTGCCGAGGCTCGTCACCCCGACGGTGCCAGCGTTGCCGCCACTGCCGCCTTTGCCGCCAACCGCAACGCCGAACGCGGCCTGACCGCTGCTGGCGGACAGCGTTCCCGCGAAACCGCCATTGCCGCCGCCGCCGCCAACTGACTGCGCCAGGATGCCGTCGGCGTTGCCACCGCGCACGCTGGTGGTGAGGTAGGAGGCGCCGGTGACGATGTTGCCGGTGGAACTGACCGTCACGGCCGCGCCGTCGCCGCCGCTGCCGCCGGTGCGCCCGAGATTGACGCCGACGCTGGCATTGGCTCCGAGCGCCAACCCGACCGACGAGCCGCCATTGCCGCCACCGCCCCCGACCGATTGCGCCAGGATGCCGACCGAGCCCGACTGGTCGGTCGAAATATTGCCGGTGCTGGTCACACTGACCGTGCCGCCATCGGCGCCCGCGCCGGCCGACCCGCCGACACCCACGGCGATGCCGACGCCGTTGAGGCTGACGGATCCCGAGCCGGCGAATCCGCCGTTGCCGCCGCCGCCGCCGACGCTCTGGGCAAAGATGCCCACCGACTGTTGGCCGTGAGTTTCGATGTTGCCAACGCTGGTCACGGTGACGGCGCCGGCGCTCTGTCCGCCGGCACCGCGGCCGCCGACCGCAACCGATGCGGCGCCGACACCGGCGGTGAACGATCCTGCCGCCGAGAATCCGCCGTTGCCGCCACCGCCGCCGATCGACTGGGCGAGAATGCCGTCGGAGTGGTCGCCGTTGGTGCGGATGTTGCCGATGCTGTCGACCACGACCGCTCCGGACGTACCGCCGCCGCTGCCGTGACCGCCGACACCGACCGCCGCTGCAGCGCCGATGCCTTCGAACGAGCCCGACGCCGCGACCGTCACGGCGCCGCCGCCATTGCCGCCACCGCCGCCGATCGACTGCGCCAGGATGCCCGACGCATTCGCGCCGAGCGTGAGGATGTTGTTCGCGCTGTTCTTGCCGTTGTTCACGGTGACGTTGCCGGCTTCGCCGCCGGTACCGCCGCCACCACCGAGGTTGACGCCGACCGCCAGGACTCCGCCCGCCGTCAGGCTGCCGCTGAAGCCGCCGTTGCCGCCGCCACCGCCGACGCTTTCGGCATAGATGCCGGCCGAATTGTCGCCCTCGGTGACGAGATTCCAGGTGCCGGGCGTCGACAGCCCGCTGATCGTATGTCCTGCGCCGTCGGCATTGATCACAACGTCACCGGCAGACTGGCCACCGCCGCCGTCGCCGCCAAGTCCCACCCCCACAGCGCCACCGGCCGCAAGGCTGACGCTGACGGTCATGCCGCCGTTGCCGCCGCCGCCGCCGATCGCCTGCGCGACAATGCCCGAAGAGTTCTTGCCAAGTGTGTGGATCGAGCCGGCATTGCCGACCTGGACTTGCGTGACGCCGCGCGTGCCGGCAGCGCCGCCATTGCCGCCGCTGCCGCCAAAATTGAAGGCGAGACCGACCGCGGAGATCGAGCCGCTCACCGCGAAGCCACCGTTACCGCCGCCGCCGCCGATCGACTGGGCGACGATGCCGTTCGAGTGGTCGCCCGTGGTGGAGACATCGCTCAGGCTCGACACCGTGACGATACCGGCCGAACCACCGCTGCCGCCCTTGCCGCCGATGCCGATATTGACGGAGTACGTACCCGCCGCCCCGGTGATGGCAGCGCCGCCGTTGCCGCCGCCGCCGCCCGCCGACTGGGCAAAGATACCGTTCGAGGTCGCACCTGTCGTCGTCAACGTGCCGCGGGTCTGCACCGTCACCGCGCCACCATTGCCGCCCGGTCCGGCACCGCCGCCGACGCCCAACGTCACGGCGATGTCGCCTACCGCCGCTGCGACGGCGAAGCCGCCATTGCCGCCGCCGCCGCCGATCGACTGCGCGAACACCGCGGACGATTGATCGCCATGCGTAGTGATCGAATAGGCGACGTCGTGGGTGGTATCGCGCAGCACCTGCACGGTGCCGCCGTTGCCACCGGGGCCGCCTTTGCCGCCGAACGCGGCGCCGAACACGACCGAGCCCGAGACCGCGCCGCCGCCGTTGCCGCCACCGCCGCCGACCGATTGCGCGAAGATGCCGGCGGAGTTGATTGCCGACACCGAAGACGAGACGCCGCTGCCGGTGACGATGTTGCCGCTGTTGGTCACCGTGACATTGCCGCCGGCGCCGCCGCCACCGCCTGCCCCGCCCATCGTGAAGAGGCCGGAGCCGCTGCCGCCGTTACCGCCGCCGCCACCGATCGACTGGGCATAGATGCCCGCCGAGAGTGAGCCACTGGTGGTGACCGTGCCGCTGTTGGTGACCGTAACCGTCTTGCCGATGCTGGTGCCGGAGGCGTTGCCGCCGATCGCGACCAGGCCGCCGGAATTTCCGCCGTCGCCACCGGTGCCGCCGACGCTCTGGGCAAAGATACCGATCGACTTGTCGCCATGCGTGGTGATGGCGCCCGAATTGGTGACGACCACGGTGCCGCCGTCGCCGCCATGCGCGCCACTCGCGCCGAGCGCCACCAGACCGCCGCTCGAACCCGCGCTGCCGCCACCACCGCCGATCGCTTGCGCGAAGATGCCGTACGAACCGACGTTGTGGGTCGTGATCGAACCGGCATTGATGACCTCGACAGCGCCGCCCGGACCGGCGCTGCCACCACCCGAGCCGAACGCGACCAGTCCGCCCGAACTGCCGCCGCCACCACCGAAGCCACCGATGCTCGCCGCATAAATGCCGTGCGAGAACTGGCCCCAGGTCACGAGCGACGTGTTCTGGTCGGTCGTCACCGTCACGCTGCCGCCGGCGGCGGCATTGCCGCCGCTGCTCGACCCGCAGAAGATCGAACTGCAATTGCCGGCGCTGCCGCCGTAGCCGCCGAGACTGGCGGCATGCAGGGCATCGGAATTGTTGCCGAAGGTTTGAATGGTCGTCGGATTCGGGCCACTGCTGGTAACCTGAAGCAGGACGGTCCCGCCCGCGCCACCCTGCCCCCCATCGCCGCCGTGGCCGGAAATGGAATAAGAACTCCCGCCATCGCCACCGTTCCCGGCGGCGCTGTAGGCGACCACGCCTGGCGAATCGTTGTGGGAGCTGACGACGGCGCCGGTCACATTCACCGTGGTGGTGCCGCCGTTGGCGCCGTCACCGCCGTTGCCGCCGCTGCCGAACACGTAGGCGTTGCCGCCGTTGCCGCCGCGGGCGCCCGACGATGCGCCGATCACTGCCGCTGTGTTGGCGGTGGTCGAAATCACGGCGCCGGCGTTGTTGGTCGAGATGGCGCCGCTACCCGAGATCGTCGCGATCGCGGTCGGCTGATTGTAGGTGATGGTGACCGGAGGGCCGGCGTTTCCCGTGGGTGGTGGCGTGACCGCGTGTTCAACGCACGTCGCCGTCCCGTGGGGAGTGCAGGTCGCCGCTACCCGCGGTGGACCTTCCTGAGCGGGCACGATGGTGCAGTTGTTGTGGGCGGGGTCGCCTGTTGCGTTGCAGGTGTAGAATTCGCTGCCCCCTGACGCCGCGCCCGACGCCGTGCCCGTCAGCGAGATATGGGAAATGTCGTTGGTGAGCGAATGGACATTGAGCGTCGCGACCGGCGGCGCTCCAACAACGATGCCTCCAGAAATGGCCCCGGTGCAGGTGTCGGTCGGCGTGCCACCATCGCAGGCAGCGTGGGCGGGCGGCGCCGCGAAATCCGAGGCCCAGCCGAGCAAGGCCAGTCCTGCCGCAACCGCGATCACAAATCCGATGTGCGCCCAACGGCCACTTCGAATTTCACCGGAGACGAACTCGCCAGGACGGGTCGCTGAATAAAGCTCGCCCATTCGGGTCTCGATGGGAGGAAATAAATAGGATCACGGACGACGAATCGCGCACGTCAGTTGGAACGTAAGATGTAGCTGGTATCAGAATATGAAGGTGGCATTTATGCCACATCCGATGATGAATCGCAGTTGCCTGGCTACAACGGTTCTGTGACTGCGCTCAGAGACAACTCACAACTGACCCGCCGTCCGCGTTTTCGAACCGCGGATCACCCCCACTTCAATGCGCCGCCTGCTCCGTGCCCGCCGCCAAGCGCACGCAAAGCCCTGCGCGATCGCACATGGGGATTTCTATCCTGCACGAATAGAGCCTAGGAGCAGCGTAAACCGCAAAGGCTGCATCGGGGGGCTGACCAAAACGGACACCCGGCACCACCTTCCCGACCACGCTTTCTGCACGACCGGACATGGCGAGACGTCGGCGGGCTACATGCGTCGTCGGTCCTACTGGCGTAGTGATACGTGCAGACCGTCCCACGATGACAACTAGCGCCGACGCGAGATCGGGTGTCGTGCGTCATGGTTGTCGACGCAGCCATTGCGCCGAGATCAAGATTGCGCCCTCACAATCGTTTTCACGCGTGTTCCTGTCCTGCGCTCACGCGCATCAACATCGATACAAATCAGCCGCTGAATTTCGATGCCTTGTCGCCGGATAAGGATCGCAGTCGGCGCGTGATTGATCGTTTTGTTTCATCCCTCCTCCAGCGTCGCTGTCGCAAGATCGGATGCCGGCCTCCGCTGAACATCGTTGGTCGGACTTTCGCTCATGAAGCCGCGCCGACGTGCGGGATCAACAACGGCAGGAGGACACCATGAAACGGATACTGGTTCTGGCTTTGGCGACGGGCTTCGTCATCGCCCTCGCATCCACCGGCGCTGACGCCCGTGGCGGCGGACGTGGCGGTGGTGGTGGTGGCATGGGCGGAGGCGGCTTCGGCGGAGGCATGGGCGGCGGTGGAATCGGCGGCGGTATGGGTGGTGGTGGCAACTGGGCCGGCGGCGGCATGGGAGGCATGGGCGGCGGCGGCATGGGTGGCGGCGGTATGGGAGGAAATTGGGCCGGCGGTGGCGGCCATTGGCACGGCGGCGGTTGGGGCTGGGGCGCGGCAGGGCTCGGCGCAGCGGCAGCGGCCACCTATCCGTGGGGTTCGGGCTACGATGCCTATGCCTCCTCTGACGAGTGCCTGCAGCAGCGGCAAGTCATGCGAAATGGCGCCTACCGCACGGTCTGGGTCAGGGTTTGCTAGCGTCGCGACGTCGCGCGAGGGCTCGCCTGCCCGGCGTAGCTGCTCGTATGTCGATGATTGCTCGGATGTAGTGTTCTAAAAGCGTAGAGCCTCGGCCAACAAGCCGGGGCTCTAGTTTGTCAGCGGATCAACGAGCGCCGCATGCCGACGGCGCCGCCCGCGTTGCACGAGGTCGCTAGCGCCAAGCCGAAGCGTACGCGGCGTCCATCGCTCAATCGCGAAAGAACCGGTTGTCCGGTCGCGGAAGGCCGAGATGGTCGCGCAGCGTCTTACCCTCGTAATCGCGCCGAAACAGGCCGCGCCGCTGCAATTCCGGCACCACCTGCGTGCAGAAATCGTCGAGGCCGCCGGGCAGATACGGGAACTGCACGGTGAAGCCGTCGGAGGCTTCGGTCATGAGCCATTCCTCCATCTCATCGGCGATCGTCTTGGCGGTGCCGATCATGGCGAGGCCAGCATGACCGCCGAGCCGCTGGGCGAGCTGCCGCACCGTGAGGTTCTCGCGCCGGGCGAGATCAATCGCCCGCTGCCGGCCGCTCTTGGAGGCATTGCTCTCGGGAATGTCGGGCAGCGGCCCATCCGGATCGAATTTTGATGCGTCCTGGCCGAGTGCGATCGAGAGCGACCCGATGGCGTTGGCGTAGTGCACGAGGCTGTCGAGCTTGGCGCGCTTCGCGCGCGCCTCATCGACCGTGTCGCCGACCACGACGAAGCATCCCGGCAGTATCTTGAGGTGCTCCCGCGACCGCCCGACTTTCTCCGCCCGGCCCTTCACGTCGGCATAAAACGCCTTTGCCACCTGGATATTTGATTGCGCGGTGAACACCGCCTCCGCGGTCTCGGCCGCGAGCTGGCGGCCGGACTCCGAAGCGCCGGCCTGCACGATCACCGGCCAGCCCTGCACCGGACGCGCGATGTTCAACGGTCCACGCACCGAGAGGAATTCACCCTTGTGGCCGAGCACATGCAGCTTGGCAGGGTCGAAATACACGCCGTTCTCGGCGTCGCGGATGAAGGCGTCGTCGGCCCAGCTGTCCCATAGGCCGGTCACCACATCGTAGAACTCGCGCGCGCGCCGATAGCGCTCGCCATGCTCCATGTGCTCGTCGAGCCCGAAATTAAGCGCCGCGTCCGGGTTCGAGGTGGTGACGATGTTCCAGCCCGCACGGCCGCCGCTCAGGTGATCGAGCGAGGCGAAGCGGCGTGCGATGTGATAAGGCGCGTCGAACGTCGTCGAGCCGGTGGCGACGAGGCCGATATGCTCGGTGACCTGAGAGAGCGCCGAGAGCAGCGTAAACGGCTCGAACGACGTTGCCGTGTGGCTGCGCTTGAGCGCATCGAGCGGCATGTTGAGCACGGCCATGTGGTCGGCCATGAAGAACGCGTCGAACTTCGCCCGCTCGAGCGTCTGGATGCAGCGCTTCATATGCGCAAGGTTGAAATTCATGTCCGGCCAGGCGCCCGGATAGCGCCAGGCGCCGGTGTGAATGCTTGCCGGCCGCATGAATGCGCCAAGGTGCAATTGACGAGCGGAGCTCATGCCTAGGTCCCCAGCGATCCTGTTGGCCTTTTGATTTTTTTTCGAAGATTACTGGATGAGCCCCTCAGCCTTCATCGCTTCCTGCACTTTCGGACGCGCCGCCACACGGTCGACATAGTCTTTCAGGTTCGGCCATTTGCCGAGGTCGATGTTCACGCGGGTCGACCAACGAAGCACGGTGAATAGATAGGCGTCGGCGACGGTGAACTTGTCGCCCGTCAGGTACTGCTTGCTTGCAAGGTGCTTGTCGAGCCAGTCGAAGCGCTTGCCGAGATTGGCTTTTGAGAGGTCCTTGAATGCGTCTGGCGTGGTCGGCCGGAAGATCGGGCCGAAGGTCTTGTGGATCTCCGACGTCGTGAAGTTCAGCCATTCCTGCACACGCACGCGCTCCATGCTGCCGTTGGCCGGCGCTAGACCGGCGGCCGGCCTCTGATCGGCGAGGTATTGAACGATCACCGGGCCTTCCGTGATGCGCTCACCATTGTCGAGTTCAAGAACTGGAACTTGGCCTTTGGCGTTGATGCCCCAGTAGTCCGTGCCAGACTTGGTCTTCTTCTCCTGATTATTGACCTGTTCGAGATCGAATTCGAAGCCAGCCTCGCGCAGCACAATATGTGGCGACAGCGAACAGGCGCCTGGGGCGAAGTAGAGCTTCATACGAGCACTCCTTGTCGGCCGACAGTTCCAGAGACAATTTGCAATGTTGACTAGATAGCAGCCGGCGGGGTTGGCCGGAAGCACAGGTCGACACTTGCTATCGCAGTGCGGAAGATGGCTCACCGCGACCACAGGCGCGCATCGGCGACGTTATTCACAGGTCGCGGACAATTCGCTGGCTGCGCTGTGATGACAAGCTAAGCTCGCGGCACCGCGGAGCGCCGCCATGCCGCTTACCCTTCGACCAGCTCAAACGTTCTCGACGCTCAATTCGTCGCAGAGCGACGACTATGACGTGGTGGAACACGCCAAACGGATCGGTCGGCTGTTCAAAGCGGAGAGCGGCACCGAACCATGGTGCTGGTCGCTTTCGGCAGCGGTTTGGAAAGGTGGACTTTCGGGCCGCGCCGCCACCCGCGTCTTGGCTCTGCAGGCACTCTCCGACGCATACACCGCCATCAGCGTGCTCAACGGGACCGAATACGAAGGCGGGTTATCCAAGCTCGGGCCGGATCGCGGCAACGCGCGAAAGCGCACCGTCAGGTCGGTCGCACAGCACGCGGAATTGACACTCGGCCAGACCGCGATCAGGCGCTTTGACCGGGGCTGAATTCGCCAATGCGGCTGGTGCACGCCTTTCGCACCAACGGGGGTGAAAGCCTGCGGCAAAATTGGCGCGCTAGCGTGCCCGCCCCGACGTGCCCGTCTCGATTTGGACCGAGCCGCTGAGCTTGATGCAGGTCGTCGTGCCCTGGACCTGGACCCAGCCGGCGCCATACTGCGCGCACGGATTGGCGGTGACCGGCACAGACTTCTTCTTCGGTTGCTCGGCGGCCATGGCCGCAGCCGGCAGCAAGGCGATCAGGAGGATCAGCTTTCTCATCTGCCCTTTTTATCGCGATCGGCGCGGCAGCAAAAGGGCGGACCCAGCCTCAGGAACCACCGCTTCAGAACGCCGCCCCCAAAACGAAGAGGCCCCGGCTAAGCCAGGGCCTCCGGGCAGCATAGCCCTTCAAAACTACTTCTTCGCCCTGGTCTTCTTCTTAGCCTTCTTCGCCTTCTTTGCCTTCTTCGCCATGATAGGCTCTCCGTGTTGGTGCCGGCGAATCGGGATTATATCCGCAGATTACGGATTCAGCGAATTTCACAGGCTTGCATCCATGCTTGACGCAGCCGCGACTCAGCTCAGCATCGAAACGATCGCCTGGATTTGGTTTGAGGCGGCAGCGACCAGGCCGTCGTAAGTCGTCTCGCCCTGCGCCGCCGCCTTCAAAATGATCTCGGCCAAGTGCGCCTTGATGCCGGGCGTGGCAAGATCCATCGGCACGCGCGTCATCACCTCTTCAAGCACCATCCGCATCAGCCGAACGAGCTCAGGATTGAAAGCTGCCATCGATCCCTCCTCCGGCAAGGGCCGTCCATGCGCGCAGCATCGCCGACTATTGTGGCGGCACCAATTCAGGAGCAGTCACGATCGATCACGCTGCAGTGATCCGCAGCCATGCAACGCACATAAACAGTGTCGAATCGTTCGAAGCTGGCTGGCATTCCAATGCCGCCGCAGCCGTGCCGGAATTCCGCTACGCCGCCACCGGCTTGAGCCGATCGACCGCGCCGCTGAAGGCCGCCGCGAGGATATGCAAGGCGTCGGCCCGACCACTCAGATTGGTCGGGTCGAGCACGTCCGCACGCGGCAGGTTGCGGCGGCGCGCCATATGCGCCGACGTCGCCAACCGATCCTCGACCTTCACCAGCAATATGATCCCGTCGCCATCCAGCAGCCGCGCCTGCTTCTCGGCTTGTGCGACGATGGTTTCGACTTCGCCTTTGAAGTCGATCGGCCGTCCCAACTGAAACTCGGTGACGACCATCTGGCAGCGCCAGACCCACTGATCCACCAGGCCCCCAAGAACCGCCGCATCCATGGATCCCCTCCATGCCGCGCTGGCCGAATCGGTCAGCGCTGATTACAACCTTACCAGAGCAGCGTTTGATGTATTGCCGATTACAGAATAGTCGACGCGTAGATTGTAGGCAGAATCGTATTACGTCGCCGATGTGCGTATTCGAGATGATGAAAACCACCGTCGCGCTCTCGTAACAACGAGAGACAAGTGATTTGTTGCTCCAGCTCCGATCGATCCACAGTCGATTTGCTGAAAAACGTAGCGGCACGCGTGCCGCGCGCTTTGTTTTGCTGCGCGTCGCTACGACGGTGTCAGGTTGCGCGGAATGATATCGGGATGTCGGCGAATATCTTGTAGGACTGCGACTTCGGTTTCGCCTTGTCCTCTTCGTTGACATACTGGATCGAGCTCTTGCCGATCAGTTCGCGCGGCAGAACCATCACGCGCACGAAGCGCGATGCGCGATCCGCGGCGCCTTGCGCAAACACACTGTCAGGCCCGCTCTCGTACCAGGCGCCGCCGGGGCCGTAGCTGGTCGAGCGGCCATGGGTGTCGATGCGGATGCCGCCCTCGATCAGGCAGCGGATGCCAGGCCCCTGGTGCCGGTGCAGGTAGGCGCAGCCGCCCGGCGGGAACGCCACGCTGTCACCGCGCAGCAGCAGTTCGCCCGGCGGCAGCGTCTCGAGCAATGCCGAAAGCTTCAGCCGCGACACGCCACCGATCGCACCCGCGGCCGCGCCATCGGCCGCGACCTCGAACCGCCATGCGGTAACGCCTTGTTGCCCCGGGGTGAGCGTGGTGGTGCCCTCCCCGGCCCAGGCTTCACCGTCGGTCAACGCCTTGCCGTCGATGGTCGCCGATCCGTGCACGATGAAGATCATGCGCGGCACCGCCGGCAGGTGCATATTGTCGGCGCCGCCGGCGAGGATGTCTTCGTAGAGACGCAGGAATGCCGGCATTTACAGCTTCGAAATCTTCGCGGTTTCGATGACCGTGGTCCAGCCCTTGATGTCCTTCGCGAGCCGTTCGCGGAGCTCCCCCGGCGAACTCGCGCGCGCCTCGATGCCCAGATCCTGATAGCGCTTGATCACGTCCGGATCCGCGAGCACCTCGCGCACCGCCTTGTTCAGCGTCTCAATGATCGGCTGCGGTAGCGCCGCGGGACCGCCGAGAGCGTTCCACGACAGCACTTCGAAGCCCGGCACCGCGTCGGCGACCGGCGGAACGTTCGGCAGGTACGTCGTCGGCTTGGTTCCGGAGAGCCCCAACGGACGCAGCTTGTTGTCGGAGAGGCCGGCACGCATCGCCGCGTAGAAATCGACCATGAGATCGATGTCGTTACGCAGCACCCCGACCATCACATCGGGCGTGCTCTTGTAAGGAATCAGCTGGATGTCGATCTTGGCGGTCGAACGGAACAGCTCGGCGCCTAGGTGCTGGGTGCTTCCCACCGCGATGGTGCCGATGTTGAGCTTGCCCGGGTTCGCGCGCGCCGCTTTGACCAGATCGGCCATCGTCTTGTAGGGCGACTCCGCATTGGTGGCGAACACCATCTCGAAATTCCCGAGAGCCGAGATCGGGGCGAGGTCCTTCACCAGGTCGAACGGGAACTGCTTGTAGATCGCCTGAGCGATCGCGCTGCCGTTGGTGATCAGACCGAGCGTATAGCCGTCCGGCGCCGCGGTGATCATCGCGCGTGCCGCAGCCATGCCGCCCGGCCCCGGCATGTTCTCGACGATGAAGCGCTGGCCGAGCTTCTCACCGAGCTTCTCGGCGGCCAGCCGCGAGGTCACGTCGGCGACGCCGCCAGCCGCGAACGGCAGGATCATCCGCACCGGACGGGACGGATAGGCCTGCGCGCGCGCCACATGCGACAGGCCGAGCGCCGCGGCAGTGGCCAGCGTCGAGGTCGTGAACGTCCGGCGCGTGATCCGGGTCTTCCTGGTCATCTTCGTCTCCTTGAAAACTCTCTACAAATCAGCAGCAAGCTGCTCAGCTCGCCTTCTTCACCTTCAGACCATCGAGATGCGCGATCACCTGATCGACATGCATCACGTCGACATACTTGTGGTGCATGTCGAACAGGTTGACCTTGTGCGAGAGCAGGCTGCGATCGAAGCAGCACTCCTCCACCAGCACCACCTGATAGCCGTGCGAATAGGCGTCGACCGCCGTTGCGCGCACGCAGCCCGAGGTGCTCTCGCCGCAAACGATCAGCGTCTGGATGCCAAGCTGCGTCAGATGCGCGGTCAACGGCGTGCCGAAGAACACACTGGCGCGCTGCTTGGTGATGACGACGTCACCGGTTTGCGGCTTGAACTCCGGACGGATCGAATAGTCGTTCGGATTGAACGCCGGCCGGTTCCGCTTGGTGGCGGCGACGAAATTAGGACGGCTCGACGAACGCGTGTCGCCGGTCGAATAGAAGATCGGCAGCCCGGCCGCGCGCGACGCGGCGAACAGCCGCTGGGTCGGCTCGATCGCGGCATAGGCATATTCGCCGCAGGAATTCGGGTGGGTCTTGGCCAGTTCGGCCGGCGGTTTCGGACCACCGGCATAGACGCATTCGTAGAGGTCGACCGCCAGCAGCGCCGCATTGGGACCAATGGAAATCTTGCGCTCGTAGTGCGCGTAGACCTCGAGGATGTCGGGGGTGACGATGTCCTTCCAGCAGTGATCTTCGAAGTCGCCGTTCATAATGGACCCGATTGCGGGGTGCGGCGCTTTGGCCGCCCGGAAGAAGAGCCGAAACTAGCCGGGACGGCGCCCCCTGTCATTGGATTTGGGGTCGCAGGACCGCTATGCTTAAGGCAACCAAGAACGACGCCTCAGGGGATGGAAATGGCCAGTCTCACCAGACGAACGGTCGTCGCCGGCGCGGTGCTGGCGCCGTTTGCCGCCCGCGCGCAGTCATCTGGGCAATCATCTGGGCAGTCTTGGCCATCAGGTCCGATCCGGATCATCGTGCCGTTCCCGGCCGGAGGTTCGGTCGACGCGGTGGCGCGGCTGGCGCAAGCGGGGCTGCAGCAGCGGCTCGGCGTCAGCGTCGTGGTCGAGAACCGGTCCGGCGCGTCCGGTTCGACCGGCACCGCGCTGGTGGCGAAATCGCCGCCGGACGGCAGCACATGGCTCGTGACCTTCGACAATCACGCGGTCAATCCGATGCTGCTGCCGAACTTCCCATTCGACAACCAGAAAGACCTCGACCCGGTGAGCCTGATCGGCACCGCGCCCTACATGGTCGCGACCCATCCGGCCAAACCCTACAACGCGCTTGCGGACGTCATCGACGCCGCCAAGAAGGCACCCGGCAAGGTCAGCTACGGGTCCGTGGGCAGCGGCAGCATCGGCCACCTCGCGATGGTGCTGCTGAGCAAGCAGGCCGGGATCGAACTCACGCACGTCCCCTATCGCGGCGGTGCGCCGGCGGTGAACGATGCCCTGGCGGGTCACATCGATCTCGTCAACGGAAGTGTCGCGCTGCTGACCCCGCACGTCGCCGCCGGCCGGCTTCGGCCACTGTGGCAGCACGGCGCCCAACGGCTCCCGGCACACGGCACCGTACCGACGATCGGTGAAGCCGGGTTCCCTGGCGCCCAGGCCAGCGCCTGGTGGGGCTGCTATGCGCCCGCGAAAACCCCGAAGGAGTTCATCGAGCGTTTCCGGACCGCCCTGGTCGCCAGCCTGCGCGAGGACAAGGCGGCCAGGATGCTCACCGAGAGCCAGCAAATGAACCTGCTGCTGACGTCCCCGGAGGCGCTGCGCAAGTTCGAACTGGAACAGACCCAAATCTGGGGCGGCGTCGTGCGCGAAAACGGCATCAAGGGCGAATAACCGCCAGCGCGGCAGACTGTCCCGGCCCGGCGCGTTGACGCCCTAGCTACAAATTGCCAAAGGGAGCGCGCGAAGGCGCTCGAAGCGGGCGCCCGGTTCCCGAGAAACACCGGCGTGACCATCATTATCACCGACGACGACGTGAAGCGGCTATTGCCGATGGCGGATTGCATCGAAGCGATGCGGGTCGCCTTTCGCGATTTCGCCGACGGCGTCGCGGTCAACCGCCCGCGGATGCGCTACCTCGCGCAGCATCCCGATCCCGAACGCAAATACCTCGCCAATGTCCATGTCGGCGCGGTCCCCTCCTACGGCATCGCCTGCGTGCGCGCCGGCTCGCAGATCATCAGGCCGCCGAGCGCCACGGTCGACCGCCGGCTCTACGAGAATCCGCAGGCGTTCAACTGGGGCATCGTCATCCTCTACAGCATCGAGACCGCCGAACCGCTGGCGCTGATGCATGAGTTCCAGCTCTCGGGCATGCGCGTCGGCGCCACCACCGGCGCCGCGGTCGACGCGATCGCGCGCAAGGACGCCGCGACGCTCGGCCTGTTCGGCACCGGCAAGCAAGCCCATGCCGCGCTCGAAGCGATCGCCTGCGTGCGCCCGATCAAGCGCGTGAATGTCTACAGCCCGAGCGCCGAGCATCGCAGCGCCTTCGTCCGCGACATGGCGCGCGACGGCATCGACGTGGTTGCGGTCACTGACGCACGCGCCGCCGTAGCCGGCGCCGACATCGTGTGCTGCGCGACCACCTCGATGAAGCCGGTGTTCAACGGCGAATGGCTGGAAGACGGTCAGCTCGTCGTCTCGATCGCGAACTCCGACGTCACCAACAAGCGGTCCGAAGTCGACCGCCGCACCTATGAGCGCGCCAACGTGGTGATCGTGAACGACTGGGAAACGGTGGTCGACAACGACCAGACCGAGCTGCTCGATCCGCTCAAGGACGGCGTGCTGCGCCAGGACCAGGTGCACGAGCTCGGCGATCTGCTGACCGGCAAGGTCACGGTCACGCAGCCGCCACGCGGCGCCGGAGACAAAGGTGTCATCTATTTCAAGAACAATTCAGGGCTGGCGATTCAATTCGCCGCAGCCGGGGGGATCATCTACAGGAAGGCGATCGAGCAAGGAAACAACAAGACCATCCCGACCGAATGGCTGGGAAGCGATCTCTCATCCTACTACGAGGCCGGTTTCCGGCCGTCACCTTGACTGGAGGCTTATGATGTTTCGAACCCTTACGACGCTTGCCGCTGTGCTGGCTGTCAGCGCCACGAGCGCATCCGCGCAATCGAACGACGTCGCCGAGTTCTATCGCGGCAAAACCATTCGCCTGATCATCGGCTATGGCACCGGCGGCGGCTACGACGTCTATGGCAAATTCTTCGCGCGTTTTCTCAGCGAGCACATCCCCGGCAAGCCGACGGTGATCGCACAGAACATGCCCGGCGCCGGCAGCCGCAGCGCCGCCAACTGGCTCTACAAGGTCGCGCCCAAGGACGGCACCGTGCTCGCCGTGCTCGGCCAGGCGACGCCGGCGGACCAGGTGCTCGGGCAACCCGGCGTCCAGTTCGATGCGCGCCAGTTCAACTGGATCGGCAACATGGTGGACGTCAACAACATCATGATGACCTGGGCGGAAAGCGGCGTCCGCACCATCGACGACGCGAAGAAGAAAGTGATCGCGATCGGCGCCACCGGTGCGAGCTCGCCCTCGGTGATCTATCCGACAGTCGCCAACAATCTGCTCGGCACGCAGTTCAAGATCGTCTCGGGCTATCCGGGCGGCGGCGACATCAACATCGCGCTCGAGCGCCGTGAGGTCGACGGCCGCGGCAGCGACTCCTGGGCGTCGCTCAAGTCCAACAGCCCGAGCTGGATCAAAGAGAAAAAGGTCAACATCCTGTTCCAGGTCGGCGCGCACCGCGAGAAGGACCTGCCGGACGTGCCGATGCTGACCGACCTCGCGCAGAACGACGAGCAGCGGCAGATCCTGGACATCGTCTCCGGCGACGCCGCGGTCGGACGCCCGATCCTCACCGCGCCCGACGTGCCGGCCGAGCGTGTCGCCGCGCTGCGTAAAGCGTTCGACGACACCATGCGGAATCCGGCGTTCCAGGCCGCGGCCGAGAAGGCGGGACTGCATTTCAACGCGGTTGGCGGCGAGGAGTTGCAGCAGATCGTCGTGCGCATCGTCAGCGCCTCCCCGGCTGTCATCGAGAAGGTCAAGGACGCGATCCGTCCGCGCAATCTGCAAACGCTTCCGGGCGCCAAGAAGGGCGGCGGGACGACGGAGTAAGCGGGTCTAACCGGAGTAAACGACGGCCGGGCGGCGTGACCGCCCGGCCTCTATACGTCGTCTAGAACTTGGCGCCCGCGCGCGCCAGGAACGTGCGCCCGGGTTGCGGATAAGCATTGTAGGTTCCGATCTGACTGCCCGGTCCGTATGGGAACGGACTTGCGATCGCATAGTCGAAGTAATTCACGTCGAACAGATTCTGGACCGAGAACGACCAGACGAAGTTCTGGTACTCGCCACCCACGCGGACATCGACGATCAGATGTTCGGGGATCAGCGGCTGGACGTTGGTCTGGTCGTTGTCCATGCGCCGCGCGCCGACGTAGCGGATGACACCGTCAAACGTCACGTACTTGTACCAGGCGTCCCACGTCACGCCGACCTGTCCGGTCCATCGCGACACCAGCGGGACATCGTTGCCGGCGAACAGACCCTCGCGGAAGACCGAGCGCGTGTAGGCCAGCCCGCCCTTGAAACGCAGGCTTTCATTGACCTGATAGCCGGCGATCGCCTCCGAACCATACCGGCGGGTCGGATCGAGGTTGATGTTATTGGCGACGAAGTTCGGACCGTACCGGAAATGGATCTCGTCAGTCAGATACATGTCGTAGACGCTCCACTGCGCGTCGAACGGCCCGGAGCGCCAGCGAACGCCGGCCTCGAAGTCGTACGAGATCTGGGTACGCAGATTGAACGTCGTGGGTTCGGCGTTGAACGATGTCACCATCCCCACCCGCTCGTCCACGTTCGGCACCCGGAAGCTTCGCGCGTGGCGACCGAACAGCGACAGGTTGCGGTTCAACCGATGCTCGATGCCGAGGTGATAGGCGTAGTTGGTCTCGTCCTTGTCGAGTGGGATGCCGGCGAGGTCGCCGAAGCAGCCGAACATGTCGCAGAACACCGGGAACGCGCCAGGCGCATTGGGATTGAAGGAATCGCGCGCACGCACACGCGTGTTCTGCACGCGGACACCGGCACCGATATCGGTGCTGGGAACGACGGTTACCGTTTGCTGCCAGTAAGCGGCGAGCGATGTCTGCGACAGATCGTATTGATGGATCGGCGGCGCGCCCAAAGATCGCGGCCGGTCGGAATCATACTGCGCGTGATAAAAGTCGATGCCACCCGTGGCCTTCCAAGGCATTCCGTTGAGCGCGGAATCGACTTTTACGCGCGGCGTCAGCGACCATGTCGTCAACGTCGTCTCGACGGCGGACTTCGGTGTGGCACTCGATGGATTGAAGAAATCGCCATGGAAGGCCGCCTGCTCTTCCTTGTTGCGGACGCCGCCGTCGACGATCAGCTCGTAGCCCGGCGCGATCATGTGCGTGAAGCCGAGCGTGGCGTTCCGGCCCTGCTTGTTGGAGAAGTCGAACGGGGTCGTCGCGCCGCGCCGATCAGTGATCAACTGATTGATACCGAGCGACGGCTGCACCCGTCGCGCACCGGGCAGCCCCAGCATCTGATCGTCTATCGATACGTTCAGATAGAAGCTTGAACGGTCGGTCGTGTACCGAAAATCTCCGACGCCGTTGATCTGGGAATATTCGTTGTTGACGCGGTAGCCGTCCGAGCTGGCCACATTGCCGGCGACACTCGCCGACCATGGGCCATGCGACCCGCTCGCTGCCGCAGCGGCTTCGCGGTACTGGAACGATCCGAACCCGCCATCGATCCGCATGCGGGTCGGCAGGCCAACGCCTGACTTGGTCACGATGTTGATCACGCCGCCGACAGCACCGTCGCCGTAGAGCACCGCGCCGCTGTTGCCGCGGGTGATTTCGATCCGCTCGATGCTCTCGCGCGGGATCGACGCAAGATCGACTCCGGCAAGATCGAGATCGGTGATGCGGCGACCGTTGATCAGGATCAGCGTGTTCGAAGCCGCCGCGGCGCCGAACCCACGCATATCGACGGTCGACCTCGCGCCGTTCACGCCGCCGAACAGGCTGGTTACCTGAATCCCGGGCTCGCGCGACAGGATCTCCTGGATCGTCCGCCCCGGCGAACGCTCGATCTCCTGCGCGGTGATGACGGTCGAGGATGCGCCGGTGATGATCGTCCCGGTCACGATGCCGGAAGCGTCGTTGAATTCCGTGGGCGCATCGCCCTCGCCGCTTCCCGGCGCCGCGCCGCGGCGGGCGCCGCGCACCCCGCTGACGAGCCGGGTATTGGTGACGGCGATCTCCGGCAGCACGGTCTCGTTCGGTTGCGCCGAGGCCGGACCATAGTCCAATGCCGCCACGCCTGCGGCGAGCGCCAGCGCGCCCCCAATTCGTCTCTTCAACGCCCCCATAACACGCGTCCTTCGTTCGCGCCCCTTGCGGGACGCCGGTGACAGGACCGAAACGAAGGCGCACGAACGCGCGCAGACCGACGTCAGACTCCGGCAAACGCCGAAATCGGACCGTCAGGCCGCTGGCAGTTCATGCTTTGGTTCGTGGGAAACGACATCCCGCACGGCCTCGCATCGGTTACGATGTCACCGCTGCGAACAGCCGCTCCGTGTGGTCCTTCCGCCCACCGGTTGGGTGACTGCGCTGGCAGGTCTCCTGGCTCACGGGTCGTTGCCTGATCGTCCAGCCTTCCCAGTTTCCCAGTGGCTGACGCGGACGACAGGCTCGCCGCTTACAGTTGCGGGGGCAGCCACGGATTGGGACTGCAACAGCAGCCCTGCCCGTGTTCCCTCTTGCCTCCCCGGCGGCAAAACCGGGGAACCAGCACCGGGACAGCATTCCGTGGACGAGTTCCCGCGTCAAGGTCGTGGAAGGTAGCCGGAGGCGATGACGCATGGACGTTGCAGCGAAGCCACACTCGGGCGGGCGGACGGCCGTCGCTTGACTCTGGCTGCCTGCAATCGAACCATGGCTACAAATTCAGTGTGGGGGAGGACCGAAATGAAGCGCAGATTCCTGCTGTTGTCCGCGATCGCGGTCCTGGTCGCGCCGACGCCGTCGGCGGCTGCCGACGTCATCAACGTCGCCAACGTCTCGCGCACGCTGTTCAGCCTGCCGTTCTGGGTCGCCCAGCACCGCGGGTTCATGAAGGCGGAAGGCCTCGAGACCACCAGCAGCATTCTCGACAACGCCGAGAACATCAACACCGCGCTGCGCGCCGGCACGATGCAAATCGCGCTGGCCACGCCGGAAGCCGTGATCGTCGACGGCTACAACGGCGGCACGCTGCGGATCATCGCCGGCAATACCGGCAAGCTGCCGCACTTCATCATCGCGCGCCCGCACATCAAGACCCTCAAGGATCTGCGCGGCGCCAATTTCGGCATTCTTTCCGAGAAGGAAGGCTCCACCTACGTGGTGCAGGACATCGCCAAGGCGATCGGCCTGACCCACGCCGACTACACCATGACGGCAGTCGGCGGCGCGCCCACGCGCTGGAAGCTGCTCCAAGCCGGCAAGATCGACGTCGGCTTGCAGCCGTTCCCGCTGAGCTACATCGCCGAGGACGCCGGCTTCACCAATCTCGGCTCGGTGATCCCGTTCGTGCCGGACTGGCAGTTCACCAGCATCAATGCCGACATGGCCTGGGCGACGAAGAACCGCGACGCCGTGGTGCGCTTCCTGCGCGCGGTGCAGCGCGGCCGCGATTTCATGCGCACCAACCCGCAGGAGACCGCTGACATCGCCGCGATCGAGCTCAAGACCACCGCCGCACTGTCCTTGCGCGCCATGGCCGACGCCGACAAGCTCGCGATCCTCGATCCGAACCTGGCCGTGACCGAACCCGGACTGCGCAAGGTGGTTTCGACGCTCCAGCTCGCCGGCGACATCGCGCCGAACGAACAATTCGACCTCGCGCGCTTCACCGACATGAGCTTCTGGAAGGCGAGCCGGGAGAAGAAATAGACCGCGTGTCCCGGGCGCCGCGCAATACGAAGTAGTGCGCTGCAGACCCGGGACCGCTCCACATTCAGAGTTCGTAACGGTCCCGGGTCTGCAGCGCATCATTCGCAAGCGCTCATGCTGCGCCGCGCCCGGGACACGCGACCTAGTCACCCCTGCCCCGCCGCGCCTTCCGTCTCCGCCATCAGCCATTCGAGATAGGGCTGGTCGACGCTCTCCAGCGGGATCACGATGATCGCCGGCACCGCATAGGAGTGCATCTCCTTGACCGCCGACGCCACCCGGTCGCTGAGCTCGGCACGGGTCTTGACGATCATCACCGCCTCCTCGCCCCGCTCGACCGCGCCCTGCCACCAATAGTAGGAAACCATGCCGGGCAGGATGTTAACGCAGGCGCATAGCCGCTGCTCGACCAGCGCACGACCGGCCTCCTCCGCCTCGACAATGGATGGATAGGTTGTATAGACGAACACCGCGCGGTCCGTGTTCATATGTCCCTCCGCGAAGCCTTTGAGGCCAATTCGAAGCTCCCATGAGCCCCAGATCAATCCATAAGCCAAGCCCGACAGTCGTCCCGGGCCGAATCGCGGGCAAGAGCCCGGGCTCCGCCGCGGGTTTCGAGCGCATCGCCTTTGTGGCGAGCCCGTTCCCCGAGGCCAAGGAGGCCGAAAAGCGGCTGAGCAAGCGATACGGCAACGTCAAGCCGGATAGCGCCGATGTCATCGTGGCGCTGGGTGGCGACGGGCTGATGCTGCAGACGCTGCGCCGGTTCATGCGCTCCGGCAAACCGATCTACGGCATGCACCGCGGCACCGTCGGCTTCCTGATGAACGATTTCCGCATCGAGAAGCTGCGCGAGCGGCTGGCGGCATCGCACAACAGCGTCATCCATCCGCTGCTGATGTGCGCACGCGATGTCCGCGGCCGGGTGCACGAACACCACGCGTTCAACGAGGTCCATCTGTTCCGGCAGACCTATCAAGCCGCCAAGCTGCGCATCCTGGTCGACGGCAAGGAACGGCTGCCCGAACTGGTTGCCGACGGCGTGCTGCTGTCGACGCCGGCAGGCTCCACCGCCTACAACCTCTCCGTCCAGGGCCCGATCATCCCGATCGACGCGCCGCTGATGGCGCTGACGCCGATCAGCCCGTTCCGGCCGCGGCGCTGGCACGGCGCCCTGCTGCCCGACCGCGCAAAGGTTTTCGTCGAGGTGCAGAGTACCGATCGCCGTCCGGTCGCCGCGGTTGCCGACCACGACGAGGTCCGCGACGTGCGCTCCGTCGACATCCGGATGGATCACTCGATTGCGATGAACATCCTGTTCGATCCCGGCCACAGCCTGGACGAGCGGGTCCTGCGCGAGCAGTTTCAGTATTGAGAAGCCTGTGTCCCGGACGCAGTGCAGCGCAAGTGCGCAGCACGCAGCGGTGCACCGCTGATCCGGGACCGTTCCAGACTCGGAATTCTTGACGGTCCCGGGTCTGCACAGCAGCACTGCGTGCTGCAGTGCGCCCGGGACACACGAGCTTCTTACAGCGCTAAGTCGTCGCTGAGATCCCGCCAATCCGGATTGAGTTCTTCAATCAGCGCGAACTTCCATTCGCGCCGACACCGTTTGAGTGCGGCTTCACGTGCTCGAGCCTCAACAACTGAAACATACTCCTCCAGATAGACCAGCATCGTCACGCCGTACTTTGCCGTGAAACCCGGCACCAATTTGTTCTTGTGCGCGGTCAGTCGATTAGCGGGTTGACTGGTTAGCCCGATGTAGAGAACGCGGCGACGCCGATTGGCTAGAATGTAGACGAAGTATCTCTTGGACATGCTTCGCTCTACAAACTGTGTGTCCCGGGCGCAGCGCAACGCGAAGCGGCGCGCTGCAGACCCGGGACCATTCCACATCCGGTGTTCGCAACGGTCCCGGGTCTGCAGCGCCCGGGACACACAGATTGATCAATTCGCCGCCAGCGCGGCCTGGGCCTCCGCCTGCTTTGCGGTTGTGCCATGGCCGCCGGCGATGGTCGCGTCGGTGATGTTGTGCTTCCGCAAGGCGTTGCCGACCGCCACGGTGGCGCCGTTGCGCCCGATCGGCCCGCGCGGCGAGACCAGGTCGGTGACCCAGACGATGTTGGGACCGACGACGTGCCCGATCAGCATGCCTTCCGAATGCGGATTCGGAATATTGTGCAGGTTGATCTGCATGGTGTCGTCCTTCAGCGTCATCGTCTCGTTCACTTCGAGGATGGTCACGGCACGGGTCTGCTTCTGCAGCTCGTCCGGTGAGACCACGTGCGGCGCCCGCGTCACCTGCTCGAAATAGGCCTTGGTCGGCGTCGGCACGATCACCGTCGCGCCCTCCGCCACATAGGTCCGCATGCCACCGGTGTGATCCATGTGATGATGGGTCAGCACCAGGTGCGTCACGCGCTTGCCGGGATACTTCGCCTTTGCCGCATCGATCACCCAGCGCGACTGGCCTTCGTTCACCGGCGCGTCGAAAATCACGATGCCGTCCCGCATGGCGACGATCAGGTTATTGGCGGAGCCGCCGACCACGTGCTGCACGTTGGGCGCCAGCTCGACCAGCTTGAAGCCGCCGCCGGGCGGGAAGTAGACCGCGTCGCTGTCGAGCAGCCGGCCGAGGAACATGCGCCGCAGCACCCATTGATACGGCGCGTCGGTGTTGGCCGAGGCCAGCGCCGCGGTCCTGAATTTCTCCGGGACCTCGAAGGTCGCCGTCGCAATCGCCGGGTTCGCGGTCACTTCCTTATAGGTCAGGCGCTGCACCTCGCGTCCGCCAAGGCGGAACGAGAGCGCATGCGCGAGCTGCGCACCGCCGACGGACTTCCAGTCGCCGAGCACGAGGTCGTAGTCGGAATCGCCGTAGATGTGATCGTCGTCGCGCGTGCGCACCACCACCGGCAGCTTGCTGGTGCGATCGAACAGGACGATGTAGCGCGTGTTGCCGGCGTGGAACGCGACCGCCGGGAACGCCTGTTCGCCGAACCGCTGGTCTTCAATCGCGCTGACCGACTTCGGGTTCTCCAGGGCGCGCAGCAGCAGGAACGGCGAACCGCGCATATATTCGCGCTGGTGCGAGGCCAGCCGGATGCCCGACATCGGACGCGTGCCCTGGTCGTCGACGACGACGCCGTAGCTGCGGTGAATGATCTCGCTGAATTGCAGCCGTTCGACCGCGACATACTTCATGTCGCGATCCCAATCGATCCGGAGGACCTGGTTGGGGATGTCCGCAGTGACGGTGAACACCGAGTCACCGATGAAGCGCGCCTCACCGCCGGCGCGCACCGATTGGCCGGGCTCCCAGTGCTTCGCTTCGCCCTTGATGACGAGGGTCTTGAGACCGCGCAGCGCATCGGCGCCGCCCTGGGCGGCAACAGCCTGCCCTACGAGCTCCGCGGGCGACTGGGCCGATGCCGGCTGGGCAACAGCCGCACTCAACAGAAATGCGGCAGCAAACGTCACGACGTTTTTCATGAACTCCTCCCGTTACTGCATGGACTGTGTCGTCCAGTGCCGGCTCGGCCGGTCTGTATTTCGACAGAGCTTAGCATTGCGCGAGCGGGCGCGCACCCGCCATTCCGGCAGCGTGAAGATCGCGCGGCATCGGTAGCCGCTGTAGGGCGGATTAGTCTTCCCAACAATGTGAAGGAGCATGGCGGCGTGTTGTAGGGCGGATTAGCGAAGCGTAATCCGCCCTACAAGCAAGCCAAGCAGGCGTAATTGCGCGCGTCACTCTGGTAGCTTGCTGCATGCCCAACTACCGTCGCGCTCTTGTTCCTGGAGGATGTTGGTTCTTCACGGTCAACCTGCTCGACCGTCGCACCCATCTGCTCACCGACCACATCGACGCTCTTCGGGATGCCACCGGACAAACCCGGCAACGGTATCCATTCGAAATCGATGCCTTCGTGGTGCTGCCGGACCATCTGCATGCGGTCTGGACTTTGCCGCCTGGCGACGCCGACTTCTCGACACGCTGGCGGCTGATCAAATCACGCTTCGCGCGTTCGATACCCAAAGACGAACGCTTGTCTCGCGTCCGGCTGGAGCGCGGCGAGCGGGGCATCTGGCAGCGCCGGTTTTGGGAGCATTTGATCAGAGACAACGCGGACTACGCCCGCCACGTGGAATACTGTTACATCAACCCGATCAAGCACGCGCTCGTCCGCCGCGTTTGCGACTGGCCGCACTCTTCGTTCCATCGGGATGTTCGCGCTGGAATTTTTCCCGAAGATTGGGCGGGGAAAATCGAGGCGGCGGGAGAGTTCGGCGAACGCGCCTGATCGGAATCACCCTTGTGTCGTGAATGGCGGATTACGCTTCGCTAATCCGCCCTACGCGCTA
>Ga0075420_100000018_pt1 | contig 87584 bp, 131 predicted proteins | sample SoiMetdeltSBSDD4_FD_75296 | JGI IMG/M metagenome (GOLD analysis project Ga0075420, IMG submission 75296) | Bulk soil microbial communities from a Populus tree surrounding site in Tennessee, USA - Soil MetaG P. deltoides SBSDD4 | ecosystem: Environmental > Terrestrial > Soil > Tree plantation...
GTCCCGCAGAGAGAGCAGATGCCGTCGGCGCGGCGCACCTTGCCCGAGTGCGCGCACGAGGACTGCCGGTCACTCCGCTGGTACTCGCCGCACCAGTCCTCCGGGCGGACGTACCGGAAGCCAGCGACGACGAGGTCGCCGGCGACATCCTCGACCGTCGGCGGGTACCGACGGCACTCCAACCCGCCGACGGTCGCGAGGGCGAACTGGCAGCCTGAGCACGTCCCGATCATCGGTTCCCGCACTGCGCGCAGACGAGGTAGTGCAGGATCGACTCGAGCTTGACTTCCTCGACGGCGCGCGCCGTGCGGATGCCGTCGAGCCACCAGCGGCGCCGGAACTGCCAGCGGCCGGCCGGCTCGAAGTCGTCCATCGTCTGGATGCGTTCCTGCTCGCGTTCGATGCGCTCGACGGTCCGGTTCACCCGCTCCTCGAGGAGGCGGAGGTACTCGGTGTCGTCCTCCACGATGATGGCGTCGACGACCTCGCTTGGGTCGGGAGCCGCGTCCTCGTTCGTCGGGGCCCACACCTCCGACAGGTCGTCGACGTAGCCGCGGTCGAAGAGGTACCGGCGGAGCGCGACGACGGCGTCGAACCACGACCAGCCCTCGACCGCCGAGAGCCGCACCTTCGGCTCGACGTACTCACGGGTGAGGCGGAACGCCTCAATCGCCTGCCGTACGAGCGCCTCCGTCTCCCCGTCGTGGAAGTTGAGTGCCTCGACGGGGATCTCGGTCGGCGCGGGTCGGAGCATCGGGACGGTGATCGCGAGCGCCTCTCGACCGCGCGCTGCGGCCTGGTCGTTCGTCCTCGCCCACCCCGACGCGACGAGGACTGTCGTGCTCGCGACCGTCGTCGTGAGGACGCCCCCTCGGGTGTCGACCTCGACCGTCCGCCAGAGCTCCCACTTCCAACGGCGGCCGCCCCACCAGCGATGCACCCGTCTCGTGACGACCTTCTCGTCGCCTACCCGGTCGAACATACGATCAGCCTCCCTCGGGCGCCGGTACGAACCGGACGCCGTTCCATTCGTCCAGCCGGACGCTATTGTCGAACACGAGCGTGACCGGATACGCCAGGTCGTCGCCGTCGACGATCGTGAGGACCTCGGTCAGTGTCGCGGTGAAGGACCCGCCGACGCAGCAGTCATCGAACCGTGCCGCGTACCGGGTTCCGATCTCGAGGTCGTCGCCTCCCGCGGTGACGTAGCGGCCGGTCCCCACCTCACCCTCCTCTCGTGAAAGCCAGCACCAAGCCACTGAGACCGATCAGGAACCCGCCAGCACCGATCAGGACCGCCCAGAGTGACGCCGTGTTCGACTTCGTCTCCGTCACGGCCGCGCGTTGCCCCTGCTGCTCGTACTGCACCCGACGCAAGTCCGAGACATCGAACTTGATCGGCTGCAACGCCGCGTCAAGCGCGATCGCTGTCTGCACCCTGGTCGCTTCGACCTGAGCACGGAGCGCCTCCGCCGACGTCGCGACCTGCGTCGCGAGCGTCGCCGCCTGCTCCTGCGAGACCGCCTGCGCCCGCTCGACGTTGCTCACGTCCAGGGCGCGGATCGCGTCGATACGGTCTCGCTCCGCGGTGCGGAGCATCTCCTCGTACCGGGCGCGTAGCTCGGCGGTCTCCATGATGTGCCGAGCGGTCTGGCGGTCCATCTCGGTATGCGCTGCGACGAGCTCGGCCGTGCGTTGCTCGGACGCTTCGCGGAGATCATCGAGTCGAGCGACGGCGGCGTCGAGTTGCGCGGTGACGTTCGCGGTCGGGTCGATCGCCGGTAACCCCGCGTAGTCGACCGGGAGACCCAGACCTGATCCCCCCGCCGGTCGTGCTCGACGGCTCCGTCGCTTCGCCATCAGTCCCTCCCCCTTCTCCGGTTCAGCCCCGCCGGCTCGAGTGCGCCGTCGTGTCTCCGCACATCCCACACCCCGCGCCGATCCGACGAGACGATGGATGCGGACAGGACCCCGGACGGACCCCACCCTGCCGTACCGGCTCCCGCGCCGGCGCGGCCGGCGCGGCGCGCTCGGGGCCGGGGGGTTTCCCGTCGTACTCGTCCAACAGTGCCTCGAGGAACGCCGGACGCGACAGCGTCCCCCGTGCTTCGTCCCACCGGGCGACCAGCGCGCGTGGCAACGGCACCATCTGCCGGTCCGCGGTCGTCACGCCCGCTCGGGTCCCTGCTCACCGAGTACCGGAAGGACATACGCGGCGAGGTCACGGCCGTTCTCGAGCGCCGCTCGGTACACGCCAGCCAGCAGATGCGAGTCCGGGAGAGGCAAGTCGGCAGGGTCGATCCTCTGCCGCCAGCAGGCGTACGCGACCGCGAACGCCTCGACCCGTTCGGACGGCGGTCCCTCCGCGATCCGACGGACTTCCGCGACGACACGCGTCGCCGCTACCCCCGGGGGTATGCCGTGGTCGACGGCACGGTCGTGTTCGTTGATCAGCAGCCGAGCTACTTCCGCTTCCATGTCTCCTGCTTCCGACGCAGTCGACGACGACGACCCGCCTTCCCCTTCGGGCTGCCGTTCCGGAGAGCTAACTGTCGGGCCGAGAAGTAGTCCCGGCGTTCCTGGTCCGTGCTCATTCGGTCTCCGATCGGGGTTCGGGCAGTAGCGACGGTTCGGTGAGGCAGGTCACGTCGGTACGACCCGGACTCGGTCAGCGCCGACGCGTTCGGTCCAGACCGCGACCGCATCGTCGAGGTCGGCCTGCGATGTCGGAGCAGCGACACTCACCCACTCCAACGCGGGTGTAGCGCCGACGCCGGTCGGTGCGCTGACTTCGACGCTGCCGACCTGACGGGCAAGGTGCGCCGCGATTCGTTCCGTCTCCGCTCGTTGCCGTTCCCGCTCCGCGGCCTGGTACGCGACCCACGCGGGATGTTCCTCGTTGATGAGGTGGTTCCCGTCGGGGGTCTCTTCCTCGATCGCGTACACGGCATGCTCGCCGGCGTCTGACCCGCGCTCGGCTTCCTCGATCGCGGTCTCGACTGTGTCACACGCCGTGACGGACAGCCACCCGTAGCTGTACGTCCAGAGAAGAGCGCCAGCCACGATCAGGCGCCCTTGTAGTTCAGGACCTGGCGCAAGGTGTGCTCGATCGTGACGAGGTCCGCTTGAGCGGCCATGACCGCGTCGATGTCCTTGTACGAGTCGGGGATCTCGTCGATGAGTCGCTCCGCCTGGTTGGCGTTCCACACCCGGTCGCCCATCCGGTCCGCGAGGTCGTCCGCGGTGAACGTCCGTCGGGCGACACCGCGGGACATCCGCCGGCCTGCGCCGTGCGAGCAGGAACAGAACGACGCTGAGCTTCCGAGACCTCGCACGATGTACGAGCTCGTCCCCATCGACCCGGGGATGACGCCTTCGTCGCCGGTCCGTGCCCGGATCGCGCCCTTCCGCGTGACCCAGATATCGCGGTGGTGATGATGCTCCCGCTGCGTGAAGTTGTGATGGCAGTTCACGGAGCGGATCACTTGGAAGGGCATCACGGCCGCGAGGACCCGGATCGCCTCCGTCGCCATGTACTGCCGGTTCGCGTACGCGTAGTCCTGCGACCAGAGCATCGCCTCGATGTACGCGTCGAACTCGGGAGTGCCTTCCGGAAGGTACGCGAGGTCCGGGTCCTCGAGGTCAAGGAACCAGCGGGAGGCGAGCTTCTGTGCCCGTTCGATATGCGCCGACGCGAGTTGGTTCCCGATCCCTCGCGACCCCGAGTGGAGAACCAGCCAGACTCGGTCGCGTTCATCGAGGCAGACCTCGAGGAAGTGGTTCCCGGAACCGAGAGTCCCGAACTGTGCGAGCGCCGTCGCTTCCTGCCGTGCCGTCAACGTGTTCGGCCGGCCAGCAAGCCAAGCTCGGGCTGTGGACCCGACATGGTCGTGACCGCGGCCGACACCTGCGGGGACGACCGCCTCGATCGCCTGGAGGACCGCGCCGAGGTCGTCCGGGAGTTGCGACGCCGTCGCGGACATCTCGACCGCGACCATCCCGCAGCCGATGTCGACGCCGACCGCCGCGGGGATCACCGCGCCGACAGTCGGGAGCACCGACCCGACCGTCGCTCCCTTCCCGACGTGCGCGTCGGGCATCAACGCAACGTGACCGGCGACGAATGGGAGCCGCGACGCGCGCGCCGCCTGCTCGAGCGTCCCCGACTCCATCTGATCGGCACCCCAGACGAGCAACCGATCCGTGACCTTCTCCGGACCCACAGCAACCTCCTCGATCGGGGTCTAACCCTAGACCGCGGGGTCTAACCCCGTCGAGGACATCGACGCTTGACCATCACGCCATCTCACGCGGTTTCGCCCTCCCACCGCGAAATTTCGCGGCGGGGCGACCGAAACTCCAGATTCCGCATGAAGCCTCCAGTGACGTGAGCTAGCAGTAGGGACGCAGGGTGCCCTCCGCGAAACCCGTTCCGCGAAACCCGTTTTCCGGAGCGGCTCCCAGAAACTCGGATTCCACGAGACGATTCCAGACGACAGCTCCCCCGGCGAGTTCCCCCGCCCGCCAGTCCGGTGACGCTCCCCTACACGCCTACTGCCGCCTCACCCGTGCGCCGCTCACGGCAGAGACCCGCGACACGCGCTCGCCCGGCGAGGAATCCACGGCCTCCGAGGAAGTTCGGCCGGATTCCCCATGAAGCCTCCGGGTTAGACCCCTCCGGGATCGGAACCCGTCCGGAGAGCGTCGCCCGCGCTGTCCGCTTCCGCCGCAGCCTGCCGCTCCGCCTCCAACGCCTGATTCCGACGCTGCTCGAACTTCGACAGCGCAACCGCCGCCCGATCCCGCGCCTCATCCACCCCCGCCAACGCGATCGGACCGCCATCCGCCCCCGTGAGCTCCACCGCCGTCGGCCGGCGATACCACCGCTCCCGAGCATGCCCGTGCTGCAAGAACCACGCCTCCGCCCGCCAATCCGGGTCGATCGACTGCTCCAACCGGACCTTCTCCCCCGTCTTGGGATTCAGGACCTCTTTCCACGACACGCCCCCACCCGCACCCGCCGCCCGAATACGAGCCAGAGCAAGCGTCTCCGCTCGCGCCCGCGCCCGAGTGGCATCACGCCACAAACGCCAATACGCGCGTTCGGTGGGGGGGATGTGGTGTTCGTAGTAGCGGTCGCGTCGGGTGTCGTCCCATCGGTCGAGGATGGTTCGTCGGGTGTCGGTGAGGTTGTCGATGTGGGTGTCGAGGGTGGCTTGTGCGGTGTCGCCTCGGGTGAGGTATCGCTGGACGGTGCGTTCTCCGAGGTGGGCGGTTTCGGCTGCTGCTTTGATGCTGTCGCCTGCGGCGAGGCTGTCGAGGAGAAGTTTGCGGCGTTCGTCGGTGAGGGCACGGGGGCCGGTTCTGGGGGGAGCAGCAGGGCGGGGCATCGGCAGGGGTCCTCTCGATCGAGTACCTGGGAGAGTACGCCGCGGGGTCTACCCCCCGCCACCATCGGGTGTATAGTTGGCGTATCCAGTGCGGCGGGTGAGTGATGGAGGGCGAGATGGGTGAGCACACGATCCGAGAAGTCGCAGCAGAGACCTTCGACCAAGTCGAGGACCTCCCGAACGTCTGGGAACTCCACGTCCGCTCCGACGAAACCGTCGGAGTGATCCGCGTCGAAGCCGCCACCGAGGACCGTCGCGAGGTCGTCATCCTCGCGACGGTCGACCCCGCAGACAACACCTACCGAGTCCAACGCGTCGGCACCCGCGACTTCTCCGACGGACACGCCACCCCCGAGAGCGTCGCCGCCGCGGTCCGCGACCACGTCGAGGAAGCCCTCGCATAGACCCCCTCCCCGCCAACGAGAAACGCCTGTCCCTCACCCGACAACCGGGAGAAGAACAGGCGTCCTCGATGTACCCGGGGAGGACCGGTAGACGAGACCCTACCCGTCGCCCGACTCCACCGGAGTCTCCGCGCGGAGACCTCCGGCGCGCTCGTCGTAGTCGCGTATCCACTGGTCGTTCTCCTCCGCGTCGGCACGGAGGGCGGCGTACGTCCGCTTCGGGACCTTCTGGCCCGCGGCGCGGTGCGCGTCGAGATGCTCGACCATCTCAACCGTGGTCCGACGAAGCGTCGCATGGCCGCGCGCCTTGACCTCGTCATCGGATCGGAGGTTGCAGCCGCAGCACTCAAGCCGGCCCTCCGTGTTCAGGAACACGTACACCGACGAGTCCCGAGCGAACCGGGCGTAACTCATCGGACGAAAGGACGGGGATCGTCGATCGGTCGGTACGGGTGCGAGTCGTCCTCGTAGCCGAGCTCACGAAGGACCCCGAGCGCGGCCGTCAGCCGACGGGTCCACCCGATCGAGTTCACGCGCGCGACGACGGGCACCTCGCTCGACACGTCGTAGACGAGGTCCCGCAGCTCAAGGAGCAGCCGATCGACGCCGAGCGCCGCGAGGATCACGTCGGGATGGTTCAGGATCGCGACGATGCCCGTCTCGGCGTCGTCGGGGAGATCCTCCGTCGCGCCGACGAACACCTCGAGGAGTTCATCGGCGGCCGCCGACCACGCCGCCGTCATCGACGGTACCTCGGGTTCGCGAGCTGGTCGAAGAACCCGGCCGCCATGTGCCCCTCGCTGATAGCCGGGAGCGTCTCGACCGCGGGCGGGAGCACCCCGACCGTGCCGTCCTCGTCCGTGACGATCGTCGCGACGCAGTCGAGGGACTCGTCATCGGCGCCGCAGTCGATCCGCACCCGAAGCGACGGAGCGATCTCGATGAGCTTCCGGAGCGTCGCCGCGACATCCTCGACGGAGTAGCCACGTTCCCCGAGGTTCCCGGTCACGTCGATCACCTCGGCCGGCCACTCATGCAGCCCGCAGATACCGCCGTTGTGCAACGGACCCCACTGTTGCAGGTCGTTGACGTACTCGCGGAGTACCTCGGCCTCGTCGGCATTGCAGTGCCCCGCGATATGGACCGTCCGCCAGTTACCCACCGTGTTCCTCTCCTTCGACTAGGTCGCGCGTCCCAGGCGGGTACAGCACGATCGGGTTCGACTTCTCTGGGTCCTTCACGAACTCGACGACGAGTTGCCAGCCCGCGCACTTCTCGACATCGAGCTCAACGAACGCGATCGACACGGACCCGAGTTCCGCCCCGTGCGCGGCGCAGACACGCGTCCGATGCCCGACCACATCGTCCTCTTCAAGCGGCGACCACCACTGCGGGGCGACATCGCCGCCGGGGAACAGAACATCGAGCGTCGCCGGCGTCCCGCAACGGAACACCCGGCATCGCTCACCCCTCGGTGCGCCCGGCATCCTTCTCCCCCTCTCGGATTGCGAGTAGCGCCGCGGCGCGTCGATGCGCGGCAGCGAGCGAGTCCGTGATATCCCGAAGCCGGCGCTCCGCACGCTCGACTTCGTGCTCAACCTCGAGGAGCCGCTTCACGGCGTCCCCGAGTTGCTCGGGGTCCTGGCCGCGGAAGTCCGCCCGCCAGTTCGCGAGGTCGAGACCCGACGCCTTCTCGAAGCTCTCGACGCGACTGCGGAGCGCCTCGTACTGCGTCGATCCTCGCGCGCTCGCCTCCGCCGACCGGTGCCCTTCCTGCCGACCCCGCTCGTAGGCGCGCTGTACCGCGTTCGCCCCGGCGCCGGACGACGCGCGGATGATCCCGAGCGTTGTCCCCCACGTGAGCGGCGTCCGGTCGTGCTTCGGTGCCTTCACGACTTCCGACGCGCGACCGCCCGAGATCCCGAGCAGCCCCCACGTCGGCGGAAGGGTATCCCGCACCCGGGCCGTGAGTTCGGACGGCACCGCGACCCAGAAGCGGTCGGAGTGCTCGTACCAGAAGTCCGCCTTCTCCGGGTTGTTGACCTCGCGCATCCAGTCGGAGTGCGAGACCTTCACCTCGACGGCGTCGAGGGCGTACCCGCGCGACCGCCAGAACGAGCAGACGAGGAGGTCGATCTTCCGACCCATCCGCATCACGTCCTGCGGCGCCTCCGGGATACAGAGCGACTCTCCCGCCGGCCAGTGCCCGCAGAGCACGTCGATGACCTCAGACGCCTTCACGCCGCGTCCTCTGGCGTCCAGTCCTTCTCGGTGGGATACCAGATCACGACTCGTCTCCCGTCGGGGTCAGAGCCGCGAGGAAGGCTTCGTCTGCGAGTACGACCATCTGCGCTTCATACGCGAAGTCGCTCTTGCACGCGTACGTCGTACGGAGCAACTTGACGTTCTGGCGTAGCAGTTCCGCTGCCTCGTCGCGTTCTCGGCGAAGCGCCGCCTCGCTGGTGACCTCTTCCTCGGGGTCAAGGGCATCGACTAGCGCGCGCCGCAATCTCTCGTTCTCGGCCTCCGCGGCTCCCAACGCGTCGAGCAGCGCGGGAACGTCGGTGCGAGCGTGCATAATGAACTCACGGTCGGCCGGTGACGGAGCCGGGTTCGGCGGATCGAGGATCTGGCACGGTGTCTCGTACACAGCACCGTCGGTGTCGGTCCAACGCTCCGTAGCAGTCGCGCTGACCACCGATTCCGAATCCCAGTCGGGCATCTCGCCATCGACCCACGGCCCTGATGTCGCGGCTTCTGCACGCGCAGCGATGGCTTCTCTGTCGGGGTGCTCAGGCATCAGGAACGTTCTCCCACTGAGGGATGATGCGACGCTGCATTCGCAACGGGCCGTGCTCCGCCGCCATCGTGGTTCCGACCAGCCGAGCCATGTGGTTCTCGACGTACTTGCGATTGGTGCTGCACTGGATGATGGCGGCAGGCACTCCGTCCGCATAGACGGCGCGGTACTCCCATTCCTGGCGGTCGGGGGGCTCAGGCACGGTCGTCCTCCCACTTCGGATACCAGAGACCGGAGTGGCCCCGCATCGGCACGGGCGGGCACGACTTCCGCGTGTGACAGGTCGGGCACCCCACCTGCGACGGCTCGCTGATCGTCGAGAGCGGGTCGATCACGAACCCCTCGCCCCAGCAGTGGGGGCATCGACGAGACGTCGGCTCCACGCTCGACAGAATCCAGGCGAAGTTCCCAGGCGAGAAGTCCCCGAACGCGCCCTCGTGGTACTCGACCTTCTCGCGCCCGCCTCCGACCGCGATCACCCACGGGTTGTGCAGGTCACGCAGCGCGCCGGTCGAGCACACCGAGCGGCGGTCGGGCGGCCAGTGAACGCCACCACCGAGCACGTCGCCTTCGCCTTCACTCCACGCGGTCGCGTCGATGATCGGCAGACACTCGCTCACGACGCAGGACGCCACCACCGCACCACGGGGAAGCGGCGGCAGCTCGTAGCCGTTGCACCCACAGACGACGCAGCGTGTCGAGTTGAAGTGGCACACATGCGAGCCGTCGCCGTGCCCGCATCGGGCGCACGGCTCGACGGCACGCCGAGCGCGGTCGAGAGGCAGCCATACGCGCAAGTCCGTCAGGACCGGCTCCGCCTCCCCCGCGTGGAGGATGAGTCGTCCCCCGATCAACTCCGAAGGACACGCCGACGACCGAGTGAGCATCGAGACGACACCCGCAGCGACGAGCGCGGGCTTCGGCTGGTTCTCGGTGACCGCAGGAACGAGGGTCACCGGTCCTCGTCCTTCAAGTAGCTCGGCCATTCCGGGCGAACTTCCTCCCACGAGTAGCGATAGCGACGCTCGCCCGGTCCCGGCCGCACGCCGACGACCATGAGCCACGGCACCACAAGCCACGCCGTCACGTACAGCGCGAGCCGACGCGCCGGCGGAGCAACCCGGTACCGCTCCGGCGGCTCGTCGTAGGAGCGGTAGTCGTCCCGGGAGTCATAGCCCCATCGGAGCCACCCCTGACCAGGCTCGAACAGCAGCGTGCGGAGTCGCTCACCCATTGGTGGGTTCCCCACCAGAAAGCGCGGCACGAGCACGTTCGGCGGGCCACGCACACACCGGCTCTCCGCCCTCGTCGCACCACGCGACGATCTCCGTCAGCGCGGCGCGGAGTACCTGAACCTCAGCCTCCAACGCGGCCTCGCGTGCCTCAGCTCGTCGCACGCGACGGCGACCGCGAGTTGAGCGTGGTTCGTCGCTCACTGTTCCTCCCCACCAGAACGGGCGTTGACTCGGCCCTCCGTGGTTCCGTCGCTATCGAGTAGCTCGGCAACCAAGAACGGGTGCGGGGATACCTTCGGCCATCCACACCGACGCGCGGCGTCGTCGATTGCCGCGGTTGTCCAGTCCGTTCCCGTCATAGCTCGCACGGTGTCCGCGGCATCGTACGAACGCTCGTCGCTCACTGTTCCTCCTCTGTGTCGGTGTCCGGGAACGCCTCGAGGAACCGGGAGCGCAAGGCGCGCTCGCGAACGGCGAGGGTGCCTGCGCGTGCCGCGTACTCGTCGCTTGGCGTCGTGTCGTCGGAGCGGAGGGCGTCTGTCTCCCGGAGCAACGCCACCCATTCCCGGGCGAGGCTGAGTACCGGACCGAGTTCACCGTCGATCCATTCAGCCACTCGGGCGACGAGCTCGTGATAGGACACGGGCCACGCTGCGGCGTCGTCTCCGAGGACGGCCTCGTAGGTCTGCGGGTCGAACAGGGCAGCGACGAGATGGAACCCGAGTTCGTCGTTCTCGTTCCCCGTGTCGCCCTCCGGATGCGTCAAGGCGACGTACTGCACCCGCTCCTGAGCGGTCCACTCCGGCGATGGGACGAGATCCCACCCGCCGACGTTGGTGCCAGCACGGTAGGTACCCGGGCCGAGCTTCACGCTGTACTCGTCGTCCGCGAAGATACGCACGGCCCGGTTGCCGTACCCCTTCCAGTAGACGACTTGGCCGCGTTGCTGATCCTCGCGGCTGACGACGACCGCACCGAGATACATGCCGGACCTCGACTCGTCCATCAGCCCGTGAACCTCGGTGTCGGACCAGCCGGCCCGGACGAACGCGGCGGAGCGTCCGGTTCGGCCGTGTCGGGAGCGGGCGGATAGATCGGGCTGCCGTCGTCGGCGTAGCCGATCGGGAGTCGCGGGGCATTCGGGTCGAGTGGCTGCCCACACGACCCGTCCTCGAGGCAGCGCCGGACGGCTTCGATCACGTCCTCCTGCCCGTCATCACCGTCGCCGCCGCAGAACCCGTGGACGTGGTGACCCGCTTCGCACTCCGCTGACGGATCGAACTCCTCCGCGTGAACAGCGTTCGGCGCCATCACGGCTACGAGTAGCAGCACCGCGAGTAGTAGTCGTCTCATCGTGCTTCTACCTCCTCTAGTTGCGGAATCCGCACGAAATCGCCTGCGGCCAGATGATTTCTCATCGAGGCCGCGATTCGCGTGGATTCGTCATCTTCACCGCGCGGACCCGTTACAGGAGTAGGGCTATAGGGGATCGGTGATCGGGAAGGTCGCCCGAAAACGATTCTCCGAGAGCGCCTGGAGAAACCGCCTCTCGGGAACCACTTTTTGGACGGGACTCCGAAACGGGAAGCCCGTTCACCGAGGCACGAATCCCGATCCCCTATAGCCCTACTCCTGTAACGGGTCCGCGCGGTGAAGATGACGAATCTGTGCGGAACGCAGCCTCCATGAGAAATCACGGAGCCGCGACCAGAAACGTGCCGAACCGCGAACTTCGGAACACGTAGACCGTCGATGCGCTCGTTGGTCATGGCTTGGTTCCTTCGGGGAGGACACGCTCGGCGCGGCGATGAAGGACCGAGAGAAGGCAGTCGAACGAGCAGGCATGGACCGTCGGGGAACCATCGCCCGTGTACGTCGTCCACCAGCCGAACGTCGCGAGCGACTCGTGCGGTGCGATGACGAGCGTCGCGCCGCAGCCGCCGTCGCAGGTGAAGCCCTTCCGCTCCATCAGCCGACAGCCTCCATGAGTTCGTCAGACGCTCGCACGTCGCCCGTGATCAGGTCGTAGCTCCGCAACTTCGACAGGGCGTTCCGGAGCGTCGACCCGTCGTAGCCGGTCTGGTCGGTGATGTCGGCGCGGGAGAGCGTCTCGGGCCAGCGGTCGACGAGGAGGTCGAAGATGCGGCGGGGTGCGGAGTCGGCACCGCCGACCTCGGAGCGCCAGTGGTCGAGAAGCGCCGGCCCGGTCGGGAGTGGGTCGACACCGCCTGCCGCGTCGACTCCCGCGTCCGTGAGTCGGATGAGGTCGCCCTGCTCCTCGATCAGCCCCGCGACTCGGAGGGTCGAGAGAGCGTTCCGGATGGTGCTCTTCCGGGCAGCGAGGCCGGTCAGCGCGGCGAGCTGTCGGCGGGTCCGGCCGTCGGGGAACTTCGCGAGGGCGGCGAGGATGCGCGCCGGCGCGGAGTCGGGTCCGAACGTCGGGGTCGACTCAGGATTCTCGACCGGGGAATCCCGAGTCGACCGCGCGGCAGGGCGCGCGGGGCGAGGAGCCGGAGCGGGGGCGGGAGTACCCGTCCGCGCGATCGGGCGCGCGGCGGGGAGCTTCGCCTTCGTGGCCGGCGACCCGACCTCGCACTCGAGGAGCGCCTTCTCGACGGCCGCCGTGACCGGTGCCATCTCGTCCACGAGAGCGCCGGTCGTCTGGATCAGCCGCTCATGCAGCCCTCGGTACGAGTCAAGCGCCGCGACGAGCTCAGGCGGGACGACAGGGACCTCTACGACAGCCTCAACGACATCAGGGGTCGGGGACACCGCCTCGAGTTCCCGGATGCGTTTCGCCTGCTCGCGGATCGTCGCGGCAAGAACCTTCGGGTCCTCCGCCTTCGCCTTCTCGATCGACGCCTCCATCTCCGCCTTGAGGGCATCGAGGTCGACCGGAGCGAGCACTCGTGGGATCGTGCGCGTCTCGCCGGCCTTCGGTGTTGAGGACGAGTCGAACGTCACTCGTCGCTTCACCATGACCTGCTGGAAGATTCCGAGCCACGCCGGCGACCACAGCCACGCCTCCCCGACCTTCAACCGGGCGAGTCCGTCGAGGAACCGATCGCGGTCGGGCTTCTCGGAGAACCCCTTCGCCCACTCCTCGAGCGCCTTCCGGTCCTGCGGAGCCGTGACTTGCAACGCGACGAGAAGCTCGACCTGTGAGAGGACGTTCTTGTTGATCACGGCCGGTCGCTGCGTGATCAACGTCACGCCGAGACCACGGGATCGGCCGCGGCGGACGATCGCCTCCGCCGCGCCGAGCATGCGCTTCTGATCCTCGCCGGGGCGCTGCGGGGCGAACGAGTCGGCCTCGTCCATCACGAGGTGCAGCGGCGTCCGGTCGCTGTTCTTCGCCCGGTAGAGGGCGACCATGAAGTCCTCCGCGAATCGGTCCTGTGAGCGGAGTGAATCGAACCCGGGTCCGGAGAGGTCGAGGACGTAGGCGCCCGGGTGCTCCACGATGAACCGGGCGACGACAGCGCCGTCGGTCGGCTCGAGCGGCAGGTCTCCGAAGTCGCCGCCGAGGATCGTTACGGGGAGGCCGGCGGACTTCCCGTCGGCGCTCGTGCGGAGTCCGTAGCAGACGCCGAGGGGGTCGAGGACAGCGACAGGCAGCGACGCTCGGACGAGTTCCTCCGTGAGCTTGAGCGCCGTGTACGTCTTGCCCGCACCGCGACGCGCGACGATCCCGGCGGACTGCGTTACGAAGTCCTCCGGGAGTTCGACTCCGTCGAACACGTCGAGGGGCATCAGCGGACCTCCGGCGCGGTCGGCGTCATGGTCTGAATCCCCGCTGTGTCGCCTACCTGCGGCGGGTCCGCGAGACCCCACGGTCCGGTGAACTCGTGGCCGTCCATGACGACGGTCACCCGGCAGCGCGCCTCGGGCGATGCGAGGAGTTCGACCTTCGTCACGATGCCGCGGGCCGTGTATCGGGCGTCCATGCCGGTTCCTTTCCTGAGAGAGTGAACGGGGAGCCGACACCGGAATGGCGTGGCTCTGCGATCGGGTCGTGCTCGGGCACGATGACCGGCCCCGCGCGGAGACCTCGCCGCGGGCGGAGGCAGTAGACGGCGAGGACGATCCCCCATCCGCCACCGAGAGCGAAGATCACCAGGGCGGGACCAAGGTCCGGTGACGGCCTCATCGGGACCCTCGTTGGAGATGCGCGACGAGCGCGGTTCCGAGCCGGTCCTCATCGGTCGCTGGTTCGCCGGCCCGCCATCCGCAGGAGTGGCAGCAGACCCAGACCATCCGGCCGGAGGCGGAGGTCTCCCACGTCACCCGGTGAACGAGGACGCGTTCCCCCGGCGTGAGCGCCGAGCTCTCGCGTCGGACGGACCACCAGCGGACCACGACGAACGCGGCAACGGCGAGGATCAGACCGACGGCGGCGTAGCCGAGCATCCTCACCCGCTGATGCCCTCAATGAGTCCGTTCAGGACAGCGAACCCGACGGGGACAGCAACGACCGCCAGCCACGGCCAGAGACGCCCCCAGAGCGCCGACGCGTTCACCACCGGACGAACCTTCCTGTCGAGCGGACGGCACCCACGATCGTCCGGAGTGTTCCCGGGGCAGTTCCCGGTGCCCACCAAGGGGCACCGGAGTTCAGCGCCTCCGCGATCACGTCGAGCGCGCGGTCGTCCGCCGCCGCGACGGCTTCCGAGCTGCTCGCTTCCTCGTGGATCGGGCAGGTGCCGCCCTGATGGTCTGTCGGGTCGGTGCTCGAGCACACCGCCCACTGGATCGGGAGTCCTTCCTCCGACGAGTTCGGGACGAGAAGCGCGTCACCGATGTGGTAGGCGCCGCTCCCGTGGACGACGGCGTGCCCCTCTCGGGTGACCTCGACCCCGCGGACCTCGTACGTGACGAGAAGATGGCGGCCGAGGTTGTCCCAGACGAACCGGTAGAACTCCTCGCGGGTGTCGCTTGGGGTGGTGGTCGGCACTTCGGGTCCTCCTAGACCTTGATCGGACCGGGGTCGGCCGTGCAGCCGCAGTAGACCCGGTCCTCGACGGACGAACCTTCGGCGGGATGCCAGCACGGGACGGCGTCCCCGACCTTCGTGCTGCCGACGAGAAGGTTCGACCGGTGGCGGTACTCGGGGTGTCCGCAACGGCGACAAGTCCTCACCGTGAGACCTCGACGCGAGCTGGTATCGCGAACCGTGGCGGATTCGTTCCGTGCTGCGGAGGGTTGTCGCAGTAGTGGTCGTTCGGGCCGACGGGTACCTCGTGGACGTAGCCCATCCCGCAAGATGGGTACGGGCACGGAACGATCCGGCGGCCGCAGCACTCGCACGTCACGGCTCGATCTCCCGTCCCTCGTAGCTGTCCACGGTCACGATGTCGGGGAACCGATCGTCGGGATCAGACGCGAGGAAGTCGAAGAGGCCGGACGCGACGTGCTCAACGTCGGCGTCGTCCTTGACCATGACCCCAACGATCAGCCAACCCGGCTTCACGAGACCCGCTCCTCGAGCCCCTCCGGGGGGTCCTCGGCGGTCGCGTCCTTGTCGTCGTGGCTGTCGACGTAGGCGACCGCCACGAGTTCACTGCCGGACGCGTTCGCGAACGCGACCATGTCCTCCACGAGCGCCTTCGCCGCGTCGAACTCGTCCACGTCGATGTAGACCAGCGCGTCGTACTGCGGGTGGAATCCCTCGTCGTCCTTCCGGTCGAGGACAGCGAACACGGCGTCCATGAAGCTCGGGTAGTCCTCCTGCCACTCGTCGGAGATGTGCTCGAGTTCAGCGCGGGAGAGGGTGCTCATCCGGTACCTCCACCGGGGCAGACGACGATGTGCCCGGGTCCGTTCGGGTGATCCCCGCCTCCGCGAGATCACGTCGGTAGGACTCGACCTCGCGCTTGAGCGTCTCGGTCTCGCGGCGGAGTGCCTGCATCGCGGCGGGGACCGGGTCGTGCTGGTCGAGGTAGTCATCGCGGCGGATGTTCACCGCGATCGCCGCGTCGAGACGTTCGATCAATGCCGGGTCGGTCGTCCACAGCGAGAAGGCGTACGAGTACGTGTGGAAGTTCCCGTGGTAGTGGAGTTTCCCGACGGCAGCCTCGACGCGCTCGTCGGGGCGTCGGTCGTCGTCAGAGCGGAGCAGGTCTCGTGCCTCGTACGGTCCGCTGCGGAAGTTGCCGTACGCCGCGAACCGACGGTCAAGTGGGTGTTCTGCGAGCATCGCGAACAAGTCCTCGATCGGATCGGGGCGCTCCGCTCGCGGTGTGTTCGCGTACTTCCACGACCAGCCCGAGTAGTCGAGGATCGTCTCGTCGGTCGCGACGAGCGGCTCGTTGGTCATCGGTCTGAGCCGATCCGGTCGAGGATCGCGACAGCCATCGTGTCGGCGCGGGCGAAGAGGTCGAAGTGCTCGGCGTACGCGGTCGTCGCGCCCTTCGTGATGTCGTCCTCGGTGCGTGCGTCGTCGGGAGCGAAGCACGTCTCGCCGCAGACGGGGCAACGGACGAAGTAGCGGCCGTCGTCGGGGTCGATGTCGCTCGCGGCGTAGGGGAGTCCGAAGCCGGGGAGTACGTGCCGGTCGATCGTGGTCGGGTCGCTCATCTCGTGTGCCTCCGTCGAGTCGTTCGCCGTACTGGATACGCGAACTATACAGGACGGTGCGGTGGGTTGCTAGTACCCGGGTGGGAAGTCCTGCGGCCGTTCCCATGCCTCGGTCGGTGCCGGGTCGGTGCTGCGAATCAGGAGACCGACCGTCTCGGACCATGCGACGTTCCGGTGGATCGCGGCGGGTGACCCGGTGTGGCAGTTCGCGCAGACCCCAACGAGGTTCGCTGCCGTATGAATACCCGAGCGGCGCTTCAAGCGGTGGTGACGCTGGTACCCGTACCGGTCGCCGCAGCCCTCGAGGCGGACCTCGCACCGTCCGCCGGAGCGAGCATCGACCTCTGCCTTCACCGCGTCGGGGACTGGATCGGGCGGCGGTTTCCGCGCGCGCGACTTCGCCGCTGCTGCCGCGGCAACCACAGACCGGGGCTGCTCCCGAGCTCGCTCGCGCGCGGCGTCCTGCGAGCGACGCTGCCACGCCTTCGTCGTCTCCGGGTTCGCTCGGAGCGGTTTCTTCCGTTCGAGGCTCATGCGATATCAGCACGGAGTCGCACCAGCCGCCGATGCTCAAAGGTTCGGTCGAGCCACCACCCGGCGCTCTTGAAGCAGTAGCCAGGATTCGCAGATGCGACCTTGCCGGGTTCGACGTACGTCGCCCAGCCATCCGGCGGTAGGTCGTCACCCCAGAGTCGCGCTGTGAGGTTCATCGCTGCGACGATGAGATCGGACGCGCGCCCTGCTCCTTCGTTGCGGAACATCGAGCAGCGCCACGCGTCGAGTCCGTCTGCCGTAGCTCGTGCCGATGATGCTTCCGGTCGATGTCGAACGGTGATCCAGACAGCACGTTCGCAAGGTGTGACGAACACGAGGTTGGGTGCGGGCGGTGCGACTTGGTCGGAACCTCGTCGCTCTCGCGAGTAGTGCCGATTCGCGAGGCGGACCGCCGCACGGTCGAACTTCGTGCGGACCTGCCACACCGTGTCGTCGTCGATCCCGGGGAGTACCAACGCCTGCGGGAGCGGTTCCGGTTTCATCAGAAGAGGGAGACCTGCCGGGAGCGTTCCGTGCGCGCGGCGACCTTCGCTGCGCCGCCCGACTCGAACACTCGCCACTCCGCGAGGCGGAGGTAGCTCGCTGAGAGGTCGAGCGAGATCCCGACGCGGCCGAGCGCGCGGGCGCACATCGCGGTAGTACCGGACCCGCCGAACGGGTCGAGGACAACCGCCGGCCTGGTAGGCGGCGGGGTCCAGCCGTCGAGGTGGTATTCGCGGACGGGGAGACGCTCCGGCCAGTCCTGGTCGGGGTCGAGGCGCGTGCCGCCCGTCGCGCGTTCGTCGCTCGCGGTGCCTTCCTGTCGTCCGCGGCGACGTTCGGGATAGTCGGTGTACGGGGTGCAGGCGCACGAGTAGCCGACGATCGTCGCGACGGTCGAGCCGTTCGGATGCTCGCCGTTCATGCCGCGCTCGTTCCCCTCCGGCTCTCCGAGGTCGCGGCGGCCGCCGCCGTTGTTCCGTCCCTGGACGTGGTCTAGCTCAAGGCGCTTCTCGACGATCGGCTCGCGTCCCTGGCCGCACTCGAGGCAGATACCCGGCGGGGACCAGCCGAGGATTAGACGACGCGGCCACTCGGACGGGAACGTCGCGTAGTGCTCGACGCCGGGGGTCTCCGCCTTGAGCCACTCGGGGACGATGAGCGGCTCGGAGGGGAGCCGCCAGACGGACCCGGGCGCGCGACCGAGCGGGTTGAGGCTCGTAGTCGACCCGCCGGCGGGGGACCCGTCGGGGTCGCGGTTGCGGGTGCCTCGGAGATGCCGGGTGAGGTCGTCGGGGTAGACGTGCGGCTCGCGGACTTCGTCGACGGCGGAGTAATGGTCGCCGCCCTTCGCGAGGTGGAACCAGTATTCGTGCGAATCCCGGGCTCGGTCTCGGACGCTCTCGGGCATCGGGTTCTGCTTGTCCCAGACGATGTCCTGTCGGACGAGCCAGCCGACCCCGTCGGGGTCGCCGTCGCCGTCAGCGCAGCCGATCGCGAAGCGGTGCGGGAGCAGCATCTTCGACTTGAGACGTACGAAGCCGGTCCGGCGGGTCGAGCGGTCTACCCACTCCTCGGCGGAAGCTCGGCCCTCGCGCGCGCTCACGCCGGGGGTCCCGCGACGGTGCCCACCCGCGTTCTCCCGCTTATCCCCGAGGTTCACGAAGCAGTTCCCCGACGGCCGGAGTACCCGCCACCACTCGTGCGCGATCCCGAGAAGCGCCTCGACGTACTCGCCGGGGGAAGGTTCGTCTCCGACCTGGCCGTCGTAGTGCTCTTCGCCGTCGCGGTACGACCGCTGCGCGTAGTACGGCGGGGACGTAACGATGAGGTCCACGGAGTTGTCCGCGAGCGGGAGCGCCCGCGTGTCGCCACGAACGAGGAGGGCGTCTCTCACCGGACCGCCTTCCAGCGGGACGGCTTGGCGAACACGAGGAGGGAGCTGTGCTTCCCTCGGGAGGTCCGCTGCACGATCGGGACCCGCTTCGACCCACCGCACGTCAGGCACGGTTGCGCCGTGTGCTCGCTCCATCCGTCGGTGTGGTCGAGACCGTCGCCGTCGCACGTCGGGCACTTCCGGTCCTTCGGTTGCTCGCGGCCGGCGAGCGGGATATCGAAGCGGTCCATCTTCCGGCCGCCCGTGAACCCGCGGCACCCGCAGGCGAGCGCGTCCTCGCAGACGCCCGTGACGTGGGTCTCCCGGTCGTGGCCGCAGAGACACCGGTCCTCGATCGCCCTCGTGATGAGGTCGGTCTGCCAGCGCATCTCGCCGCCCTCGACTTGGTCCATGCACTTCACGAAGAGGCGACGGCGCGCGACCCGGTAGCACTCGATCGCGCCGAGGCGCATGTCGGTGAGGACCTCGTCGCGGGAGGTCCTCTTCGTCGTCCCGAACCTCACGTCCTGCTCCCCGAGCGCGGGGGTCCCGTTGAGCTTGTATGGCGGGTCGAACACGACGACATCGAACGAGTTCGCGTCGAGCGGGATCGCGAGGTACGACCAGTGGTGATCGGTCTCGACAGGGACGACCCGGCTGCCCATCTCCGCCTCGGTCGCGAGGTCGTTCGTCACGAGCGTTGCCGGCCGGTACCGCTTCCAGAAGCCGCCCGCGACGCCGTACGTCACGTCGAGGACCGACCACGGGTCGCCGCGCTCCGGCTCGAGGTAGCCGGGAAGGCGAGCTACGTCCGCGATGAGCTCGGCGTTGTCGCGCCACGTCCCGATCGAGAGAACCTCGCTTACCGAGTCCACGAGGCGACCTCTCCGCTCGGGTACCCCGGCGCGGGGAGATCGCCGTCGAGTTCGACCGCCATCGCTACGCAGCACTCCTTGATCGTCTGGCACGCCTTGAGGAGCGCCTGGCGCCCCACCGCGGTATCGAGACCAAGGACGGCCGCGCGGTGGAGGTACTGATCTATGAAGTCCCGCCACCATGTGCCGGGCATCAGTCCTTCGGCCATGAGCCGCTCGGCGTTTTGGGCGCGCTCGGTCCACTTCCCGTCGGCGTACTCCGTCGTTTCTCTGTCGAGCCACACGGCGACAAGCTCGCGTGCCTCGGTGAACTCGTTCGCGCTCACGCTGCTGCTCCTAGGAGGTCGATACCGAGCAACGCCGCGAGGACGTGCGCTGCGAGTCGCGGTGGGATCGCATTCCCGACCTGCTCGAACTGCTTGCTCTTCGTGCCCTGCACCGGGTAATCGGGTGGGAAGGTCTGCAAGAGCAGCGCGTCGATGATCGAGAGGCGGATCGTGTTCTGCGACCGGCCGACCATCTTCCGGTTGTCGCGGCCGTCGTTCGCGAGGTGTCCGCCCGGGGCGAACGCCCGCGGGTCACCAGCGAGTGTCGTCGCCGGCCGTTCGTACGGCCATAGGTACTGACGGCCTCGGCATTGCGTGCCGCCGCAGGGACCCTCGCAGCCCTCATCGCCGTGGTCGTCCCACGAGCATCCGCACTCCGGGCAGCCGCCCGGATAGTCGGCCGGGTCCGGAGGAACGTACGGGACGCCGTTCACAAGGACCTCTGCGTGCCAGCGGCCCTTACCGTCGATCGACGGGGCCGGAGCGTCCGCAGAGACCTTCTGGGCGTCGTCGCGGGACCCTCCGGACTTCCAGTCCCGCCCCGTATTCACGACGACCTCTACATGCTCCGTCGGGGCACCCGCCTCCCAGAGATCGGCGCGTGACGTAACCGTCGGAGACGGCTCCGAGAGAGGGCGTTCGTACCGTCTCGACTGCCCGTTCTCGTCTCGACTGCCCGTGAAGTTCTCCGTCCGCATTACGAACTCGTCGGGTGCGGGGTCGAGATCCTCCGCTGCGCCGACCTGCCAGAGGTCTCCCCGAGACGACAGCGTCGGCGCGGGCTCCGACATCGGGACGAGTCGCCCGCGACCAGCGAAGTTGTCCGTCCGGACCCTCATCGCTGCATCGAGCTCGTCAGGGGTACCGACCTCCCAAGCACCACCGACTTTCGCGTCGAAGGTCGGAGCAGGCTCGCTCACGGGCCGCTCGTACGGCTTCGACCGGTCCCGCCAAGGAACGCCGACGCGTTGGTCGGGTCCGAGAGTCGCGGAGTTGTTCCCCGTGCGAACGACGACCTCCTCGAGCGGCGGCTTGGGGGCGTCGGGATCGCGGGGGTACGCCTGGGCGACGACGGCACGGTCGGCCATCTCCTCGACGGTGAACTCGCCGTCAGGGTCGGCCGGCTCGAATCGGTAGTTCCCGTTGTCTGCCGACGCCGGGATTGTCATGGCGGGTTCGTCGCCGCGGCGGATCGCGCCGTGCGGCTGGATTTCGCGGAGGACCCACGAACGTGCCTTCTCAGTGAGAGAGAAGGCAGGTTCGTCCATCGGTCGCCAGTCCCGCTCGCGGTACCCGTCCCCGGACGTGCCTCGATCGTCGAGGCGCGGGAACCCGACCTCCCACTCCGTGACGGAGTCCCGGAAGCGTTCCGGGTGCGCGATCGGTTCCGGACCGCCTCCTGCGCCGGTCCCGCCTGCCGTGACTGTCGGCGTCGGTCGATCCCGGGCACCCCACCCGAGCGCCGCGGCCATCGACACCCACGGGGCGAGCTCACCGAACAGGGAGATAGCCCCACCCTTGCAGTGCGTCGGTTCCGGCGGGTGAACCGGCCGCGAGCGATGCGCCATGAGGATCGCGCGTTGCCGGGTCTGCGGGACGCCGTAGTCCGCCGCATTCAGGACCCCGCACCATGCCGAGTAGCCGAGACCAACGAGAAGGTCTCGGTACGCCTCCCAGACCACGAGCACCGGGGGGACCTGCTCCATCGCGATCCACTCCGGACGGTTCGTCAGGATGACGCGCAGCGGCTCGAGTACGAGCGCGGAACGGGGGTCCGGGACGATCGTGGTCGCGTCGTCACCGAAGCCGAGGTTCTCCGGCGGAGAGTAGGGCCGCCAGACGCCGTCGCTACAGGCTCGGACGTGTGCGATGAGGTACGGGAGTTCGAGAAGTCCCTCGCGGTTCCCGGCAGCAGAGAACGTCGGGCATGGCGGCGACGCGATCAGACCAGCGAGAGGGCCGTCGTGTTCGTAGGTCGAGATGTCTGCCTGCATGGTCCGGAGGCCGGCTGCGGTGCGCGTCGCGCATGCTGCGTCGTCCCACTCGATGCCGAGGGGTTCGATGCCGAGCAGCGCGGCGCCTACGTCCCATCCGCCGGGACCGCCGCAGAGGTCAACGACTTCGGTCATCGGAGGTCCTCGAGGTTGACGACTTCGCTGTGGCCGTCGGTGTAGTCGAGGAACACGACGCCTGAGGCACGCGGGGTCGGGAACACGTCGAGGACGTGGCCGTGGTCCGGGCAGTGAAGCGACCCGGCAGGTCCGTGGGTGCGTTCTACGTCGTAGGGGCAAGGGACGCCGTCGGGGCGGGGGAGTCCGCAGATGACGGCGCTCACGAGCTCGTCTCCGTGGCGACGGCGCGCGCTCGGGCGCGGTCGACGTACCCGCGTGCCTCCCCGACGGATGACCAGTCGTGTCCGTCGAGGGCGTCGTCCAAGGTGGCGAGCGCAAGGTCGAGAAGTTCCTCGAGGGACTTCTCCGGCTCGGGGGTGGCGTCTCCGATCACCGTGACGCCGGGACCGGCTTCGGCTTCCTTGACCTCACGGACCCGTGCCCGAACCTCGTACTCCGCGAGTTGCTCGTCGCGTGCCTCGACGAGGATCGCCTTCCGGTTCTTCGGGTCGAGAGACGCGACCGCCCGGTGGTGCGAGTACGGAACGTCCTCGATGCGTTCCGCCGGCGGGATACGGTCCGCGACCCACTGAGCGTTCTTCAACGTCGAGAGCGCCAGACCGGTCGCTTCGACGGCCTGCACGTACTTATCTCCGAAGTGGTGCTCCCCGTACGCGAGCCAGTCGCCTACCCACCACATCGACGCTCGTGCCATCGCGACGAGAGTCCGGCCCTCCTCTGCCCACTCTTCGTAGGTCAACCCCTGGGGCAGCTCGTAGCCCGTGAGGAGCAACTTCCCGTGGAGCGGACCTGCCGCGTCAGCGAGCACCTGGCCGGGGTTCGTCGTCATGGTGTGTCCTCCTCGGGATCATGGTCGAGTACGTCGTAGCGCGCGGCATGGTGCTCACCGTCGATGTGTCGTTCGATCGCGGCGACGCTTCGCTCGACGGTGTCGCAGTCCGGATACCGGCATACGAACCAGCCCCGGGATCGCGGCCGGCGAACCTTCGGCGCCGCCTTGTCGGAGACGACCCGCGCGCCGTCGGGCAGGTTCGGCCACCGTGTCGTCACGATTCGATCCCGTTCCGTCGACACCAGGAGCGGACCTTCCGGACAGTGATCGCCGGGGTACGGGCGGTCCCTGACGTAACGAGGTCCGGGGCGTCGGCATGTTGCCAGACGAGATGTCCCTTCCCCGTGAAGTCAACCTCAACGCCGACGGCGCTGAGTTTCCGGATCAGGTCTCGTACGTCCTTGTCGATACCGCGGAAGCGGCGGCTCGCCTTGACCGAGTTCGCGCCGTACGTCACCGGTCGTCCTCGTCCTCGTCGTCATCGCCGTCGGCGGCTTCGTCCTCGTCGTCGAGTGCGGGTGGAGGCATGAACGACGCGGTCAGGGCGGCGCGGTCGCGGTCCTCTGGAGAGATCGGCGCGCTCGCGAACGCCTCCTCCAACTCCGCGAGGCGGGACTCAGGAACGAGTGCAGCGACGGTCGGGATGCGCTCGAGGAACGCTGTCGCTGACGGGGACGACAGCGCCCCGGTCGATAGTTCCTTGAGGAGGTTGTTCTCCTGCCGCGCCATCGTCGCCTGCGCCGCGATGATCCGGGCGTCGAGGTCTGCAATCATCGCCCGACGTAGCTCGTCGCGTTGCTGTCGTTCCCATCGCAGCAGCGGCGTGGCGAGCGGCTGCCATCTCAACTCGTACCCGTCGGCGGAGCGCGCGGCGGTCTCGAGGACGCGGGAGATACGGGCGTTTGCCTCTCGGACGATGCCGGTGATTTCTAGGTCGGCTGCCGCGATCGCGTCCTCGTTCGCCCGGAACCGCATCGCGATCGCTCGTTCGATGTCCGCGAGTAGCTCGGCGCGTCGGACGCCGATCTCGAGGCGAAGCGCCTTGAAGTCGCCGCGGACGACACGGCGGAGTTCTTCGCGTTCTCCCTTCGTGATGTCGTCCGTCACGATCCCCCCTCTCCGGGGAGCGGAACGTAGTGCCCCGAGTCGAACGCATCGTGCTTCGTCCACCGCCACACGCGCGCTGACCACGTGCCGTCACGCTCGGTACCGCCCGCGCCGTCCGGGACGTGATTCCAGCTCCGCGCCTCGCCCGGCTCCCAGAACCCCCAGGTTCGGTGGTGCTTCCCGACGAGCAGGAGTGTCCACGTCGGGTTTCGGAGCAGCCTCGTGATCGTGTGCGCGTCGTGCTTCCGGACGACGTTCACGCGGCGGACCACATGCCCCGAGACGGTGAACGTCATCGGGTCGAGTCGATCCTCGACGTACCCACCGCGAAGGACGATCGACACGAACGAGAACGGGTGGTCGTGCAGCGTCGGGCGCGCATCCGGCGCGCTCATTCGGTGGAGTAGGACTCCGCCGAGTGGGGTCGAGAACAGCCACCAGCGACGGAGGTAGAGCGACCCGTCGTCCGTGCGGGTGAGGTCGAACTGGTGGTACGGCCCGGACCACCGTCGGTGCGACACGCTCGGTCGTCGACGCCCGAACCGGCGTCGATGACCCGCGCGTTCGGGTGCGTAACTCACTCGCTCCCCGCCTCTTCCGCTGCTGCCTCACGGGCGACTGCCTCGACTTCCTCCGCGCATCGCGGGCAGTGCCGCACCGGGAACACGTCCCCGACGTGCTCCGCCTTGTCGTGCGCCTCGATCAACTCGGCGTCGCGGAGTTCGTACTGCCGGTTCCGGGTCTCTTCGATGTACCGGCGGTTCCTCTCGGCCTGCTCCGCGATCGCGGTCGCGACGACATCCGCGTCAACGAACGTCGCGGTACTCGCGTCGAGGATCGGGGTCCGTACCACACCACCCGCCGCTGGATCACGGCGGTTCTCCGCCGGGTGATGCACGTCCACGCACTTATAGGCGAACACGATGTAGCCCTCATCGCCGACACCGATGCGGACAGGATCGACCTTGACCGTCTCGGACAACCCGTCGCCGGTTCTGCGGACCACGATCGCCATACCAACGACCGGGCGTCCCTCGAACGTCCCTAGCTCTACGTCGCTCACCGTTGCTCCTCTCGGGTTAGAACGGCTGCCCGCCGTCGGGGTCGTACGGGTCCATGAGCATCTGCTCGCCCTCACCGAGGAGCCAGTGCAGCCCCATCGCTCGGCAGACTCGCGCGAAGTCGTCATTGCTCGCCTGCCACGGCAACTTGTACGCCGGGTTCCCGAACAACCGCGTCGGCCACGCTCGATTCGCGTACCGGTCGGGTCGCGCACGGACGAGTTCCGCCTCGCGCGGGTCGGTGCTCACGAGCTTGAGGCCATGCGAGAACGCCGGCCATGATCGCCAGACGGACGAGCCGCGTGCGCGCCAGTCGGCGTCGGAGCCGCGGTCGTTACCCGAGTGCGCTTCGAGCATCAACGCGAAGTCGTACCGGGTCATCCAGTCGTCCCAGATGTCGGTCACTTCGTCGATCACGTCCTCCGAGTACCGCGAGCGTCCCTCCGGGGTCCGGAAGGTCTTGACCAGAGGGCCGCAGATCACGAGGTCAGGACGAGCCGCGTTCAGGGCGCCCTCTACCTTGCGGCGCCCACGGGGAGAGAGCAGATCGACACCGTCGGGCCAGGACACCGCGTGGAACATGCCCTCCTGGTACGTCGGTCCGACCGCGCGGCGGAGCTTCACGAGTTCGGCTGCTTGGTCGATCGGGTCCTCTTGAAGGTCGAGGGACAGAACCCGTCGGGGTTCCATCCCTTCCCCGATGCCCGTGAACGGGTGAATGCCCGCGGCGATGCACCCGGCGACCTGCCGGAGAAGCGTCATCTTCCCGCCGCCTTCCGATCCCGTGAGGATGAACACCTCACCCTGACGGAGACACGCCGGGATGACGAACGGCTTCGTCGGTTCCTCGACTTCCTGATCTGCGAGTGCCCACATCGCGAGCAAGTCGATGGTCTCAACCTCGAGGGCTTCGGGAGCGAGTCGGGATGTCGCGTCGTTCGTGAGACGGTCGAGGTGTTCCTCGTCGCCGGCGTAGCCCGCCTCGGCTAGCTCGTTGCCGTACGCGATCGCCGCGCGAGCGCGAGCGAAGCGGCGGATGACTGACGCGTACGACCGGACGTTCATCGACGCAGGGGTCGACGTGGCGAGTTCCTGCAAGCAACCGCGGGTGAAGTCGCGATGGTCAGCGTTCGGCGCACCCGACGCCGCGATCCGGTCGTGGACCGTGACGGGGTCGACGCCTTCGCCGTGCGCGTGGAGCCATTCGAGTGCCTCGTAGATCGTCCGGTGGTTCGGGAGCCAGAGGTCGGAGACGTCGGTCTCGCGCAGTGCCCGGGCGCGTACGTCCTCGTTCAGGAACATGGCGCCGAGAAGGGACTCCTCGGCGTCGCGTGACCACGGCGCGTTCCGCGACGCGGGCGGCGGCTCATCAGGCGGCGGTGGCCCGGCGGTCATCTCGGTACCTCGTTCCAAGGCGTCCTTCGCGATGATCGGACCGTGGCAGAATTCATCGTCTCCGTGGTGCTCGTCGGGGTTGGACTGATCGCGTTGACCATCGCGCTCGGGCGCGGCCGGAGGTAGGGAACGATCATCGGTTCGCTACAGCGAGAAGCGAGTCGGCGTGACACGGTGCGGAGAGCGGACACCAGCAGGCAAGATCACGGCCGGCGAGTTCGCTGACGGCGACGTCCATCGGGTGTCTACCGATGCGTGCCAGCCATGCGCTGCGCGTCTCGTAGATCGCGGTGACGACCTCATCGGAGAGGTCTGCGACCCGGCCCGGATTCCAGAAGCCGCGAACCATGTCGTCGTAGAGACCGACCGCGACCTCGATGCCGAACTCGGAGACGACGAACGGGTTCCCCCAACGGCTTGGCCGGCCGACATACGTCACGTGCTCCGGCTTCCGCCATCCCGCCTTGCGGCTCATCTGGACCCTCGTCGGTGGGGTCACGCCGCTAGCCCGTGACGGCGACGCCGACTGAGCTTCACGAACCGGCGGATCAGGTGACGGTCTGCCTCATCGACACCTTTCACGATCAGGTTGGCGAGCTCGGCCATCTCGGGAGGGAGCGACCCGAGTTCCTGCTCGGCATGCTCAACGAACTCCGTCGCCCACCGGGCGAGTTGGATCAGATCGCCGCGCGCGGCGTAGTACCGCGCCCACGCCGCGCGGCGGCTGCCCTCGAGAGCGGCGTCGTAGTAGTCGCTCATCGCCCGCGGTACCGGACGGGCATCTCGACATCGACGCGGAGGACTTCCGTCGTGATGCAGTCGGGGTGGGTCTCCGACGGCGGTCGCCCGGTCGGGATCGGCTTGCGGCACGTGTAGCAGACCATCGCCGGTTGCTGGTCGAGCGGCTCGGAGGCGGAGATCGTCCCGTCGGCGCCCATCAGGCGGGGTACTCGTCGTGGACGACGCCGTCGAGAAGCCGTCCGGCGGGTTTCGTGCCGACTCGTACGGAGGTCGAGCCGTCCGGCCAACGGTGCTCCCCGCGAGCGTTGTCCTCGCCGTTCCACTCCCACCAGCGGACGAGGCCGGCGAGAGGGCCGTCGGGCCAGGACGACCCGTCGCCTGCATAGACGAGATCCCCGATGCCGTCGCAGTCGACGGAGACCGGCGACGAGCAGGGGAGCCACTCGCCCCACTGCTTGAAGAGGAACGGGACGCCCTCGCGCGCGCAGTCATCGCGGATCGTCCGGACCCACTCACGGTCCATCGGTCGAGCGCGAGGCCCGGACTCGCCACCGACGACGACCCAATCGAGGAGTGGATGCGGAGCACCTGACCCGCCGGCCGCGCTGCCGATCCAGTCCCGATCAAGCCACGGGGCGAGCGATACCGGACCGAGCAGCGGTTCGACCGAGACCCACCGAACGGCTGCCGGCGTCGCGAGAAGCGGCGCAATCCGGATGCGGGCGTACCGGTCGTTCTCGACGCTCGTGCCGAGCCACACGTTCGGGAGCGGATACGAGACTGCGAGGGAGACGACACCGCGGCGCACGAGGCGCTGGATATGCGCCGTCATCGCGAGCTCGTCGCGCGCGGCAAGCCACGCCTCCCGGAACTCCGGGGAGGCGAGTAGTCGCGCCATGCGCTGCGGACGCTTCGTGAGGACCTGGAAGGTGTGCCACTCTGCGAGACCCATCACCGCGAACACGCGGGCGATGAACTCGTCGGGGACCTCGTCGTGGAAGAGGTCGCTCATGGAGTTGACGAACACCTTCCGTGGTTTCGTCCAGTGAAGCGGCTGCTCGACCCGTGCCTCGACTGTCCGGACCTCGCCCGTGAAGCGCGGGAGACGCCCCTCGGGGCGGTACGTCAGCCCCGCGTACAGCGCCGTCCCCGAGAGCCGCCCGGCTGCCTCGCGGGCGGCGTAGCAGCCGGCGCAGCCAGCGGAGACGTACTCGCAGCCGACGAGGGGATTCCACGTGCGTTCCGTCCATTCGATGCCTGTCGTCGCGCTCATAGCGTCCTCTCGTAACCGCGGGCGTCGCAGAGGCGACGTATCCCGCTCTTCCGGCCGTGAATCGTGGGCATCAGAGACCGGCCTCCGGTGCGGACGGCTCGTGCTGGTTCGCCTTGCGCCAGAAGTACGCCTCATCGGCTCGCATCGTCAGCAAGTGCGCGATGACATCGTCGGTCGGGACCATGCAGCCACCCCAGGTGCGGTCGTAGTAGCCGATCGGATGCAGGCAGAGAACCGCGAGGCAGCGCATCCCCTCGGCGCTGCTGCCGTACTTCCAGCGGGGCGTAAGCGCGATCGTCGGACGGAGACGACGGAACACGTACGTCAGACGCGACCGAGGGGATGTCTCGAGGAACGAGCCGGTCAGGCAGTAGTGCCGGAACTGCCGCTCCGAGACCAGCCCGAAGAGCTTCTCCATCGCGGCGGTCTCCGCTGCGAGCGACCAGGCATCCGACGCGCCGATCGTCCGGACCCAGAACATCAGCCGGTCCATCGACTGATCCGGCGACCGTGGACAGGTCAACGCGAACGCGCGGCCCGACGGCAACCGACGCATGATGAACACGTCGCGGTTATGTCGGCCGTCGTACCAGCGGTTCACGATCTCCTCGTCCTCGCCGTCGTTCAGGTCGGGGCCACCAACGAGTAACTCGATCTCGGACGACCCTGTACCGAATACCTCCGCGAGTGGATGCCGGTCGTGGAGTCGGACTGGTATCTCGTCCTGGTCGACCGGCAAGGGGATGCCCTGCCACTCCCCGACGGCGCCGCTTAGGTGCGTCAGCGCGTCGCGCCAGTCGCCGTACGACCAGTCCTCGGCCCCGGATAGGGAGAGCTCGTCGGTTCGGTCACCCACCGGAGGTCCTTCCAACCGCGGTCGCCTGCGATCCAGCGACGGGCACCTCACGCTTCCGGCCGCCACGCTTCCGAGGTGACGGCGGACCTGCCTTCGGTGGACGACTCGCGGGACCCGCCTCCGGGTCGCCGTCGTCCTCGACGATCACGTAGACCATCCGCTCCGCGATGAAGCCGTGAACGCGGACCGGGCCGTCGTCGGTCTCAACGAAGATGGAGTAGCCCTTCCGGAGCATTTCTCCGATCAAGTCCTTGGCGCGGTCGCGGTCCTCCGGAGACGTGCCTACCTCGAGGCGGAGGTCGCCCTTCCCGATCGACAGCACGTCGAGGATGCCGGGACAGAACACGCCGAACACGGCGGCGGTCGGTTCACCCTTCTGGATCGCGTCGGCGCGCGCTCGGGCGCGCTTCCTGCCGCGGCGACTCATCCGAGCCGTCCTTCGGCGCGGCCGGCGTCGAGTCCGGCGGCGTAGCCGCGCGAGAAGTCGTCGGACTCGTCGCGGTACGGGTCGCTGACGATCGCGTCGATCTCGATCGGGTCCTCCGCGACGTGAACGAGTCGCACGTGCTCCGTGCCGACACCGGACTGCGTCGCGAGAAGGACCCGCGCGTGGTAGTCGAGTCCTTCCGGGTTCTCGCGGAGGCCCATCGGGATTGACTCGCGGAGCGTCGCTGCGAGCTTGCCGTCGTCGACGGACCGGCCGAGGACTTCCACGAGCGCGGCCCACTCTTCCTTGCGGAGGGAGAGTTCCCCCGCGAAGGCGCGCATGCCAGCGAGACCGGCCCGGACGTAGACCTTCACGTGTGCGCCCTCGACGCGCGGCTCGAATCGGAACGAGATCGGGTGTTCGGGATCACCGAGTGACATCGGCGGGGTCCTTTCGCTTCGCTTGACGACGCTTCGTCGCGAGTACCTCGGGGACGTTCGTCGTTGGGACCGGGAGGTGACCATCGAGCGCACGATGCACGGCGGCGAGACAGTCGGCACGTGACCAGCCGTATCGACGGAGCACCAGCACGAGTTCACGGAGGAGACTCACGGAGCAGCCGATCTCGGCTGCGACTGCCTTCGTTGCCTTCTCGAACGCGTCGACGCGTTCGATGAGCCCGGGGCGTTCGTCCCACTGCTCCCACGCTCGGATGAGTTCGGTATCGGCGTCACTCACGGGCGGTCCCTTCGTCGGTCGGCACCGGAGACGACGTACGCGGTCGCGGACTGCTCGGCTACCCGCGACCAGACCCGCGGTCCAAGGACTTGCTCGAGTCCGTCGGGTCGGAGGTTCGTCGTGATGATCGTCGGGAGCGTCGCTGCCCATCGGGCGTCGATGAGTAGGTCGAGGCGTTCCCGTGTCCAGTCGGTCGGCTTCTCGGCACCGAGGTCATCGAGTACCAGCACATCGACCCCGACGAGTACGTCGAGGGAGTCGGGGCCGTCAGGCCGGAGACCTTCCATCAGTGCCGCGACAGCTCGGAACCGAACGTCGTCTCCGAGATCCCATCGTGCTCGCGCTGCGGCAACCGCCGCGTGCGTCTTGCCGACTCCCGGTGGTCCCGTGAGGATCAGGTTCGGCCGCGGGAAGTCGTGCGTGACCCAGGCGAGCAAGTCCGTGTAGAGCGGGTCCGCGATGCTGTCGAGGGTCGCATCCCTGAATCGGCGGGGGACCCGTCCTCGCCATCCGACGTTCCGCATAGCGGCGAGTGCCTCGGCATGCTCCCGTACGGCGTCTGAGTCGGCTGTCACAGCGCGATCCTCTGCGTCGGTGCCGACCGGTCGTACTCAGGAACCCCGGGGCGTCCTCGGGTGCCACGACGAAGAGCTTCCTCGAGCGACCAGTTCGCGACGGTCGCGACGCTGGTAAGCGCCGCTGCGAGTTGCGCGTCGGACCAGCCGGCCCGGACGAACGCGAGGACGATCTTCCGGACGGCGACGAATCCGCCGGCGGGGGTAGGTCTCGGGGTTCGCGACTCCCACCAGTCGCGCGTGAGCTTGTCCGCGCGCGTGTCGTCCTCGCTCTTCTCTGCTGCTGTGCGTCTCCGCGCGGAGACCTTCGGCGCGCTTGGAGCCGGAGCGGCGTCAGCCGGTGTCTCCAAGGCTTCAACAGTTGAAGAGGGGGAAGCTACGGAATCGTCGGTTCCGATCCTTCGATTTCGTCGGTTCCGATCCTTCGATTTCGTAGATTGGGGGAGAGGAACGAGGTCCTCGTGGTCGCGGTCGATTCGGTACCACTTCCGCCGCGTTGACCATCCCTCCGGCTGGACCGAGAGCAGCACGCGACGCTCTTCCAGCGACCGGGTCGCGCGACCGATAGCGGCCTCGGAGACACCGATCTCGGACGCTAGGTCGGAGCAGGTGACCGGGAACCATTCCTCGTCGTCGTGCCATTCGCCGTGCTCTGCCGCGTCGAGGTGCCACGCGATCTGTTGGAGCACGACGGCTTGGAGGAGGCCAAACGCTCGGACCACGGACGGCTGTGCCTGAACGAGTCGTTCCGAGAGAAGCAGCGCCGAGCCGGTCACCGCACCGCTACCTCGCGCGACGGGTTCGCGATCGGCGTAGTGCCGGGGTCCGTCATCTCGGTCATCTGACGCTCCCCTCTCGGCGCTGCCGGGGAGCGGAGACCGGGTAGTGTCTCGCTCGACGGTGCGCGGCATCGCACGGTCTCTGAGTCGGCCCCGGGAACTCACCCACCCCCGGGGTCGTCTCGCGTTCTGCGGGTGACTCTACAACGGGTTCGACACCCGTGCCCGGTCCTCCCGGACAGTCATGCGGACCGGACTCGTCGGCGTCCCACCAGCGGGGGAGCCAGAACCCGAAGCGGAGCAGGACCGGAGCGCCACATCGGCTGCACGTCGCGGGAAGATCGCTCATCAGTCGAGGTCCTCGAGCACAGCGACGGGGAGCGTCGAGACCTCCCACCAAGCGCCGCACTTCCAGCAGCGAACCCGGTCGTCCCACTCGTCGTCACGGTCGATCGAGTGCAGACCCCCAACCGGGCAGTCCTCTCCGAGGATCGTCACCGTGCGAGTGCTCCGCGACGGACGTAGAGCTCACCGAGATCGTGGGTATCTGTCCACGGCTGCGACGGCGGGACAGCGAGTCCCTCCGCGAGGAGCATGTGCGCCCAGATGTGCCCGATACGTGCATCGGCGTTCCACCACCATACGGACTGCGGACGACCCCGGCCGCGGAGGAGGACCTCTGCGATCTCCTGCGCGTCGGTCTCGCGGTCGAGCCGCGAGTCGCTGGTCATCCCCGCGTGTGCGTCGGCATGCCAGATCGACGCGGACGCATGCCACACGGGAGTCACGTCGGGGCACGAACACCGCTCTGTCGTCAACGCGGCGAGCGCGACGAACCCCGACCGGAGACGGAACGACGCTTGGTGCGCGCGTCCCGGCATCTGCCCCGGGTTCTTCGGGTCGCGGATCGCGCGACTGACGAGGATGTCGATCGCCTCGACCGGTAGCGACGGGTCACTCACCGCAGGTCTCCGTTCTCTTCGGGGCAGCGGTGCGTGTCGATGAACGCTCGCACCGCGGGGTCGTCTCGACCTTTCACGTCGATGTCCTCGCCGCACGTCACGCAGGCGACGAACGCCGGCGGGACGAGGCTCGGTATCCCGCACGTCTCGCACTCGTCGCGCTCGTCGTCCCCGACCTCGTAGTAGACGATCGGACCCGAGACGGTCCGCCCGTTCGCCTCGTAGAGACCGTCGGGTCGGAGGTGAACGTCGGCGTAGCAACGGCCGGCGAGGACCCGGTCAGCGTCGTACCAACTGAGACCGCCTGCTTCCGGGATTATGACCTTGGTCTCATCGCTCATCTGCCGTCCTCTCGCCGGACTTCGCCGGGGAGGGGCACGACGAGCATGCCGTCCTGTAACTCGACATCGACGCTGGTCGGTGCCTCGGGATGCAGGAGCCGGTAGTACGAGAACAGCGCACGGACACTGACCATGCCCGTCGATGATCGGTACGCCGCCTCATCCGACTCGGCTGCGGGCCGGAGGGCGAGGACCCGCTGTTCGGGGTCGTACAGCAGCGTGAGGGCGCTCGTACGGCCGATCAGGCGATGCGCGGCGGCGTTCAGGAAGAGAGCACCCTCGGGACGGAACGTCGCCCGAGGAACGGGGTCGCCGCCGTGGCGACCCGGCCGGGAGAACCCCTGCCATCCCGCGGTCACGCTGCCCCCTCGGTCCGTTCGACACCGGCACGGAATACGCCGTCGTCCAGGTGCAGCCGTGCCCGCGTGAACGCCACGTACCGGAGCCGGAGCTCATCCACGGTCAGGTCGACATCGACCATGTCCTCCGCGATCCGAACGACCGGCCACTCTTTGCCCTTCGACCTGTGCGCCGTCGAGACCGCCATCACGCCCGGAGCTTCCGGCGCTGACGAGTCCACCGCTCGGAGAATCGTCGCTGTCCCGAACTCCTCAACGAGGCGCGCCATCAACCCGAGCTCGCTGCCGTTCGGGTCCTTCTGGACGTAGTCGAGGACCTCCCCCCAGGTCGAGAAGCACGACAACTCCCAATAGGACGTGTACCCCTGCGCTTTGAGCTCGCGCGCTCCACGAGCGAACGCGGCGACCTCGATGCCTCCCCCGACGAGGTGAACGGGTTGGCCGGCGTTCACGTAGCGGAGGACTTCCTCGATCGCCGTCGCGTTCGTGCGGCAGAGCAGCGCGTCGACAGGAGCATCATCGGGGAGTTCCCCGACGGTCGAGTCGATCGAGTCGAGACCCCGGAGACGAAGCGGCGAGTCGAGCGCCGCGAGGACACCGTTCGCTCGGTCCGCGATCGCGGGTCCGAACCGGAACGACTGCGTCAGGGATCGACGGTTCGTAGAGTCGAAGCCCTCCATCGCGTCGACCGCGCCCGTGAACCGGAAGATGGCCTGGTTCGCGTCTCCGACGTAGACCTTCTGCGCGTGATCCTGCTCCGCGACAATCGCGGCCATGACCGGCGACGCGTCCTGCGCCTCATCGAAGAGGATGTAGTCGGCGGTGATCGTCGGGTGCGACAGTTGGAAGAGCTTGAGGTAGACGTGGTGCCCGAACCGAAGTTGCCCTTGCCGCGACGCGAGATCCTGCCACGCCTTGCGGAGCGCCCCCTCGAGATGGCGTGCGAGTTCGATGTTGTGTCCGTACGTCGGGTTCCCCTGGTTATCGGGATCATCGATGCCGTCCACGTACGAGAAGTGCCGTGCCGACGGTTCCTCGTGTGCTGTCGCGCAGAACGTCGCGATAGCGCGCATGACGTGACCTGCCTGCCATCCGGGCGCGAGTCGTTTCCCGTTCACGATCAGCGGGTCGATTCCGAGTTGGCGCGCGATCTGCTCCGACCGCATCCGCTCAGCGTTCAGCCTGTGTCGGTAGCGACGACCAACCGCTCGGAACGCGAGGGAGTGCGCCGTCCCCGACGCGCACCGTTCGGGCATCTTCCCCGCGACCTCGTCCGCGAGCGCGCGGGAGAACACGAGGTACCGGCCGCGCCGGCGCGTCGAGGACGCGAGCAACCGCAGCGTCGATGTCTTGCCCGTCCCGGCTCCCGCGTCGATGACCATGTCCTCACCCGCGAGGAACAACGACAGGGCGGCCGCCTGCTCATCGGTCGGCCTCACCCGGAACACCCCCGCCGGCTCACCGGGCGCTCGCCAACTCGTCCGCGAGGACATCGGGGAGGCGGCGATAGTGCTTCGGGTTCACGACCGGGATCATCGCGAGGACGGACCACCAGGACCGCGGCTCCCGCGAGTCCCTGATCGCGTACGCGAGGTCGAAGCGACAGAGACGACCCATCGCCCGCGCGAACGTCGGGGCCGAGACTCCGAGCTCGCTCGCGAGCGTCTCGGTCTCGTACCGGGTCATCGGCGCGGTCAACGCGTCGAACGCGAAGCGTCGCACGATCACGAGCGATGTCGGACCAAGCACCGGCAGCCAGTACCGCTCGACGTACGGGTCGCGTGCGGAGACGGTCTCGCCGCTGTCGGGCGTGGCGTGCTCGACTTGGATCGTCGCCGGCAGCAACGACGACTCGGGCACTCTTCGTCCGGTCACAAGGTCCCTCCTCGGGTGTGGATGACGAGCGAGTCGTGGATGCCTGCCCACTGCGGGATCGCGACGGATACGGCCGGCCGGGACGTGAGTTCGAGATAGCGATGGAAGCGGGAATCGGCGGTGCAGCCCCACGACTGCTCCCCGACGTACGCGACGATCTGCCCACCCGCTCGGAAGTAGGAGCGCGCGGACTCGTACGCGAAGCGGTCCATCGGGGGCCAGCAGACGAGCAGCGTCCGGTCAGGGTGCTGCGCGGCGATGTCCGCTCCGTCGACTTCGATGACGGCGGTCCATCGCGGCATGCCTTTGTGGTAGTGCTGGTACGAGCTGCCGCCGGTATCGGTCGCGATCACGTCGCCACCGCGCGCGCGGAGCAGGGCGGACCAGTATCCGGTGCCGCACCCGACTTCGAGAACGGGTCCGGTGTCGAGGATCGCGTCGAGCGCCTCGTCTGTCGGGATCGCCCACGAGTACCGAGAGACGAGTTCCCGACGGAGCGCGCGGATGGCGGCCTCTTCGCTGAACATCGCACTCCACTCGGCGTCAGACTTCGGGTTCACACCCGACGGACGCTGTCTCCAACTCGGCCACTGTCGAGCCGACTCGAGCGACTCCCACGCGTCGAGTAGCGGGTTCACCCCGACCGCGAGAGGGTCGTCGTACCGGCTCCTGACGCAGTCGACGGTGTCCGTCAGCGACGCCGGGATCGTGGACGGGCAGCGATGCTCACGAAACGCGTCGGGTGGGCTGGATGCTCCGCACATCGGGCAGTAGGCGAGGACTTCCGCCTCGCTCACCCGTCGCTCTCCGCGCTGTCGTCCGTGTCCTCGGCGGACCCGTCGTTGTCCGTGAAGTCCGGCGAGCAGGCGACGTGCCAGGGCTTCTCCTGGTCGTCGTACACGGGATGCTCGTCGTCTCCGATGGGGTCGCCGCACCCTTCGCAGAACTCCGTGAGGTCGTCGGAATCGTCGGTCTCGGGGAGGCGAGCACCGTCGGGTGCGTCGTCGTCTCCGAGTTCGGCGTCGTCGACGGGACCGGTCTCTGCCTCGGTCCGTTCCCGGAGCTTCTGCTCTGCCGCGGTGATCAGGTTCCGTGCCGTGCGGATCGCGGCCGGTCGGAGGTCGTCGACCTTCGGGAGGTTCCGCTTCGTCCACTCGGCACCGAGGTCGACGCGGAGGTCCCTCGGCAGTTGCGTGATGCGCGCGGCGAGCGCGGACCGCTCCGAGTTCAGCGTGTGCGTCTGCTCGTCCGTCGAGGGACGCCCGGTACCGCCTGCCTGCGACGCACCAGGCGGGAGGGTATCCGCAGCTTCCGTGTCGATGTAGCCGAGTTCCTCGGGGAGGTACGAGACGCCAGCGAGGCAGTCGGAGAACAGGTCGCGGCAGAGGATCGCGAGTGCTCGCCACTTGAGCATCGCCTTCGTGTAGGACTTGTACATCGGCTTGTCGCGGATCGGCGTCACTTCGTACGTGTTCTCGTCGTAGTCCTGAATCAGGCCCGCGTTCTTCGCGTCGATGAGGTCGAACTCCGCCTCCATCGCGTCGCCGTTGTCGGCGCGTACGCCACGCCAGATCGCGTGGAAGCGGTCGGACTCGACAACGACGAGGGAGTGCCCCGCGCGACGCACGAGGGCGGCCATGAGCTTGCCCTCCATCCCGATCTTGCCGTGGACGACGTAGAGGTTCTCGAGCGCCGCCGACTGCGAGATACCGAGGTCCCACGCGCGGAGAAGGACGACTTGGAGGTCGGGCAGCTTCCCGGGACCACGCAGCGCGTCGGGGACGAGGTTCGACTTCGACATCACCTGCGAGATCGCGACGATTTGGTCGAACACCGAGGGCGGCGCGACGAGGGGTCGTTCCTGCGCCGCCTCGTACGCGACGAGCGCGGCTTCCGCGACCTCGTCCTCGTTCTGCTCCGGCTCATCGACCGCGACGACGGGAGTGTCGGCCTCGACCATCGCTCGGAGGCGGAGACCGTTCCGGGCGAGCGTCTCGAGTTCGTCGCGGGTCGCGCTGCGGGGCGGAACCGCGTTGAGACCCTTCCGGAGCACGTCCTTGAGGAGGTCCTTCGTCAGCGTGGGGAGTTGGTCCTCCCCGATCGTGCCGAGTCCCTCGACCTCGACGGTCGTCGTCGGGATCGTCGCCTCGGTCGGTTCCGGAACGACCTCGGCGTCGTCGATCGGCTCCGCTGCGGGGGTGTCGGTCCTCGTCACTGGTCGTCCTCCGTGATCGGGGTCGGCTCGAGACCGAGCCGGGTCGGGTCGTCGCGATCCGTGATCTCGTCGCGGCCGTCGTCGTCCTCGGCGGTGAGCTTCACTCCGTACTGCCGCTCCGGGTCCTTCACGGTGACGCCGGGGATCGGTTCGCCCTGCGGGTCGATCCCCCATGCGACCGGCTTGTCCTTCTCGTCGCGTCGCGTCGCGTACGCCTTGAAGTTCTTCCGGGAGAACCCGGGCGGCGACGGCGGCTTGATGTCGAGCACCGCACGAGTTCGATCGGGGTCGTCGGACTCCGCGATCGCGCGCCCGAGCGCGGCGACGTACGCCTCACGGGCTGCGAGGAACGTCGCCGTGACCTCGGCGGGAACAGCCCATTCGATGACTTCCGCCTCCTCGATCGTCCACTCCGGTTGCCCCATCTTCGATGTGAGGTCCCCCGACGGGAGGTTGATGGAGAGTTGCTTCGGAGCGATCGCGATGACCGCCCGGTGGTACCGCTCGAGCGCCTCGATGATGTACGTCTCCTGTGCGGCGAGGATGCCGTCGCGATGCGAGCGCCACGCCTCGACTTGCGCGATTCTCAGGTCGGCAGCGTCCTTGACGCGTACCCGGTCGCTCCGGACGCGGGAGAGACGGAACAGCATCTTCTCGGCGTTCGCGGCGTCGGGTGGCGGGACGGGTTCGGAGTCCCAATCGGGTTCCGGCCCCATGAGCTCGTCATCGAGGTCGTGGAGCGGGTCGGGTTCGCGCGCGTCGGGGAAAGCTGCGTCGGGCATGGTCAGAACGGCTCCTTGGTATCGGGAAGGGCGGCGACCGACGGCGCGGCGTGCGGTCCAGGCGTCGGGTCCTTGTCGACCCAAGGCATCCGGACGACGGTCTGCTCGCGTTGGATCGAGTGCTCCGTGTAGTGGAACGAGAGGACCCCGGCGCGGCAGAGCGCCTTGAGGAGCGCCTCGTAGGCGTCCCACTCGATCGGCTTGTCGAGATAGAGGTGGAAGTGCCCGGGGGTCGAGGACGGCACGACGAACGCGGGAAAGTCGATGTCGAGAACCGGGGCGTGGAGACCGTCGGGCATCAGCGACGTGACGACGTTCGGGATGGTCCCGGGCGGCGGGTCCGTGAGCGGGGTTCCGTCGCCGGAGCCGTCCTGCGACATGCTCAGCGGGTCGCAGTAGGCGTTCCGGCGCGGCATCGGTCGGTGCGTCACGAGACAGGTTCCTCCTCCGCGCGCTCGGGCGCGGCTGGCTGGTCGGTCGTGGTGATATCCCACGTCGTGTCGTCGGGCGCGAACGGCACAGTCCGTTCCCGGTGGGTGCGGAACTCGGCGCGGGTACGGAACGGCATCCAGACGTGGGAGCCATTCGGGCGTGACCCGTGAAGGAAGCGGACCGGTCGCTCCGGTCGCGGCGTCTCCGGGATCGTGGTATCCGTCGTCACTGGCAGCCTCGACGGTGACGATACGACCGGGGTACGACGCTAACGATTCCTCCCCGCCGCGGACCCGAGGGCCACCGATGAGCGCCGACTCCAGTACGACGAACTCGGAGGGGGCCCAGCGGGTCCACGGGCGGAGAGATCCCTCGACAGGCGGAAGGCTGCCAGCCGAACGCCCCGAGGATCGGGACGGAGCCTACCGCCGGTCGGTCAGTCACCGTCGGTCTCCCGGCGATGCTGCTCGACTTCGATCATCGCCCACTCGCTCATGATCGTCACGACCGGGTACCCGGCGTCGCGGGCTGAGCGGAGCATCGCACCGGAGAGAGCGACAATCCCCCGGATGAGGGCGGAGTCGTAGAAGTCCTCGGGGAGCAACGGAGCGACAGACGCAAGAGCGTCGTCGCCGCCGTCGATCGCCGCGGTCAGGACCGCGACCGTCAGGAAGTCCGTCTCCGGCGTGCGCGGCTCGGATCGTGGCGCTCCGCAGTGGATACAGCAGCCGTGCTCATCCACGACGGACGCCTCATCGCAGTTCCGACAGGGCAGGAGACTCACGTCGGGTTGCCGTAGCAGTCGACATCAGGGACGTACGCGACGACCGCGAGCGCCGCTGCGAGATCGAGTTCTTCGCCCTCGTACGCGAGGGCGCACTCGCCGTCCTCGAGCCGCTGGTGGTGCGCTCGAGCACCACGAACGAGTACCGAGAACAGGTCGGCCGTGAGCTTCGGTTCCTCACCGAAGAGGTCCGTAAGCGCCTCGCGGACCTCGCTGTATGCGTAGAGACCGACGGTTGTCGTCCGGCCGGTCACTCGGTCCGTGAGCACCATCGCCGCTCGGTCCGGGTGCGGTCGCGTCAGGTACCGATCCGAGAGCGGCGCGGTCTCGGCAGCGTCGAGCATCGTGCCGCGAAGCGACGCGACCTCGTCCGCGAGCGCGGGGTTCAGTGAGTCATCCGACGAGATGTGGTGGTTGCCCATCAGGCGTCCTTTCCGGCATCGGCAGCGGTGCGGAACGTCTCACCGCAGGTCTCGCAGGCGAGGTCCGCTCCGTCCATCACTTCGCGCCACGCGTCGTTGTCGCCCTCCGTCGCGCGGACCCACGCGTCGAGCGAGGTCTCGACAAGGTTGGCCGTCGGGTCCGCCGCGAGTGCGGCGAACGCGGACGAGCCGATACAGCCGAGCTTTCCGCAGGAGACGCGTCCACCGCGGGAGAGGTAGAGATCCGTCGTCGTCTGTGCGTGGTCGATCATCGGGTCGGTCATCGCTTCCTCCGTCAAGTCGTTCGCCGTACTGGATACGCGAACTATACACGGCGGGGGAGCGGGTTGCTAGCCCATCCGATCAGGCAGCCCGGAACAGCGTCAGTTGCGTTCCCGGCTTCGCCCGGAGGTTCCGGTGCGCCGCCTGGTGATCCTTCCGGCACAGAACGTGCAGCCGGTCGGGGTGATGGGCGCAGGACGCCTCGTACCCTCCGACAGCGGGGACAGGGGGGTCGTGGTGAACCTCGATATCCGCTCGTGAGGAGCAGCGGATACACCGCCCGGCGGCGCGGCGAACAGCGGCGGGACGGGCGAGGGGCCAGAGGTGCGCCTCATCGAATGCCTGCTCGCAGGCGGGCGAGCACCAGCGAGCTCGCCCGCGGGGAACCTGCCGGCCGTCCCACTCGCAGCGGCCGTCCTCGTTCGGGCCGTAGGCGAGGGAGCAGTCGGCAGGATCGACCCAGAGCACCGCCCGGGGACCGGTCAGAACGGACGTTCCCACACCATCCACGCTACCCCGTACTCGACTCCGCGGAGCCGCCCGTGTATAGTTGGCGTATCCAGTACGGCGATGAGGAGCATGAGATGACCGAGACCGAGTTCTGCGAAGCCCTCCGCGAGGCCGTCCAGTCGACGGACGAACCCCTCGGGGAGCACGTGTCGAACATCTCGACCTTCAAGGAGTACGGCGTCTTGACGAGGAACGAGGGGCTCGTCGTCAAGCTCAGCGACGGATCGGAGTTCCACGTCACGATCGTTCGTGCGTGGTGAGCGCCCGATACGCGACGGCGGTCCGGACCTCGACGCACGAGTACCGCGGCGTCACGCTGGAAGCCTCCGGCGAGCACGGCGCGGTCTATCTCGTCATCGGAGACCGGCACGTCCGGCAGTCGTTCCTCTCGACCAACCACGCGATCGACTACGGGAAGCGCCGCCTCGACGCCCTCGCGCGCGCCGCGGCGCGGCGAGCGGAACGCGACGCGAACCCCGGCGTCGAGTGGTGCCCCTACCCGTCGCACGCGCCGTGGGCGATCGCGTGGGACCGCGAACGCGGCCACGACCTCCCTACCGACTACGAGACCTGTCCGTTCCGGCACGGCCGGAACCCGAGCTAGAAGGCTGCCGAATGAACAACGAGACGATCCGCTACGTCGCGAGCGCGACGACTACCGACTACGACGAACTCGCAGACGCAGCCAGCCGAGACCAGATCGCGCGGGTCATCGACCTCATCGCGGCCGGTCTCCAACGGCGACGGTCAGCACGGCTGGAGGTTCTCCGTCTCATCGCGGACGCACACAACGCGCTCGAGCGGATGACGACCGAGAAGTTCGCCACCGGTGCCGACCGTTCCACCCGGGAGGACCTCGCTGTCGCTGCGCTCCTACTCGGAGCCGACCCCGCAGCGTGTCCCTACCCGAAGGCGATCACACGGTGGGAGACCACGAAGGACACCTTCCGATGACGGTCGAGCTTCCCGAGGTAACCGTCCCCGGCGAGGGGTTCCTCACGTGGGAATCGCAAGTCCGGCAGTACCCGAAGGTAGGGCCGCACGGATTCCACTACGAGCGGTTCGCCATCACGATCGGGACGGGTCCCGTCCTCGGTCGCGATCTCACGGGCGCGATCCGCGTCGGGAAGGGCACCTACCACTCGGAGGTCGACTGCATCCTCTACCGGAACCGGAAGGGGCACCTCGTCGGCGTGCTGAACCACTACCCGAACGACGAGCACGAACTCAACGGCATGATCCTCGAGCGTGCCGGGAACGTGAACGTGTTCGTCCGGCCAAACCGGCGACGACGCGGGATCGGCCGGCGACTCGTTCACGAAGCGATGCGACGATGGCCGATCGACTGGTCGCAGCAGGCGTACACCGAAGGTGGCCGCGCGCTCGTCGCCGCGGTCCTCGCAGAGGAGACCGCTCGTGCCTGACCTCATGGTCGCGAAGGCGGCGTGCCGAAAGTGCCCGTTCCGTAGCGACGTACCGATCTACCTCCGTGCCGACCGGCGTCGCGAGATCGTGGACGCCCTCGTCCTCCGAGACGAGGTGTTCCACTGCCACGAGCAGGTCGAATACAGCGACGACGCACCCGACGAGGTGGGCGAGTACGTCGTCGTCCACACCGGGCCGATGTGCGCCGGCGCAGCGAAGGCGGTCCTCGCTGCGGGCGGCACGACGAACTGGCTTCGTGGTGCCGCCCGGTTCGGCGGCGCCGATCTCGATGAGCTCGCGTCGAAAGGACCGGCCGTCTGGTCGCTCTCCGTCTGGCCGCTCGTACCCGAGGGGGGAACCGCGGCGACGTGGGACCCCAACGAGGAAGAGGACGCCGAGGTCGCGACCTGCTCGACCGTGAACGCCGGGTGTCTCGCTCCGGCCGGGTACCTCGGCATCGGTGGAAGCGTCGTCGCCGGGACCGTCGCCGCGGATGGCGAGTGCGCGACGTGCGGGGAGAGTCTCTGCTCGAACTGCGCCGACGAGGACGGAAACTGCCTCATGTGCTCCGAGGACGACGGGTGACGCTCCGTGTCCCACCCGTCCCGTGCCCCTCGTGTCCCTACCGTCGCGACGTGCCCTCCGGCGTCTGGACCCGCGACGAGTACGAGAAGCTCCGGGGTTACGACGACCCGCAAGAGTCCTTCGCCCCGTTCCACTGCCACCAGCAGCTCGTGACCGGCGAGGAGACCGTCTGCCGCGGATGGCTCTCCGTAGCTCGGGAAAGCGCCGCTGCGCGTATCGCCGTCCTCGAGGGACGCGTCCGCGACGAGGATCGCTACGACGACGTCGCCGTCGAACTCTGGCCGACCGGTCACGCCGCGGCAGATCACGGCGAGCGCGATGTGGACAACCCGGGTCCCGAGGCTCGGGCGATGATCGAGAAACTCGGACCGAGGATCGCGCGAGGACCCCGCCGATGAGCTCGTGCGAGCACTCGCTCTCTGAGCGTGCGCCCCGGGACGTGCAGGCGCTCGTAGGGGAAGGCGTCTGCCCGTGGTGTCGGGAACCACTTCTCCGCAACCCCCGCGGCGTCGGGGTCCTCGACCCCGGCTCCGACGAGTACGCGTGGTGCCGGTGCTGCTCGTTCGGCTTCCAGTCTGGACCGCAGTACGTGTCGATCCGCTCCCGCCGCGACAGCGCGGGGGCGTACGCGTCGCTCACGCTTGGGGAGCCGGGTCTCGCCTCTCCGGGGATGACGGTCCGCCTAGTCCTCTAGAGGCAACCCCACCCGTCGCCGTGGGCGTCATAGAACGCCTGCGCGCCGATCATCTGCTGTTCCGGCGTCGCGGCGAGTGCCGATAGGGGAAGTTCGACCCCGCGCGCGCGAGCAGCAGCGACGGCCATCTGCCATGCGACGGTGCTCATCCCGAGACCGCCTTGGAAGGTCTGCCCCGCGGGGTCCGCCGCGTTCCCACCGTTCGCGTACCACGGCCCCGCAGGACCGCCCGTGCCGGGTGGCTGCTCGCAGTCGTGAACGGCTTCCCAGAGCGCCCAATCGGTCGGGATGCGATTCCGGTACTCCTCGGCTGCCTGAGCCGCCGCGAGTGCCGCGACATACGCCGCGGCTTCCTCGGTCATGCGTTGCTGCTCGTACGACGCCAGGATGAGGTCATCGAGGTCGAGCTCCGTCCCGCGCTCGGGCGCGAGCGGCCGTACGGCACGCGCGGGAGCGTCGACGATCGGTACGCGGGACGGCCGCTCGGCTGCCGAGTCCGTCGTCGCGACGCCAACGACCACGGCTGCGAGAGCAACGAGGACGGCACCGAGCCGGCGGGCTAACACCGTCCACCCCACGGGCGGTTCCCTGCCGCCGCGTAGAGGCTCGCTGCCATCGCGTCCTGGTCTGCGGGACTCGCCGTCGCCGGGTCGACCCCGACGAGATCAGGCCGATTACTGCCTGCGGCGACGCCATCCCACGTCGACTGCACGAACTGGTAAGCACCGCGGTAGGTGCCGCCCGGAGAGACGGCGCTGTAGCCGCCGGCCGAGTCGGACTCATGCGCGCGGGTACAGGCGAGGAAGTCCCCGACGCTGCCGGACGTGATGACCGGCGTCGCGTTCGATGGTGCTGGCTGCACTCGAGCCGTCGCGGCAGCCGCGGCGGCGGCCGCTTCGGCTTCGGCGCGGGCGGACGCCTCGCGTGCGGCGGCTTCCTCGGCCGCGATAGCAGCGAGCCGTTCCTGTTCGAGATGCTCGTAGTGCGCTTGCATCCCGACGAAGGACAGAGACATCGGGCCGGGACCCGACAGGATCGGTGGTGGCGCCGGTTGCGACTCCTCCTGCACGGCGCGCGGTCGTGGATCGGACGGCGGTAAGGACCCCGCCTCGAGAGCGGCTCCTAGAACGACAAACGCCGCGCAGAGCGCGGCGACGAGAGATAGATTCCTACGGCGTCGTCGTGGCATCGGGTCAGCTCCGTGTCCGGCGATAGGTCGCCTCTTCGCTCGGGAATGGAACGTCCCCCGTCTGTTCCCGAGCGCGAGGCGACCCCGTACCTACTAAGTAGGTTCGGGGTCGGACGAGACCCTAGCCGCTCGTTCGACCCCGGCGGCGTACCCCCCCTCCCCACCTCTCCTGTATAGTTGGCGTATCCAGTGCGGCGACAGGGGTGGAGGGCGAGATGACGTACCGCGATCGACGACGAGCACGAGCCGAACGGCTTCGCGGGTGGGCAGAGAAGAACGATGCGAAGGCGGCGGCGGCGGGCGAGACAGCACGCGCGATGGCCGACGCGATTCCGTTCGGGCAACCGATCCTGGTGGGGCATCACTCGGAGGGACGCGATCGGCGTTACCGGTCCCGGATCGGTCGGACGATGAGTCGCTCGATCGAGACCAGCGACAAGGCGCGCGAGCAACGGCGGCGTGCCGACTCGATCGACGCTGCCGCGGACCGTGCGATCTACCGAGACGACCCCGACGCACGCGAGCGCCTCACGGCGAAGCTCGCTGACCTCGAGGGGCAACGCGACCGGATCAAGCGGTACAACGCGACGTGCCGGAAGGACGCAGCCGATACCTCGATCCTCGATGAGACCCAACGCGCTGACCTACTCAGGATCGCGGGAAGCGCCCCGTACCAACTGCGTGCCGGTGGGGCGTTCCCCGCGTACGCCCTGTCGAACCTCTCCGGACGGATCAAGGCGACCCGCGACCGACTCGCGGACTTGGAGCAGGGCTAACCCGTCGCGCGCGCCGCGATCGAACAGCGTGGGCACCGCGCCGGCGCGAACGTCCACCCGACGAGTTCGTCCGCGAGGACCGGCACACGAGTCACGTCCACGAACGTCAGCGTCGCCGTCGCGGAGCAGTCCCGGCATGTCACGGCGACACCCTCTCCCGGGGCGAGCACGAACGTCTGCCGGATCAACGCGGCAGCATGCTCGTACGCGACGGCACGACCAGCCGCGTCGGCTATCCCCTCTGTCTCTCGTACCCGCCAGTTCGCGGCGAGACCATCGAGCTTCCGGACGAGTTCGCCGGGAATCGACTCGTCGGGTAGCTCGGCGCCGGGCACTACGCCACCCTCCGGTGCTGCCGGCCGGTGATCCCGGCGTAATACCGGGCAGCGAACGGGTGCGCGAGCCGCAACCGGCGGGACAACTCCTGCCACGAGTGCCCCTCGGCACGCGCGTGCAGCAACGCCGTCCGGAGAGCGTCGCGGACCTCGACCTCGTTCCGTATGAACCACCCGACCTGCGCGTCCCACACGAGCGCGCTGTCGATGATCGGAACCGGGTCCGGCCACGGGATCACGACGAACGGCCGGCCGTGACCTCCGTCGTTCGCTTCGATCAGAGAGTCGAGGAACTCGGGGTCACACGTCCGGAGGATGATCCGGGCGGGAGAATCGGGCGAGACGACCTCCAGGGTGCGGAGCTCAGGACGCATGGACAATACGCCGCCAGATGTCCCGAACCCATCGACAGTCCTCGAGCGCCGTGTGGCGCCCCCTAGACGCCCGAGAGACGCCGACGAGACCGGCGACGGTCCGTAGCGACGCCCAGGGCAGCGGGAACGCTCCCGTGTTCAGCGGGGGAGCAGAGACCGGGTGTCGCGGCACGGTCGCCGGAGTCGGGCGGCTCTTGATCAGGTGCGCGATGTCCTCCTGCTCGAGCAGTGACCGGCGGCCGAGGACGTAGCCCGCGGCCATCGACTCGATGTCGAGCAGCCGGTAGTGCCACGCCGGCGACGCGTCGTACCGACGGATGAGGTCATCGAGCCGGCGAGCGTCGAAGCTCGGGTTCGCCCCGACCAGGGGCAGCCCTGCCGTGAGTTCCGCGAACCGCCAAGCCCACGCGGGCATCTGCGCCACGGTGAGGACGCGCTCGATCGCGTCGGGGCCGTCGCGGTACCCGTCGAGTGCCTTCCCCGCGGCGGAACCATCGAGCTCGGACGGCTCGATGGTCGGCCATCGCCTCTCGTAGAACCGGGAGAGTGAGAGCGCCGCTGGTTCGGCGTCATCGAGGTTCTGGACCGGAAGCTGCCAGAGGTACTCGCAGTCCGCGGGTGCTTTCCCCTCCTCGTCCTCGACGCCCGCGATGATCACGGCGACTTCCCAGACTTCGTGCCGGTCCGGATCGAGACCTGTGGTCTCGCAGTCGACGATGGCGATGGCGTGCGTCATGACGGCTCCGGGAGGAGGTCGCAGGCGTCTACGTCGAGCGCCTGCGCGAGTTCGAGCAACTGCTCGACCCGGCAGTGGGTACGGGCAGTCTCGAGGTTCGTGACGATCGCCTGCGACCATCCGGCGTCGTTCCCACCGAGACGTTCCGCAAGGTCACCCTGCGAGATCCCCGCAGCGACGCGGGCGGCTCGCAGGTTCTCCCCGAGGACCCTCGACGCCGGACCAACCGGCGCCTCACGGCGAGGCATCAGCCGCGCGCGCGCCGGACGAACGCGAGACCCTCTCGGTGGTTGTCGCGCGTCGGGTCGTCCTCGCAGATCACGTCGAGGCCGGCGAACCGAGCGAAGCCGAGATTCACTCGGAGCTCGTTGCCGACGACTTCCCCGACGATCACGTCACCGAACAGGAGACGACCATCGGTGAGTTCCGTCGTGGAGGACGGCACCGGAGTCGGGGGCGTGGGTGCAGCAGTTGGGGTCTCGTCGCCTAGCGCCATCGTGGTTCTCCCTCACACGCGGCGGACCAGCCGTCCGCCCACGGAAGGACGGAACTAGGAGGGGCTGGCAGCCGAGGTACGCGAAGAATACTACGCGTCAGCCGCGTACAGCGCACTCCGAGCACCCGCAGTCGGGGGCATGGGTGAACAGCCCCGCGACGGGGGACTCGTCGGCGGTCGTCTCGGCTGCTGACGCCCACGCCTCTGCTGCGAACCGGGCGAAGTCATCCATCGACCCGCGAGCAGTCGCAGCCGTACTCGTCGTGAAGTGGACCGTGTACCCGTGGCCGGAGACACGGAGTCGCGACGGACGACGCGGCGGAGCGGGTGCCTTCGCGCGGAGTTCTGCTGCCTTCGCTAGGAACGCCTCGCGCTCGGGGCCGGTCGTCGCAGCGTTCCGTGCCTTCCGCTCGAGCAACTCGGCGGTGCGGAGCGGGTCCTTCGGCATCAGGTGACCGTAGCGTCGCTTGGAGCGGGCGACGGGGGTCGAACCCGTCCTTCCGAGCCGGAAGCCCGGTGGCTCACCGTGGAGCCCTCGCCCGCAAGTGGTGGCGGGTACGGTAGCGCCTCCCTCGCGACGACTCGGCGCATGCCCTTGTCGAGCGGGAACAGGTACCGGAACTTCCCGCCGGACTCACGCGTCGGGAACTTCCGGTAGACCTCCGGCGGGAACGCTTCCTTCACGACGCGATCGTGCCGCCATCGACCCTGCCACCAGTAGTCGACCTTCGCGACAACTCGACCCGTGAACAGCCAGTTCCCGGCCTGGTAGATCGCGCCGCGGTGTCCCTGCCCGGGATCGGCGTAGGACAGCAGGAGCCGCAACCCGGGGTTGTCGTCTCGGAGAAGTCGGATCGCCGCGGCGAGTGCCTGAGTAACCGGCACCTCGTGCGAGGTCATCGCGACCCGCGTGAGCTCGCACCACTGCGTAACGGCGAGACCGTAGCGGCGTTCCATCCGGAGACCCATCCGCGGGGACGCTCCCCGAGAGAAGATGATCACCCCGACGAACGCCCCGTGCTCCCAGACGCCGTACTTGACGAGCTTCCCCGCTGGCATCGACTTCGAGTAGTGCCAGTGCTCGACGGCGTACTTCGCGGCGTCGAACGTGCAGGGCGCTACGAGGAGGTCGCCGGGGTCCACGAGTGTCCGCAATTCGGACAGATCGTCGGGTCTGTCTCCACCTGATCGAGACGGGGATTCGATGTCACTGGACCGAACCGCTCGGGTGCCGTCAGGTCCGCAAGGATGCGGGCGTACGAGTCGTCATCGAAGCCGGTGCCGGCGAGGTTGTCCTCGGTCGTTAGGAGCGACGCGAGTGCCCGGGTGAGTCGCTGGTCGTTCCGGCGGGAGTGCTCCCTCGGGATCTCGTTGTCTCCGACGAGGATGCGAAGCGCCGCCTCGTCATCGACATCTAGCCAGACGACCGGAGCAACATGCGAACCCGCAGCCCGGAGGTAGTCGCGGCGGGAATGGCCGGCGAGGATCATCCGCGTGGACTTCTGCGCGAACACGACGTTGTAGAACCCGACCTTCTCGGCGGATTCCCCGATCGCTTCCGGGTCGCCCTCGTTCGGGTTCTCTGGATGGTCCCGGAGTGAGTCGATCGGCTCGAGCACGATCTCGCGGGCGAGTAACTCCGGGAGGCTGTCCTCGGCCGAGTCGGTCGTGTCCGTCACCCCTGACCAGCGCGTAGGAACGCCGCCCGGATCGACTCATCGACCGCGACAGCGACCTCGTCAGCCGTGAGGTCACCGACGGTGCCGCCCTCCCGCATCAGCCGTCCGAGTTCGTCCACCGAGACGCTGAGCCGCGACGCGAGCGTGTTCAGCGCGTCGAGCGGCACCGTCGGTGTCCCAGACGAGAACCGGCCAGACGGCCACCAGAGCTCGGCCATCTCCTCGCCATCGAGGTACCGCTTCTCGATGCCCTCGCGAGACGGATGCGCTCCTGACCAGTTGCCACCAGCCCGTGAGACCCCATCGGGGAAGGGATCGGCGTCTCCGAAGTCCCGGATGATGCGCCCGCCGCACACGAGCACCGTGTCGTTACCGACATACCCGAGGCGGCTGCCGAAGGCGATGTAGAGACCCATCTCGTCCTCCTGTGACGGCGTCGGCGCTGCGCCGCCGTGCTGGTACTCGTTGATCTTGGCGCGCCAGAAGTCGGCATCGACTCCCTGCGCGATGTCGATCTTCCCGGCGGTTGACCACTCGAAGTGCTGACACGATCGGCCGCTGTCGAGCCCGTACGCGTTGAGGACCGCTGCGTTGAATCGCCAGGTCCACTCGCGCCGGTCGTCCGGGTACCACTCGACACCCGTGTGTTCGACCTCGAGACCGAGAGTGCTCGGGTTACCGGTGAACCCGGCCCAGCCGCCCTCACCGGCGTTGTAACTGTTCCCCGCCGCGATGAGCACGAAGTGGTCGGGTCCGTCGTCCTCGCGGGTCTGCAAGACGTTGCACAGCGGCCCCGATACGCCCGGCACGCCGTACAGGACCGTCGACAGCGACGGTGCCCGCCCGAACGGAGACCCCGCCGTGTGGTGGTTGACGATCACCTGCGGGTTGACGTCGCCGTGGCCGCGTTCCTGCCAACCTGCGATCTCCTCGACGATGAGACCATCGGCGCGGAGGATGTCCGCGAGGTCGGTCATCATGGGGTGACCGACCTCGCCTCGCGTGCCGCTCCGACTTCGTCGTCATCGACTGAGGCGAACAGGGCTTCCCACTCGGCCTTGCGTGCGGCGACCGCGGCAGGATCGGTGAAGTCGATATCAGCGAACAGGGCGACCGCGTCGATGTCGTCGTCCGGGCAGTTCTGCTCCGGGATGTCAAACGACACGTCACAGGCGTCGAGCTCGGCCATCAGCCGACGCCAGTCCCGCTCGTCGCGTTCGCGACCTTCTCCAACGGTTTCTTGAATACGAGGTAGGAGAGCGTCGCGAGTCCGATGGCGAACGCTGTGCGCCAGAGGGTGTCCCAGGTCAGGACGAGTCCGGTGCCGAGATCGATCGCGGTAGTGACCAAGCCGACGACGGCGGCGACCCCCGCGTTGACGGCGGTCTTGACCCATCCCGACGCGGTCAGCTTCGTCGCCCAGGCGGTGACGATCGGTACCAGCGGCGCGGCGTAGAGCGTCAGCGCGGCGACCGGGATCGTGAACGACTGCCCGCCCGTGACATCCCCGTCAGCGGCGAACGCTGGCACGGCGAGGAACACGGACAGCATGGCGAGGAGGGCGAGACCGGCGAGAAGGGCAAGGGCGATGTACAAGCCGGTCCTGCTCAACCGGAGAGCAACGATCCGCATAGGGACCTCCGATGGTCGGGTCGGGTCGATCCTAGAACCCGAGGGCCGCTCCCCGGTGGGAGGGTCCTCGCCCGCCGGGGTCAGACGACGCCGTTCCGCAGCCCTCGGCGTCCGATACCAGCGACCGTGATCCGAGTCCCCACCGCGAAATTTCCCTGATCGGTATAGAACAGAAGGCTGCTGACCGGTTCCTGGTTGGTGAAGTTCGTCGTGCCGCCGTACTCGACGAGGACGCGCGTCCCACCCGAGCGGCCGTACCACCGGCCGAGGAAGTGGGTCCGTCGCACATTCGACCAGTAGGAGTGCAACTCGACCGTGCCGACGCCCCAATGTGTCGCGATCGTCGCGGTCCCCGGACTGTACGCAAGTTCGATGTTCGTCTCGTCGGCGTCGCCGCCACTCACCCCGCCCGCGATGGACGCCATGTAGGAACGTCGGTAGTCCGTCCCGCCCGAGTGGCCGTTGATCCGCAGGCGCGCGAACCCATCCGTTGCGGACGTGTTCCGCGACGTGATCTGGACGAGGAGATGATCGAAGTCGTAATCGCTGATCGGGACCGTCAGGTTGTTCACGGGTGCCGTGACTTCGTGACCCTGCAAGATGGTCGTACCCCACGTCGACTCATCAACCATCGACCCGACGATGTACGCCGCCTGCGGTGGGGCGAACAGCACTACGACGCGCACGGCACCATTCCCGGCGATGTACCGGCCGGTGATGTTCGTACACGGGATCGGCTCGTCGTCGCCGTCGACGAGCACCATCGCGGTGCCGCCTGGCACGCTCGTTCCCGTCAGGGTCCCCGGTCGAGTCGTCGCGAACGGGAGGCGGAGACCGCCGTCACCGCGGATCGCGTTCGCGACGGCCTCGCGTGCAACCCGCGCCGCGAGCTCGATGACCTGCTGCTGAGCGCGCTCATCGAGCGACATCTACAACCCCCGACACGTGTGCTGCATCGTTGATCCGTGCCGACAGACCAGAGACCATGCTGTCTGCACCAGCCGATCGCCGTCGAAGTCGATCACGTCCCAGGTGTCGTGTCGCGGGTCGACTGGCGTGTCGAAGCTCAGCCAGACGTACGAGGCGCGATCCGCGACGTAGGACGTGTACGCCGCGGATGTAGCGGTCGCTGTATCTCCGATTCCCTGCACGTCCGTCGTGCGGCGGCGGCGAACGCCTGTGTTCACGAACGAGTGCGGAGCCGAGTCGGGCACGTCGTAGATACCGATAATCGGAGCTTCCGTGTTTCCGCCGATCACGACGTACCGGTTCGGTGCGACAAGCTGATCCTGCGTCATCGTGATCGAGCCGTCGATCACGACCGTGTTGAGGCCGTAGTGGTAGTCGACGGCGTCGTGTTCGATGTCCGGCGCTGAGCGACAGACGAGGAACCCCGAGTTGTCGAAGTACGCCGGGAGGAACCCGGCCGCGAGACAGCAGGATTCCATCGCCGTGAGGAACGTGTCCCGCCCAGGAGTCCATGCGACCTGCGCTCCGAACTTCGCGCTCGACGCTTCGATCTTCCGTCGTTCGAGTGGCACCCCCGCGAGATCAGCGAGGACGTGGAGCGCCGCCGTGATGCTCTGACCGGCGGAGAACCCGAGGGACTGGTCGAGTGGCTGATCGAGCAAGGCGCACTGGTCAACGAGTTGGCTCGTACGGATGTCCTCGGCGGTCGTGCGTGTGGTGGAGTCGTTCGCGAAGAGGAACACACCGAGTGGGTACTCCGACAGGGTCCCGCCGATGTCGATGAGCCAGAAGGCGTGAACGCGGGAGACGATCGAGGTGTACTCGTCGGCGTAGATGTGCTGCTCGTCCTGGTCAACGAGGGGCCGGGACAGGATGCGGAGGTCATCGAGCGTGCGACGCAGCGTCCTCGAGGTGTCGTTCGTTATCCGGGGTGGCTGATCCCGGTCGATCATCAACTCCCCGAGTCGCCGGCCGTTGACGTGATAGAGGTCGAAGCGACAGGACTCGAATCGCTGCGAGCGCCCCTCGAACACGTCGAGGGCGGTCACTGCGCGGTCACCACGTACGGCTCGACAACGATCGTGGTGGCTTCGACCGGTGCCGTGTACAGCCTCTCGGGTTCGATGATTTCACCCTGCGGGACTCGGAGTGTCGCGAAGATGCGGGTCCCGTAGTGGTCGAGGACGCAGACGTACGGGATACGCGCTCGCGCGATACCGCGGATCGTCGCGAACGCGTCGATGCCTCTCCCCGCCGCGGAGGTGCGGTCGTCGGCTGCGACGGTCACGTCGATGGAGTAGGTCAGGCCGCGCTCTTCGGTCGGTTGCGCCGTGAGTTGCCCGTCGCGGCCGTACACGGCGTGGAATACCACGTCGTCGGCTTCAAGGAACGCGATGCCCTTCCTCGCGTCGTAGTCGATCGCCGTGTTCTCCGACGGGGCGAAGTTCGATACGAGGAACAGCGTCGGGCATGTCGAGAACGGCTTCGCGATCGACGCCGTCGCTGTCCAGAGCGAGACCGCCTTGTCAGCCCGGCGCTGACGTACCCGGTACTGCGGCGTGATCCCGAACTTCCCCTCGTAGTCATCGAACACGTACGAGGTCGCTCCACTCGCGGGTAGCTCCGCGATGCGTGCCCACGAGATACCGCCGTCCTCGCTCCGGTCGAGTTCCTGCGACATCGTCGCGCTGCCTGTCCAAGCGAGATGCACGAACGGGATCGCGTCGGTGCCGCAGACGGTCTCTCCGGGGAGAGCGTCGGAGTCGAGCGTCGCCGCGAATCCGGTTGGGGTCGCGGGCAGCGTCGCGATCGTGACCGGCAAGTCGTAGCGGTCGAGCTCGTTGCCGTTCGCGAGGGCGCGGTCCGTCGCGTCGTTGTAGGAACCGACGCCTTGCAGGGTCGCTCCTGCGTCGTCGCTGAGATGCGACGTGAGGAGACCGATGGCCCACGGGGAACCACTCGCTGCTGCCGAGGAGAACTCCACGTAATACTGCGTCGCGGCGGCGAGGGTTGCCGGGGTCCCGAGTTGGACTTGCGCGAGGTACCAGCCGTTCTCCAACGCGATGAAGTCGGCATCATCGAGGAGGGTCGCGGGGTCGACATCGTCGGGGTCGAGCGTGTACGTGGTCCCGAGTTGGACGTTGTCGGAACGACGCTTGATCTTGATGTCGAGGTTCGCGGTCGCGGAGCGGGGCTTTACGAGGAACCGAACGAGGCCGTAGAGCGTCGCTGCGGCGCCGCTGACTTCCTGCTCAGCGTCCTGGCCGGTGTACACGAGCGCCTCACCGAAGATGGAGTACGGCTGCGAATCCACCGAGAACACGTTCGTTGAGCGGTACTGCCCAAGGGACCAGATTTGCGTGAGGGGGTCGCCCATCTCCGTGACGTACCCGTAGGTCGGGTCGAGGATCGGGGCGAACGAACGGGGTCCCGAGCCGGCGAGCGGCTGCTCTGTCACGGCGTCGAGCGTCGGGAGCGAGATCGCGCCGGAGTCGCTCATGCGGCGTACGACGTAGAGGTGCCGGCCGCTGCTGTCCTTCGTCCATGACCCGCCTGTGGGCGTCTTGAGCTCGGCGTCGAAAAGCGACCCGGGCAACGTGGCGGGGTTGAGCCATGAGCGGTCGGTGCGGATGTGCTTGTCGTTGTCGCCGGACGTGAGTTGCGAGAACCCGGAGAACGCGAGTCGGGTCTCGGGGCAGGTGATGACTTCCATCTCGAGCCAGTAGCACGTGATGTTCCCGGCACCGTAGAACGAGTACGGCATGATCGCGACTTCGTCGCTCGTGTCGAACTGCTGCACGTCCGCGATCGTCCACGGCCGGAGATAGACCGGGTTGTAGGTCCACGTGTATTCGATCGTCGTCCATTGCCACATCGGGAGCCAGAACGGCATGGACTGAGCGGTGAACATGCCGCCGGGTGAGACGTCGATCGACAGGCCGAGCGTGACCTGCGTGTAGTTGTCCGCGAACGCTCGGACGACGCGCGCTCGGAGTCGTACGCCGAGGATGCGTCGTCCGGTCAGGGAGAGCGCCCCGGTGTCGACGCGACCGAAGTACCCGTAGTTGTTCCCGGCTCCGGGACCGTAGTTGTTCGTGATCCATTCGGTTTCGGTGCGGTCGTCGATCTGCTGGTACAGGTTCGATGTTGCACCCGTGTTCGTCGTCCAGCCGGTGAAACTCACATCCTGATTTGGGCGCGCAGTGAGGACCGTGACGGTGCTCGGATCAACGACGGCGTCCTCGTTGTCGAACACTTCCATCGCGTAGATGCCGGGCTGCGGATAGACGAACGCCCACGGTGCGCCACCGAACGCCGGCGGACCCGGGTCGACATCGTCAACGAAGAGCGTCGCGGCCTCGATCTGCTCCGCCGCGGTCTGCACGAGGGACAGAGCGGCAGCGCGGCGACGGGAGTTCAGCCGAACCTTGCCGCTCCGGTACGGGAACCACTCCAGCCCGAGGGTCGCGGTGTCGTTCGGATTCCAGTCGGTCACTCGATCAGCTCCTCGCTGCGACGTTCGCGCGTTGCTTCGTCAACGCGCTCGTGAGTCCGCCGGAGACCTCACGGGCGATGATCTTCGCTGCGCGACGTGCGTCGGCAGCGGACCCGTCGGTCGTGACCGAGATTCCCCCGATGTTGACGAGGACGTTCCCTCCGATGCCCGACCCGGACGGCGGCGTAGGAGCAGCGGCAGAGACCGCGACGAGGTTCCCGGCGGCGTCGATCACCGCGGGTTCGGACGACGCGAGACCGAGCGCCATGCCCCTGCCGAGGTCCTTCCCGAGGTCAGCGAACAGCAGCGATGGCGAGTGCGACCGAGCTTCCCGACGAGCAGCGTCCTCGGCGTCGCGAACAACCTGCGCGGCGGCGGACGCGATGTCGCCCGCTCGGGCGAGGATGCCGTCCTCGAGTCCCTCCCCGAACGCGCGGCCGGTCGCGTGACCGACACCGCGGGCGTGTTCCTTCAACGCGCCACGGTCGAACGCAGCGCGGCCCATCTCGACACCCGAGTCGATCGCCGCCGGGAGACCTGCCTTGATCGGGTTGCCGAACTCATCGACAGCACCCTGAGCCTGGGCACCCGCGGCGCCGGGGATACCGGACCCGTCGATGGCGCCCTTCGCCTTCGCCATCCCGTCCGCGGTCGTCGCGGCGGCGGTCTGTGCCGACGCGCCGACCCCCTCGACCGAGATCCCCATCGCTGCCGCGGCTGCCTGGACCTCCGGAGACGCGAACGAGACCAGCCCGAGGCTGTTGAGCAACTGCGCGATATCAGCGGGGGATCGCCCGAAGGCCGACAACTGGTCCGTGAGGGCGTTCGTGAGGTTCACGAGCGGTACCCGGGCGGCTTCCTGCGACCCGCCCGACGCGATGATCTGCGCCGAGTAGTCGCGCGCGGCGTCCGCTGACGAGCTCAGCGCCGCGCGAGCAGCGAGGCTCTTCTCGCTGTTCACGTCGAACTGCCCTGACGACGCGGCAAGCGCCGCGGTCAGGGAGACGAACGACTCCTCGAACTGCGTCTCCGCCGCGAACGCCGACGTGTGCCCGGCGTCGAGTTGCTCGAGCGACTCGCGGTAGTCGTCTGCTGCCTTCGACGCGAGGTCGTACGCCGTCGCGGTCGAGGTCGCTGCCTCCGCGACTTGCTGGTCGACGGCCTGTGCCTGCTGCGCCGCGACAGCCTTTTTGCCGTACGCGACGGTTCCCTTCTCGGCGGCGGCGACGAGCAGGTCGAACTCCTGTCCCGTGAACAGCGGCTTCCCGGTCTCGTCCCGGATTTTCGACAACCCCTGCACGACCCGGTCTGCGGCACCGGGACTCTTCGATGCGAGCGCCTCGATTTCGTCGGTGATGGCGCGGGCGTTCGCCTGCACCTTCTTTGTGACGGTCTCCGTCGTGTAGGTCGTCTGGTTCAGTTGCGTGAAGGACCGGACCGTGTTCGCGACCTTGCCGTCGAGTTGGTCAAGGGCTGCGGATGCCTTGTCGGTCTCTCCGAGTTGGTCGACGAACTTCCGGACGGACTCCATCCGCGAGAGGTCCGCGAGTTCGGCACCGAGCTTCGCGAACTTCTCGCGGTAGTCCTCGACGGATTCGCCGCCGGAGAACATCGCCGCGCCGAGACCAACGACGGCACCCGCGGCAGCGCCGATCGGGCCGCCCATCCCGCCGAACATGGACCCGATCTGGAAGCCAGCGAGGGCAAGCGACCCGACTCCCATCGCGGTGCCTTCGGCGCTCTTACCGATCTGGTCGAAGGACTGCACCGCGACCAGGCCAGCAGCAGCCGCGCCGAACAACTTGTTCCGGTTCTGGTCGAGGAACCCGGAGAGCGTCGCGACGCCGCCTGCCGCGCCGATACCCGCCGATTGCATCTTCGGGAACTGGTAGGCGACGTTCGTCAGTCCAGACGCGACGCCTTGGAGCAGCTTGTCGAAGGGGCCGAGCATCGACCGCAACGCGACGAAGGCAGCGACGCTCGTCAGGACCGGGGTCGGGATCGCTTCAAGGATGTCGGCAACGATGCCGAGCGCCTCCGCGAAGAGTTGAGCGAGCGGTACCGCGGCACGTACGGCAGGGATCAGTCCCCGCGCGAGTTGCTGCGCGACCGCGACGAGCGCCTGTGCGAGCGGGATGCCTGCCTTCGTCATCTCGAGCACGACGGGGAGCAGCTTCGCTCCGAGTTCAGCGCGGGCGTTCCCGAGCTCTGCCTGCATGAATCGCGACTGGTTCGCAAGTCCCTCGAACGTGCGCGCGACGTCGCCGGTCGCGGTCGCGGACTGCTCGGAGATCAGCGCCCAACGCGCCTGAATCTTCGCGCCGTCGGAGAGCTCGCCGTTCGCGTCCGCGAGGCCGAGTTGCATGCCCTTCGCTTCGACCTGCGCCGCGTTGAAACTGATGCCGAGGGTACGGAGCGGTTCGACCTCTCCGACGAGGCCGGATCGAATCTTGAGGAGGGTCTCGTCGACACCGAGGTTGTTGAAGGACGCGAGGTCCGCGCCGAGTTGTACGACCCCGATCGACGTATCGGCGGCCGCTTGCTTCCCGAGACCCATCGCGGTGAAGAGGTTCCCGAACGACGCGGCCGACTCGACCGCGGCCTGCTTCGACAGAAGCACCGACCGCGACGATGTCTCCGCCCACGACATGATCGTCTGCTGCGACGAGCCGAACACCTGCTCCGACTTCGACACGGACTCGTTCAGGTCGGATGCAGCATCGGTCGAGTCCTTGAGGAACGAGAGGACAGCCGCGCCACCGAGACCGATCCCGAGGGTCCCGAGGACGTTCCTGGCGGAGCCGAGGACGGTGACGAGTCCCTGGCCGGAAGTCGTCGCGTGCGCGAGGGTCGACCCGGCTGCCTCGGCGCCTGCTGCCGTCGCGAGACCTGCGGACTGGCCCTGTTGCGCGACGTTCCCGAGGGTCTCGCCGAGGACTTGCGACGCAACGATGGACTCTTGCAGCCCGGAACTCTCGACGCTGAGCGCCACGTTCTTGTCGGCCGCCGCGACGGCTGCGTCGATCGCGCCGGTCACGGACCCGGCTTCGCCGGTCACCGTGACAGCCGAATCGGCCGCCTCGACCGCTCCCGTGACCGACCCGGTGACATCCGACGCGTCGGCGGTCACCGCGACATCCGTGTCGGCTGCGTCGACCGCGCCGGTTACGGAACCCGTAACGTCGCTCGCGTCGCCTGTGACCGCGACCTCGGTATCCGCCGCGTCGATCGACCGGTCAACAGACCGCGTGACCTGCGACGCGTCAGCGGTGATGCTCAGCTTCGTAGCGGCGTCGAGTTGCTTCTCGACATCCTTCCGGATCGCCTCGACCTGCTTCCGGGCGTCCCCGATGCCGAGGACGAGTTCGGCGGAGAGCTTGTCGACCATCTACTGCCCTCGCCGTGCGTTCGCGACCGCACGGCGCGCCGCTGGGCCGTGGCGTCGTTCCTGCCGGTTCGGGCGATGCTCCGCGAGAGCTTCGTCCGTCAGCGGGACAGCACGAACGGCTTCGACCTCATCGAGTCCGAGAAGCGCGACGAGTTTCGACAGAGGCATGGCGTCTACTGCGTCGGGCTCGATGGGGTAGCAGGCTCGGTACCAGGGGGCGAGGATTCCGCGGGCGCCGGTGAAGCGGCTTCCGTATCGTCGGTCGCGAGTACGAGCGGGACGGGACGCGCCGCGCCGCCGCCCGCCGGGGTCGTTGGTGTCGGGACGGGGTCGTCCCTTCCACCTAAAGGGGTTTCCCACACCTCGAGCAGCGCCGAGCAGGTCGCGACATGGAACGCTTCGACGGGCAAGTCATCGAGCGTGACGCGACGGTCACCGAGGACCTCGATCACGTTCATGAGCACCTGGGCGTACGGTGCCTTGTCCGGATCGAGCAGCAGATCGCGTCGGGCCTGCCGCCACCGGTCGCGTTCGTTCTCGTACACGCGGACGAGTTCCGCGAGTTGCAACGCCGGCATCGACTCATCGAACTCGGGGGCGGCCGGCTCCGGGCACTCTTCCTGCGTCCGCTGATCCGTGTCGCGCATCAGGACTCGCAGCTCGGCGTACTGCCGTGCCGTGGGTTCCCGGAGCCGGACAGACTCGCCCGCAGACGATCCCGGGTGGAGACGTAGGTCGATGGTGCCGTCGTGGTTGTCCGTGAGCATGGAGACCAAGGTCGAGCCGTTCTCTCCGGTCCTAACTGCCATGTGCTTGTGCTCCTCGATCGGGTGCGCCGATCGTACGCCCCACGACCTTGGCTACGAGGTCTCCGTCGCGCCGCCTCGGAGACGGAGCTCGACGGTCCACTCCACGCCGGCGATGCCGCCACTGACGCCGACGGGAGCGGCGCTGACGAACTCGACCTTCCGGTTCTGCGCGAGCGTGACGAGCGCGCGTGCCTTCGCGACTGCTTCGTCCTCGCCGTCGACAGGTACGGGTGGGATGCCGCACGAGAGACGCAGCAACGCTCGAGCTACGCACTCCGCAGCGGCGGCGAGCAGCGCGGCGTCGGTGTCCCACGTCGCGTCCTCAAGCGTGATCCCTCCCGAGTCGGCCTGCGCGAGCTTCCAGCAGATGACCCACCGGGCGTGCAGGTACACGGACGGGACACCCTGACAGGGGTCCCGGGTCGAGCCGGGAAGCATCGTGTCCCACCAGACGGAAAGGATGCCCGTGTCGGTACCGTCGCAGGAGATGTCGTCGGGCACGCCGTGGCCGTGGTACCGGAGCACTCGTGACGGCTCCGGCGCACCGCACCCGTTCACGAGGGTATCCCCGATCAACTCGGCGTAGGCCGTGAGTGCAGCGTCGAGACTCACCCTCCGCCTGCCTCGACACGGCGGACGATCTGCGGCCAGTCCGCGACGGTGCGTTGCCAGAACCGGGTCGGGGGCGTTCCGCGGACGGAACGGGCGAACACGACGCCACCCGCGGCCGGCCAGTCGAACACGAGGACGCCATCAGCGCGGCGGGGAGTGATCGGGCGTCCCTCGGGCCCGTAGATGCCGGTCCCTCGGTCCTGGTAGACGCCGTGCTCAGCGCCGACTTCGACGGTCGTCCGGAAGGTGCTCCCCGCCTTGTAGACCGGACCCGCCTCGATCGAGTCCGCGAGCTCGTTCGTGCGGCGCGACGCGCGACCGCGCGCCGTGCGGACGAACAGCGACGAGCAGCGGTCGAGCATCCCGCTACCCATCCGATCGAGTGACGCGTAGACCCCTTCGACGCGGACGGTCGTTGGCATCAGCCGAGCTTTCCGGCTCGTTGCCGAGAGATCGGCGTACCCATCCCCGGGGCGACGACACGACCCGCCTTCGATGCTTTCAGGGCGAGGTCAACGAGGTAGACGCCGGTACGTCCCTCGTCGATGAACTTCTGCGAGTCGAGGATCGTGTACGTGACCTGCTCCCTGGTGATGACGGTGACGCGCTGCGGGAGGTCGCACTTCTGGCCGAGGGCCGACTTCGCCATCTCGAGTACGAACCGGGCGCATGCTTCGCGTAGCTCGACCGGGGGCATCCGGCCGTATGCCCAGGTGATCGCGAAGTCGTCGGGGTTCGTGAGAGACGCGCACGACGGCCAGGTGCCGTTGAGTCGCTCGAGGAACCTCCGGTCTCGGAGGACGTACTCATCGGCGTCGAGGGTGTCGCCGTCGATGACGACGTCCCAGACTCCCCAGACGGGCCAGCGGGTCCCGAGGTCGATCGAGTTCCGGTCGGAGCAGCAGCATCGCGGTGTCACGCACCCGGAGCATGTGGAGCAGATCAGTCGCGTTCCTTGGCCGATGCCGGGGTACCGGCGTCCGTCGAGAGACCAGAGGATGCCGGTCGCGATGTCGAGGAGTCGTTCCCGGACCGCCGGGGCAAGCGCCGAGAGATCCGTCGTGGAGAGGGCGACGACATCGTCCCACTCGCACCAGGGAGCGAACGGTCCACCCGCGCGGGACGCTGGACCGACGAGAAGGATGTGGGATTGCCGGACCTCGTCGCTGCCGACGGTGCCGACGGCAAGGACCCGTGTCGCTCCCTCCGCGAGGGTGACGTAGTCGAACGTCCAGACGTCATCAACGGTGCCGTCGCCGCTTGACGAGCCGGCCATGTCGGCCTTGGTCTTGCTCGTGACGGTCCCGTCGGCAGCGGTGATCGTCAGGACGATCGTCGACGGTTCTGCTGGTCCGCCGTCAGCGTCGTACCAGCCGGTGACGACCGGGACGGTCTCGCCTACGTCGATGATCTGCACGAGGTCACCTTCCTGGTCGCCGGAATCCTACGTGTGCTCCTGCACCCTTCGCAGGATGGACCGTCGCGCCCGAGCGCGTCGTGGTGATCGTGGCGCCGCTGCCGTCGTCGTCTCGGTCGAGGTCGATCGTCGCGCCGGCGCGGTCTCCGTCGTTGATCGTCACGCTCGCGGCAGGGCCGGTGCTGATCGTCACCCCGCGGAGCTTCACGAGAGACACCACGGCGGGGAGCAGCGGTCGAGCTGACCAGACAGCGAGCGCGGCGACGAGGATGACGGTCTCGGTGCCCGTCAGAGGCACAACCGGCCGCGCGGACCACCCCGCGGACGCGGGGACGAGCTCGACGCGATCTGGGGCAGTCGGGGCGAGGAGCACGGCAACCCACGCCGCTGCTGCCGGGACGAGCACGAGTGCTAGGACTGCCGTCGGAGAGACGCTCTCTGCGGACCAGGACGCCACCGCGGCGGCGAGGACCGCTGTCGGTGCCCCGGAGGACGGAGAGAGGCTCTGCGCCGTCCAGGCGGCTACTGCGGCGGCGAGAGCGACGGTGCTTCCTGCTCCGGTTGGCGTGAGGCTCGCGGCTGACCATGCGGCAAGCGCCGGTACGAGATCGAGATGGATCGCGGTCGAAGGGTCGAAGGTCCCCGCGGACCAGGACGCGAGCGCCGCGACGAGGTCGACCGTCACGGCGGCACCAGCCGGGGAGAGACTCGAGGCTGACCAGGCCGCTGACGCCGCGACGAGAGTTACAGACGCCGCGTCCGTAGCCGGAGACGCCGCCCGCGCTGACCACGCCGCGGTCGCGGGGAAGAGCGTCGCGGTCGCTCCGGCGAGGGCTGGCGCGAGTGTCCGGGCTGACCACGCCGCGGTCGCGGCGATGATGTCGACCGTCGCCGGGTTCGTTGCCGTGACCGGCAGCGCGGACCACGCCGCGAGCGCCGGCACGAGCGTCGCGGTCGGCGCGGCTCCGGTCGGCGTGATCGGCCGCGCTGTCCACGCGGCGGGCGCCGCGGTCAGGGTCGCGGTGCCGGGATTCGACAGAGCGACTGGCCGCGACGACCACGCCGCGACCGCGGCGACGAGCGTCGCGGTCTGCGCGGCGGTACTCGGAGATGGGGCACGCGCGGACCATGCCGCGGTCGCGGGAACGAGCGTGACGGTCTGCGGCCCCGGTGGCGCCAGCGGACCGAGCAGTAACGCCGCGGGGTTGACCGCGGGTGCCTTGTAGAGGAACCCGACGACTGCCTGCGACCAGTCCGACGTGGCGTCGTCGGCGCTCGTCGCCCATGACGCGGTGCCGTTCGTGTCCCCGACGTTGGTCAGGTAGGTGTACGCGGCCATGACGTGCGCTCGGAGTCCCGCGCCGCCCGTCGCGTTCACGCCGGTTCCGAGGCCGGTCAGTCCCGTGGGTGCGCCGCCCGTCTTGGCCGCGGTCGCGGCGTTCATCGACAGGGCGAGGAAGTTCAGGCAGATCGCGTGACCGCCCGCGGCCGTCTTGCCGAGCACCTGCGGCGTCGCGTCGTTGAGGCCGTTCGTGCCGCCCGACCCGCCCGAGAGGCCGTCCGTGCCGCGAAACGGGGTCGTATCGCGCACGACGACGAACACCGTGCAGCAGTTGACGGACGACGCGGCGTCGGAGAACGTCCACACCCAGGACGCCCACGCGGTCTGCGCGTTGCGGGGGTCCTCGACCTGATACACGTCGATCGTCCACGACCGAGCGTTGACCGTGCCGGTGCTCGACGCGGCCAGCGTGCCCCATCCCGCGGGAGAGGTGATCGTGACGTTCGCAGCGCGGAAGATGAACGCCACGATCTTGTCGCCGCGGCGCAGGTCTTGCGGCCGACGGCCGACGTTGCCGTCGAGTCCGATGCCGTTCGCGCCGAGGTTCGTCGCTCCCGAGTATCCGAAGTCAACGATGCGGGGGAACACGCCCGCCGCCTACGTGATCTGGAAGCCGGAGACGCGGACGTGCAAGTCGTCCGCCGCTGCGAACTGATTGTGGTTCCCGCGGCACACGAGGTCGAGGAACAGGTCGTCGTGACCCGACCCGGATCGGAACGGCACCCACAGGTTCGACACGGACGCAGCGCGGATGCCGCCGAAGTCCGTCAACGCCGGGAAGATGACGACCCCGCCGGCGATGAGCTTCACCATGTCGGCGTCGGACCACGCCGCGGCCGCGTTGTCGGCCGCGGGTGTCGTCGAGTCGGAGAAGATGTGAAGGTCCGCCGCGACGACCACGTCACCGTCATCGAATACCGATACGCCGGTGATGACGCCGTACCCGTTGTTCGCGCCAGCGACGGTCGCGAGGGTTTTCTCGGCGCCGTACTGGTCGCCCGCGGTGTACGGCGTCGCTCCCGTCGTGAGTCCCGTCCAGTCGACGGTGAGGTCGAACGGCGTGAACGTCGCCACGGACTACCCGACCTTGATCGGGCTACCGCACGTCGGGCACACAGCGACTTGATGCTCGACAGGGTCGTCATCGACGATCACACGGTTGTACGTCGGCTCCCACGACGGGTTCGGCCGCCCGACGAGTTCGTCCCACTGGTCACGGGTCAGCGACGCGCCCGAGGCCGACAACTGGTCGGCCATCGTCGGGTGCTGCCCGCGCTCGTCGATGACGGCCGCGTCGTACGACGCCTGCGACACCCGCGTGTGAACTTCCGCCTCGAACGGCCCATCGACCGGGCACTCGTAGGTTCCCATCAGGTCAACCTCAGAACGTCACTCGGGGTCGCGACCGTGAGCGGCTGCCCGTTCGTCACGACCGGGAAGCCCGCATCGTGGTACGAGATCAGCCATCGTGTCGCGTCCGTGCCGCCCCCTTCGTCGTAGACGACCGCTGCGACCGCGGAACCGTCCGTGCCGGCAGGGACACCGAGGTTCGTGAACACCACGTCGTTCGCGTCGAGGTTCGCCCGGTTGTTGGTGTCGTCCTCCGTGACCGACTCGCCCGTGAGCGCGACCCGGGCGTAGTTCGTCGCGATCATCTCCGCGACGGACCCGACCGCGAGCAAGTCCGCGACCGAGTTCAGGTCCGGGTCGTACGCTCCCGCGGCCGTCGACTCGAGCAGCAGCATGCGCGGGTCGCCCGAGTCCCAATCCGTCAGCCCTGACGCGCTCCGGAACTTGAAGCGGTTGTAGACCGTCTCGTTCGCCACGCCAACCTCCTAGCTCGCCCCGGCGTCGGGCGCAGGTGGCTACGAGTGCGGCAGCGGGACGTACCCGACGGGCGCCGGGCAGATCGGCAGGGCGTCGTCCCCGAAGTCGAAGTAGCAGTAGTCCCCGACATCCTCCGTGAGGAAGAAATCGTTGAAGGGGCCGTTCCCGATGTTCGGGTTCGACTGCGAGTAGCCCGAGTACACGGGGAGGGACACGTCGTCCTCTCGGGTGTACCCGGCAGGGGAGAGGAAGCACCTCGGGAGCACGACCCGCTGGTACGGGTACGGCTCGGCCGGCTGGTCGCAGTCCTGCAACTCGGACCACAGTTCGAGGCAGACGGCGCCGCGCTGCTCGCCCGTGCCGCAACCTGCGGCGGGACGGATGCCGCGACCGGTCGAGTTCCCGCCCGTGTCGGTCAGCAGGTCGGCCTGACCGCCGAGGAGGATCTCGGTGAGGCGCGCGTCGTCGCGGCAGAGCGTGAGCGTGAACGTCGTCCACTTCACGTCGTCGGGACGCTTGCGGTTCACGCACGGGTTGCCCGCCGCGTCGCGACGGAAGATGCTCGACCCTTCCTCCGTCTCGAAATCGTGCTCGAACGTCGAGACACCACCGCAGACGACGAACCCGCCCGTCGCGTTGAAGTAGTCGGGGGTTCCGTCGGTACGAAGCCGGCCGACGCGGACGGCGTTCACGCCGATGATGGATTCCATGTCACGACCTCCGGGTCGAGCTCGGCCGACGGAATGTCGACTGCTTCTGGAAGTGCCGCACGACCGGAGGTCGCGGCGGTAGCGCGCGTGCCGGTGCCGCCGCGGGCGACCTCGGCACCGAGGGAGTCCCCTTGCAGGGGCACGGCGACATCAGGACGCCGCCAGGGACACGGGAGTGATCGCTCGAGCGGCGAACACGGGGCAGGGATCGAACCGGACGATCGCCGGGCGTTCCGCGAGGACTTCCGTCACGTTCCGGCGAAGCTCCGCCGCGGTGACCGCCTCCTCGGGCAGGAACGGGTCCGCGAGGGCGTACTCGACCGGACCCGAGACGTAGACCCAGACCTCGTCATCCGCGGTGCCCTGGTACTCGACGGGGTCTGCCTCGGGGTCGAGCGCGGGGCCGAACCCGTCGGGACCTTCGGTGCTCTCCCCGAACGGGTACCCCGGCCCGGGTGAGACAACCGACCCGAGCGGGCCGCGGTAGACGCTCCCCTCGAGACGAGCGACGACGGACCCGCCGGGGACGCCGCCGAGAGCGCCCGTGAGCATCACGGACGGGATATGCAGGGTCGCTCCGCCGGCGCCGCCTGTCGCGGTCTCGTACCGGGCGAGAAGGACCGCGACCGCGTCATCGAGGTCGACGGCGCTTCCACCGGGCGAGATGTCCGTCGCGACGCGTCGCAACGTCGGCTGCTCGGCCGAGTCGGGGAGTCCTTCACCCATCCAGAGCGCGCGAGCGAACCGGAACGCCGACTTCGCTTCCACCGTGACGCGTGCCTGCCGCTCGAGCTCGTCTCGATCGAGTCGGAAGTCGCACGAGAGCGGGACGTAGATCATGAACGGCCACGCCTTGACCGCACCGTCACCGTTGACGGGGAGGTCCTTCTCGGCGTCGCCTTCCGGGCACCACGGCCACGAACTCGCCGGCTGACACGAGATGTCCTCCCAGGACACACCCGACCGCCACGACGCACGCGACGGGGTGACCGTGTTCGGCAAGTCGCTCGGCCCCGGCAGATCGACCGGCGCGTCGGCTTGGGTGCCGAACCCGTCGGCGGACCGGTCCCGAGCAACGGTGAGGATGCTCGGGACCGGAGGCTGCGTCTCGATCGGTGCGACTGGCTGCACCGGCTCTCCTCCCTCGCTACCGCGTACTCGTGGACCGGACCGTCGTCGGACGCGTCTCCGCTAGGAGATGCAGCCCTGCGGCTCGAGGAGGCCCGCACGGGACCCGTCGGCGCAGAGCGTGACGTCGAGGCTGAACCACGGGTTCGGACCCTGCTTCGCGAGGAACAGGAACTCCTCGGTGAAGTATTGGGTCTTGTTCATCCGCAGGAGCCGCGAGTCGGTCGTGGTCCCCGTGTTGATCTGCCCCGACTCGGAGTAGAGGGCGTCGGCCGGGTCGACGAGACGCACGCGGTACGTGCCGTCGAGGTTCGGCAGGTCGCCCGGTGCCGCACCCACCGGAGGCAGGACGGGGAACGGGAGGCCGGGCTCGCCAGCCGCGGACGCGTCGAGGGACATGACCACGTCGCTGACGCCGACGACTCGCTCGCGGATGTACTCGAGCGCCCCCGTCACGTCCGTCTCGTAGCCACGCGACGCGAGGTCGATCGTCAGGAGCGCCACGGCACCCGGCGGGATGATCGCCGTGTACCGGGTCTCGTCGATCCGGTTCGCGAACGTCCCCTGTGCCATCGCCGTGTTCAGCGCACGGATCAGCGTCGGCGCTGCTCCGTAGTACCCGTCGACCGAGTAGCGGTGTGACAGGGCGTCGATGCGTTGCAGCACCCGAGCTTCCTTCGTCCGCGCTCGGAGCGCCGCGAGGGCGTTCATGAGGTTGGCGACGTTCTCGGGGTTGCTCATCTCGGTCGTGATGTCCCAGATGAGGCAGGCGGTCACGGCTTCTGCCTTGATCTCCTCGGGCGTCGGGCACTCGATCTCGACACACGGCTTCCACGTGTCGGCGTCGTCGGCGTCCACCGCGGCCTGGTCCGTCTCGTCCCAGAGCGCCACGGCACCCGCGACGGCCGAGAGCTCGACCGAACGGAGGAACTGGAAGGCGAGCCGACCAGCCGGCCGTGCGGGGAAGATGCCCGTCACCGGCTCCGAGGTTCCGAACCCGTCGGGGATGTCCCGGATGATGTCGAACGGCCCGCAGATCGTCGCCATGCGGGCGACGTCACCGGCCGCGCGAGCAGCCATGAACTCCTCGCGGGTCTCCCGGATCAGGCGGGAGTTGTGCTCGACCGAACCGCGACCGAGGAGGTCCGGCAGGTCGATCGCCGTACCGAGTTCCTCGAACGGCTGCACCGACGCGAGGACGGTCCGCGCCTTCGACCGCTTCGTCCGGTCGAACGCCTCACCGAGGTCCGCGAGGGACATCTCGCCGCCGACCTGCGACCGGTTCGATGACACGGCAGCGACGAGCGGCACACGGTGCCGGGGACGGCCGGCCGACGCCTGCTGCGCCGCCGCGGACTGCGCGCCACGCGCTGCGGCGACCGCCGCGGCCGAGGGACGCGCGGGCGTCACGGACGCGACCGGCACCGGAGGCGACGGGAGCGGCGTCTCTGCCGCGATCTCCTCCGCGAGGCTGGTCGCACCCTCGGTGATGCGCTGCTGGTCCGCGATCCGACGGTTCACCTCTTCGAGGATGCGCGCCCGGTCGGCCTGGTACCGCTGGACCCGCTCGAGATCGGCGTCGGTGCGGACACCCGCTCCGATGAGCTCGTCGCGTGCCTCACCGAGCGCGTTGTGCAAGCTCGTGAGGTCGTCGCCGTCGAGGGACGCCAGGTCCTCGGGGGCCGACGGCCCCTGGTCGCCCTCGTCACCGAGGTCGCCCTCGTTGCCTGCGGCGTCGGCGCCCGGAGCGCCTTCGGGGACGCCGGGCGCGTCACCCGCGCCGTCGTCGCCCTCCGCGGGCGGCGTCACCGGCAGGTCGTCGCCGTCGCCGCCGCGGATGCCGCCCGCAGCCTGGATGGCGGAGAACTGTGCGCGGCCCCGGTCGGAGAGACCACTCAGAAGGACTTGCGTCTCGTCGTACATCTCGGGCGTCTCCCGGTTCCTGCGGCAAGATGGCCGCGGCTTCGACTTGGGGACCGCCCGCTCGATGGCGAGACGTTCGTACCGCTACCCGTCGCACAAGGGCGATCGGGGTGACTTCTCGTTCTGCGGCGGGACGATAGCACGCTCCGCCGCGGAGTGGTGGACCCCGCCTACGTCGCGGCGGGGATGGTCGGCAGTGCCGGCTCTTCGGCCACGAGTGCGGCGGCCGCAGCTTCGAGCCGCGCTGCCTCCGACTCGATGAGTTGCGAGGCGAAGTCCTCGAGCGCCGCGACGCGTTCCACGAGGCCATCGAACTCCTCGCGGGTGACCGCACCATCGGCCGGAGCGTCCTCGGTCGGGGGGACCGCCTCGGGTGGTACGGCATCCTCGGGAGCGGCCGTGACCGCACCGTCGGACGCGGCAGCGACGGCCGCCGCGGCAGCTTCCGGCGTCGGAGCACTCTCGGCGCCGATCGGTACCTCGAGTTCCGTGCCGTCCGGGAATGTGACCTTCGCGTTGCCCATCTCGGGTTCCTCCCTGACGATCCGGGTTCCGCCGGGGAGGGTAGCGGACCACCCTCGCGGCGTGGTGGACGCCGCTCGTACCCGGATGGGTGCAGCGACGACGAGCTCGTGCTCCGGCCCCGCGCGGAGACCTTCGGCGGACGCGACGCGGAGTCCAGCGGTCGGAAGTGGGAGACCCGGGCGGGTCACCAGCGTCGGGCCGACGCAGTCGTACCCGTCGGCTTCACGCACGGCCGCGGCGGAGACCCCGTTCGCCTTCCACCAGCCTGGCCCGAAGTCCGGGCGCCAGTCTCCGGAGAGGGAGCACCGTCGGAGCAACGCCACGTCACCGTAGGTGAGGCCAGGGACAAGGGCGCCGGCGACCCACCCGCCGCGTTCGTCGTCTCCGGCGAGACAGACGATCATCTGCGCGTCGGGGTCGGCGTAGTGCTTCTGCGCCTGCTGCCAGTTGATCCACGGCGATGCGTGCCCGTGCGTGTTCCCGATCACCCCGCAGCGGAGTAGGAGACCCCCCTCGAGGACTACGTCGTTCTGGTGGAACGCGGCGTAGCCCGTCGGGGACGGCTTCGGGCAGGCGTCCGGCATGTGGACGATGCACTGCCCCTTCTCGTAGAACCAGCCGCCGATACGTCCCTCGTCCGTGACCGTGAGCTTGAGGATCGGTGGGGCGCCGGGTACGTCCTGCCTGTCCGACCCGAGACCCTGCTCTTCGCGGTATGCGGCGACCCACGTCGGCGGAGTGAACCACTCGGCCGGCGGATACTCCGGGGTCGGGAACGGCTCATCGAACGGTGCTGTCGCCATCGCGAGCCGGGTACGAGCGGCAGCGAAACGCGCAGACGCCGCCGCAGTCCGCGAGGACGACGGCGGCGTCTGGCATCCGCAGCTTGGGCCCGTGTCCACGACGGGAGCGTAGACCCTCGACTACGGCGCGCTCCGGAACTTTGGGTTCAGTCGTTGTACACGGCTCGCTCTGATGGCTCGGGGGTAATCAGGGTCCTTCGGCTCGCTCTGCTCAGTCGGGGTGATCCGGTTCTTCGGCTCGCTCTCACACGACACGGGATACGTCCTCTTGGGCGGCTCGCTCACACAGGTCGGGGCGATTCTGCTTGGTCGGCTCGCTCAACGACAGCGGGATAGGTTCGTTGGTACGGCTCGCTCGTTCGACAACGGGACGGATCGAGTTCTGCGGCTCGCTCACCACTTCCGGTGCGGGTCGAGAAGTACGGCTCGCTCTCGCATGACGGGGTTGGTCGCTTCGTACGGCTCGCTCCTACGACTCTGGGGTTGGTCCGCTTGTACGGCTCGCTCGGACAACTCGGGGTTGATCTTCACGTTCGGCTCGCTCGCGCGTTTCGGGGTGGGGTCGCGTTTTCTCGGCTCGCTCTTGAAGTTCGGGGTGCTTCTACTCGGCGGCTATCCGAACAGTCGACGAGCGAGACGCCCGGTGAGTTTCCCGTAGAGACGACGCGCGATCCGCCGGCCGATACGACCCCGACGAATCGCCTTGTAGTCGTTCCACAGGCGGAGTCCCGCGTAGACGTTCGACTGCACGCTCATGGTCGCACGTCCCCCGTGGACAGCATCACTCCGAGCGTGACGAACGCGGTCAACACGGCGACCGCGAGCGCGAGACCGACGATCTGCCAGCCGGTCATGCCGGGCGCGCGATCCGGTGGGCATGTCCGAGGTGCTCAATCGCGTACGGCACCGGAGCGGCCGTCCCGTAGTGCGCCTCGTACAGAACCTCGTGTAAGTGCGAGAGGAAGAGCTTCGTCGCGTACCGGCGGGCACGCTGGTCGAGTTGCCCGGGTGCGAGATGCCCCGACTCGAGCGTGCGACGCAACGTCGGGTCCGTGATCCTCTGACGCTCCAACTTCGTGGCGGCCGCCGCGGCGTTCCCGCCCGCGAGGTCACGGTCGACCTCGTATTGCTTCCGGTCGCGGTAGACCTTCCCGTAGAACGCGTCGTCTCGACCGCTGACCTTCACGAACGACGCGCCGATCTTCCATGCGAGTACCTTCGCCTCGGCGTTCCACGGACGTTTCTCGCCCTTGCCCCACGTCACGGAGGGATCGAGGCCGAAGAACCGCCAGATGGACCCGAACGTCGGTGCCTTCGTGATGTCGATGTGCGCGACGCATCCCGCGGCGAGGATCGCGCCGATACCGACCTGTGACCTCGCCCACGTCGCGCCCGCGTCGGACGCAGTCCAAGCGTCGAGCGCGGACGTGACCTGCCGTTCGATCGTCGCGAGTTGCGCGTGGAAGTGGTCGAGCAACGCCGTGGGTCGCTCCGCGCGGGCGAGGGCGCTGGACTGGTTCCCGAGAGCGATGCGGTGCTCCTGCACCCTGTAGTAGAGGTCAACGAGTCCGTGGACTTCGTCTCTGCCGAGATCCGACGCGATCGACCGCACGTCGCGTGCGAGTCGATCCAGCGCCGAGAGCTCGACTGGTTGGTCTAACGTCGTCACGTTGCTCCTCCTCGATCGAGGTTGCGACCACGCCCCCCGGACGTTCTCGAGCGTCGCGGGGGGCTTCTCGTTGGTACGCGAACTATACACGGATGAGCGTCGTACCCCCGGACGATGATGCAGAGACCGGGCCGGGGCACGGTTGCCGGGGTCTCCCTGATCAAGAGTCCCTCGGGGGTTCGACTCCCCTCCGGTCCACCATCGCTCTAGGCTCTAGGGGCTAGAGGAACGGTCCCGACCTCGCGTCGGGTGGTGGACCCCCGCCGGTAACCCCGGCCCTGCGTACAGCGGCGACAGGACGGCTCCGGCTGATCACCGGAGCCGTCGCCGCGTCATACGTCGGGAGGCGGGTTCGACCGTTCCTCTTCTGCCGCGAGATGCGCGTCGAGGCGCTGACGGAGCGCGATGACTTCGATCGCCGTGTCCTCTGCCATACCCGACGCGACCGCGGCGTTCGTCGCTGCTGACGCTGCGAGCGTCCGGGTCTCGTCAGCGATCGCCGCAGCGTGAACCGCTTCGGTGCGGGCATCGGTCGCTGCCGCCGCCGCGGTGTCGGCCTTCCGGTCGATGCTGTCGACCACGTCCCGGAGCGACCCGCCGTGGTTCGGGCGGAACTCCGCCGCGATGTCCTGCAAGGCGGGGGCGACTTCCGCGATCGCGGCGAGGACGGGAGCGTCATCGAGAAGCTGGTTCGCGACCGTGATCGTGTCCGCGAGTCGGTTCACGGCTCGGATCGAGGGACGTATCGCCTTCCGCCAGATCGTCCAGAGCGACCCGACCACGAGCGCGGTGACGACGACTGCGTCGACCCATGCGATGTGAGTCACCGGACGATCTCCATGCCCTCGACCTCCGCTCGCGTGAATCCACGGCGGAGCGTAGTGGTGACCGAGCTACTCGGTGGGGACGCTCCGACCCACGCGTCGGACAACCTCGGGTCGTTCCGCGCGGCGACCCGGGTACGTGACGCGACCCGGGCGAGGGGTCTCGACCGCGACGCACATCGTTGACCAGACGAGGTCGAGCGCGGACGTGTCGCTGCCGATGAATCGTCGTGCGTGTCGCGCGTTGTCGGGATGGTTCAGGATCGACGGTCCCTGCCGGTGATCCACCAGTGACGGCAACGAGTACCGCGCCGTCATGCCGGTCACGCGCATGGCAACGGAGAGACGGAAGTCGTACTCCGCGGGTCGCGCGCGGTCAGCGGCGTGAACGAGCGCGTCGAGTGCTGCGACGGGAAACGCGGTGCCGACCCCCCACATCAGCCGTTCGGAGAGCACCCATGACGCGCCGGCGCGTTCCGCTGCCGTGACTGCCCGTTCGACGGCGGCACCGTAGGGTCGAACGGCTCCGAGATAGAGGCCGATGACTTCGCTCTCCGTGTGACGCGCTGCGAGGTGAGCGACAGACGCGCGGAAGTCGCCGCAGACGATCGCGTCGTCCTGTACGACGACGTGCCACTCGGCGGACGGGTCGTACGCGAGTAACGCCCGCCGGCCGGTCTCCCACTCGCGGTTCTCCTGATCCCAGGCGACCTCGACGTGCCCACCGATCGACGCGAGGAGGTCCTCGACCATCGCAGCTCGTCGTGGGTGTGCCATCACCGCGACTGAGACCTTCGGGGGGGCAAGCGGCGTGAGGGACCGGTCGCGAACGACGCGACGCATCGCGGCCGGGATACCCGACGCGTCGAGGTACGCGGCGGCGACGAGCTCGTTCTCGCGGCTTGCCCGGTGTCCCGTCCGTCGTGGCATCGGCGGATGCCAGAGGTGGATCATCGGGGCACGGAACCGGACGCACGGGCCGGCCAGCGTGTCGAGCGCGCGAGCAAAAGAGATGTCCTCGCCGCCCCACTCGGTGAACCGCGGGTCGATCCCGCCGGAGAGATCGAAGCTTGCACGGGAGCAGACCACGATCCCGCCGCCAGCAGGTCCGATGGTGCCGTTCTGCTCAGCTAGGGGCAACCGGACCGGGCGGGGAGTCGGGTCGAACTTCCCGGCGTACAGGGACGCCGTCGTCTCGGCGGAGAGACGGAACACCTCTCGGTGCGGCTGCGACCAGGCGGCGCCGTCTGCAACGGCCGAGACGCAGCGGTCGAGGGCTTCCGCAGCGACGTAGAGGTCGGCGTCCGCGATCACGAAGATGTCGCCCGTCGCGCGAGCTACTGCGGCGTCGACAGCGGAACCCTTCGACCAGGGACCGTCCGTGCCGCCATCAACGACGAGTTCCCACTCGGGGTGCTCGGCCTGGTAGCGGCTCCGGACGTACTCCCAGGCGCGGTCGCGGTGCGGGTCACCTGACCGGAAGGGAACGACGAGCGAGACCGTCACAGGCGGACGATGCGGACGATGTGCTCTGCGTCGTACGCGCAGCGGGTCCCTTCGACGCGCTCGACCTTGGCGTCCATCCCCGGCTCGAGCCGGTCGAGGAGGTCCTCGATCCGGAACGCGATCACGGGCACGTCTCGGAAGTCCGGCTCCGTCATCAGGACCTCGGTCCGTTCGACCAGCGGCGTGAAGAGCACGACGCAGAGCCGCCGGGAGAAGCTCTTCACCGCGTTGTCGAGGATCGTCTCCCACTCGTAGGAGTGCTCGAGGACGTGGCGGAGGAGGATGCACGTCGCGTCGCTCTGGTACGCCGCGAGATCCGTGACGATGTCGGCGTGCGGGGTATGTGACCCGTCGATGCCGCGGTACTGCTGGTCGGCGCGGACGAACGGCCGGAGCGCACCGCCGCCGCATCCCCAATCCTCGATGAGCGCGCCGGGTCCGATTTCCGCGAACCACTCGCCGGCCATGCGGTACGTGACGGGGTCGCCGTAGAGGAACGGCCGGTTCGGGTCGAGGTCGGCGTAGAGCTCGTCCCACGCTCCGACGTTCTGCACGGTCGGCTGATCGGTCACCTGCCCTCCACGAAGGTTGTCGTCCGGTCCCCGACGTAGTCCGGCGGGGGGTCCTCGGTGTAGTAGTACGCCGCGAGCGACCGGCGGGGGACGACCGGCCGTTCCCACGGGTTCGGATGGCCGTGGAGCGTGTCATGCGCCGTCCGGAAGATCACGAGCCGGTTGTGCAACGGATCGACGCGGAGACCGGTCGGGGTACCTGCTCGCTCGAGCACGAGCTCGCCGCCGTCGCCTGGCTTCCAGCCCTCGTTCAGGAAGAGAAGGACGTTCAGACGGCGGTAGAGACCCCGGTTGGAGAAGTCGGTCGAGGAGTCCGTGTGAACGCCGAGGAACCCGCCCGCGAGCGTCAGGTGCAGCCCTCCTCCGACAAGGTCGGGGATCAGCGCCTCGATGCCGGTCAACTCGGAGAGAGCACCGACGAACGGCGCGCTCGTGAGGACCCGGAGAAGTCGTCCGCATCCGGGGACCTCGTACGCCTTCTCGTCGTCGTACTGCGCCTTCCTGACCTCGTGCGGGGCATCGAACCAGTGCCAGCGGGAATCGCTGGGGGGCGGGAACCAGACGAGGGCGTCATCGAGGTCGACAGGGTCGAACCAGTCGTCCACGATCGCGTGCGGGAACGGCTCCGCCGAGGCGAACGCGGCGGGGTCGCTGAACGGGGCACGGAAGTCCACGGGCTCTCTCCTATTAGAACTAATAGCTACCGGTCGGTGCCGGGGACGTGAGGGTGGATCGTCAACCACCGGTTGCCGAGCAGTACCTCGCCAGCAGCGGTCGGGCTGCCGACTTCCCGCGCGCCCGAGCGCGACCGGGAGAAGTTCTGCGGCGCTCGCGCGACTCGCGAGCGGGTGCGGTGCTCGATCTGCCCGACGGGGAACACGGCCGGTCGGATACCGAGGCGACGAGCGACGACGGGGAACGAGAGTTGATCCTGCATCGACCAGCGGACGCACTCGTCCCACCATGCCTCCCCGAGCGGTATCGCGTCGCGGGTCCAGACGATCGTGCCGCACGCGTACAGCCCGCCGTGTTCCGGGTGTCCCTCGGCGCGATAGGACGCGACCTGCTCGAGCACGGGTTGGTCGGCGTACCGATCGTCGACGCTCTCGTACGTCAACGCCGCCTTCGCCTCCTCGTAGATGCAGTCCCGGCGGGGATGCGCCCAAGCTGCGACGGGACGCTCCTCGAGGGACGCGATCGCCTCCGCAGCGAAGCGGGGGTTCGTGACCTCCATCGACGCGTCGATCCAGATGGCGTACCTCGCGTCGTCGTCCCATTCTCCGACGCCGAACGGGTGCGTCTTGTACCACTTCGCCGCGAGGTTCCGATGCAACTCCGGGTTCGGGAACTGCTGGATCGTCGTCCACGGTGCCGGGGCGACCTCGTCGATGTCCGTGAAGTAGACCCACTCGACAGGGATCGACTGTTCGACCTGCGGCCACGCTCGGTCACGCCCGCCGTAGTTCGCCGTATACGCGCGGACGGTCACGGCATCTTCCGCTGCTTCGCTACCCCGGGTCGCTTCGCGAACACCTGCCGCCGCTGGTACCGCGGCTGATCCCCCCAGAGCGGCGCTCGGTCGGAGAAGAGCTTCCGGGAGAGCATCGACTTCGACCGGCCCCGCCGGTACGTCTCGTCGTCGGGCGCCTTGTTCCCCATCGGGTGAAGGTGCTCGACGTGGGCGTCGAACGCATGGCCGTACGCGCCGCGGTGGATCGCCGTCCTCACCAATTCATCGTCGCAGAATTCGTGGTAGTAGCCCTCGTGGTAGATGGCGCCGGGCTGATCGGAGACGGCGCAGCAGTCGGCGTACCAGCGGGCAACGAGGGAGTGCGTCGAGTGCTCGCCGGCGATCGTCCTCGGGTTCGTGTCATCGACGGTGCCGACGACGCCGACGCGTCGGCACTCGACGCATCCCACGGCCCGTGTCGTTGGGCACGCGAACGGTTGCTCGCCCTCGTAGTGACATACGTCGCCGTCCTGGCAGGGGCACGTCTCGTCGCCGTGTGGGCAGACCGTCAACGCGCGCGCGGCGTGGTACCAGCCGGGCGTGTAGCGAAGGTCGTCCGCTGCCGTGAAGATGAACGGCTCTGTCGTCGCCTGATACCCGGCGTTGATCTTCCGGGCGTAGTCGCCCTGTCCGCCGCCTGCTCCGGGGAGGAGGAGGTAGTCGACGTCGAGCAGGTCGTCGAGCGCGTCGATGACGACGCGGTCCTCGACGGACGCGACGAACAGGAAGTGCGCGGCCGGGACGGTATCGAGTGCCGACGTGAGCACGCGAGCGAGGTTCGTGGTGCGACGCCAGACCGGCGTCACGATGACGAGGTCTGAACCGTCGTGCGGCTCACTCATGGCGAAGGACGATCCAGTCGTGGGTTTCGATCGGGCACCACGAGCGGTAGAGGTCGCGGGCTTCGTGGTCGCGAATGATTCGGAGACCCGCAGCGCGCGCCGCGGCGCGGACCGTCATCTCGTGGAAGGTCACCGCACCGGGGTAGACCCACTCGTCTCGCGCGGTCTCGTCCGCGAAGTTGTCAACGAGGTTCACTGACGCCATCCCGAACGAGCCGTCATCTAGCCGGCGACTCATCGAGTCCATGAACTGCCCGAGTTGCTCGTGTGACGCGTGCGACAGGACCGAGTGCGAGAACACGAAGTCGTACTCGCCCGCGCCGAGGTCTCGTGCGTAGAAGTCTGTCGCGGTCGAGAACTTCGCTCCGCTGAGCCGCACGAGTTGGTCGAGGACGGAGTCGTCCGCGACGGCTGCCTCGCGGAGATGCGCGTTCGGGTCCACGCCGGCGTACGTGCCCGTGTCGAGGTAGACGAGCAGTGCCTTCGCGAGATGCAGCGTGCCGCAGCCGATCTCGAGGATCGTGCTTGACGGGGCAAGTCCCTGTCGGAGCAGCAGCACGAGTTGTGCGAGTCCCGACGTTGGGGTCGTCCCGACGTACGAGCGTGCGGCGTCGATCGCGGGTCCAGCGCGGTCAGTCACGACGCCATGCTCGTGGTCGTAGGTGCTCGTACACGGTCACAGCGACGGCGATGCACCAGGAACCGAGGTACCCGACGAACGGCTCGACGCGGCGACGGGAGGACCGGCATCCCACAGTGGCCGTCACTTACGCGGCGACGAGCACGATCGGGAGACCGGGGAACGCACGCTTCGCTCCGCGGCGGATGCCCTGACGGAACGAGTACCCGCCGTCGATCCCGCCGGGGACTGCCTCGACGACGTTCCCGCTCGTGTTGACCTTCTGGCCGAACCACCGGCCGTTCGCGTCCTGCCATATCTCGACGCGTGCCTGCTGACGGGGCATCGTTCCTCCCGAGGTGTCGCGGGTCGGGTCGGGTCGCTAGGACGACGCTACCCCGTTCGACGCGACCGTGCGGGGAGCGTTCCGGACCGCCGCGAGCGGACCGCTGCCGTGGTAGGAACGAACTCGGTCGGCCATCGCGGCGACAGCACGGTCGGGGTCATCGAGGTACGGCTTCGCTGCGTCGAGAAGTTCGGCGTGGGTGAGGAGACCACGGCCGGCGTCGGGGAAGTCCGACGGGCACGGCGAGTCGATCACGAGTTCGACCATGCGGCGCGCCTGACGGTTGTCGAGCGGGAGGAACTCCTCGATCAAGTCGGCACGTCCAGGGCGGATGAGCGCCGGGTCGAGCGCGTCGAGATCGTTCGTCGTCATGATCGTGATCAGCCCGTGTGGGGTCGCCATCCCGTCAAGGGCGTTCAGTAGCCCGGAGAGCGTCGCTCCCTTCCGGTTGTCGTCGCGGTCCGTGGCGGCCGACACCACGTCGATGTCCTCGAGGATGAGCACGGAGCGAGGGTCCACGGTCCCGAGGAGTTGCACGAGTCGGTCGTCGCCGTCGAGGTCGGAGAGCGTCACGAGGTGTACGTCGAGGCCGAAGTGCGAGGCGAGCGCCCCCGCGAGTGAGGTCTTGCCGCACCCCGGGGTTCCGTAGAAGAGGAGTCCGTGATGCCACGGGACCCCGACCCGGGCGTAGAGCGCCTCCGACGCGAGGAAGCGGGCGAGGTCAGCGACGATCCGGTCACGCTGCGCGTCGGGGAGGATCACGGAGTCGAGCGTGCGGGGGGCAAGTTCGCGGACGCGGGACCACTCGCCCCACCGGGTACCGATCCACATGCGGGGTCTGACGGTCTCGCCTGCGAGGACAGTCTCGGAGAGGCCGCGAAGGAACTTGAGGACAGCGTCGCGCGCGCCCTCGCCGTAGCACGTGAACGTGAGCTTCGTCATCGACCGGGACCAGCCCTCGTCATGCGAGTTCACCGTCAGGGAGAGTCCCTCCCCGAACGACGATTTCCGGTCGACCTTCACCGTGACGCGGTGACCACCGAGACGGACGACATGCGCGGTCTCGCCGTCGAACCCCGTGAGCATGGTCGGCGCTGCGACAGGGATCGGGTCGTACACCTGAGCGGGCGTCGGAGGCGCGGGCGAGTCAGACCCCGAGGCGGTCGCGGCTCGGCGGGTGCGGACCGTGACCGCACGTCGCGATCGAGGGCGGACCTCGTCCGTGAACCACTCGAGGAGCGGCTCGTAGAGCTCGTCCGTCGCCGGGACCGCGACCGTGTACGTCGCTCGCCCTCGTCCCCACTGGTACGCCTTGCGGCTGATCTCCCACGCGGCGAGACCGACGGTCAGCCCACGGGCTGCGCGTCGTGCCCGGGGGGAGCGTGCCGTGCCGAGCGCGTCCCGGAGCCACGGAAGGGGAGCGTTCGTGGACGGGACGCCTTGCTCGAGTGCCGCCATGCTTTCGTCCTCCTCGATCGAGTGCCCGAGTCTACGGGGCTACGGGCGTAGTACGCCCGTAACTCAGGCGAGCGCGTCGATGAGGGTCGAGAGGGTCGAGTCGACCTGCGCTATCTGCGCGCACGTGCAGCCGAGATGATCCGCCGGCTGGAAGAACGGCCACGTCCCCGGGTCCGGCCACGGACCCGGGTTCACGTACGCCGGGTCGGTCTCCGGGTTGTTCGTCCGGTGCCCCTCGAGGCGGAGGTGCGGGTCGAACGTCGTCTTGGGCGACGCGTAGAAGCCGTGGACCCAGACGTACTCCGTGGGTGCCTGCACGAGCCGGTCGCTGACCTTCGCGAGGCGTCCCGCTTCGCGAGTCCCGGCAGGCTTCGCGGTGGAGAGGATCACGTCGAGACGGACCGAGAGTTGCGACCGGATCGACGCGTCGAGCGGGATACGTCTCGTCGGTCGGAGTTCGGGCAGAAGGTCGGGGGATTCCCCGAGCGCGCCGAGAGCGGAACCCTCGGCGACGGCGAGCGTCGCGCCGACGATCGAGGCGGGGACCGCGCCGGAGACCTCGCCGGGGCCGTTCGGGTTCGCTGCGTCGGTGCCGGCGAGGATACGACCGCGGGCGAGGGCGAGCAGTGAGGCAGCGAGGAACATCGCGGCGGCTGCGGAGGTCTCGTCGTCCTCTGACGCTGCCCCGAGGGCAGACGGGTCGTACCCGGCGTCCTGAGCGACCTGACGTTGCTCCTCACGGGCGTACGCCAGCCATGCCGCTGCCTGCCCCTGGAACTCATCGAACGCTCCACGGAGAAGCTCGGCCTCCGTGATGCCGAGCGTCCCGAAGAACGGCCGGAGACCCTCGCCCTGCTCGAACGCTGCTCTCACGGACGCGGCGAGTCCCCGACCATGCTTGTTCGCTGCCTTCGTTCTCGCCCGTACCCCGGCCTGGTTGAGCGCCGCCGCGAACGCTGCTTCCGCCCCGCCGAGTAGTTGCCGAGCGACATCCCGGCGGACCCGAGCCAGGCGAGAGAGCGTCCGGCGTGCCGCGGTGACCTCGCGGCGTGCCTGCGACCCGACCGTCGAGACGGCTGCTGTCGCGGCCACGCTCGGCTGCTCGGGGGCATGCTCGACCCGAACGGACGCCGTCGCCGCCTTGCTACCGCCGAAAGGGACAGCGAGTACCTCGGGTCCCCAATGCACGCCGATGCCGGAGGCGTCGAACTCGACGGGGGTCTCGAGCGGACCGGACTCCGGTCCCTCGCCCTCCGGGTAGTACCCGAGCGTCATATGCGCCCGGAAGCCGTGATCGTCGCTGTAGGGGATCGACGCAGCGTCGAGGGCGACCCGGAGGCGAGAGGCGAGCTCAGGGACGGCAGGGCCGGAGTCCACGAGCGTGACCGGCTGCATCCCCTCCTCGTTCGGGGCGAACCTCTCGACGTGGGAGAGCGAGACGTGAATCGGACCCGTCTCGGCGGCCGCTTCCTGCGCCGCGGTGATGAGGGCGTCGTGGAGCGCCTGCGGAAGCTCGGCGGCTTCGCCGAGAACGAACGCGAGCGTCAGGTGCAGCCCCTCGGGGGGTTCACCGTCGGGGAGGGCGACCATCTGCGCCAGCTCGAGCGGTACGTCGATCGAGACCATGACGCCCGTGTCTGTCGGGTTCAGCGCCTCCGCGAGAAGCGTCGAGGACGCCGCAGCGCGCGCCGTGGCTGTCCCGTTCGTACGGATCGGTGCTGCACGCTGCCGGCGGTCGTAGAGATGCGGGAGCAGACCCCGGAGCATGTTCGCCGGGGTCGGTGGACCCGGCGGCGGTCCCTCGCTGACGTTCCCCGGTCCAGCAGGACCGTCGGGGGTGTTCACGTCGGGGGCGTCCGCCGTGGGGATCTCCCCGGCGAAGTTCGACAGGATCGCGGCGAGGCGTTCCAAGTCGTCTGGTCCCGCCAACGTGTCGGGATCGAAACCCATCTTCTCGAGCGCGGGCTTCGCTCCGAGGAGACCCGCCATCCAGGCGCGGAGCGCCTTCTCCGACTCGTCGGGCTGCTTGATGACCGGGTTCGCGTCGTACCCGACCCGGTACCGGCCGAGTTCCGCCTCGGAGACGCCACGGAGCCGGAGGAGGGGATGCAGGTACGTGACCGTGAGGTCCTGGTGCGTGACGCGGTCGAGGGTCGGCGCGACGGCTCCGAGGAACCGTTCCTTCGTCATCCACGCATTCCAGTGGTTCTCGTCCGACGACCCACCCGAGGTGATCAGGGCGGCGGGAGCATCGACGTCGCGGGCGAAGTCCATCATCGCTTCGGCCCGGTGCGCGATGCCCTGCTCATCGAGTGGCCGGCCGATCTCGACCCATTCCGGCTTGGCGCCGTCCCACCACATCATCGGCGGGACGACCGACTCGAGCATCTCGTCATCGAAGTCGGAGATGGACACGGCAGCCATTTCCTCGTACTGCCGGAGGAGGTCGGACTTCTTTTCCCGGTCGCCGTCGGTGACGTCCTCGTCGGACGCGTTCTCTGAGACGTGCGCTGCACCCGGCGTCCAGAACGCACCGTTCATCGCCAGGTAGTTGTGCGCCTGCCTGCCCGCGTACCGCGTGAACGCCACGTACCGGTCGAGGTCGTTCATCGCTGCGGTCATCGGGGAGACCGCGAGACCGAGGAAGTCCTCATCCGGCATCCAGAAGTGAACGACCTGCTCGAGCGGAACCTCGAACGCGAGTCCCTCCATGATCCGGCCCGTCGGGTGGAGCTTCACCGTCGCGAACCCGGGGCGAGGCTGGTTCCACTCGATCGCGGGGAGACCAACGACGAGCCACTCGGCCTGCCCATACGCGTTGTCGCGGTTCACGATCGCGCCTTCGCCGGGGACTTGGTACTGCCAGGTGTGCAGGCGGACGAGTTCGCTTGATCCCTGGCCGAGGGTCTCGTTCCGGTAGCCGTCCATTTCGCGGGCGAGTTCGGGCTTCTCGGTCTCGGCCCAGTCGCCGCGCGGGTCCTGCTCCTCGACGTGGAGCAGCACGCGCGACGCGGTCTGAGCGACCATGTTCGCGGCCATGCGCGCGACCCCGACAGTGCGGGCGGCGTGCCGTGCCGGGAACTGCCAGGACTGATAGTCGGCGTAGTACCGGTTCTCGCGCAGGGCGAGACCACGGGAACGGTTCCCGCGAGCGAGGATGACGCCACTCGACGGGGCGCTCGTGACGGGCTGAACGGCTGCTTGGCGAGCTCGGCGGGGGATCGGTGCTGCTCTCACGACGGCTCGTCCTCCACGTCGAGGTCGATCACTCCGAGGAGAAGCGGCTTCGCGCCAGTCGGATGGCTGTCGCCCTCCGCGACGCTGAGCGCGGCGGAGACCGCGACGACTCGGCCGGTCGCATCGAGGGGTTCGACGTCGAAGGTCACGAGAGCGCGGAGTACGTCGGGCACTACTCGTCGCCCTCCGCGGCGGAGACGAAGCTCGCGAGGGCGGACTGCGCGCCGGTCAACGCGGCGACGGCAAGGACCGCGAGAGCTGCGTCGCTACCCCACCGCCAGGCGCAGTAGACGCCGATCCCGACCCAGACGCCAAGGCAGTGCGGACAGGAGAACAGGGCGTACAGCCAGGTCCGCCACGGTGCGCGCGGTGCCGCGACGAACTGCTTCGTCTGCTCGTCGATGACGGCCGCGGCGTCGTCGTAGGCGAACCGGTAGACCGCGGCTCGGAAGCCGTCGGAGATGGAGTCCGTCGTGACGACGCGAGTCAGGCGGTAGGTCGCGAGCGCGAGAACGACGAGGATCGCGAGGTCGGGCAACGCGTCAGTCCGCGTTGGCGACACTCGTGGTGTCGTCGTCTGTCTCGCTGCCGACCGTCGGGAGTACCGCGTCGTTCGGGTCCTCGTCGGGTGGGTCCTCGTCGGGTGGGGCGGTCACGGCTCGACCGGCCGCGGCGCGCTGCGACGCACCCGACGAGGTGACATCCTCGACGTTCGCCGTCGGGGTGTCATCGTCGGAGACCGGGACGAGGTATCCAGCCGCGATCGCGTGTGCGTACGGGCCGAGATCCTCGTCCTTGATCGTGACGGTCTCACCTGCCATGAGACGGTTCCCGCCCGCAGGAGCGAGGTTCGGCCCGACCTTGTACAGCCCCACGGTGCGTGCCTCCCTGGTACGGAGTGTCGACGGCGGGATCGTACTCCCCGAGGTTCACCGTCGGGTGGAGCCACGACCTCCGACACCCGCGGTGGTGCGCTTCCGCCACGGCCGCGCGCCGTGTACCGCCCAGACGAACGCGTCAAGACGGTCCGGGGACCAGTTCTCCGTCGGGTCCCATCCGCAGAGCGTCGACTCCAACGCGGGGAACTCTCCGACCATGTGCAACCGATGTTGGTCGGACAGGGCACCGACGGGTTCCGCCCGGGCGCGCTTCCCGATCCGTGCGCGGACTCCCGGTTTCTTCGACAGCTTGTTTGTCTCGGGGTCGAACTCTCGGTAGATCGGCACGGTCGCGTCCGTCAACGCGATGGTCGCGAGGACGAGGTCGCCCCCTGCGTTCGTTTCCGGGACGATCGTTGAGTGCCAGAGGTAGTGCTGCGCGACAGCGCGGCGTGCCCACTCGATCGCGGCGACACGACCGGAGCGGTCCTCGGTCACGTAGATGTGCGGCGGCCACCGTCGGTCGATCCCGATAGTGACGATGCCGGTCTCGATCCCGGCGCCGCCTTCGTACTCGTCGTCCGCGGGGGGTGCGCCTATCTCCGGAATCCACGTCGATGGGTCGATCCCCGTGAACGTGCGGGAACAGCCGAGCGCGGAGAGTTGCCCGTCCGCGTCGAGGGCGAGAATCGCCGGGTCCGTGATGCGGTCCTCCGCGAGGGTCTGCCGATCGAAGAGCGCCCCCTCGTAGTCATCGACGAGCTCGCCGTAGATTTCCTGCCGGCCGAGTCGTGTCCCTTCGTAGTGCGCGATCAACTCGCGGTGCTCCGCCGTGAGGTACCGGTTCTGGTAGCTCGACGCGTACGTCACCGCGACGCCGGGCATTCGGAGGAACGACTTGTAGGCGGGCGTCGCCTTCGGGGTCGTTGTCGCGATGCCGTGCGGCTGCCGTCCCCCGAGAACACCTCGAGCGCCGAACCGGAGGTTGTCGACAGCGGTCGAGAGGTGCCGGCCGATCGCTGCCTCGTCGATCCACCAGAAGCACGTGTTCGCCGCCTGTGCCCGGAGACGTTCAGCGTCCTGCTCGGTGTGCATCCCGAGGCAGACCGCCTCCGCTCCGTTCGGCCAGATCGCGAACGTGCCGTCCTTCCGGCCGACCTGTCGGACACCCGGGTTGTGCGCGATCAGCCCGGAGACCCCTCGGATGGTCGAGGCGACGACGTCAGCGTGGGTCGGGCCGATTAGGAGCCCCTTGTGCCCTCCCGGCCAGCGATGGTCGCACGGCGGGCCGCTCATGTGCTCGTCCGTGTAGTGCGCCCCCGTGTCGGTCTTGCCGGTCCCTCGGCCGCCCTGGAAGCACCACGTCCACGGTGGTTCCCCCGGCGGGGGAAGCTGATGCGGTTGCGGCTCCCATGGGTACTCGGACCCGAGCGCGATAGCAAGTGCCTCGAGTTCCTCGGGGTCCTCTGTCTGGTCGATGAGTTCCCGGAGCGTGTCGAGGTCTGCGTCTCGGAAGTCGGTCACGATCGCCGCCTCGGGCTGCGTTCGATGACCTCGACGCGTCGCGTGTACCGGCATGTCAGGGACGAGCAGACGGCGTAGGTCGTCTCCCGGTCGGCCCCATAGCCGCCGTGGCGGAGAAGCGAGAGCAGCCCGTGTACCTCGGGGACCGTCGCTGCGCCGCAACGAGCGCAGCGACCCGGAGCGAGGGGTACGAGGTCTCGGCACTTCGACCGGACGACCTTCTCGACCGGGGGCAGGGCGAGGAGTCGCTCGGTCACGTCGGCGCGCCTTCCCAGAGCGTCGGCGCGCCTTCGTGCTCCACGAGCCAGCGCATGAGCCGCGGGAGGTTCTGGTCGGGGCCGAACGAGAGGAACGACCCGTCGGCGGAGTCGGCGTCGGGTGCCCATGCGCGGTACCGGCCGGACGAGTTCACCCGGCCGACGTGGACCCACTTCCCCCGAGCTCGTGCCTCCGCCGCGACCGCCCGAGCGCCTTCCCCGAGCTTCCAGTCCGTCGACCCGCCGATGAACAGCACGTCGAGGTCAGCCCAGGGGACCTCGAGGTCCTCCATCCCGTCCTGCGCGACGAGAGCGACGGGGTAGCGGGCGGCTCGGATCAGGTGCGTGTACGCCCCGCCGACGAAGCGGTCGATCGTGAGGGCGGCGTCTCCGACCGTGTCGGGAGCCGTCGCGAACAGCGCGCCCGGGCGCGGGAGGTTCTCCGAGCGGAGCCACCGGAGCCACCGTGCCTCGTCCCACTTCGTGACGCAGGCGTACCCCGTCGCCGCGCATCCCCGGTCGAAGCACTCCGCCCGGTGGCACGCGTTGTCCGCTCCCCACAGCCAGCCGACCCGCGGATGGTTCGTCCCCGGTTGGCACATGAGTCCGAGGCGGCGGCGGTCGAGGAGGTCGACCACGCCGGAGTACGAGGGAGACGTCGCGAGGTAGAGCACGAGCTACGCCGCCGCGGCGGCGCGCTGCCGGAGACGGATCGGCGCGAGGACCACGAGCGCGGGGATCGTCACGAGGAACTTGAGCCAGAACTGCCCCCAGAAGAACTCGAGGGACCCGAACGCCAGCCAGAGGAACAGCGCCGTGTCGACGGCGGACCCGACGGTGTTCGACAGTCCGACGCCCGCCCACCAGCGTCCCCGCTCCGCGAGGGGCGTGTAGACGGCGAAGTCCGCGAGCTCCGAGACGAGGAACGCGGCGGCGGACGCCCAGGCGAGCGACGGCGCGACCGCGTACGAGAGGACGGCCCCGACGCCGATCGCTGCGACGACCGGCCAGCGGCCGAGGGCCATCTGCGCGAGGTCGCGGAGGAGGAAGCTCACGCCGACGAAGAGCACGCCCGACGGTCCGGTGAAGCCGAGGAGCGTCACGGTGTGTGGTCCCCCCGGGAACGGGACCGTGCCCCAATGCGCGATCGAGTAGTTCGCGAGGAAGATGCAGGCTATGAACCCGGCGAGGGCGAGCACGCCGGCGGTCCTTCGTTCGGTCACGGGGTCTCTTCTCCTCCGGCGTCGAGGGACGCCTTGATACGAACACAGTCCGGGCAGATCGGGTAACGCTCCGGATCGCGAGACGGAACCCACCGCTTCCCGCACAGCGCCGTGATCGGCTCACCCATCGCGTACGCCCGAGCGACGTCGGCCTTCGGGGCGTAGTGCGAGAACCGGTCGTGGTCGCCGTCGGCCGTCGTCGGGAGCGCCGGCTTCGTTTCAGTCGCAGGAACGGCCATGCGCGCATCCTCCCAGAGCTAGATGACGAATCTGCATGAACTCGGGGGTCGCCCCGTGATTTCTCATCGCGGCCCCGATTCGCACAGATTCGTCATCTTCGGTCCGCGACCTCCTTATGGGAGTAGGGATGTAGGGGACCCGCGATCGGGAGCGTCGCCCGAAAACGATTCTCCGAGAGCAGCCCGGAAAGAGTCCCCTCGGAAACCACTTTTCGAGCAGTGCCCCGAACGAAGAGGTCCGTTCACCGAAGCACGAAACGCGGCACCCTACAGCCCTACTCCTGTAACGGGGTCGCGCGGCGAAGATGACAGAACCACGCGAATCGCGCAGCCGCACGGAAATCACGAGGCGACGACCAGAAACGCGCCGAACCGCGAACTTCGGAACACGTAGACCGTCTCGGCGTCCTGCGTCACCAGCCCTCCCGGAAGTGCGGTGCTCGACGGCTCAAGACGAGGTTGTCATCGACCGGACGCGACCGTACATACCGCTGCCGGGGATGCAGCGCCCTCGGCGCGTAGCAGTGCCGGCAGAGCCACCATCGCCAGCCCCGACGATGGAAGTCGTGCGGTGCGGAGAGATTCGGGGCGTCCTCGACCCGTACTGCGACTTCGGACGGGTCCCGGTAGAGGAACCGCACGGGATCGGGGGACACCTCCGGGTCGTAGAACGGCTGGACGAGTTCGACGTACACGGCACCGAGCGTTCCCCGCCCGCGTACGACAGCGGCGACGGACTGACCTCGGACCGTGACGTAGACCTCGTCGCCGTGGTTCATTCGATGGTCTCCCCGAGAAGCCGGAACCGGTCGGGGTACGCGCGCGCCGCCGCCTGCCCCATGATCCGGTACTGGATGCTGTGGACGAGCGCGACGAGTTCCGCTCGGTCCTGCTGTGCCGTCGCGCCGTCACCGACGATGTCATCGAGCAGGGCAACGAGGTCGGCTGTGACCTCGATCGCGGACAACTCCTCGTGCGTCAGGAACCCCACCGGGCAGGGACGCTCGAGGTTGCTCACGGCCGGGTCCCGCAGAGAGAGCAGATGCCGTCGGCGCGGCGCACCTTGCCCGAGTGCGCGCACGAGGACTGCCGGTCACTCCGCTGGTACTCGCCG